>Ga0209023_10000281_pt1 | contig 85043 bp, 51 predicted proteins | sample LakOneMetagenome_FD_187468 | JGI IMG/M metagenome (GOLD analysis project Ga0209023, IMG submission 187468) | Freshwater and sediment microbial communities from Lake Erie, Canada (SPAdes) (version 2) | ecosystem: Environmental > Aquatic > Freshwater > Lentic | place: Lake Erie, Canada... | reverse complement strand
AATACAACCCCTCCGAGTTCGAATAGATCACGAAGGGCACGGGGCACTCCACAGGTCTCGCCGAGACCTTCTCCCGGCTGAGACGGCGAGATCGACGACGACAACAGCAACAACAGTCCGCTTGAATCCTGGCGGCTACGTCTCAGTGACCGAGGGGTCTTGGCTCAACTGGGCGGCGTCTTGACAGGATCTGCGCGTGAACACAGGATCCTTCTAGATCTTGTGCCTGAAGGGGTGGTGGGCATCATGGGGTTCCGTCTCGTACTCATCAGCACCCTGGCCGCTCTGGCAGGGATTGGACCGGCAGGGGCAGCGGTTGCCCTCGATTCCGACACGATTCCGCCGTCTCTGGTGACGCCAGCTAAGTCCTCGTGGGTAGTCGGCAGTCAGGTGAGTCAGGACTACGTCCCCGACTGCGCGTCTGACTTCCGTTGGGGCACCGGCCAGGTCTGGGTCTCGGCCTATCAGACCTTCGCGTGGCGAGGGTCAGACGACTCAGGAAGCGTGACCTACTCACTCGTGGAGAACACCAAGGGCACCGGCGTCGGAGTGGAGCGCGACCTCGGGACCGACACGAGTTTGACCTGGTACACCACGAATGCCAACCAGGAGTGCGGAGGTGGGGCGTGGATGACGTCAGACTGGGACATTACAGCCACAGATGCATCCGGGAACGCGACGACGAACAACGTTCGTGGCGGTCTGTTCACCTTCTCGCAGGAGAACAACCGTTACGACGACTCCTTCTATGCGACGAAAACGCGGATCACCTACAGCCTTGGATGGGCGAACGCCCATTGCGCTTGTTGGTCCGATAGGGGTGTCCGCAAGACCGTGCGTTCTGGAGCTTCGGCCACGCTCACTTTCTTCGACTCCAGGGACGGTTCGCAGACTCACGTCGGCCTGGTGATGCACACCGGCCCGGATCGAGGGAAGTTCCGCGTCCTCATCAACGGTCGGCTGCGAGCCACGGTCGATCTGTACGCCGCCATCAACACTCCGCGAGTGATCGTGTGGCAGGGCACCGTTCAACCAACCGACGTCATGAAGCTGGTGAATCTCGCCACCCCTGGCCGCCCTCGTATCGATCTCGATGGCGTGCTCACCAACTAGCAAGACATGCGCGCAGCGTCGGCGAGCTGAGCGATGCTTAACAAGGCATCGCTCTCTCGCGCCGGTTTCGGTCTCGGCCGCGCCAATGCCGACGAGGAAACATCACCGAGAATCCGCGAGCTGGTCCCGATAGACCTCAAGCCGCCGAATCAGGTCCCTGGCAACGTCTTCGTTCACCGGATCCTCATCGCGCTGACCGAGCCAAGCAAGCAGACCTTGGCCGCTCACAACCTCAACCCCGTCGGCGCGAACCACCTCGGGCACTTCCGCCTGTGCGGCACCCCAGATGACGACCAGCGGCGTCACTCGAATCGAATTGCCCTTGGCACGATGGCCTCCCCGCTCAGCCTTGAGCAGAGTTCGCATCACACCGTCGGAACGCGTCGCCGCGCGCTTTGCCGCCTCGATGATCTCGGCGTGGTCGGTGATCTGATTGCGCCACTTTGAGTCGATCACGACGACACCACCGGAGCGAGAGACGACAAGATGATCCAGGTCGCCTCGCTGGAGGTTGACGCTGTCGACCCACCCCCAAATCAGCTTCCCTCGTTGCGCCTTCCTCAGCGTCTCGCGGGTGTTGTCCTCGCCCCAAGCGCCGCGCACGTGCCAGATCGCCTTTCCGTCGGTCGCGACGAAGACGCTCTGCAACGTGAAGACGAAAGCGCCAACGACGCCGGCATGCAGAAGCCCGAGGCCATACCAAGCCCAAGGAGGCCACTCCCCACCGATGACCAGCGCGACCGTACTCGCCACGAGCACGACGACGGCCCAGCCGCCGACGACCAGGATCGGGCGTCGATTGCGCGCGGCCCATTCATCGAAGCGGTCACCGAGCACACGCGATGAGTACGGTCGGACTGCCATGAAGCGAGTCAATCAAGGAATCGCGGTTTGCCGGCGCGGAACAGACGTTCCGGATCCTGGCGCCGGCCGTCGCGACGAGGTGAGCCACGCCATGCAGGCGTCGCGCTGCGGTTTGCCCGTGCACGGCGCTCGCAGTCCCTAGACTCCGGCAGAGTCATCAAGGCCAGCTGCCACGCGCAGCGCTCATCGGGAAAGAGACAAGACGGTGGCCGAGCCCTCCGGCTCGAACGGCACTGAAGAGGCCGCTGCACGTCAGACGCGGTCTGCCCGCGTGATGCGCTGGCGCGCTGACTCTGTCACTGCGCGGTGGGAGAACCGAGGCTGGGCGCTCTTGGCCCGCAGTCGGGGACTGGTGCGCACCACCATGATCTTCGACCGCCCGAGGCAATCCATCTCGCGACGGAGGCGGATCCTGGTCGTCGGTGCCGTGGTTCTCACCCTCATCGTCGCCGCCGCTGTGGCAGTCAAGATGGCGCCCTGGCATGTGGGTCCTGGCCAGGACAGCGCCCAGAGCGTTTCGGTCGACAACGATCGAGATGGGATACCCAATGCCCTAGAGGTCGCGGGCTGGCAGACAGAGTCTGGATCTGAGTTCCGGACCGACCCCTACAACCCGGACAGCGATGGCGACGGACTCTCCGACGGGGACGAAGCAGGTCCCCTGCTGCCGAGCGAACGAGGCGTCACCACCTACGCGGGGCGGTCCGACCCCAATAGTTCGGACACCGACAACGACGGCTTGAGCGATGGGGTCGAGACCGGAAACATCAGCAGCGAGGCGGCGGGGCGGCACGCGCCGTACCTCGTGTCGAATCCCCTGTCGGCCGACTCCGATGGTGACGGGATCGGTGACGGCGATGAGTACTACCTCGACATGGATCCCTTGGCCCCAGACACCGACGGCGACGGGCTGCTCGACAGCCAGGAGCTGGACTTTGGCTCCGACCCGACTCTTGCTAACGCCGACGATGACAGCTATTCGGACCTCGAGGAGTACGAGAGCGGGTCCAATCCGCTGTTCTACGACCTGACGGCCCGAGAGAAGGTCATCGCTGGAGAAGCGGGGCTGAAGTACGGAGACTGCGTGGAGTGCGCCCTCGACGCAGGGTTGAGAGTCGAGCAGGTCGAGTCCGCCGAGTATCTGGCGGGGCACTTCGTGAGCGGGATCGCCGTGTACGGCGACGTCCGCGACGTCGCGCTCGACCTATGGAAGCGGAAGTTCATGTCGGCCGGGCTCGCCGCGTTGGGCCTCCTTCCGGTCGTCGGCGACAGCAGCAAGGCGTTCTCGCTCTTGACCAAGTTCGCCAGGCGCGGAGACCGTGCGGAGCTGGCCGTCAGAGCCGTCCTTGAGAAGCTGCCGTTGTCCGGCTCGGCCAAGAGCAAGATCCTGAGCGCCCTCCCCGGCACGGTCGGCCGCCTCCCCACCGAGCTCGTTGGGGGGCCTAGGAACTACTTCGTCTACAAGGGGCCCAACTACATCGGCATCACGAATGACATGGCTCGTCGGAGCGCTGAGCACGCGAGGGCTGGCCGGTCATTCACCCCGGTGCCGATTCCGGGAGCAAGCAATCTGTCGCGCGGCGAGGCGCGCGCCATCGAGCAGGCCTGCATCGACTTGGGTGGACTGGCGCCGGCAGGTGGCCTTCTGGAGAACCGAATCAACAGCATCTCCCCCAGCCGCGACTACAAGGATGCAGCCGTCGCCTTCGGACTCGCCAAGCTGAAGGAGATCGGCGGCTCGTGCCCGGTGGGGGCGATGCCATGAACCGGTGCCACCGGTCCTGACCTTGGGGCGGGGTGCGCGCTTGCCCGAGTGTTAGTGGACCTCCGATGCACGGTAGCCAGCCGACTCTGCATCGCTCGGCGTCTTGAAGCACTCCTCGGCGTTCGTCGACTCGTAATAGCGCCACCCCGGCTCGTGGAAGATGCGTTCGCCGCTCTGACTGACGTTGCCCTTGATCGGAGCCTCCGTTGGGCAGACACCGTCTGGCAGTGGACTGAGCCCAGCGGTCCCAGCTGACGTGAGCTTCCAGACGAGCAAACTGCCGGCGATGAGCACGGCAACGACAAGCAACGTGAGCAGACCCGTTCTTCGCGGCCGTGTGGTGCTCATCTGCACTGCAGGCGGTAGTTGCCCGGACCCGGCGCCTGGGTGCGGGGCCGCCACAGGCAAGTCCGGGCGCGGCGATACAGCGTCAGACAGCTCCGCTCTCAGCTGGTCGATGCACTCGGCAGTTCGTGACATCACCTGCGTGTCGGAGAAGTTGATGACCTTCCACCCGGTTGCGACAAGGTCGGCCCGCTTCGACTCTGTCTCTCGACGGATCGTGTCTTCGGACTTCTCGAGGGTCTTTCGATAGCCATCGATCTCCACGGCAACCTGACGGCCGCCGTGCGGCTCAATGACGAAGTCGATGAAGTAGGTGCGGCCGCTTCGGCTGATCGCCTTGCGCTGGGGCTGCACATCGGAGGCGCGAAGCCCGGGAACCTGTCGCAAGACTCGCTGCACGAACTCGACCTCATACGGTGAGTCCCCCGTCCGCTCAACACGATGAGCGAGCTGAGTCCACGGATCCCAGTTCGGAGTCTCGGGCCAGCAGATCGAGCACGGCTCGAGCTGAACGCCACGCAGCTCGACCTGACGTCCCCGAACCGGCCGCCCCCTGCGAGCCTCAGAGTCCGCGAACGACGGGCACACGGCGCTGGCGTGATAACGCTCGCCGGTGCGGGTGATGATCACAGTGGTCACTGGACATGCCTACTGCATCCGGGCGGGGCCCGCCACGAAGTCACGCTCACAGGGCCCCGCTGACTCACGGCTCCAGGTTGATGCGCAGGTCATCAAGATCACCCACCCGGTCTCCGAGATAGCGCAGCAGATCCTCCTGTCGAGGCTGCCCGAGCACGAGCCGGTATGCGCCGACGGTGCGCATCAGGCGTTCTAGTGCGTGGCTCTCCTTGCTGAGCGGCAGCGCGGGCACATATCGCTCGATCCGCGCCGTTCCGGAGAGTGGCGGAATCCACGACGGATAGATCTCGCTCGAGCCTTCGGGACGTTCTGCCGAGGCGACCTCGAACATCGCTGCCCAGGGATCGGGGCCAGTGAGGATGTCCGCGCGTCGGCCATAGGCGGCGGCCACGTTGCGTCGGACGGCATGTCCCTGGAAGCGATGGACGCGTCCTTCTCGTTGCTCGAGGTCTACCGGGTTGCTCGGCAGGTTCCAGTGCACGATCGCGTGGCTGTACTGGTGGAAGTCCAGGCCCTCCTGGCCGACGGACGTCGAGGCGAGCACGAACGGCCAGAAGGGGGAGTTGAAGGCCGCACGGACCTGGCCCTCCCGCATGATGTTCTTCTCGTCCTCGGCGACACCTCGCCCGAACCGGACGGCCAGGTGAGTGCGCGTGCGGTGCGGCGTCAGCTCGACGCGTCCGTCGTGCACGCCGATGTCCGTCATCGTGTGTACGGCGCTGCGCAGCGATGTCGCCTCGTCCAGCTCGGAGGCGATCGCCAGTGCGACGTCGCCGGCGGACCCGCTGCGTGGAGTCTGGTTGAGGATATAGACGTACTCGTCGAGGACGCTCTGCAGGCCCCCCTGCACGCTGTGGGCAAGAACGTCGAGCCAGTAGGCGCCATCACCGCCCGCTCCACGGACGATCCCCATCGTCTCGGGCTTGTTGAACATGTTTCGCAAGGACCAGGCGATGCATGAAGCCGCTTCCCGAACCTCGGGGTTTGCCAACGCCAGCGGACCACCCAGGACTCGCGACAGGGCGCGCAGCCCCACGTTTCCCAGTCCACCGACCGCCTGACTCACCAGGACGTCGACGAGGTCCTCGGGTCGACGGCCTAGCGCTGTCACCTCCAACGCAGCAGCTTCGTCGAGGTGGTCGGCAAACCGTCCCTGCGTGGCGTCCTCGGGGTCCTCGAACAGCCCGTAGCGGAGCTCACTGATGAGGTTCATCCCACGCGCCTCGTCGAGCAGCGCTGCCGCCGCCCAGTACCACCTGGAGTCTTCCGCCCCGTCAGAGCCACCCGAAGGCAGCGACGCCAACCCCTCCTCAATCCGGGCCCGCACGTGGGCCTCGAGGGTGGTCCAGCTGAGGGGCAGGCTCTGCCCAAGTTGCCTCGCCGCGTCGATTGGGTCCCCCAACTCGGCAAGCGTCACGCTCGGATAGAGGATGCCGAGCGCACGCATCCCGGTGAGCCGACCGTCGCCGGCGCGCTGGAAGGTCAGGAGCCCCGTCGGGCGAGTTCCGTCATACTCGGTCCAGCCCGCAGCGTTGCTCGTCTCAGCAGCCCTGTCCGCGATCCGCCGCTCGGCTTCATAGCTGATCACGGTTCCGATCGCCTTGGGAGCCACGGCCCACGATGAGAAGATGAGTCGCTTCGTGAAGGACTGGAGCCGCTCGTCGGCGTAGGGGCCGCGCAGTTCGTAGTAGGGCAGGGACGGCGGGATCCATGCCATCTGCCACGCGCCACTGTCCAGCACGTCTGCGGCGAGGCCGCGCATCTTCGCATTCCCAGGATCGACCTGCCGATAGCGACGGACGTGCTCCCAGCTCAGGCCGGCGGCTCCCAAGGAGAGTGCCTGATGGAGTGACTCGTCGTAGGGGTCATGAGCCTGCAGTTTCTGCTTGAGCTGATAGCTCTCCATCAGCTCAAGCACATAGGGAGCGGCGCGCCAGTACTCCAGCGGGTCCTGGCCCTTGACCACGTTCGCGACCCGCTTCAGTCGTCGAAAGTCGCGGACATCCGCGGCCGTGAGCTGCACCGAGGGGAGGTGGCGCCTGACAACGAACCCGTCCCGATCCGGCGTGGTGGCAAGCCGTTCGGTGCGGGTCATCACGCGTCGCAGCTCATGTTGAACCTGATCGCGGGCGGCCTTGGCGGCTTCGACGTCGCCGCCATAGAGAGAGCGCCGCAGCTCGCTCGAGGCCCTGGCCACGGTCGCCGCTCGGTCGGGGCCAGCGAGGAAGCTCACCGTCTCCACGAAGTCCCGGTAGTGGTCGTCACCCTCGGGCTCGTCCGGGAGGGTGTACATCTTGAACGGCGTCGCGCTGAGGAGTAGCAGCCGGCAGTCCTCGAAGTCGAAGAGCTCGCGTGCGAGCTCGGCACCCTCGCCCTCATCGGCCATCAAGTCCTTGAACCGCTGGAACTCATCCAGGATGACGAGGTCGGGCTCGAGCTTGCGGACAGCGGTCCTCGCCAGGGCACGACGCAGGCGGCCGATGAGCCGATAGCGTCGATGGCTGAGCGCATAGGGAGGCTTGCCGGAGATGTGGCGGAACTCGTCGACGCACGCGCGCAGTTCGTCGGCAAGCGGCAGCCCACCGGGTCCGGGCATCGAGGCGAGGGAGTCAGCGAACTCCTGCCCGAGCTCGGTCGAGATCTGCGGCCGGTCGAACTCATCGATCCGGCGCTCGAAACGGGCCAGACCCGCGCCACCCTGGAAGAAGCGAACCCAAGGCCCTTTGCGAACCTCGCTGCTCCACGCCCGCTTAAGCAGCCAGTAGAGCAGCACACGCTCACCGGCGTGACCACCGCTGTCGGAGATGTTGAACGAGGTCCCTGGCGTGAAGGAGACAAAGTTGAGCTTGCGCCCCTCGAGGTGACGCAGCTGGGTGGCCAGTAGGGTCAGCCGATCAGCGTGGTGGCGCTCGTCTTCCTGGGAGCCCACGCGCAGCTTGGGCAGGTTCTGACGAGCGATCTGGCTGTTGGAGCAGATGTAGACGACGTCGATGCGGGGCACCGTGTCCCACAGGTGATCGATGGCTTTGGCGATCACGCCCCGCGCCACGAGAGTCTTGCCGAGGCCGACCTCATCAGCAACCAGGAACCGGCGGGTTGGGTCATTGGCGTCCCACAGTCGCTCGTGGACGCGCTCTACCGTGCGCAGCTGGAAGTCCTTGAGCCCCGCCAGCTCGCGCTCTAGGTCAGGTCGGGTCTGGTTCACTGCTCGCTCGCTTCCCACACGACGGCCCACAGGTCGAGGAACTCCTGGCTCAGTTGCGGCAGATCTCCGTTGGGGTCCCTGAGGTCTTCGAGCAGCCGATGGGCACGCGTGAGCGCCTCATCGCCGCGCGCCGCGGCGCGGACCAACGGCTCCAGAAGGACGAGATCATCGAACGACAGGCCCGACCACGATGGTGCCTGTGCATCGTCGGGGTCAGCAGCCTGGTGCTGGTGAAGGCGGTCGAGAAGGTCGTCGATCGTGGGGTCTCCCAAGAGCAGAGCCAGGTAGCGGAGGACGTCCTCCTGCCGAGCCAGCAGATCACGCAGAAGCTGCGTCAACCGGTCGGGTGGCGCGCCCACGACCTCCGCAACCAGCACACACTCCCGAGTCACGGCTTGGCCGAGTACATCGATCGTCGTGCTGACGGCAATGTACGGCGTGAGGCCGGCGAGGCTGAGGCCCCGCCACGCGGGCCGGTCGAGAAGGGCCCGAGCGGGGGTGCTCTTCGCGCCCACGGGCCGGACCGTGGTGCGCGCCGCGAGTCCATCCGGGTCTGGTGGCAGCGAAATCTCCAGGTGGAGGTCGAAGCCGTTGGGGCCGTCTGTCACAACGAGCTTGGGGTGTCCTCCGGACAGCGCCGCATGCCAGCTTTCGATGCTCCGCTCCGCCGCTTGGAGTGGGTCTTCCTGCGGCTCAACCGTGGCGCAGGAATGGGGCTGAGTGAGGCGAAGAAATCCTGACGTGTCGTCGCCGAGAAGTGCCTTGACCCCGCACGCGGAGGCCGCACCCGACAGCAGCACCGACAGCTCGACATTGCCGCCGAAGGCTGCCCCGGTGCAGTTGGCGGAACCGGTCAGCAGGTGAGCCCGGCCATCAGCCTCCCAGATGAACACCTTGGCGTGCAGGCCGCGCGTCACGTCACTGCCCACGGTCGCAGCCGGGCCGGTGTCGTCCGAGTGCGTGGCCTCCGCAAGCGGTTGGAGCACCCTCGGCTCGCGCCCGGCTAAGGCAGCAGACCCCAGGCGGTCGAGTGTCTCCGGGCGCGACAGGACGATGTTGTTGCCTGTCGTCTGGGGAAGCCGCGCCACAGTCGTGACGTCGAGGAACGGGGAGATGACGGCGCATCGGTCGGCCCGGCCGGGGAGTGGCCAGCTCGACGCCGACGGCGTTCCGAGGGCAATCACCGTCCCGTCCGTGAACGGCTCAGGCACGGCGAGACGTGCAGATCGCAGGCTGTCGCACAAGTCCAGGATCTGTGCGCGCCGCCCTGGATCGATCGACCGCACCGAGCTGGCGAGCAGTTCTTGGACGAATGTGCTGACGGGCTGCGCGTCGAGCGCATGGGGCGCCGCGTCGTCCTCGTCGCACATCAGGATCGTGTCCCACGACTTGTCGCCGGTGAGGTTGCGGCTCAAGGTGACGAACCGATGCAGCTGCCGCCCGTCGGCGTCTCGGAACCGGAGCAGCCAGATCTTGGGGTGGAACGTGCGCCCCGGCGGCGGCGCGATCTCGACCACACAGCCTTCTGCGAAGGCGGCGAGCTTCGGATAGCCCGGGGGCACGTGAATCCCGGCCGCCTGGCAGAGCACGGTTGTGTGTCCCGCGTGCCGGCGAATCGACTCCAGTAGCGCCAGTGGTGTGGATCCGTCGACCGCGGCGGCGTCCCTTTGGTCATAGGCCGCCATGGCGAGCGGCGCGAGGAGGACGGTCGTGAGGTCGAGGGTGTACGTCGTCGCCAGCGCGATCTCCACGGAGAAGCCGTCTGGAGGACGCAGGGCATCGGTGAGCAGGTGTCGGCTCTCGGGCTCAAGCATTAGTTCCCGTCTCCTTCGAGCCCGTCGAGGACGTCGCCCAGGAAGCGACGGGCGACCGACCATCGGAAGTCGAGACGAACCAGACCGGCATAGCCACTCCAGCCTTCGCGAGCGTCGGCAAAGGCCAGCCGACTCCGTCTGCCTTTGAGCCTGCGCTCGCGCTCGGCGACCAGGTGCTGTGCTCGTTCGCCGGAGTGCTCGCCCGCCTCGACCAGATCGATCCACTGGTTGACGAAGGTCACCGTCGGTGCGCCCAACCGGGGGTTAAGATGCCTCGCAAGTGCCCAGAAGTCCTGACGGTCCCAGTTCTCCAAAGAGCGGGCGTCGGCCACCTCCGCCTCCCACTCGGTCGTCTCGGAGGTGTACTGCTCGATGAGCGAATCGTCGTCCACCAGCCGGGCCAGCATGAGGTTATAGAGCAAGGGGGCACCGTGCCAGACGTGGTGGAGCCGTCGGGCGTGGTCGACCCGGCCACGCAGGTCATAAGGCAGGTCGCCGAGCTGCGGGTGCTCCCACATGTACTCCCCGGTTGCTGACTCAGCATGAAGGGCGAGCCAGCCCATCAGTGTGGTGGTCGGCAGGCGCGCGAACACGGCCTTGAGCGTGTCCGCTTCCTCAGCCAAAAGGCGGAACGTCGTCGACGTCAGGAAATCGTCTGGTGCTGGCGGAAGGGACGAGTCCAGGCCGATATCGACGTAGCCAGACTCGGAGTCCGCCACGCTGATCTCGGTCCTCCGCGCGGTCCGTTGAGTCGCGCGCCGGAGGTAGCCGTCAATGCTGACGTCCCAGCGCCGCAGACCAAGGCGCCCCAGCGCCGGCCAGTAGACCTGGCTGGGCATCGTCTTGAGCCTCTCCTGAGCCTGGCTTCCGATCACCCCAGACGTTTCACGGCCAGCGATGAGTGCGCGGATAAGTCGCACCTCGGCATCGCGAAGCGCCTTGCGAGACTGCTCGACTGTGCGGCCACGTCCGACCGCGTCGGTCAGCAGCCACGGAATGAAGAGCAGGTAGCGAGCCCTGGTGTGCAGCACGGACGTGCCGGGAAAGAAGGCGTCAGAGAACGCGTCGCGGATGCTGCCGATCCCGAGCTCGTCGACGCTGCCTTGGTCTTGGAAAAGCTTGACGACCTCCATCATCTGCGCTCGCTGGGTGTCGTCATGGTCCAGCCAGCCAAACCGAGAGCTCACGAGGTCATCCTGCCGCCAAGGCGCGGTGCAGGCTAGGAGCTCCGTCGTGGGTCGGCGTGGCTCTGGGACCCGACTAACTCAGCAGGTGCAAGATCCTGTCAGCCGCCTGGACGACATAGCTCCACCCTTCGTCAGGGACCGGCGCGCCAGGATCGAGGAGGTTCTCGAGGTAGCCCGGCAGAGCCACATCCGGAGCCACGCGCCGGAAGACAAGGCGGGCGACGGACTCGGCCTCGAACTCCCTTTGGACATCAGGCAAACCGGGCCGCTGCGGCCAGCCGTCGCCCCGATCGGCGCCCACATGACCGCAGAAGAGATGTCCGAGCTCGTGAGCCAGCGTCGCGAGCTTCTCCGTCGCCGAGTGACGGTGGTTGAGTCCGACTACCCATCGAACGAGCACGGGGGTCGCCGGGGCCCTCCCTTTCCTGGCCGGGACCAACATGAACCCGGCGTCACCAGCCCTTTGGATGTGCCCCGCAAGTCGTGCCCCCTGCCGCATGTCCACGACCCTGACACCGATCGTCTGGACATCGGCGACGAGCCGGCCAACCGCTTCCTCGGCGCGAGCCACGGGGTCCATGCCAAACGGCGAGTCGTTGAAGGGGAGCCGCTTGGATCGTTCGGTGGCCTCGGTCTGGGAGACGTCGAAGACCAGCTCGACAGGGCCGAAGGGGACCATGAGGAGCAGTGGCCGTTCGCCGGGCGCGATACGCAGTCCCCACTTCGCTTCCCATTCACTCGCACTGCAGAGCATGCTCGCGTGCGGGTACTGAAGGACTGCCAACAGAGCATTGAACAAGCGGCGATCCCTGACACTCGCCACCTGATCCAACAAGTCGTCGACGCTCTTGGCGGCCCCGGTGGTGAGCGCGGCAGCGGCCATCCAGTCGATCGACCGTCGCCCACTCGAAGGGCGCTCCGGCCGTTTCGGCTCCTCAGCGAACGTGAGCGGGAGCTCTTGCTGCTCGGTCATCGCGCCTCCTGAGGTCTCGGGGTTCGGTCCGAGGTACCCACCGAGGGCATCTCGCAACGGCACGATGCCGGCGTGCAGCAACAGCAACACCTAGCCGGTCACGAGTCGGAATCCCTCGAAGTAGCCCGAATGCCCCTTGACCTGACGTGTCGCGCTTCGGTCCTTGATGGCGGCATACGAAGTGCGGAACCCCGTTCGGCCGACTGCCTGCTCACCCAGCTCGGCGAACGTGTAGAGGTAGCGAAGGACAGAGTCGTTTGCCGAGAAGTAGTTCCAGGTGGTGCCTGACACGGCGCGATCTAGACTGTGCCACTCCCCCTTGCGTCCGACCGCCGCACCAAGCAGATGCATCTCTTGGATCAGCGGGTCGCTTCCTCTGGTTCCCAGGATCTGAGCAGCGGACACCATGACTCTCGCTCCAAGACTGTGTCCGACCAGGACCACCGGCGACTCATCCGTGCGTGCGACGAGATCTGCGAGAATGGCCCCAGTCATGCCCGCCCGGTTCTTGGCAACTGTCCATGGATTCGCCGCCAGATCTCTCGCTGCGAAAACAGCACCGATGCCGGGGAGTGTCCCAAAGGATCTGCTCCCCCTTTTCGCGGCCGTGGTCACCATTCGCCGCAACGCAACTTTGCCAACTCCCGAGACAACGAAGGCTCCAAGGGCGCGGAGCTCCTTGGCGCCCCAGTGGACTCGATACACCGGGGAGTGAGGGAAACGCGCGTCAATCATGGGGCGCCACAGTCCCCATCCATCGTCCTTTTCCGTCAGGAACCCTGAGGCGAGGACAACCGGTGGTCCCTTCCCTTCTCGAAGCTGCTCGATCCGAAAGGAAGGGTCTGCGCTCACATAGGCGCTGGTCGCGACTCCGCCCAAGACACCTCCCAGCGCGGCCCCCGTGGCTGTGACGACGGCCGTTCCGCCCACCATCCCTAGCCCACCGGCCGCGATCGAGCCACCTCCGAGCATCGCCAACCCGTGACTTGTCGCCGCAGCTCCTGTCAAGGACCCACCCAGGGCCGAGCCACCCAGCGCGGCCCCGACCGCAGGAGCCGCGAGGAAGGCGAGCGGCGCCACGACCGCCGTCGCTGCCAAAGTCCCGCCCGCCACCACGGTGACGCGCTTTGCGTTGGCGGTGCGAAAACTGAGCCACGTCTCGGCGTCATCCAGCGTCGAGAGGCGACTGTCGAGTTTTTCAAAGGCGTTGATCTCGTGTCGGTGCTCAGCGCAGTAACGGAGTGTTAGCACCGAGGTCGGCTTCACAAGAGCCAGATGAGGACAGCCGGGGACCGCGCACTTAGTGGTGGCCGACCCACAAACACGACAGAGATACTTCCGGCGGGGACGATCGTGGCCCCGCACGTGGACATGCGAGGTGTTCTTGAAACAGCCCGAGCACCAGCCCTTGGTCTCCCGGTCACCGACGCAGTCGATCATGTCCGCGAGCGCGACGCAGCTTCGGAGGGCGCGGTCTGCTGTCTGGCGATGGTGCTGACGCTTTTCAGGGGAGCGCGATCGACGATAGGCGTGCTCGTTGTTCGCATACCTGAGAACTTCGCTAACGAGGGCGAGATTGCCGCGCAGTTCCTCGCTACCCTCAGCCTCCGAGTCGGCGCCGTCCGCGCCACGACCCACCAAGGTGAGCTCGCCGCTTTGGCGCGTCGCCAGAACGACGACAAAGCCGCCCTTGCGCGGGCGATAGGTCACAACTGACACTGAGCGCTCCATATCCATGGCCGCGCACGCGGACGTGAACCCCACGTGGCGCGCGCCTCTATCCTGCCGCCGTGTTGCCTCCTAGCGGGCGCTTCTCCACGGGCGTGTCCAAGTCGAGGAGCAGCAGAGAGCCCCGGCTGTCAACGGGTAGCACTATCCATGCTGGCAGATAGCCACGGGTCACCCGCAGTTGTAGGTTTCGCATCACTTCTCCGCGACGATGAGATCGAAAGGGTCCAATATGCGGCGCCACCGCCTAGTGCAGCTCTCTCTGCTTGCGACGCTCACCATCAGCACTATCGGCATCCCAGCACCAGCGCTCGCCGATCACAAGTCGACCTCCTCCCCCCGCGGAGACACCGTCGCACCGATCGACATCACTCACTTTCAAGCAACCAACGGCAAGCGCCGGGTGTCGATGCGCGTGGAGGTGGCGGATCTGAAGAAGCGAGGCGCATTTCAGTTCTCCTATGTCTCCCCAAAGCTCTACTACGACGGCGCCGTCATCAAGGTTCGGTGGAAGAAGGGGAAGTTCCGCGCGACTTGGGCGCACCGCACAGAAGATCGGGACTATGCAGAGGCCTGCGCCGGGATGAAGGTGTCTTGGAGCCTCAAGGATGACTTCATCAGCGTGTCGGCTCCCCAGAAGTGCTACACGACCAACCCGGTCCCCGCGAGCTGGGATTTCGGCGCGTTCAGCTGGTCTGGGAGTGATGCAGACTATGACGTTCCGGACCTTCGAGTCCCCCGCGGATAGGATCTCGCCTTCAACCACGTGATGACCCCCAAGACGCCAGTCACCCAGGTGCGGCCCCGACGCGGGGCTCCCGGGCGGCAGACTCGGCTCCAACTCGATCCGCAAGCCGCTCGGCAATGGTCGCCGTGGCGAGGGCTGGCGGGAGCACCTCAGAGAACTTCAGGCCGGCGAGGGCGTTCGGCGACACAGCAGGAAGAACGGTCGACCAGTCGACAGCGCCGAGTGCATCGGCAAGCCTCTCGGAGGCTTTGCCTCCTCGGAGGCGAATCCGGAAGTTGTCGGGGCGCTGCGCATCATCGGCGATGCCGGGCAGGCCGGCGACTAGGGTCGCGTTCGCGCGAGCTCCGGCCCAGGTCCACCACCAGACGTCAGTGCCGTCACGGAGCAGGACCAGGCCTCGAGGCGAGACCTCGAGGTAGCGGTTCCCGCGGATTTCCTGAAGCCTTTCCCCTGCCCGCTTGGACAGGGTGACGTCTGGGTCCTCCCCCAGCAACACGTCTCGTTCTGCCCGAGCGAGCGCGAAGCTGAGCGGCGCCGCGTCGCCCATCCACCGCATCTTCGCGTGGGTGTCCGCTGGCTCGACGTAGCAGCGGTTGCGCTTCCAGTCGATGTACGTCACTTCCCACGATCTGGCGGCCAGCACGATGATGCGCGGTCCGTCGATCTTGCGCGTGAGGACGATGGGGTCGACCCTTCCGAGTTCCTGGCGCCCCTGGACCACTGTGAACTCGGGGTTGGTCGTGAACACCGAGACAAGTTCCAGGAAGTGCCGGTGGCCGAATCTGCGCTCAGTCTCGGGCCCGATCGAGAGCATCCCGCCGTCGGAGTCCAGGTGGCCGGACTCGACCAGCCAGTCGACGATCTCGACCGCGTGCTCGTCGAAGATGGGCAGTCCGTCCCACCACTCGTGCCACACATTGTTCCCGATGCGGTGCTCTTGCAGGCAGAGCGCGAAGACTTGCTGCGCGGCGATGTGACGAGGGCTTGGCGGTGCGGTTACCGGCTCGACGTACCCACGAGACCACAACAGCAGCAGGCCAGCCGCCTGCAGCAGTCCATCATCGGTAGTCGTCAGGAATAGGGCGTTGCGGGGCGCGCCTGGTCGCCGACCGGTGCGGCCGAGCCGCTGAAGGAAGGACGCCACAGATCGTGGCGCGTTGACTTGGATGACACGGTCGAGGTCTCCCACGTCGATTCCGAGTTCGAGCGTCGACGTGGAGACGATGACGCAGTCCCGGGCCTCGGCAAACGCTTGCTCGGCGCGGCGTCGCTCGTCGACCGACAGCGATGAGTGGGATACGAACGTCGTAACGTCTCGCTCACGCAGAGAACGCGCGAGCTCCTCCACCTCGCGTCGTGACTCACAGAAGACGAGCCGTTTTTCCCCGGTGTGCAACAGAGAGATGACCTTGGCCGCGTTCGTGATGGAACCGACGTGGTCGAGGGTGACATCGCCCGGCGGCCTTCCGGCGCCGGCCACAACCTCCGGCGCTACAACGCTCGAGGGCCGCTTGCCCGCGCCTGACCCCTGGAGCCAATGGAGCAGGTCATCCGGGTTTCCGACGGTGGCGGAGAGTCCGATGCGCTGAATCGGGTGCCCCGCCAACCTTTCCAGACGTTCCAGCACGGCGAGAAGGTGCCAACCTCGGTCGTCGCCCGCGAAGGCATGAACTTCGTCCACCACGATCGCCCGGACGTTTGCGAAGTGCTCGCGAGGGTTGACCTTCGTGGAGACGAGCATCGCTTCAAGCGACTCTGGGGTCGTCAGCAGGACGTCCGGCGGGTTGGTCAGGATCGCCTTGCGCTTGCCTTGGGTGGTGTCGCCATGCCAGAGCTGGGCACGTCGGCCTACCCACTCCGCATACGTGTTGAGTCGCGGTTCGAGGTTGTTAAGTAGCGCGCGGAGGGGGCAGACATACAAGACCGAAAGACCTCGCCACCCTTCGTTCGCCGCACGGGTGAGGATGGGGAAACTCGCGGCCTCGGTCTTGCCCCCTGCTGTCGGTGCCAGGAGCAACGCGTCCTCGCCGCTCAGGATCGGCGCCACCGCGGACTCCTGAAGTGGCCGGAGACCTGGCCAGCCAAGGGAGTTGACGACGTGATGAAGGATCGTCGGATGGAGGTCTCTGGCGCTCACAGTTCGATATCGTCCGGGCTGGTGGCAGCAGCAGCGGCATTGCGCTCAACATCGTTGAGCTCACCGTCGCTGACCGTAAGCTTGTAGTGCCGGCGCGGGTCGAAGTCATCGAACTGATCGACGCGGTCAAGCACGTCACCCACTAGCTTCTTGAGGAACACCCGTGGCGCAACTCCGACCTGCCCGCCGAGCGATCCGGACACTGCGGAAGCCAGAGTGGCGATGTAGTCGTCATCGACGAGCTCGCTGACTCTTTCACCGGACTCGCTTCCGTTGGCGTACAGGTTGCGAACCGTGGCGCCAACCTCCCTGAGCAAGTCTTGGGAGAAGCCGGGAAGCCGGATCTGGACCGCGCGCGGGTTGTCGAAGCGGGCATCGGTGTTGAAGTCAGTGGCAAGTCGCTGCGCCAGAGGTGGCAGCCGTTGCATGCCCTGGGTTCCGTCAAAGAAGGCAGGCGTGCCAGTGATCAACAAATAGAGGCCGGGGAACCGTCCCCCGTCCACCTCGTCGACGAGTTGGCGCAGGGCGTTCAGAGCCTTCTCGCGGACGTCCGTACGTACGCGCTGAAGGGTCTCGACCTCGTCGAGGACGAGCAGCAAGCCCGGGTGGCCAGAGTCGCGCAGCACCGTGAGAAGGCCCTGGAGGAAGCCGAAGGCACCGAAGTGGTCCAGATCGCCGCGCACACCAGCGGAACGCCGAATGGACGCGGCGACGTGCGGCTGACCACCGAGCCAGGTCACAAGACCCTCGGCGGTGGCCTCATCGCCAGCCAGCTGGGCGCGGCGGTAACCGCGCAACGCAGCCGCGAAGGCCGGGGTCGTGCGTGACACCTCAGCGAGCCGCTTCTCGAGGAGACCGTCGACGGAGCCACCTTCAGACTCCAACGCGAACAGCCAGGCATCAGTGACCGGGCGGAAGGCCGAGGGCGGAAGCTCCGAAGTCTCCAGGGACTCACAAACACGGCGATAGACGGTTTCAAGCTTGTGGAGCGGTGTCTCCGTCTCGGAGACCTGGACCTCCGCAACCGCCATTCCGAGACGCTTGGCACGTTCACCGAGCCAGCGCGAGAAGAACGTCTTTCCTGAGCCGTACTCACCTCGAACGGACTTGAAGACTGCCCCTCCCGAGCGGGCGCTTGCAAGTTCGGCGTCAAGTGCTGACTCGAAGCGACCAAGTCCGACCGCGAGCAGGTCGAGCCCGTTGTGAGGCACGGTGCCGCGGCGGAGCGCATCCAGGACCTCACGTCGCCGTCGGGCGCTGACAACAGCGCTCATTGAGTTACTCCGAACTGTTCCTTGAGCAAGTCGACGTCGAGCATGATCGCACCGCTGCCCGAATCGCGTTCGAGGACACGGAACTGCTCGACGTTCAGAAGACGTTGTGCCATGGGGAGTGCACCGTTGAGCTGCATGAGGGGGATACCTAGCGCCGCGGCCGCGCTCTCAGCGCTAACCCGGTGTCCCGGGGCCGTCAGGAGTTTACGAAGCAGCGATTCAATCTGTTGGTCGGTCAGGATCAGTCGTCGCGCGCGTTCGCGCTGCTCGGCGAAGACGGCAGACGCGAGCACCTTGGAGGCGAGATCTGGTCGGGCGTCGGCCGCCTCGACGTGAATCTCTGATCGAGCCACTTCTGGCAGCCCCAGGTTGCCACGGCAGCGCTGTGCGACGAGCTGAGAAGCGGCTAGAGCCTCAGGGACGCTTGCCCAGCGCATCGCATCCTCCTGGAGGAACTTACGAACTGTGTCGACTGCTGACATGGCGTCCGTCTTGTCTAGGAACGTGCCGAGCCAGACCTCCAACTCGTCAGGTCCATCGACGTCGTGGACCACGCACAGAGGCATCGGCATGGACTCCTCATCGAGGAAGAAGTCGACAATCGGCATGGCTCCACCCGTTCCCACTGATGAGCCTTGTGGTGACGGAGAACGATGCAATGACGCAGCGGGCCGCCGCTGTGACGCCACGTACGAAGTAGTCTGCGGCGATCGTTGCCGCACCAGCTTTGCTGCCCTTAGCAGGTGGCGGACGTCACCCGGGTCAGGTTCAGGATCGTCAAGCCAGCCCTCGACGTATCGGACCGTCCCGCGCAGCGCGATGTCAGTGTCGATGTGCTTGAGGGCATAGAGCGCAGCCAGCCCGTTGGCGCTGACGTTGCGGAGGTACCACTCTCCCGTCCAGCCATCGATGCGGATCGTGCCGAATTGCATCGAGAGTTCGATGTCGTCAACTCGACCGCAAGGAATCGTGCGGCTGCCCAGCGCTCCTTCGAACGTGGCGCCGTACACCGTGAACACAACCGATCCAGAGTCCAGGAGCTCACCGTCAGCAAGCGACTCATCTTCGTACCAGGCAGTCACCGGGCGGACGAGCTCAACACCGAGAGTCGTAGCGATGGGATCCCGGAAATCGCCTCTAGCCGACCGCATGAACGCATTCCTGAAGGCAGACAAGGCTGTCAACCGCTGAACTTCTAGGTCGAGACGTTCATGGGCGTCCTCAAGATCGAGGGCCTGCTGCCCGGCACGGCTCGGCGAAAGACCTGTTTCAACGAAGCATGCGGCGACCTGCTCAACGGTCATGCCGGAGCGCACCGGAAGTTCAATCACCTCGACCCATTCATTGCCACTGGAGTACCCGACTGCGACGGGCGGGTTGAACATGTGCCATCCCGGCCCGCAAGATTGCGCGCTGGCCGGTGGCCAGGCGCTGTGTGGACTGCTGCCGAAGGTCATCCGTTCACCCCGAACTGTTCTTGCAGCAGATTTAGGTCGAGCACGACGGTGCCCCGATCCGCGTCCCGATCGACGACCGGGTACTGCTCCACGTTGAGCAGGCGCTGAGCCATCGGCAGGGCACCATTCAGTTGCACTAACGGGACTCCGAGCGCGATCGACGCTGTGGATTGGTCGATCCGGTTGCCAGGTGCGGCAATCAGGTGGCGCAGCAGAGATCCGATCTGACGGTCAGACAGTGTGACGCGTTGAGCCCGCTTGCGCTGTTCGGCGTACGTCGTCGAAGCGAGCACCTTCGACGTCAGGTCTTCACTGCCCGCCTGCTCGATCTCGTCGAAGAGGGTGGGCACCTCCGTCTTAGGCAGCTGCTGAGCGGGTGCCGTCGGCGCTTCCGCACGATCGACGATCTCAGTAGCAACCGGCGAGTGCCACCACAGCGGCTGCTGTGGTGTCGCAAGTTCCCAGCCCGACGGTGCCTCGCTGGGCGTCAGAACATGGAGCGGCACGACGACCTCGGCAGGAGCGGCACCGCCGTGGTAGCCAGCCTTCAGCGGTCCGTATCTCAGCCGCTCATTGACTGCGAGGACGGCATCCCCCTCGTGCATCAGAACACGTGAGCCGGTGACCCGGACCTCGCCGCTCTCGGGGTCAGGTCCGCCCGCTGCGGGCCGCGACCTGTTGCTGGAGGTCGCCCCGACGGAGAGCGTCCGGCCCTCCCTCCGTTCGACGATATGACCGTGGTCGGAGGTGAGCACGACGGTTCGTCCCGCCCTGCGAGCTCGCTCCAGGAGCGGTCGCAGATGGGAGACAGCATCCGCGGTCCAGTCGATGCCCGGATCGGATCGGTCGAGCGCGTCATCGATGGTGTTGAGGACGCAGGCAACGACGCGGGTGCCGTCGATGTCATCGACAGCGGTCCCGACATCGGGCGCGAGCACGAAACCTGCGCCGGACGACTCAAGGCTGAGCTTGTGGAACAGCGCGCTCGAAAGTCCGTGGGCTCGCATGAAAGTGGAGAAACCGTTGCGTTCAGCGTCCTGCTGACCCGTTGCGAGCGTCCCAGAGAGCAGGCTGCATCGAGAGACCTCGGTAAGTGAGGGCAGCGCGGAAACGACCACGCTCCTTCTGGTCTTTCCCACGGGGAGGCATTCGAGCCAGGTGTCGTAGCGGCGCTCGATGTCGTCAACGATCTCTGTCGCGACGGCCGCGCTCATTCCGTCCGCGATTATCAGGAGGATCGGGCGCGGCTCCTTGGCCAGCGGAACGACGGCTGCCGCGAGTAGATCCTCGATGAGGGTCACGTCCTCGGGAAGGGGTGCACCTCCACTCGACTGCGTTGCGAGGCCAGCCGCGAACTCTTTGTCGTGCTTGTCTCGGCGGAGGCGTACGGCGTCGATGACCGCGCGAAGTCCTTGCGAAAGTGAGTCCTCGTCAACACCACGCCAGGCGTCTGAGTAGGCGCGATCGACCCATGTGTCCACATCGCGGTGCCGGTGGATGGCCGCCGCGAAGTCCTGCTGCGAGCCCGACTCGGCGGCAAGCCAGCGGACAAGTCGCACGCCTGCCGTTGCCCGTTCGACCCGCACTTCCTCACGGTGCCGTGCGAGCGAGTGCTCCTGGACCTTCGCGAGCGCAGCCTCAATGGCAGGGAGCGCCTCCGCATCAACCAGCACCGCATCCGGTGATTCCGCGATCGCCTTGGTGCTGCTACGCGCGACTGCACGGCGCAGCTCCTCGCCGAGGCCGGCGAGTCGCGAGGTGAGGCTGGAGCGCAGGTAGTCCGAATGGTCGACGCCCGAACCTGCGCGAAGCTCGCCTACGAGGACGTCCGCTCGGGCGAGAATCCGCCCGGTCTGTCGTGCCGCCCCATCGTCTCTTCGCGCCAGCAGAGCGCGGGTCACCTCCTCAGCCGGAGTGACCAGTGCACGTAGTTGATCCGCCGAGACGTCTGGCAGGTTGAGCTGCTGCACACGGAGGAGGACCCAGGGCTCTGAGCCCGCCGGGCAGGCAAGGACGGCTCGTCCAGCGAGACCGAGCGGCACGACGTCTTCCACCCTGGCGGCGTTGAGCAACTGGGCAACGAGAGGTGCTGCCTTCCCACAGCGCGCAGACAGCCACTCGACCACGGTCTCAGCGAGTGGCTCGCCGGCGAGATCGCGGAGCTCGTTGAGGAGGTGGACTCGACCGAGGTCCGCAGCCCAGGCGAGGACTTCCTCCGGTGCCACGTTCTCAGACGCCTCCGCGAAGCCGAGACGTCTGTTGGCGATGGCGGCACAAACGTGATCGAGGGTCAGGAATCCGGCTCGGGCCGGCGGCCAAGGTACGTCGCCTCGTGCGGCGAGCATTCCCGCCGCCAGGTCACGCGCGCGCTGGTCGATGACGAGTCGTCGGTCGATGCGGGTGGCGCCGAACTGATCACGGACCGCGTCCCACGGGTCAGGGTTCCTCAGCACCCCGCCGTAGAGGTGCGACGTAATGCCCACGCCTAGATCGCTCTCGTCGCGATCGGTGAGGATGACGAGCCAAGTGCCTCTTGCGCGCTGACGAAGTGCATCACGGACGGCGAGCGCAGAGGAACAGGGGATAACGCGGACCTTGAAGTCCGCGTGCGCGAAGTCTGTCGGCCCCGTCCACGTGGGCCGAGCACGGATGCCAAGAACACCCGTGCGCTGCTTGCCGTCCCGTGAGGCCTTACCCAGCAGCGACCGGACGACCGGAAGCGTCGCCTGCGGATGTGAGGACACTGCGACCGTCACGGTTCGATCCGCCACTCCACAACGATCCTCTGGCCTTCGTGCTCATCGATGAATGCCTCGATGTCGGACTGCACCCATGCGATGTCCGCGCGGGTGGAGACCGAGCGCTTCCCCGCAGCAGGCGGCTGCGGGGCCGGGCCTGGGGTAGGCGCCGGTGTCGGGGTGGGAGCGACTGCGGCAGACAGCCACGCGAACGCATCGTTGTCGGCGCGCTGGAGCGCTGCACCGATTGGCTGGGCCAGCTCGTCGGCCGTCAGCGCAGCCCGCAACCTGTCGACCGCAGCCTTGGCATCCGCGCCCCGCTGGTCCCTTTGCTTCTCGGCCGCGATTAGTGGCTTGAGTCGCTCCCAGTTGAAGCCCTGGAGCGAGCCCGTGACCGATGTGGCGTTGAGGAGGGAGCGCGCAGCCGCCTCATCCGTGCCTGGGAGCTTCGCCCCTGCGAACGACTCAATGAAGGCGACGTTGTCAGCGCGCGAGAGAACATCGGCCACGAGCGCCGCCGTCCCCTTGGCGGTGGCATACCGGCCGGTGACGCTGGCGTCGGCCGCGATGCCGACCTTGGCGTAGGCATCCTCGAGGGCGGTCGGCAGCGCTCGAACGCCTGCAGCCAGCGGAGCCAGCTTGGTGCGGATCTCGCTCGTGAGCTCCGCGACAGCCGCACCGGTCAGGTACGTCGAGCCGGTGATCCCAAGCAGCGTGGCCGCGCGAGTGACAGCCCTCTGCCATTCGCCTGTCGACGGCAGCGGCTCGGGCCGAAGCTCGATCTCGTCGGTCAACTGACCGGGCTTGGGAGCAGGGACGAGCGGTGCACCGTGGCGGTACCACGCGCGGCCCTGTTCGACGGCCCAGGCAGAGACAACGAGATCGGCTACCTCGGATCGCAAGCCCGTGGGTGGCTGGTCCTCCCGGATCCAACGACGAAGATCGCCAACCGTGACCGGGTCCTTCAGGTCGATCCCGGCCGCACCCATCTTGCGTGCGAACCTCATGCTCCACGGGAACCGGTCGGGGCCGAAGAGATAGTGGGTCTCCCCCATGTGCCCGACGCCGAGTGGGTTCGCGATCCGCCCCAGGATCTCGCGTTTGCCCGGTTCGACGAACACGCGACCGTCGGGGTCCTGGTGTGCTTCCTGCACCGCCTCGAGGACGCGCTGGAGCTCGGCCCCCTTCACTTCCGACTCCGCCGGCTCGAACTTCGGGTGGCCGGGGAAGGACGTCGTGAAGACCTGATCGACAAGGTTGTTGAACGCAGCCGCGAGATCGTGACCAACCGGCGCCTGCGGGTTGAACTCAGGGTTCAACGACCGAAGCACCCGATCATGACCCTCATCGAGGTCGAGATTCCCAGGAGTCGGCTTCGCCGCGCCGTACGCCTCCTGGATAACGCGCCGCAGACGTTCCCGGAGCGCGTCCCGCTGGTTCTCCAGGATGCTGCGTGCCTGAGCGCGGTCGGCCACGGGCAGGTCGTTGGACATGTTCTGCCAACGGTCGCCGGGGCCGCTGAGGAGCCAGTCGAGGATGGCGAGTCGACCGAGCTCATTGCGTCGCTCAGTCGAGATGAAGTGCGGAAGCCAGACGACCGTGTTGGTCACGAGCCCCCGTTGGGCTAGGTCGTCTACGCGCTTGTCGTCGTCGCGGACGCTGTGGCCCTGATCGTCGAACGGGAAGTCGACGACGAAGCGCCAGGTGTCCTTGCCTGCCTTGAAGGTCTCCTCGGCCAGCCAGGTGTGGTCTCGGACGTTGCCGAAGACGATCTCGACTTCGCGGCGTGATCCGCGCCAGACCCGGTTCTGGCGGTTGACGCCCGTGATGTCGTCCTCGACCTGGTCCAGCTTGAAGGCTTCCCACACGAGTGCCTTGAGGAGCTGGCGGCGGCGGCCCTCGTTGTCCTCGCCCTTGGCCTTCTCTACCACCGACTCGTAGTCGACTTCGGAGATCTTGAGGCGGATCACAGGGTTCAACGTGTCGCTGGTGATGTGGATCTCGGGGATCTCCGCACTCCAGCGCTTCAGCTTCGAGAGGACAACCGACGCCTCCTGGCCCGGCAGCGGACTGACGATCGAGCCGTGGTTGAGTGCGGCGAGACGCCCCGCGGTCAGCTCCTTCAGTGCCGGAACCTCTGGTGCGACTGCGGAGAGCACGAGGGTCTTGACCAAGCGGTCGTCGGCGCGGAAGGGGTGGCCCTGCGGCACCGCGCGCGCCTCGTCGTCGCTGAGCTTGTGCTCCCGGAGCAGCAGTGGCCGAAGCTTGTTGTCGTAGAGCTCCTTCGCGTTGCGGAAGCGGCCTTGCATGTCGATGGTGATGGCCTGGTTTCCCTGGACTACGAGGTCGAAGGTGTCGCCCACCGGGATGACGTCGGAAACCGTGAGGTGGTCGCGCTGGTCGACCAAGAGTTGCTGCATGACCTTGAGCGCGGTTCGGTCGCGCTGCATGGCCGATGCGAGGGTACGCAGCGTCGAGACTAGGGCCGGCGAGAACGGGTACGTACGTCGGAAGGCAGCCTGATCCGCCCCCCGCTGTCCACCCTCGGCTCCGACACCGTCGAGCAGCACGTCCCACACGGCTGGCGTGCGGTCAATCCGTGCGAAGGCCTCATCGAGGGTTGACTTCGCCGACGCGGAGACCGGCTTCAAGAGCCGCTTCTCCGCGACGTACGGCAGGTTGTCGTCGCCGAGGACGATCGTGCGGAAGCGGCCCTCCTGGTGACGGAACGCCGCGTCGAGCGCGTCCTGCTCCGCGCCGACCCCGCCGCCAGACTCGACGAAGTATCGGCGCAGGTCGAGCTGACGTGCAACGAAAGTCACGATCGGGATGGAGCGGACGTTGGTGGCCTCGACGAACTTGGTGATCTTCTGCGCCTCACGGCCGAAGAACTCGGCATCGCGCACCCGGAACGCGAGCCACAGCACGAGCTCGTCGAGGAACATGACGATCGCGTCGTAACCCAAGGACTTGGCGTGGTCACTGATTGCTGCGAGGCCGGTGTCGAGGTCGACAAACTCTGCCCCGCCTGTGAATGCCGTCGCGAAGGTCTTCACGTACGCCGTGACGAGGTTCTGCCGCTCCTTGCTGCCGGGTGCGGCCGTCCGCGCAGAGTCGTAGGAGGCTGCGGTCCAATTGCCTTCATTGAGCACATTGCCCCAGACAGCCGCCCCGGAGTCGCCTCCGCCAGCCTTGTTCAACTCGGCAAGGAAGACATCGTCGCCCAAGCGAAGGCGCATGTTCTCGGCGTCCGCCAGGAGTTCGTCGCTCTGATGGACAGCAGGAATCGGTGCGTCTGGGTGCAACACGCTGACCTGGTTGACGTACCCACCGAGTACGCACTGCTCGATGCTCTGTGCGTCGAGGAAATGGAACGCGAGCCGCAGAACCTTCTTGCCCTGAAGCTGTGGGTCGTGTGCCGCGATGACCGACTGCAACTCAGCCTTTGCGCGTGCGGTCGGGTTGTGTCCAAGTAGTGCGTAGAGCACCGCCATGAAGTGGCTCTTGCCGGAGCCAAAGGAACCGGACAGGAATGAGGCTCGGCTCGCCCCGTCGCCGAGGGCCGCAGCGACGGTGTCCAAGGCTTCATTGAAAGCCCTGGCCAGGTCATCGGTGACCACGTAATCATCAATGGTCGCGTCGAGCCGCCCCTGGCCGACGCCCTCGGTTAGCTTCAGAACGTAGTCCTCAGTGCCCGCGCGCTCGGGGATCGAGATGACGTCCTTGAGCAAGACGCTCCCGGTCATGACTTCCCCTTCCTGCCTCGTGTGGGTGCCGGCGGACGCCACGCGGCAAGCGACTCACGCGTCGCACCAAGCTTTGCCATGTAGCTGTCCAGCAACCCTGAAAAGAACTCTGCCGGAGAACTCCCCCCGTAGAGCGCATCCGGCTCGTTGTGCCACTGCTCCACCCACGGGAGCAATTCGGAGAGACCAGCAACGAGCGGGATCAGTCGGTCCCCGGACCAACCCTGCTGCTCACCCGATTGGATGAGCGTCGCCAGCGCGAGCGCCTGCTGTGAATGATCCCAGCCCGCCCATCCGAGAACTGGGGTTGGGTCGCCTTCCCTGCCGGCACCGGTGTAGACGATGAACTGCTCCTTGGGGACGTCGAGTTTGCCGCGGTACGACCAGTACTCGGTGCGTCGGAAGTCCGCGCTGGTGTACTTCGGCGGTACCGGGATCGGCCCATCGCCTTCCCTCTCCTTGGGGGCTGGACTGTAGGTGCCGGCGTCCTCCCGACGCTGCAGCTCCCAGACGTGCTCCCACGCCTGCCGTTTGCGTAGACCAGAGTCCCTATAGCGATACGCCGCCAGGAATGGCACCCCTTCGGCGCCCAGCAGCTTTTTCAGGCTGGCGGCGACGTCCACATCCGGGCGGCCCTCCCAGAGCTTCAGTACGCCGGCCAGCTCGCCGTCCCGCGCCACCTCGTCGGCCAGGACCGCGATGGACTTCGGGGTCGGCCGACCCCGGGCATCGAGCCAGAAGTTCCTGTCCTCGAGCCGGTCGAGCAGCCAGCCCCGCAGAGCACGCTCCTCGGACTTCTCCCACGGCTCGGACTGCCAGCGGCGCTTGTACTCCGCCTTCTCGAGTATCCGCATGAACGGATGGGACTCGATGAGTTCAATGCGCCGAGACACAAGGTCCCGATACGCAACGGGCCAATGATCCGGAATCTCGGTAATCGGCGTCGAACCGTGCCGCTCAAACCAGGCGGTCTGCTCAATACCTGCCTCGAATCGACGCGCCAGTACGATCTCGAACGCGCGCTCCCCCAACGCCAATCCCGGCAGGTCGTGGCCACGATATGTCATGTCCTCCTCGACAAACCCATAGAGCCGGTAAACCTCCCAGTCCAACTCCTCCTGCTGCGCAATGATTTCGCTCCGAAGAGCGGCATACGCGTTCTTGGCCAGACCAAGTGAGGCCCGCGTTGGAGCCGCCGCGTTGACGGCTTCCGCCGGGGAGCAAGCCGAAATCGAGACCGCAAGTCGGTCGATCAGGGCTCCACGTTCGGCTGGCATGTCCACCGGCAACGGGAAATCTTTCATCGTTGTGCCGGTGAACTCATAACGAGGCTCCCACCGCTCGTCGCCGATGCCGCCACCGATCCCACCAACGCCCTTGTCATGACTGTTCTGCTTCATCCAGAAGCACGCCGTCGAGGAGTTGAGTACTCCTAGCGCTGCCTGATAGTCCGACTCAGCAAAGGACTCAGAGAAAATTAGGGTGTCGGCCCATCGATTGAAGACTCGACGATCGCGATTCAGTGCGAAATGATTGTGTGTCGCAACGCCAGCCCAGCTGATCGAAAGTGCTGCTGAGTAGCGGCGGCTGAAGAACATTGAGTGATCGAACCACCGAAGCCCGCGCTGCTCCCGGGTTTGACCGAAGTCGAGGGAAGTTCGTAGCACCGTTCGATTTGGCCAGAACCAGCGAGTTGCCGCAGCGCCGATCGCTCGCGGACGCCCCAGATCGTCGTATGGAAAGACGGTTGAGAGATCGGTGCGGATCGCGTAATCACGAACTCCTTCGCCAAGCACGACCGGGACAGCTTCCTCGACAAGACCAAGAGTCTTCACACTTGAAGTTGCCAAGTAGAAGCCCTCATCACCGCCTGTGTGCGTCGTGCGGCCGACCTCCACAACGAGGTCACTGAGATTACGCTTGCTGGAGCGATCGATCGCCTCAGCCACGTCCACAGCGCCGCCACCAGTCAGCGACCACGGATGAGATTCGAGCCGAGCGCGATCCAGTTCAACGACGCTGATCCACTCGTCGTTCCAGCCGACATTGTCGACGTTCGCTACGACGCTCGACCAGACATACCCTTGCGCCGGATCTTCGGGTCGACCTGGCTCACCCCTAACACCAAGAACCCCCCGGACGACGCTTGTCTGCGGGCGTTGGTTGCGACCGACAATGATCACGGTTGGAGTTCCGTGCCCTGGGATGTACGCACCCGAGGTATCGACCACAAGTCGCAGGTCCTTCGTTGGCAGGAACTTCTCGATCAGCTTTGATCCAAACTCGCGCTTCATGAACGAGTTGGACGTGATCTGGCCTGTCCAGCCGGAACCATGCCCTGCCTTAGCAAGCCTGTAGAAGCGCTCCATGAACGGCACCGTCAAGGCGTACTGGCGGTGGCAGCTTGCATACCGCTCGCGGTATAGGCGGTTGAGTGCCTCGTCCTTCGGCGTGATGTAGGGCGGATTCCCTACGACAACGTCGTACTGCTCGTTGCGCAGGATCGACTGCAACGCCCCAAGGTTTTCCGTCTCATACGCGAAGCTCGACGCCACTTTGTCGGCGGAGAATCCGGCACCAAGGTCGAATTCACCTTGATCCAGTCCGTGGAGTAATGAGTCGCCGGCAGCGAGGTGGTACTTGAACGCCGGCGCGTCCGCCAGGCCGGCGAGCCCACATGCCTGAATCGCTGCCACAGTCAGCCGGAACCGTGTGATCGCGACCGCGAAAGGGTTGAGGTCAACGCCGTACACGGAGTCGAGGGCGGACTGGACCCGTTCGCGCTCATCGATGCCCGGCGCGTGCTTGTGCCAGCGGTCGAGCAGTCGCTGGAAGCCGCTGAGCAGGAAGTGACCGGACCCACAAGTAGGGTCGATCATCTTGAACCCTTCGAGAGGGCGCTCCTCGAGGGCGGGCTCCAGTGTTCGGTCGAGGATGAACTCTTCGACGAAGACCGGAGTCTGGAGGAGCGCATAGCGCCTCTTGGCGTCCTCGGAGATGTCCTGGTAAAGGTCACCGAGGAAGCGGGTGTCCAGGTCTGGGTTGGAGAGGTCCCTTACAAGCGCACCGTTTTCGTTGCGCTCACGCCAGAAGTTGATGAGTCGCGTCGCGGCGTCGCCGGATGGCGTGACGAGCCACATCGGCGAAGTGTCGTCAACGAGGCCTTCGGTCGCGGGAAGTGACCTCAGATGCTCGACGGCTTGGAGGAGCCACTCGCGATCCGTGACGTCGGCGTTGGTGCGCGCGGTCTCGCGAAGGAACTGCTGCTGGGCATCGATCGCTTCGCGGATGCGTGGTCCGCTGATCCACACAGGCTTGACCAGGCCGTTGTCCTCGCAGAAGCGGACGAAGACGGTGGTCAGCACCCATGCAACCGCAGCCAGCGTCACGCGCTCGTCGACCCAGGCCTCCCAAGCCGCAGCTGTCCGCTCTGCTGCTCGCGCCGCGTCATACTCCTCCCGCCAAGCCGACTGCACATCCGGGAGCGACGCAACCCGCGCACGCAGGTCATCCTCAAGGCGCAGCACCTCAGCGCGCAGCTCGGGGGTCAACGTGTCACGGGCGCTCATCGCGCTTCTCCTTCAGTCACTGCAAACGAACCCTCGATGTGGACGAACTGGGACGCGTACGTCAGTGGTACCGGAACGCTGTCGAGAAGCGGTCCACCACTCCCCTCTTCGGGAACGACGAGCCAGACCGCCTGCTGCCGCGAGGTAGTGATGTCCGCGAGCCTGCTCAAGATCGCCATGTGCCCGTAACGAGCCAACGGCGCAGCTTCCGTGATGAGCACAGGTCGATCCCCCCCGGGGTTGCCGGACAAGGCATCGCGGATCGCATCCTCGATTTGAGGAATTGCCTGCTCAACGAGTGCAGCGAGTCCGCGCGCGTCGACTGACTCCGGCTTCGCCGCATCAGCACCGAGGACGGTGTCCCACGGGACGCCTGCCTTCTCTGCGCTCTCCTTCAGCGAGTCCAGGAGAACGTCGGTGACGTTGACCTCGATCGCGCCGAATGTGCCAACCAGGCCGACCGCGATGCGGTCTGCATGCTTGGCCGGGACGCCGAGCGCCAGGAACGACCGCGCGCGGACGCTCTCGCGAAGGGTCTTGCTCGACGGATGCCCCTTCGGCTCCATCGTCCGGATCGGGATAGCCGGGTAGGTCGTCTGCGTGACGAATGTCGTGTCGGAGTGAGCCGACGGGATCGAATAAGCCTCGCCGTCCCAGGTCAGACCAGTTCCAGCCTCTGCCAGGACTCGGTCGAGTCCGGGAGGCCCCGGGACACCTCCGACGCCGGGAAACCTGACCTGCACGAGCCTGCTGACGTCTTCGACCGCGAATCGCTGTGACGGCATAGTCGATCCGAGCGCGAGCCGCACGGCGTCGACGACGGGCATGTCCGTTGAGTAGAGCTCGCCGCTGGCAGACGCTGCGGCCCCCTCAGACAGTCGAGCCGCCAAGCGGACAAGTCTCGTGTCATCGAGCGGCGGTAGACTCGACGTCCAGATCTGGCGCAATGCCGGAATCGACCTCCCCCGCGGCACCACGAACTCGCCTGCGGAAGCTGAGTCATTGACCAACTTGGCCGCTCGGGCACCGAGCGGCCCTGCAACATCTGCTACATCCGACTTGCGCGCGAGCAGCAGGCGGTTGTCCTTGCGACGGCGTCGCCGTGCGATGAGCGATTCCTCGTCGGCGCCCTTGGCCTTGTCCTCCGCGCGATCGAGAGCGGCGCGCACCATCCCGGCAATCAACCGCCGGTCGAACGTGGTCGCACTAGCAGGAGCGACTGCATCGACGATGGAATCTGTCCACGCCGCACCGTCTAGACCGTCAAGCACGCCCAACACGCGATCGAAGACGCCATCGAGGAGCGACGCAGCGTTCGGTGAGTTGGCCCACGCGTCGCGCACGTTTGCCAGTGCAGCCGAGACCTGCGGCTGACCGCCGAGCCCGAGTGCGGAAGCGAGGTCGGCTAGCACCGCGAACGGCTCGACGTCGCCTTCGAGCCCGAGTAGGACCGCGGCAGCCGTACGTCGGGCCCGCGCTCGGGAGGAGCCTGCGGCCTCAACAAGGAGTCGGGCCGCAACCTCGGGCGAGGTGAACGGGTCAGCGTGGTCGATGTCGTCGGTCTGCGCGGAGGTTGCGGGCAGCTGGTCGGCGAACTTCTCGCGCCACTGCTTCGCGCGTCCACGAATCTCACGCTTCGTCGCGTCGACGATCCCCGTGAAGCGACTCAGTCGGCTCGTGTCGAGCGCTGCGAGATCGCCGACCGTCTTGAGCCTGAAAGGCTCGAGCGCACTGAGCGCGCGTGGAGTGAGGCCTGACTGCGGTAGCGGAGTCTCGGGAGTCGCGCGCCCTGCCACCTCGTCCGCGTCCTCCGGCGTGGTCGCCACCGAGACAGCGAGCGCGGAGCGCCAGTCGGCGAGCATGTCAGTGGCCGTGCCATGGCGCTGTTTCGCGTCCTTGGCGAGCGCCTTCTCGAAGAAGCGCACCAGCGCGTCAGCGACGGTGGGGTCGAAGTCACCCGGCTCGATGGTGGCGCGCTCGACAAACTGGGGCGCAGTCTCCCCGTCTCCATAGACGGGCGCGTGCCCCGTCGCCATCTCGAACAACGTGACGGCGGCTGCGTACCGCTCGGCGGCCGAGTCCCAGTGCTGTCGCGTACCTGTGCCTAGGAACGGATCGAGATAGGGCGGCGTACCCGCGCTGATCGTCGCAGCACTCGCCTTCGCCAGCGAGAAGTCAAACAGAACCAGGTGCTTTGCTCTGTCGCTCTTCTGCTCGCGCACGCCGAGGTTCGAGGGCTTGATGTCGCGATGGTCGACGCCGGCCTCGTCGAGTGACACGAGGGCGTCGAGGAGGTCGGTGCCCCAGCGGTCGAGGAGATCGAGCGAGAGTCGGCGGCGGTCGCGCAGGACCTCGGCAAGCGTCTCCTCGCCTGCCGACTCCAACAGGAGGGCTCTGCGATCGCCTACCTGCACGGTCGCGGTCTCGATGATGCGGACGATCCGGGGCTGCTTGCGCGCGTTCAACGTCGCGAGCACCTCAGCCTCGGCAACCAGTCGTTTGGCCGCGTTGTCGTCGACCGCCACCTTCAACACGCGAGCGTCGCCGTCGGCTTGGCGGTCGCGCACCAACAGGCCGACTGCCGTCGAGCCGGAGCCGAGGCGGCGTACCAGCTCGAACCTGCCACCGATCACGGTGCCGGGAGGTGCGTCGAGCGGATCAATCTCGGCCTCTCCGGTGCTGGTGCCCAGCTCGCGCTCGACGCTGCTGAGCTTCGCCAGGAATGCGTTCGCATCGCGGAGTCGCTCGCTGACCACCGGTTTCGTCGCGGCCAGGACCAGGCTCCGGAGCGACTCGGAGACCTGCGGTAGATCGGCAGCCAGGTCGAGCCCGTGCTCGCGCTCCAACCGCTGCTTGAGCTCAACCGCGCTCGTTGCAGGGTCGTGCCCGGTCACCAACAGATAGGTGAGCGCACCGAGCGCGAACACATCGAGACGGGACCTGCTGGCGTCAGGTCGCCACTGGCCCTCCGGCGCGACGTACGCATCTGCGACACGGTCGACCTCGCCCTGCTTTCGCGCTTCGAGCAGTCCGAAGATACGAGTCGCCCCACCCTGCGTTTCGAGGACGCTCGGCCCCGCGCCCTCAGCTGCGCCAGCGACCCGCCACCCACCGATGAGAGTCTTCGGGTCACCGTCGTCGTGAACGAACACCGCTGACGGGTTCAAGCCTCGGTGAACAACGCCGTTGGAGTGCGCGTACTGGACTGCCTCAGCGAGTTGGCGCACGAGGTCGACCTGGCCCCGCAGGTCCAGCTTCGAGCCGTTGTCAGCGAGCCAGAGGTCGAGTCGCTGGTCGCTGGGGTTGTAAGGAAAGACGAGCCCGCTTCCGAGCTCGTCCTCGACGATGTCCTGTGGAGCGAGGATTCCCGGATGGTGCAGCCGTGATGTCAGCGCGTACTCGCGTTCGGCAAGCCTGCGGGCTCCGGCGATCTGAGCTTGGGAGGCGCCCCGGGGGGTCGTGAAGAAGCGGATGCGAGCCTGCTTGCGAACGACTCGGTGCTCGGCCGGCCAGTCCTGCCAGTCGTCCGCCTCATCGAGCGCCTGACCGGTGAGACGCCAGGAGCCGATCTCGCGCTCACGGCGGAGCGCGAATCCGGCCTGGTCGATCACCCGGAGAACGTCCTTCTCGCTGACCGGCCCTCGCCTGGGAGGCTCGAGAAGCAGGTCAGCGATGCTCGGCAGGTTGCTCTGCTGCTCGCCACCGTCGAGTCCATACAAGTCGTTCTTGTCCGAGTCGCTCAGCAGGCATCGCGTGGACTGGGCGTGGAGGAACACTGCGGGCTTGACGAAGGGGACCGCGCGCTCGTCGAGCCCGGACCGAACCGCGGCGGCCTTGAGAACGCCGGCGAGACGGCGTGCCTTCATGGTCGTCTTCTTCAGAGGCGAATCTTCTGAGCGGTGCCGCAGCTCCCAGCGGTACGCGTTGCCGCCGACATCGCCCTGGTAGTGCTTCAGCTCAACGAGGCAGAGGGTCCCCTCGCCCAGGACGAGGAGGTCGACCTCGGACCACGTCCCATTGCTGTCGACGAACTCGAAGTTGCACCATGCGTGGAAGGGACCGCGGTCTGGGAGGAGCTCGCGGACGTGCTCGAGCCCCTCACGCTCATGAGCGTGAGCCGAATCCGTGACGACGTGCCAGCGCGCACTGTTGGCCTGCATGCGTCGCTGTCACCTCCGAGGGATCGTCTCGTTGTGCTGCCCACCGATCCTGTCATGCGGCGGGGACGTCAACCAGCACGACTCTCCATACGCTCCCGGTGGTAGGTAGGGCATGAGCGTCACGAGGAGTGTCGAAAGCCGCACATGGGTGGTTCTCCCCATGGCCCGGAACCGTTGAGGGTGGGTTTAATCTCGCTACCGACAACCAAGAGATCCGAGGCAACGTGGTATGAGACTGCAAGCCATCGCGTTGACGCTAGCCGTTTCCCTGGTGGGGACGGTTACCTCAAGCACAACGTCCGCCTCCGCCCACATCGAGCGGCCCTCCGTTTCAGCGAATCCGTCGATGCCACTCCTCAAGGTCCGCACCGTCACCTACCCCGGCGATGGCGTCATGATTCAGCGTGCCAGCGGGCAGATGAAGCGTCTCAACAAGACATCCAAGAGTTTCCAGCGATTCGTCGCCAAGCGGCTCGATCAGATGTGGAAAGTCGAGGGTCGACTGCCTGAGTGCGCGACTGCTCCGGCGGTCACGGTGAAACGCTGGCGGTCCGACGGCTATGCCAGCGCTTCCGAGAACGGCAACGTCATCGGGGAAAGTGTATGCCTGGGCGGCGGTGCTCAGTTCATCTACATGGTTCAGGACCACCAGTAGCGTGCCCCGCTGGGAACGCAAGACGGCTGGTGGTGTGGCGACCTCAATTGGCTCCGGGTACCCGTCGCGATCGCCGGCCATCTGTGCTACCCAGATCGCGGCGGCACTGCCATCGCCTATCGAGCGACCAAGAAGCGCAGCACCAGCGCGGCCTATGCCGGAACGATCGTCGTCAGCAGCGTGAACGACGGCCAGCCGGCGGCCACCGGGCGCTTCGCGACACAGTCGGTGAGCGATGCCCTCTACAACGACGCGCTCGAGGGCCTCACGTTGAAGCGAGGGAAGTGCTTCGGGAAGAACGACCCCGTCAACGGCAAGTACCTTGGCCGCGCCCCACGAGGATGCCTCGCGGAGTCGTACGACGCCTCCTACCGATCCATCTACGCCCTCAAGATGTACCCGAACAAGAACTGGGGCCGCTGGAACGTCCGTGGCATCCGCTACATCGCCAGCAGTTAAATCTGGCCTAGGCGACTGACACTCTGCGACACTGCTGCCAGCTCGTCCGGTAAGGGGGAATCCATGCTTACGGCAAGGCGATCGAGGCTAGCGCTCACAACCGCGGCGCTGCTCAGCACCATGGTTGTTACCCCTCCATCTCACGGTCGGGTCGAGATCCCTCTCCCGACTCCATCAATTGTGGGATGTCTCGGAAACGACAACGGCGACCCTGTGCTGACTGCGCTCGAAATCGTCCCTTCAGGCGTCGACGTGACGAGCGGCCCAGCGGTCGTGACCATCGTGGCCCACGCCCAGGACACAGGCGGACCAGGCTCTGCGAAGGGGGTCGGCGGGGTCGGGATCAGCCTTGAGCCGGACTCAGGTGGTCACTATGAGTCGACTCTGCTGAAGCCCGCCGCCGCGGGGGCCTGGACTGGTTCAGTAACCATCCCCCAAGGCGCTTCACCAGGCAACTGGTCGGCCTATGTTGGCGTCAGCGAAAGGAACCACGACTCACAGTTGTCAACTGGAACAACATCGTATGACGCAAGCCAGCTCGCCACATTAGGCTTTGACAGCCATATCACCGTGAAGTCAGATCAACCAGACCTCGCGCCGCCATCACTGACCAACTTCACCTTCACCCCCCGCAACGTTGACACTCGAAGGCATCCCGTGAGAATGACCTTCAAAGCAACTGTCGTTGACACCGGAACCTCAGGGGTGGCCGACTTTGCCTGGGCGTACGTCTCCAACGCATATCTAGATCTCAACGTAAACTTGGATCGCATTCCTGGGACTAACACGTTCAAAGGGGTGCTTGATTTTCCGACGAACGTAGGAAACAAACCATGGCGTGTCGACTCTGTTACTATTCAGGACAAGGTCTCCAACTTCGACACTGTCCGCTACGGCCAACTCGGCCTCATGGGCTTTCCGGAAGACTTCACGGTCACCAGCCACGCATCCCGGACGCCGCAGATCTTGGGCGTTCGGCGCACACCAAAGGTCGCTGACGCGAGAGACGGCAAGGCGACCATCCATGTTGCCATGCACGTGAAGAATGTCAGCAAAGCAGGGACCATCTCTCTGCGCTACTCAAGTTCACGAGTCTACGCCGATGTCGGGTCCGAACTGAAACTGGTTAGAGGCAATCGGCGTAACGGAACTTGGGCGGCGACCGTAAAGATGCCCGCATGCAAGGCTGTGGCCGGTGTGTGGAATGCATCAGTCTGGCTCTCCGACTTCCCCACGCGAGGGGTCACCATGCAACTCAACCGCCGGACGGGCCTCCCAGCCGGGATCACATTGCGAGCCCGTGACCACGTCGTCCCTGTCGCAGGCATCGGCGCAGTCACCCCCACTACTGCGACCATCCACTTCAATGAGCCTGTTCACGGCGTCAGCACGACCAGCATCCATGTGAGTCTCTCCGCCAACCCGGCCGATGTGAACGATGGGACCTGGCAATGCAACAACGCAAGTGGCTCGATCGTCTCGTGTCTCACTGGCAGTGTAATGACTGCGACCTTTGCGGCGAGTAAAACGTTCTCACCAGGTGCACGATATCGGGTTCTCATCAACCCAGAGCATATACTTGCTGTCAGGGATCAGTCAGGAAACCCATTGTGGCGAACACAACTTGAATTCCAAACCTAACATTCCCTGGGATCTGCTCATGAAGAGTACACGATTGATCGCGCTCGCTCTCACATTCATCGTGACCCTGCCATTCTCGAGTCCCGCGCTCGGCGCGTCGATGGGTCGCACGGTGCGCATCTATGCCGACTTTCTGTCCACGAGCGCATCCTCGAGTTGCAGCCTGTCGGTACCTACATACGAACCGGCGAAAACCACATATCAGGGGGATCTCCGCCCGCCATTGGGACAACATGCCGTGGGTTGGAGCATGCCCACCGTTGGCCAGAATGTCGGACCGACGTTCATTGTGTATTCGCCGGCTGATCTCACCGAGCTCGGCATCAGTGTGTTGAGCACCGCTGCAGACGACTACGGGCTCGCCCAATTCGGTATAAGTTCTGCAACTGAACCAGGCTACTGGTCAGGCTTGTCGACATTTGGCGGTGGAAGTCCCGATATCTGGAACAGCTACGAACTCGCCGATAACCCGTTTAGTTGGACTCACTTCAATGCCGACGGCGTCGCCGATGGTTACGTCGCGAGCGATACGATTCGCCATGTGGCTTCGACAGTCTCAGGGGATCCTTTGGGTGGTGTCGTACTTGGATATGGATGTGCCGGCGGAAGTTTCTATGTGGATGACGTGCGTATTGGCCAGTTCGGAGTGACCGATCACTACGACCTCGAAGGCTACAAGAGTTTGTCGACCATTGCCCAAACACACTACGCGGTCAACTACGGAGAGTCAGCCACGATTATCGGGGACGCTTGGGACAACACGGGGGACCCTATTGTGGGAACCCTTGAGCTTTTCGGCCGCGCGACGGGGAAACACGCTTTCGTCAAGCTGGGCAACGCGAGGGCTACAGTTCATCAGCACGCACGGATGCGAGTCAGACCGCGCGTAACCACGACGTATAAAGTGAAATTTCCGGGCGATCAGCGCTTCAACTCAAGCAGTTCGTCCACTGTGGTGGTTCAGGTTCTCAAGGTCGTGAGCGCCAGCATCCCGCGCGCCTCGATCCGCCGTGGACAGTCGCTTACGGTCCGGGGTTCGGTGAGTCCACACAAGCGGGGACTCTCAGTGCAATTGCAGCGCTGGAACTCTCATCGCTGGGTCAGTTGGGCTCGGGGCCGAACTGGCAACAGAGGTGGCTACTCCTTCACAGTCCGGCCCCCGAGCTCGGGCATTGGCCTCGTTCGGGTTGTGGCGGGGGCGGGGAAAGGAACCGGCCGCGGGTCTTCGGAGGTCAAACGCTTTACCGTCACCTCACCAGCACCCCCTCCACCCCCACCGTCAGAGCCACCTCCCCCGCCGCCCCCGATCATTCCCCCACCTCCCCCCATCAAGACCTGACGCCGACGGGGACCTGTCACGGAGCCTCCCTGACCGCGCTTCGTGCATCCCTGCCGCGCTGAGTCTCCGATCTCTATACTGATCACCGCTATGGTGCTTCCTCAGCCTGGATCCGATTTCGGCGCCTACGAGATCCGCGAACGCCTAGGTCGAGGCGGCATGGGGGTTGTCTACTCGGCGGTGCACCGGGGCCTGGATCGGAAAGTGGCCATCAAGCTCCTCTCGCCCGAGCTTGCCGAGTCAGAGGAATACCGCACTCGGTTTCTGCGAGAGGCGAAGGTCCTTGCACGTCTGGAATCGCCGTACATCGTGCGTGTGCATGATGCAGGCGAGCATGATGGATGGCTCTACATAGCGACTGAGCTGATCGACGGTGGCGACCTCAAGTCCTTTGTGACCGACCATGGGGTTCCGGCCCCCGCCGTCGGTATTCAGCTCGTGCTTGAGACAGCGATTGGTCTTCATGCGGCCCACACGAAGGGTGTCCTCCATCGAGACATCAAGCCATCCAATGTGCTGCTCAGGCGCCTCGACGAAAGTCGGCTGGAGGCGGTCCTCTGCGACCTCGGCATCTCCGCGGTGCTCGGTGAGGATCACACCAGGACTGTCGGGGTCATCGGAACGCTTGGCTATATGTCCCCGGAGCAGCACCAGGGTGAGGCGTCGTCTGTCGCGAGTGACATCTATGGTTTGGGCTGCCTGCTTTGGTCGTCCCTGACTGGCGAGGCGCCGTACGTCGGAACTGACTTGCAGGTCGCCCTTGGGCACGTGAGCGGTGAGATCCCGCAGCTCGACGAGGCCATGCCGTGGGCGCACGAGATCAACGCCATTCTCCGCGTGGCCATGGCGAAGGATCCGGCGGAGCGTCACGAGTCGGCCCGGCAATTCGCTGAGAGTCTTGCCGCGGTTGCTGATGTGCCAGCCAGCGGTCAGGCCTCCCCGAGTGCCTGGCGCAGCCTGGTTGAGGCGCCGACGACCTACGGTCGAAGCAGGCTCGAGGGCACCATTCGCAAAGATTCCACGATCTCAGCAGAGGACTCTTCGACTGATATTCACAGCCAGGATTCGGCCGCGCTCGAGCCAACGACTCTGAAACCGTCCTCCGGCCCACATCCACAACTCGCCCATGACGTCGTCACCGATGGCGCCGCGCCGTCTGTGGATACCCAGGAGACGATCCGTAAGTCTGCACTGACGCCCCCCGGGCCTGCCGACGCAGAGGTTGAAGAAGCTTTGCTGGCGGAGTCGACGGCACCGGGGAAGAGCGACACTCGCCGCAGAGTGAAGATTGCCTGGGCGGCCGTGATTGCCTTCGCCGTAGCAGGAACAGCCATAGCACTCGGCGTCTCTCAGACCAGTGGCCGATCAGCCAGCCAGGCTGAACTCGCTGCCGCGACGATCGCAGCCAATGTGGAGGTTCCGTCTTGGGCCTCCTCGCAGGCCACGAGGTGCGCAGCTCAGCGACTCGTGTCGACGGCGGGTGTGGGGTCGCTTGCCGATGGCACCGTCCTCGAGCGCGACGACCCTGGCGTCTACCGAGGTGAGTGGTCATCCGAAGATGCCGTCGTACTCTTCGAAGGGCTCCTGGCCTGCCAGAGCGACTCGCAACAGCAACTGGACGATGCCTGGTCATTGCCGGCCGAGTGCACCCGGACGCACGAGTCGGAGGTCGCCCTCATCCTCGCTCAGCAACAATTGATGCCTGTCGGGGATGTTACCGACGACCTGAAGTCCGCGCGCGCTTCGCTGGACGCTTGCTATGCGCCCGAGATCACAGACTCCCAACCGACGGTCCGCGCTGCTGCGGGTATCAACGAAGTAGTCTTTCGGGCCGCACCGCCAACGTCTCGCTGGTGGGTTCATGAAGTCAAGAGCTCCAGTGGCTGGGAACCCATCATCGCCCTCGGCTGGAGCGCCGCAACTCCTGCCGGCGGCCTCAGGAAATGCCAAACGGTCCGGCTGGCTCTCAGGGCTCCTTGGGATGTGGCACACGTCCCTGGTGCTGGCGTCCTTCTGAACAATCCCGATAGCGCCGATGAGGTCCGAGCGTCCAGGTCTGTGCGCATCTGTGCAAAGTCGGCACCGCCCCGAGTGTGGTGGACGAAGGACAGCTCATGCTCGTTCGGTGCTGGCTGTACGTCCTGGACCGCATGGGCAGTGGGACTGCCGCGGTCGAGTCACTATCAAGCGACTTACTCGTGGAACGGTGACTCGTGTGGGCAGAGCGACTGCACCGGTCCGATGTATGAATACTCCGAGTCTGGTGCCTTCCGGGGCTGGCAGTGGCACTTCCCTGCTGGGACGTCGTACAAGTTCACGGTCAGTGTCGGCGGCCTCAGCGCGGACATCCCGTTTGGACAGAGTCAGGTGCCCACAACCGCAGCTGCGGAGAAGAGATTCGGCTGAACATCAGCCCCATTGCCGACAGGGCTGACGGGCTTCGTCAAGCGGTCGGCCGACACGGTTCAGACCGATGGGCCCCTGGTGGCGCCAAACTCACTCGGCCCGACCGAGCACCAGTCGGGCCGAGTGAGTAACCATCAAACGCTCACACAGCTGGGTCGCCAGTCCAGCCCAACCGAGAGGCTGACCGCCCGCTACAAGATGTGCAGCCAGTTGACGGCGGTGCCCGAGGTCGCGTCCGCCGAGATCTTCCAGGCCTTCATCGTCAGGTTGTGCATCCCGGGGCTGTTCTGCTCCACAATTCCGATGGTCCCGTTGCCGCTGGAGTCAACGCTCGAACTGTAGGCAACGGCAACGTGGCCGGCACTCGATGACGTGTTGAAGCTGATCACATCGCCAGCCCCCGGGGCGGTCTTTGTCTTGCCATCGTTGGCGATCAACTGGACCTTGGACCCGTAGGTCTTGGCGTTTTCGGCAGCGAACCTGTTTCCGTTGACCCACGCTGGGTACCCACCGAGCCGGTAGTGGAGCCAGCGCAGAGCCAGCTCGGTGCACTGGTAGCCAAGGATGTAGTCGCCGTAGTGCGTCCTGAAGCCAGGGAAGGCCTCGGTGTTGTGCTTGCCGTCATCAGCCGAGGGAGCCTTGGGCCCGCACACCGGAACTGTCCACCCACTGATCGTGACCGTATAGACGGTTGTCGGCAGCGCGACGCCACTTCCCCACGTCGCGTTGCAGGCTCCTGCGCTCTTCGTGGCCGATGCCGTCGTGGCTGTCACGTAGGCCGACCACTTGGTGCCCTTGTTGTTGGAGGCCCCCACCTGGAACGTGTACTTCGTCGAGGCGGCCAGGCCGGTGACCGTGGCAGAGGTCTTGTTCGCTCCCACGGAGGCCCCAGGCTTCCAGGTCTTCCCTCCATCAGTTGAGTACTGAGTCTTGAAAGCAGTCTCATTGTTCGACTTGTCTGCCCACGACAACACAACCGAGGACGAGGTCGCGGAGCTCGCTTTCACGCTCGTAGGCTCCGCCGGGATCGAGCAGTACGTGAGCCCTAGCGCCGTTGCGTCCTTGGCGGTGTAAAGGTCCGCGTCGATGGCGTAGCCGGTCTTGCCTCCGTAGCTGACCTGGTAGTAGTAGGGGTCCGCCTGGGCGACGGCACCGTATGCCTTCTCGCCGACCGCCAAGCACTGCAGCGTCAACGTAGTCCCAGCAGGGATCCACAGGATGGGCGTTACGCCCGTGATCTGTGGCTGCGGCTCAAGCTGTGTCTTGACCGCCGCCTTACCGCTCGCCGTGGCCGCTTCTGACGGGCTCGCAAGAGGAAATCCCAAGATCAGCGACGCGGCTAGGGGAATGAGAATGATGAACGTCAGGATTCGCTTCATACTTCAAGATAATTGGCGTCTTGGTCCAGCGGGTCAATGGGTAGAACTCCCCTCCCCTATACGCCGTGGGCGGCAATGGCAGCTTGGGATAATGACGCCCTTCATCGAGGGCATTAGGCCGGAATCATTGTCTCAGGCGGATGCGCGGCGTGTGGCGGATCGAGCGCTCAGACGGCGGTCGGATCAGCCACGCGCACCGGGGCGGGCTCCGAAAGCAAAATCTCCAAAGAACCCGGCAGGCGACAGTACGGAGCTCAAGCTAAATGCAGCCGCCCTGCGTACTGCCGATGTCATTTGCGACCGCCCGCGACTTGGCGAGACCGAACACCTCCACGCGGTGGGGGGAACCACTTCCGCTGTCCGTTCCGGTGCGGACCACAAAGAAGTGAGACTTCATGGGGATCACCCAGTAGGTCCAGCCCCATTCCGTTCCCGGCATCACGGGATGTTTGACCCCACGCTTGAGAAACTTCTTGAGCTGCGACACCTTGACGCCATGCTTGACGCCATGCGATCCCCGCAGGTTGCCCCAAGAGACAATCCGGCCCACCTTGCCTGCGACGGCCCCGCGTGCCACCTCAACGCTGTAGTGGCTAGGAACGTTGATGAAGTCGGGCACCGACGCTCCGACGCACGAGTCGGCGCTCCAACCGTGGTCTGCGGCCGCGCGCTTGATCGAGTCGCCGAGCGAGATCCCGTACCACGAGGTCTGAGTCATGACGTCCGGTCCGGGACCGGACTTTGAGGTGGCCGGCGCGCCACCCACGAAGATCAGACTGAGTAGCACTGCACTGGCAGGGACGGCGGTTAGGACCGTTCGAAAGGCGTGGCGTGTGGCCCGCGGCGTGCGCCTTGTCATTGACACAGGGATCAACATCCATTCATGTTCATCTGTCCGCGAGCGACCTTCGCGGTGGCCGCGAGGCCCATCCGGAAGGTGCTGGCGCTGCCTTCGGAGTAGGCGAAGTAGAAGGCGTGGCCCTTCGCCCCAACAACCCAGTTGTGGTAGTCGTAAGTTGCAGTGCCATAGGGGTCGTAGCGCCGTGTCCGCAAGGTGAACTTGCTCTGACGGACGAGCTTCTTGATTTTCGCCGGCGTCATGCTGGACCTGATCCCCAGCGGGTAGGCGACCTTGCCCAAGACGGAGATGTTGCCGACCCGATGGGGGTGACGGAAGACATTGCCGTCCATGCGGCCGTTCGTCAGGGTGAGAACGTCGCCGCAGCCGTACGGGGTGGCAGATCGAGTCAGCGTTCCGCCGAGCTGGGCATGTGCAGCCGTCAGCTTGGTGTCGAACTTCACGCCCTGCCATCCACTCCAAGTGACGGGCGGTAGCGCAGCCATGCTCGCCCCACGGGCAACAGAAACCTTGGCCGCAGCGAGCTTGAAGTCTGGAACGCCGTCGTACGACGAGCCCATCTCGGTGCTGGCCGCGAACTTCCCGTCGCTAAACGTGTAGCCCTTGCAGCCCTGCGGGAACGAGACGTGCACAAAGTCCTTCTTGTAGTTCCACGTGCCGCGCGCGTGCTGGCAGTGCCTCCGGAATCCGTCCTCCCCAGCACGCAGGTCCGTGACAACGGCCCCGGACTTGTCCTTCCAGGTGATCAGCCAGAGATCGGGATAGCCAGCGAAAAAGTCCCCGCCGATCCAGTAGGACGACCTCCTCTTGCGCGTCAGATCGCGCACATGGAAGGTTGCCTGAAGTCTCTTGCTGGTAAGGCTCACCTGCAGTCTAGTGATGTCAACTTGGGCCGGCGCGTCCCCTGTCTTGTCGTCGATGGTCCGATGAGACGGGGTTAACGCCTCCGAAGGGGCTCCAAGCGAGACAACAGAGACGACACCGACGAGCAACAGCACCCAGATTCGCTTCATGAACCCATCGAACTCGGGTCCAACTTCGTGGTCAATGGGGAGAACTCCCCACCAAGTCAGATAGGTCTACCAATTCGCTAGCACTATGATTCGCCTAGCGACTGGTTGTCAGGCAACAAAGGCGGAATGAGGTGACGCAATGTCGTTCAGCGGCATGGACGTCGGCGAGGTCGAGAATCTGGCTGCCCAGCTGGAACTTGAGGCGAAAGCAGTTGCCATGGTCGTATCGGTTGTCGACCGATGCGTCGGCGGTCTCCTCGGCATCTGGGAAGGCGACGACGTTCACCTCTTCAACGGGCAGTGGACTCAGAACCACCGTCCCAAGGCCGGACTAGCCGCCGACGAGCTGGCGGGCTTGGTCGCTCAGCTTCGACAACAAGCGCACGCGCAGCGCAGCGCAAGTGCTGGACAGAGCCCCGGCGTCCATGGCGGCCAGCTCCCTGGTTCGCAAACCCCAGGGAACATCTCGGCGAACGACCTGCTCATCTTCGCCATCGACGCCGAGCAACAGTCACAAGCCTTCCTGGACACGGGCGCAGCTGGCAATAGTCAAGTCCACCTGCCGTCGGGGTGGAGTCCCGCGACACCCGACGAGCTAGCGCAACTCGGGATCGACCCCTCGTCGCTGCATGACCCCACGACAGGCTTCGACGCCACCATCTACTCCAACGGCCATGGCGGCTATGTGGTGTCCTACGGCGGCTCCGCCGGCATGCCTTACGACCCTGCAAGCGTGGACTGGTTTGGCGGCGGTGGCGACTATGCCGCTGCCTTCGACTTCGAGTTCACCGTGGCGGAAAGCCGTCAAGCGGAGCAAGCGGCCGACCTTGCCTATCGCATCACGCTCCAGGCCGGCAAGGACAACGCCGTGTTCACCGGTCACTCGCTCGGGGGAAGAGAGGCTGCAATAGCAAGCGTCGCCACTGGAGCGCGGTCCGTCACCTTCAATCCAACCGGCACAACAACCGAAGACCTGATTTACGCTAACGCCATTCGACGGCGAGACCAGGGACTGGTCGAGTCCATCGGGGACCTACTCTCCGAGGGCGCGGTCTCACACGCCATTGCCGACAGCGGATCGAACATCACGAACTACGTCATGAGCAACGACATTGCGATCTCCACGCACAACACCGCATCAAAGGATTACCTCGGGACTGTGCACGTGATCCTGTCTACCGATCCCAACCCCCTTACAGCACACGAGGCCAGGAACTTCGAGGGCAGACTGCCCGGCACCTGACCGGCAGCCCGACGCCCGGGGGGGTCATTGCAGGGGCGCTCGCAGAGGCGCCCCGCGGTCCGGACTCACACGCGTAGTTTAGTCAGGACGTCCAAAAAGATAGGTTATGCACTCCGGCCAAGCGGCCGTCGAAGCGTGACGACCCTTGAAAATTCCATGGGCCTCGGACACATGGAGCAACTGCCATCCGGAATTCGCGGCGCGGTCAAGCTCCTTGACGACCTCAGCGGCGGGAAAGCCTGCGATCGGCCAGTTGTCAATGTGGAGGCCCAAGTCTCGAGTCTCGCCCCCATCGATCCAAGATGCGCCCCAGAACTGTGACGTCCCCTTGGGCCGCAACTTCAACCACTCGTCAAACGGCAGCATGGGAGTCGGCGAGCTAGCATCGGGAAACCGTCGCAGTGCCTCCGCCTTGAGGAACTCGTTGAGCTCGCCCGGGGCGAACTCCCTGTCGATGCCATCGACGGTCGCTACGTCGACTTTCACCCTTTCCTTTGTGAGGCGCCCTGCATCCCGTTTGACAGTCACGCCCCATTCGACCGGAACGGCCCGAGTCCACGCATCTCGCTCGTCGTGTAGCCGCCTCTGGACTGCGGAAAACTCTCGCTCCTGGCGGGACAACTCCTCCTCTTCCAATGCGTATGCTTCCCGAGCACCGACCGCATCGACCAGGCGCGTGCTATCCCCATACGGGATTCTGATCAACTCTTCGGTCCGCCGCTCGAACACGAGCATGGCGTATCGACTCATAGTCCCCTCCAGTTTGTCTGAACCTAGACTCGAGTTCGTAGCAATGAGGAGGCCACTGTCTTCGTTTTGCCGCTCTTGAGCCGAAAGCGCTTGCTGGTGCGCTATCCAACCGGGCGGTGGCAGCCCCAGCGGCGACATCGCCATCGCTGCCTGACCCTCACTGTCCCGCCGCCAGCAAGGCAGCGATCGCCGCTTCGAGATCGGTCACAGCAACCGACGACAGGGCATTGCCCTTGTCACCCAGCCTCAGATGCATCGCGGTACCATTCCCCACGACCAACACCTCGGCACCCGTGGCTTGCGCCCTGGCGAGACACAGGGCTCGATCGGCAGAGACCGCAACTTCGTGCCGGTAGACGCCTCCCAAGAGGCCCATAAAGAACTCCTCGACGGAATCGGCCCATGAGAGCCGATGGAGTCCGAGGGCGTTGATCTCATCGACCAGCCACCCGTCAGAAGCTTCCACAGCGCCGAACCCGAAGCCCCAGTCGACGACGTTGCCTTCCCGGTCTCCCACATAGGACGTCAGGGTTGTCGACGCACCGACCACCGACGCGAGCCTTGCCAAGCCAGGTTGAAAGTCGCCACCTTCAAGCACACCGCCACGGGTGAGCAGCGAACGCATCCCTCGCAGAGCGCTGATCTTGAGTTGATCTGCCGACTCAACGTCGACCGTCGGCAGTGGCAGCGGCCAGGGTCGCTGATACTGGGTTGCGATGGCCACAAGCTCGTCATCGGTCACGAACGTTTCGAACGCGGGAGTCGCCGTGAACGGCATTTCAAGCTCCGATCTCCAAGAGAATTCCGGGCATTTCCTTCAAACCCTCGCCCGCGCCGCATAGTGCACCCCATGGATCCTTCACCATGTAGTCCCAGGTCGTCTGGAATCCCTCCGCGGACCAGTCCGTCTCCTTTGCCTCCGTAAAGACCTGGACCCAAGACTCCACTGCCATCCCGCCGAGGTAGGCGACGGGCGACTTCGACTGCTTGAGCCCATCCGCGGCAAGCGAGGCACCCTCAAGTCCTGCATCGAGATACTTGCCCTGGTTGAGGTAGTCAAGTGCCTGGATGGCACTGACACCCATGCCGGCATAGCCGAGGAACGACAGACCCTTGTCCACGCTGTCCATCCAGCCAGCGTTCTGAGTGAGCCCATGCGCCAAGCTGGGATGGGAGCTGATGAAGCGGTCCAACCACTGAATGGTCTCGGACTTCTTCCAGTGAAGGAAGTCGGGAAGGCCATTCCAACCCTTGGGATAGGAGCCCACGAGCGAGTGAGTGGCGAGGTAGGCGCCGCCCGCGACTGCAGATGAGATGGCGCCGAAGACGTCCTTCGGAGTGCCGATGACGTCGTCGATCGCCTTCCAGGAGTCTTCCACTGCCGTGGCCAGATGGTGGAACGCATCGCCAGCAGCTCCCAGCATCGAATCGAGCCAGCCCGAGTGATGGCCCCCCTGGTGACCCCGTCCGCCACTGGTGTGCACCTGGTCGCGGGCCTGCTCGCGCAGTTGGGTCACCCAGGTCGAAAGGCCGTCGGCCACTGACTGAGCGCGGGGCCGATGGGACTGTTGCCACAGCCCAGAGAAGACGGCGACGTCATCACCCATCCAGACGTTGGCCAGGGCAGAGACGCCACGGTCGATCACCGAGACGACCGCATTGATGGCGTTGACCTCGAGCTCGAGCTGCGCGGCGAGGTGCTCGACCTCGCCGACGTCCATTCCGCTGAATGCCATGACCGTCGCTCAGTCCCCGCTGGCAGCGCGCTGAGCGCTGATGCTGTGGTTGAGCCCGCCGACAAGGTCGGTCAGTGAGCCATGCAGCGTTCGGAGGTTCGCAGCGTGAGCGTTCCACTCGTGCTCGAACTTGGCTGCGTCGGGACCCTTCCATGCCTCCATGAGGCGGGGCATGATGCCCGTCATCCTCGCAATGACTTGGAACACCTCGTTGGCTGCTTCGACCTCCAGGGTGCGAGCGTGCTGGAGTGCGGCCTCGATGTCCATTCCGGAATAGCCCATGGGTGCTCCTTGGGTAGAGGGCGCCGGCCGGGAACCCCTGGCCGGCGCCCAGACGACGTCAGCTGGCGGAAGTCGCGATCTGGTCCTGGATGTTCTGGTTGAACCGAGTGTGGAAGTCAACCAGGGCCGAGTGCACGTTCATCAGGTTCGTTCGGTGCGACGAGGTCCACTCGCTCGCAAAGTTCGCGGAGTCCGTGCCCTTCCAGTTGTCGCTGATCTGCGCGACGAGGCTGTCGAGCTGGGAGATGAGCGCCTGGACGCCGTCAACGCCCTGGCTGTTGAGCGTGGCCGCCTGGCTGGTGGCGAGATCGGTGTCCATTCCGACGAATGCCATGATGATTCCCTTTCTTTTTCGCCCACATGCGTTGGTCGGGCGGAGGTCTTGTTGAGTGCTGGGACAAACTTATGAGAGCCGCATGCCCTGCGGAATGGGCAGGACTACCCACCCCCTTCGCTGATGCCGACCTGGACAATCTCCGCCCGGCCGGCACCCACCAGGAAGCCCCGGCCCTCGGGGAAATCCGACCGGTTTATCCGAGGGAACTGGGTGTTGAAGAACGACCCCGTCTCCTGGTCCGGCTGAAGGGCCAGTCCACGACGACTGCTCTTGACGAGGCCCAGGAAGCCTTGCCCCGACTTCAGCGTGCTGACCTCACCTTCAGCGATGAACCAGTGGTCATAGGCGGCACAGGCCTTCACCAGAGCCTGCAGCTGGGTCTCGGCGGCTGACATCACCAGGTCGCCAGCACCTTCGGCGACAACGACGAATCTCTCGCGAGTATCGGCTCCCACGATCTGGCTTTCCAGCCCCTTCGCGCGTTCGAGAATGTCGTCGACAGTGAACGCGGTGGACTCCCAGACAGGCAATGAAGCGAGCACAGACCTGCGGCTGCCGAAGTAGTGCAACCGGGCGCCGGGGATCGAGCGACGTACGGACTCGATTACGCTCAGCAACGCCGTGGTCCGACCGCTTCCCGGAGGTCCCGTGATGAGGAAGCCTCCGCGAGCATCGACTCCGATGGGCGCCAGCGAGCTCGATGCCAAGCCGATCGTGACCTCCTGAGCCGACCGCCCGATGTCGCGCAGCGAGACGACCTGGGCCAGGCTGCGAATCGGCGGCGCGTGACTGACACCCGCTGCCGACAACGCCGCGGCCATGTCACGGATGCGCTCCGCTTGGAAAGCGTCATCCTGCTGCTCCCCCAGGACGCCCACCTGAATCTCGATCTCACCGTCGATGCCACGCCCGGGCACCGAGTGCGTGTCCAGCACGTCGACGGGCACGCCGAGCAGCGAGTAGTCATCCTCCGTGGGCATGCGAAGCACAATCCGGCGCTGGATGGCTGACGACAGCGTTGTGTGGATGCCAGCACGCTCGCTCGAAGCCACGCACAGGTGCACGCCGACGCCGCGGCCTTCACTTGCAATAGCTGTCAGCATGTCCACGTAGCGTTGGCGGTCTGTGGTCTCGTAGGCCTGACGGAACGCTCCGACGTTGTCGAGCATCAACAGGATTCTGGGCTCATCCGGCTGGCCCGCGCGAGCGCGGAAGTCCGTCACGGTGCCGGCGTTCACCGCCGAGTAGCGAACCTTGCGATCCTCGACCAGCTGGCGAAGCCATGAGATCAACCGGACGACGCGTTCGTGATCTCCCCCGGGGATGATGCTTCCGACATGTGGCAGGACCTCGAGCATTTGCAGGGCGCGCGAGCCAAAGTCGAGGCCATAGACCTGGCAAGGCCCACCGCGTTGTGCAAATCCCGCAGCAATGGCGATCGAGCGCAGCATGGTGCTCTTGCCAGACCCGCTGGCGCCATAGACCGCAAGGTTGCCTTCGCGGTCTGGTCTGAACGCGATGTAGGGGCGACTCTGGGTTGCGGGCTCGTCCCCCATGGCGAACACGAGGGTGTCATCGCGACGTGTGGCCGGCAACGTCGAGATATCCACAGCCTCGGGCAAGACCGGTTGCCACGCCTTTGGCGGCTCCGGCAGACCAGCGACAGCGTTCGCGTGGCCGATGGTCCTGACCAGCCGCTTGATGTCGGTCTGCTCGCGGTCCTTGGGCGCGCTGCCCTCCGTGTCCGGCAGCTCCCACACACTCGCTGTTCGGGTGGTCAGCTCCTCGACCTTGATCGGCGACGGCTCGGGCTCGTCGCTCGTCCACCCGCCGGCGTAGGCAGCCTGAAAGGCGACCAGCCGCTTCGGCCCAGATCGAGACATTGCTCGACCGGGGATCTGCGGGTCGAACGACGCGGCGTCGGGTGCCCCGATGACGTCGTTGGAGTCGCCCTCGTCCACGACGCGCAGAGCGATCCGCAGGTTGGTGTTGGCTCGAAGGCTGCCCTTAATCACGCCGGACGGCTGCTGTGTTGCCAGGATCAGGTGGAGACCAAGCGAACGGCCCCGGGCGGCGACGTTGACGACCCCTTCGATGAACTCCGGCACCTCGCTGACGAGGGCGGCGAACTCGTCGATCACGATGATCAGGGCTGGAGGCGCACCGGCGATCCCGTGCTTCTCCATCTCGATCAGGTCCTTGGCAGCGTGCCCATGGAGCGTGTGCTCACGCGCCGTCAGCTCAGCCGACAGAGATGTCAGTGCGCGGCGGACCATGTGTGGGCTCAGGTCAGTAATCAGCCCAATCGTGTGGGGCAGGTTGGCACAGTCGCCGAACGCTGAGCCTCCCTTGTAGTCGACAAGGAGGAAGTTCACTCTCTCGGGGCTGTAGGTCGCCGCCATGCCCAGAATCCAGGTCTGCAGAAACTCGCTCTTCCCGGAGTTTGTGCTGCCGCCCACGAGCGCATGGGGTCCCTCGGTCCGCAAGTCGAGCGTATGGATGCCCTCTGCCGACATGCCGACGACCGCGCGGAGGCTTCCGGCCTTCTTGGGTCGCTCCAACGGTGCGTAGGCGCCGGTGAGGATCGACCCGGTCTCCTGCCATCGTTCAAGGATCGAATCGGCGCGCGACCCCAGCGTCGTGTCCCTCATCGCCGCAAACTGAGAGATCGTGCGAGGAAGGTCGCTGTCGTCCATCGATCGCGCCCCCGCGTCCTCCACCGGAGAAAGGTCGCGGGCCAGCGACGAGGCAGTCGCTGCGTCGAGCGTCTCGAGAAGCACGGGAGCGACAGACTCACCTTCGATCACATAGCCGACGTGAGCGTCGTTGGCGAGAGGCTCCGCATCCACGAAGGTCTTGCAGGCGGCCGGCAGCATCGAGCGGTCTGGAGCAATCCACAGGACGTAAACACCGCAGGACGGGCCCCGCTCGGCCACGTTGACGAGGCGGCTGTGGACGGCGGGTGCGTCCGACTCGATGAGCAGGAGCAGTCGTGGCAAGGACCCGCCGGCGGAGCCCTCTCGATCGTCGATCAGGTTCTCCACGTCGGCCAGAAGCGACGAGGCTCCGTCGGGCGTCGACACCAGCGGCCTTGCCGTCAGCGGCGACTGTGGTGGCGTCGCATGAGGCGCCCACTTGAGGAACTCCCAGTCAGCCGCCGACTCGGGTCCCAGCAATGCCGCCAGGCCCAGTTCACTCGGCGCATGCAGCGCCAACGCCTGCAAGACCAGCGCGCGGGCCTCGCCAAGCGAGGCGACGCGTGGCCCGGCAACACCGAGCGCGCCGTCACCAAGGCCTCCGATGATCGGGACGCCCTCGACCTGGCGAAGCGACGATGCCGCGGACTCCACTTCCCTGGTGAGCTCACGAGGAACGCGCGTGGAACTGGGGAGCTTGATCGTCGACCGGCTGTCGCGCCGGCCGATGCCCAGGCGGAGCTCCCCGAAGGCCGCCAAGTCCGGTCGCCGGCTCCAGAGCAGATCCGAGCGCCGTTGAACGGCTGCAACACAGTCAGGAGTCGACGGATGCTCCTCAAGACGCGACCGAACCTCCTCAGCCTGGGCCTCCCTGACGTCATCGACCATGCCCGCCAAGTCCGAACGGAACTCCTCGACCGCACGCCGGAACTCTCGTTTGCCGACGATCCGACCCTCGATGGCATTGCCGATCAACATCAGGGGACTGAGCGCGATGAAGATGATGGAGGCAAGCCGATGGGTGGTCAGGAACAGCACCCCGCCCATGATCAGTGGCGTGATCAGGGCGATGGTCGGGAACCGAGGGGCTGGTTTGCGCTCGGGCGGCGTCGGAGCATCGAACTCCCGCCCCTCGAAGGACGGCGCGATCCGCGCCGGCCGGATAAACGAGATGCTCCCCGTCGTACGCCGGCCGCGCTGCAGCTGGGTGACCTCGAGCTCGGTGTCACCCACCGTGACGATGTCACCCGTGCGCAGGGTTGCCCGCTCAGCAATGGCGAGCCCCACGAGCACACCGTTAGCCGATCCCTGGTCGATGACCTCGATCGTCTCGCCGATGTTGAACCTTGCGTGACGACGCGAAACGAGGGGATCGGTCAGCTGGATCTCGCATCCTTGCTCGCGGCCCACGACTGCAACACCAGCAGGCAGCAGGAACTCGCGGCCCCGATCGGGACCGGTGAGCGCCTTAACCTTGGCTGCGGCATCCTGCTGTCCCGCGGAGCCCCGATAGAGCTGTGGGGCGGCGCCGAGCGAGACAACCGAGCCCGACGAAAGACCACAATTGGCGAGCTCCGCTGCGGGGTCCAGGAGCTCACTGCGGTCCCGGTTGATGACAAGCGTCGGGTCCACGACGGCATGTTTGTGCGCAGGGTCCGCGGCCGCGAGGTGGCGGGCGAGCTGCCCGACAGTTGCCTGGGCGTCGAACTCAGCAACCAGATCGACGGGGTCACCGCTGGAGCGTCGATAGGTGAACTTGACCTTCATCCTGCTGAACCGCCGATCATCAGCCGGTCGCCTCTCGTCGCCACAGGGTTCCGATGCTCACCGCTGCTCGGACCCGCTGCCAGCGTGAGTGTTCCTTTGCCATCTGCTTGCGCATGTCGTCGACGTGAGCCCAGAAGTCGTCGACCACCTGATCGCTGGGGGGCTCCTGCTGGAACATGGCGGAGTCTGCCCTGTTGGCCGTCTCGCGGATGCCGGGATAGGCGAGCGCTGCCGCCTGCTCCCGCCGGGTCGCCTTGCGAGGGATCTCCTTGCCGAAGTCTCGAGCGCAGTCCACGATCTCGCGCCAGCCCAGCCCCAGCCGATGATGGGCAGGGCCACGGCTGCGGCGGCGCCGCCGACGCCACGCCTTGGCCACAACTACTGCAAACGCCAGAAGGAGCACGAGAAGGATCGGGGCGACGACGTACTTCAGGATGAACCACACGAATGCCGGGAGATGGATCCCCTTGTCGGTTGCCGACGAAGCTTTGTGCTTGAGCTTGCTGTCAGGCTGCTCCCCCGCGGTCGCCGGTGGGTGGACGGGTGCCGGCGGTGGAATGGCGCTCGCCTTGACCGTCTTCTCGACCTGGGTCGTCTGCTCCTCGGGCTTCTTCTGGCTCATGAACTCGGTCTGCGGCAGGGTCTTCCACTCTCCCGTCGCCGATTGGACCTCGACCCAGGCATGCACGTCCTTGCCGCGCACCGTCCCGTCTCCTGGCGGGACGACCGCGCCGACCACGACGCGAGCGGGCACGCCGAGCTCGTTGGACATGAGCGCCATCAGCGCTGCGTACTGCTCGTCGTTGCCGGCGAGCTGCCCAGACGTCGACAGGAAGTAGGTGAGCCGATGGAGCGAGTGACCGGCCGCGTAGTACTCGAAGCCCTTCTCGCCGTCGGTGTAGTGCCCGTGATCCTTGAGATAGGTGGCAACCGCCCGGACCCCGTCAAGTGAGCTGTCCGGATGACCGGCCCACGACGTCGCGGTCTCCTGGAACTGGTTCATGCCCTGAACGCCTGGCAACGCTCCGGCCGCCAGCGGCGTATCCGGCTCCAAGACATCGTCGGGGACGACGGCGTGGAACGCGTAGGAGTCACCGCTGGCAAGGCCAGCGGGATAGACACCCGTCGACGAAGTGAGGTTGTAGCGGAACTCGTCCGACCCCACCTGCTCGTCTGGGTGCTTGAACGTGATGCCCGTCAGCGATCCGACCTCCGGTAGCCACACGCCCAGCGCGTCACTGAGGATCGTGACCTCGCCCGAGACCGGTGTGCCAGCGTTTGGGTTGTCAATGACTTGTCCAACCTTCTGGAACGTGTCATCGCCAACGGCATCGGTGGCACTTCCGGCGGTGTTGCCGGCGGCCCAGACGTTGCCGTCATAGCTGTCCAGAGACGCAATGCGGACACGGGTGCCCTCCGGGACCCCGGAGATCCGAAAGATCGGCTCGTTATAGAGGGCGTCAGAGTGCAGCTGCTTGTAACCCGCGGTGTATCGGCGGAAGGTGACCAGCGGGCTCGGATACTGACCGACGTCAAAGGGCGGGATCACGACGTCGCGCAGCACCCGCCGATTCTCACCGAGACCGGGGAGCGCTGGCCCGGCGACGACGGCGACTGCGGCGACTCCAACCGCCATCAAGGCTCCAACTGCTCGCCGGAAGATGCGTCGCCCTTGAGACCGGGTCCGGCCCCGGCTCGCACGCAGTGACATCCAGATCAGGGAGAGGGCTCCGACTCCGGCCGCTGTGAGCGCCACGTGCTGTGGGTGCTTGACGCCGAGCGCGATGACCAGGGCGAGGAGGGCAAGCATGGCCACGACGGGAGCCGGAGCCCACCGCACGTTGAGGGCAAGGCCTTGAGCAACGACTCCCCCGACGAGGCCGACGAAATAGGGCAGCACGAGCAGCGGTCCGTCAGCAACAGGCGCCAGTGTCGTCAAGAGGTCTTTCCAGCCGTGGATGCTCGCGTCCGCTAGCTGCCCGAGCGGATGACCAAAGGGGGATGCCGCTGACCCTCCCAGAAGCACGATCACGGCGAACCCACCGACGAAGAACACGACGGCGACGGCCGTGGCTAGCACGATCACCGGCTGACCCAGCCGCTTGGCCAGCACAGCCAGAGCGCTGCCGAGAAGCAAGCCGAGGACGCCTGCACCGAGGAACGCCAAGCTCGTATAGCTGCCGTGCATCCCGTAGAGGACCAGCGTGCCCATCAGAAGGACAAACGCCCAGTCAAGCCACTCCGAAAGTCGCTCAGTCACGGAAGTGCCACCTTGAGAATCGACGGAAGCTCGCTGAGCTCTGCAAGGCTCAGCACCAACAGGTCTCCGGTGTTGCGGATGCCGGGTGCGACCTGAGAATCGGCGCGGATCGCGAGTCGTCCGACCTCGACACTGAACTGAGTCGCGGCGCGCTGCAGCGACAGGAAGTTGGCATGGGGTCCGGTCAGCAGGACAACGAGGCTCGTCTCAGGCGCAAGCTGCGCCCCGCGAGACGCCACATCCACGATCGAAGCCGACATCGCGGTCGCCCGGGAGCACGCATCCAGCGCCGGCCGACCGACCGCCTTCGACATAGCGACATCGCCAGACAAGAAGCTCACGTCATAGCCGTCTTGCAGGGCCCGCACGAGCAAAGACGCAGCAACCGACATCGCGGTCTCATAGTCGCTCTCAGACCGGTAGGACTCAGCATTGCTGTCGACGATCGCCGTCAGGTGGGAGCGCCTGGTGTCCAGGTATTGACGGACCAGGAGCTTGCCGTGGCGCGCCGTCGACCGCCAGTGGACGTGACGAAGGTCGTCACCAGGAACGTACTCGCGCAAGGCATGGAACGTAAGGTCGCTCATCGAGACGTGCTGGGAGCTGTTGCCCTCGAGATCCCGGATGAGGCCGGCCCCCAGAGGTTCGAGCGGGGTCACCTTGGGGTGGACGAAGATCTCAACGAGATCGCCTCGGGAGGCTTCCCTGCGGTAGATCCCGACCGGGTCTCCCAGCGTCGTCCTCGGTGGTCCCACCACGATGACGCCGCGCCGCTCGGTCGGAACGACGAAGAGCTCCGAGTGCGACTTCCCTGGCAACAGCGGGGGGAGGTCGAAGATCAGGCTGGCTGCCCCGACCGGCAGGTCGAGCTGCATGGAATGGGCGGGGAGCTTGGAGTGGTTCTCGGCAGACAGCTCACCGACCAGCGCCTCCCCCACGGTGACGCGCTGGGGGTCGACGGTGGTCGAGACCGTGAGGTTGCTGCCACCAACGAGGAACGGCAACGCCGCGAGCAAGATCAGACCGCAGGCCGCCGCGAAGACGGCCATCTCGACCCAGCCCAGTTGCCACGCCACGATCCATGCGATGAGGCCCAGCGCGAGAACCGCCCAACCGAGTCGTGTCACAACGGCGACCAACGGCCCAAGCAGCCTTGCGCTCACGCGACGCACCGCTACGGCGCCTGGCGCGACCCGTGCGACGATCGGTCGCAGCGGCCCCCTCAGGCGTTCTCGCACGGCACTGGTCCGGCGGCTGAATCCCCCTCGAACTCGTGCCATCGCTAGGCCACTCGCTGGGACGGCGGGGTGGTGTCCGCCAGGAGCTGCGCGATGACCTGGTCAACGGTCACCCCGTTGAACTGCGCTTCGGCGTCCAAGATCAGGCGGTGGCTCAGCACGGGCTGAGCAAGTGCCTTGATGTCGTCGGGCAGGAGATGGTTGCGCCCCTCGGTGAGTGCCCACACCTTCGCCGTTCGAACCATCGCCAGACCGCCCCGCACCGACACCCCCAGTCGCACCTGCGGGTGGCGACGAGACTCCTGCGCGAGCTGTGAGATATAGCGCGCGATGGCGGGGTCAACATAGACGCCATCGGCCAGCTTGCTCATCTGAGCGATCGTCGCGGAGGTGATGATGGGTTCGACGAGGCCCGCCCGGTCGCGGACGCTGGAGTTCATCAGGATCTCCACCGTGTTGTCCTCGTCGGGATAGCCGACCGACGCCTTCATCAGGAACCGGTCGAGCTGCGCCTCGGGGAGACGATAAGTGCCCGCCTGCTCAATCGGGTTCTGGGTCGCAATGACCATGAAGGGCTGGGGGACCTCACGGGTCTGGCCGTCGGCGGTCACCCGCCCCTCCTCCATGACCTCCAGCAGCGCCGACTGGGTCTTGGGCGAGGCGCGGTTGATCTCATCGGCGAGCACGATCGAGTGGAAGATCGGTCCCGGGTGGAACTCAAACGACCCCTTGGCCTGGTCGAACACGGTCACACCGGTGACGTCGCTCGGGAGCAGATCCGGGGTGAACTGGATGCGTGCGTTGCTGCCCTGCACGGTGTGAGCCAAGGCCCGCGCCAGCTGGGTCTTTCCGGTCCCCGGGTAGTCCTCAAGGAGCATGTGCCCTTCAGACAACAGACAGGTCAACGCCAGCCGAATGACGTGGCGCTTGCCGAGCACGGCCTGTTCGACGTTGTCGACGATGCGCTCGAACGTCTGGCTGAACCAGCCGGCCTGCTCCTGTGTGATTTCCATGATCTACCCGTTCTCGTTTCGATTGACTGAGTTGCGTTGTTGGCGACGGCTCACGTGCCCCAGTTGGTGACCTTGCCCCGCGCTGCATGGCCGTGGGCGTCATGGCATCGGACCCTGAGCGTCCCACCGGGGAAGCCGTAGTAGTTGGGACCGTTCCTGACCGCATTGGGGCCTTGAGTCCACGGGATGAATCCGACGGTGCCACCGGGACTGGCCTTTGTGATCCGGCAGCTCACCGTGCCCTGAAAGTTGCGGGTGCGTGTTCTGACCCAAGCGCAGGATGAGCTCGTGCAGCCGGAACTTTGATGCTTGGGGCCCATTTTGACTTTGACCCTGGGTGCGTCGGTGACCGAAGCAGCCCTAGACAGGGCGGGCCATTCGGACTCACGTGGCGCAGTGTCTGCTCGCGCCGTCTCGGGCGCGACGCTGATCGCCAGGAGCAGCGCAGCCGCCATCCGGGCAGCCGTCATGTGCGTCTTCGTTACCATGGTGGACTCGTTCCTGTTGCGATGTGGCCCTGTGCATCGGTGCACCGCACCGTCACGGTTCTCGCTGCCCATCCGTAATAGTTGGGGCCGTCCTTCGTGGCATCTGCCCCTTGAGTCCACGTGATGAAGGCGGCCGTGTCGGGGAAAGCGGCAGTGATCTGGCACGTCACTGACGATGAAAAGTGAGCAGTGACGGTGCGCACCCATGCGCAGGCGGCAGCGGTACAACCTGTGCCAGTGTGTGCGGGGCCGTGCGACACGGTCACCGTCGGAATGTTGGGGTCCGCACCGGTCCGAGTGGTCACAGACGCTGCCTTGCCCACCCGGCCCGAGCCCGAGGCGTCAGTGACCGTGACGGTGTAGGTGTAACTCGTGCTGTAACTCAGAGAGGTCTGGGTCCAGGCGCAGGCCATCGAGACGGCCCCCGAGAGATTGCAGACGTGAGATCCACCGGCGCTCGAGGTGATCGTCGCCGTCACATCGCGGCCGTTGGGGTTGACCGTCGATTGCACCAGGACCGAGTTCCCGCTCGGTGTAGCCGTGATGGTCGGGTTTGCGATAGGCCCGAACGTCACCACCGACGCCGTTGCGGCGCTGGCGCACGGATGGATGTCCAGGTCGTTGTCCTCGACCCCTCCGTTGCAGTTCAGCAACGACACAGACGTTGTGGCTCCATTGGTGAGACCGGTCAGTGTGGTGGTGACGTTGTCACCCTTTGGCGCAAGGTTCCACGTCGTACACGTGGCACCACCACCAGTGCAGGTCACCACGTTCTTGGCGCCATGTGACGCCCCGACGTCGAAGCTGAAGCTGGCGCGCCCGTCGGTCCCCGTTGCAACGAGCGCGAGATTGCTCGGACCAGTCGGTGTGCCGGCGGCCGTCACCGCTCGTTGGCCGGACTGGGAGCGGTGTGTCCCAGCTTTGCCTTCGAGCGCCGTCGGCTTGATGCCGGCTCGGTTCGCGGCCATCACCATATAGCGGTGCGCCACGCCGTTGTTGGCCGCCCTCAACAGACATGAGGTGTCAGCGATCCACTCCGCCCCTGCACACTGCGTGGCGACCCCGTCGACCTGAACCTGGTAGCGGGTCTGGCCGCGACCATTCGGGCTAACCGGAAGCCAGGACAACGAGATCGACTTCTTGGCTCCACCGGCCACATTGACGCCCGTGACAGCGATCCACGTCGGCGCGTCAGGTTTCCCGGACGCGATCCCGGACACCTGGCGAGCGGGGCCGGGATGGCTCACCCCGAGACCATTGACTGCACGCACGCTGATTGCGATCGGCTGGCCGTTGGGCACGTGCGCGGCATAGGTCACCGAAGCCTTGTGGCTGCGCACGATCTGCACACCGGAGGAACCGGTGTAAGACACCAGATAGCCAGTCACCGCACTGAAGTCACCGGTCGGCTTGGACCAGGCCGCCTTGACCAAGCCGTCGGACTCGCGCACCACACGAAGGTTCTTCACTGGGCCAGGTGTCGGCTCGACAGCCTGGCGTGACTTGAGAAGACTCGCTGAGTCATGTGAAGAAGCGGCGACGCCGCGATTCTCAGCCGGTGCGGCGACCGCAGGCGTCGCCACCAGCGCCCCAGTCGCCAAGACGAGGACACCCAGCGCCGCTTTCAGAACGCGCTGTGCGACGCGCGCTGGCTGGGGTGCAAGCACCAACGCGCCGGCTCGGGTCATCACCAGTTGCTCCTCGTGTTGGACGCCGAGTTGCCGGCCCCGTCGCTGCACTGGACGGTGACGGAGCCCCCGGGATAGCCGAAGCAATTGGGTCCTTCATGGGTCGCGTTGGGGCCCTGCGGCCATGTGATGAAGCCCGCCGTACCCCCTGGGCTGGCGGCAGCGATCTGGCACGTGACCGTCCCTGAGAAGTTGTAGGTCGTGGTCGCCACGTAGGCACACGACGGGTCCGAGCAGCTGTCCGTGCTGACGGGCGAGCCCTTGCCGACTGTGAGCCCAACCGGCGGCGGGTCTGTCTTGGCCGAGGCGGAGGCGGACTTGCTGGCGCGTCCCTCGCCTGAGGCGTCCGTCACCGTCACCGTGTAGGTGTAGGTCGTGTTGTAGTTCAGCCCGCCTTGGGTCCAGTCGCAACTCACGGGTGAGGCGCCACCCAGGTTGCAGGTTTGAGACCCGCCCGCGCTTGAGGTGATCTTTGCCGTCACAGGTCTACCGTTTGGATTGACCGAAGAATGCACCGTGATGGTGGTTCCACTGGCGCTCACGGTGATCGTCGATGCTCCGATCGGTCCGAACGTGATCACGTTGGCCGTCGTGGCGGAGGTACACGGATGCACATCCGTCGCTGAGTCTTCGGCCGCGCCGTTGCAGTTGACCAACGACACCGTCGTGGTCGCCCCGTTCGCCAGCCCCGTCAACGTGCCGGTCACGTGGCCACCGTTGACCCCCACGTTCCACAGGCCACAATCCCCACCACCGCCAAAGCAGGTGATCTTGTTGTCCCCCCCGTTGGAGTTGCCGACATCGAAAGAGATGGTCGCACGTCCATCAACACCGGTGGGTGTCAGCGTCAGATTGCTGAGCCCCTCCGGCGTCCCAGCCGCAACCCCGCTCACGGCACCCGACTTCGCAGACTGATGACTCTCGGCCGACCCCTCCAATTGCGAAGGAGCTATGCCCGCGTCGTTAGCGGCCTGGACCGCGAAGGAGTGTCGCGAGCCGTCGTTCGGCACCTGGACGTCGCACGATGTCGCCGCGATCCACTCATGACCGTTGCAGGCCGTCGCGTGACCGTCCATGTACACCCGGTAGCGTGACTTTCCTCGGCCGTTGGGATCGACCGGACCCCACGACACCGTGAACGCCTTCGTCCCACCACCCGCAACATTCACGCCCGAGATCGGAGCCAACGACGGCGCATCCGGGCGACCAGACGCGATACCAGAGCGAATGGAGGCGGCGGGACCAGGCTTGCCCGGTCCGAGGCCGTTGAAGGCCCTCACCCTGAAGGTGATCGGCATACCGTTGGGCACCGACGCGGTGAATCTTGGGCGACGCACTACCGTGTAACCGGACCCTCCTGTGAAGGAGACGAGATAGCCGGCGATTCGGCCGTGCGGCCGACCCGGCGCGGCCCATCGGTACTTTATGACTCCGTCGGCCTCGCGGACCACTTGCAGGTTATTTACGCGTCCCGGTGGCCGACCAGTTGCGACGAGCAGGTCACTGCCCCTGTTAGAGACCAGTGCTGGCCGATGAATCGCGTCGGCCGTCGTCTCTGGGCCGTGGACGAGTTGTCCAGAAGTGAGCGACCCAAGCGCGGCGAACACTACCAATCCACGGGGAAAGGCAAGGCCGATCCGATGCGACAACGCAAGCAAGTACATCCGCCTCACCACACTGTGCTTCCTGTAGCGGAATGACCTTGGCCATCAACGCAGGTGACCTGGATGCTATGGCCCGCCCACCCGTAGTAGTTTGGCCTGCTATTTGTCGAGTTGGCACCTTGGCTCCATGGGAGGAAGCCGCCCGTATCCGGGTAGGCGGCAGTGATGGAGCAGTTGACGGTGGACGTAAAGTCTCTCGTCGTCGTCTTCACCCACTCACATGCCGAGGAGGAACATCCCGGTCCGGTATGCGAACCGCCTCTTGCGACCGCAACCGTCGGGTTGGGGTCTGCAGTCCTTGCGGAAGCAGACGCGGACTTGCTGGCGCGACCCTCGCCTGAGGCGTCGGTGACCGTCACTGTGTAGGTGTAGGTCGTGCTGTAGTTCAGCCCGCTCTGGGTCCAGTCGCAGCTCGCAGGTGAGGCGCCGCCGAGGTTGCAGGTTTGAGACCCGCCCGCACTTGAGGTGATCCTGGCCGTCACGTTCCGGCCGTTGGGATTCACCGAAGAATGCACCGTGATGGTGGTTCCGCTCGCGTTCGCGGTGATCGTCGGTGCCCCAATCGGTCCGAACGTGATCACGTTGGCCGTCGTGGCGGAGGTGCACGGGTGCACGTCGGTCGCTGAGTCTTCGGTGGCGCCGTTGCAGTTGACCAGCGACACCGTCGTGGTCGCCCCGTTCGACAACCCCGTCAACGTGCCAGTCACATGACCACCGTTGACCCCCACATTCCATGGGCCACACGCCCCACCACCGCCAGTGCAGGTGATCTTGTTGTCCGCACCATTGGAGTTGCCGACATCGAAAGCGATCGTCGCCCGTCCATCAACACCCGTGGCCGTCAACGTCAGATTGCTGATCCCGTCCGGCGTCCCAGCAGCAACCCCGCTCACGGCACCCGACTTCGCAGACTGATGACTCTCCGCCGATCCCCAGATCGGTGACGCCGATAGCCCCGCATCGTTTGCTGCTTGCACAGCGAATGAGTGCTTCGATCCGTCGTTCGCAACCTGAATGTCACACGACGTCGCCGTGATCCACTCATTGCCGTTACAGGCCGTCGCGTGACCGTCCATGTAAACCCGATAGTGGGAAGTCCCTCGACCGTTCGGATCAACCGAGCCCCACGAGACCGTGAAGGCTTTCGTCCCGCCACCCGCAACATTCACGCCCGAGAGGGAAGCCAGCGACGGAACATCCGGACGACCAGACGCAATACCTGAGCTGTCCTGGACCACAGGCCCGGGCTTCTCCGCTCCCAACCCATTAACCGCGCGCACCTTAAACGTAATCGGCGTGCCGTTGGGGACGTTCGCGGTGAAACTCGGCTGCGTTGATGGAATGTAGGACCCTCCGCCCGTGTAGGACACGAGGTAGCCCTCCACCGGCGAGTAGTCGCCCGAAGGCTTTGTCCACTGATACTTGACGATCCCGTCAGCTTCCTTCACGACGCGCAGGTTCTCGACCGCGTCCGGAATGCGGTCGGCTGTTGCCTGCACGGGAGCGGACGGCTTGCGGGACTCACCCAGCGAGTTCACCGCCTTGACCGTGAAGGTGTAGTCGCCGTTGTCGAGACCCGTGATCATGCAGGTCGTGCTGCCGCAGGTGAACGGCTTGGGCCCACCGTCGACGACGTACTTCGTGATGGGGAGGCCGCCGTTGTCGGGAGCCGTCCAATGGAGTTGGACCTTGTTGGAGAGCACGAGCGACCCCACCTGCACGCCAGTCACCTGGCCAGGAACGTCGGTCACCACCACCTGGAGGATGCCCGTTGCCTTCGGTCGCGAGCTGTCCGGACCTGAGTCGCTCATCTCGACCTGATAGCGATAGGTCTGATGCTCACCTTGCGGGGGCTTGACGCTGACAGTGGTCCCATCGATCGATGCTTTGGGGCCCCCGTTGAGCGGAGTCACGCTCGTCACGGCCGGGTCGAACGCATCGGCTGGGAGACTATCGCTTCGCAGGAAGCCCGCGAGATCGATCGTCGCTGTATCCCCAGCGGCTGCCGACAGCGGCGGGATCGGCAGCATCGAGGGTGGCGGCAGTTTCGTCACGACGAAGTTGATGACGCTCGTGGCACCTGCGGCGTCGTAGCCGTCGATGCTGATCTTGACCGAGCCCTGTGCGCCGGCCTTCGCGTGGACAGCCTCGATCGTGACACTGCCACCGTCGCTCGCAGCCGTGACGCCCGCGACTGCGTCGCCCATGGCCGCCGAGAACCTGAGGGGCTGCGGGTCAGTTTGGTCCTGCCACACCTGGCACACCGACTGCACGTCAAAGGTCAACGTGGCGCTCTCCGGGATCGAAACCGGATCGGCAGGGCAGTTCAGCTGGGGCACTGGGTCGCCAACGATCACGGGAAGCGTGATCATGGCGGACTGCGTTCCAGCGGCGTTGAAGTTCTTGGAGTCCGTCACCTGGAAGACCAGCGCCGCCGGCCCATTGTCTTCGGCCGCCGTCACCTTGATGGACTGTTGGCTGGGCGTCGAGATCGGCGCAGCGAACATGTCGGTTGGGATGGCGAAGATCTGGTCGTCCGTCGTGAGATAGGGCTGGTGGTCGGCCCTCGGCACAACGACGTAGTCCTTGATGTTGACCGTGGCGGAGCCCCCCTTGGGGATGCGCAAGACCGAGCCCTGCTTGAGATAGGGGGACTTGCTGGCCTTGCCACCAACGTAGATCGACCCGATCGCCTCGGCGCCGGACTTGTCTTGAACGTGGTAGGTCCAGACGGTCGGGTTATCGCCCAAGGGAAGTGTCACGGTGCCGCCATCAATCGCGCCGGCCGGGGCGCCGTCCACACTCACCAGCTTGAGGTCCGACTGGTTGTCGTCGAGGTCGCTCACCTGACTCAGCACCTTGGCTTGAGCGGTGGTGGCCCCATCAGTCGCCTTGGCGATCACGGGCCCCGCGGCGGGCGGGTTGTCATAGTCCTTTTGGAACCGGATTAGCAGCCGGGCCGAAGAGTCTTGGAGGCCGTTGCCGACCGAGTAGCCGATTGGCAGCTGGTTCCCCTTGGAACCAGGATCCACGATGATCAACCCGTCGCTGAGGGACACCCCTGGAGGAGCCGGTTCCATCAACTTCACGACGGGGGTGGTTCCATGCGGCACCAGGTCGTTGGCGAGCACGTCGATCCTCAGCGTGCGGTCTGGGGCCGCGGTCACGCTGTCGTCGACAGCAACCGGCGCTTGAGGCGGTTCAGGCTTGACGATCGTGACGCGAACCGTCCCTTGGCTCGACTTGCCGGAGGGATCCGTCGCGGTGTAGGTGAACTGGTCAGAGCCCGTCACACCGGGGAATGCCTGGTAGGTCAACGAGTCGGCGCTGAAGGCGATCACCTGACCCTTCGTCGGGACACTGTTGGGAGTGTCCGGGTCGCCCGTGCCCACAACGACCACCGGGTCGCCGTCCGGATCCTGACCGGTCGGAGGAAGCCGAAGCGTCACCGAGTCGCCCTGCACAACGCGCCCCTCGAGGCTCGCGGGAGTGGGCGCTCGGTCCGGGTTCTTGTCACTCACGGGCGGAACGATGTGGACAGTCACCTGACCGCTAGCCTGACCCGCGTTGGGGTCGGCGGTGTTCTCCACCGGGTAGACGACATAGGCGTCCACCGGTCGGGTGATCTCGGAAGGCGCCGAGAAGCGGACGGACCTGCCGTCGACATAGGCAGTCCCCTGCCCTGTCACCGTCAGCATGCCCGCGTGCCATTCACTGTCATCCTCAGGCTTTGCCTGGTCGATGACGAGCCCAACTGGATCGCCTGACGGAGTCGAGTCGTTGTCGAGGACGGGAATGACGGCGTTGCTGCCAGCTCGTACCGTCACCTCGTCCGGTTGCGCGACGGGCGCATTGTCGGCCGAGTCGATCGCGGGGAGCTGAGTCACCGTCAGAGTTGTCGAGGACTGAGCCTGACCATTGCCGACGGTGTACTTGATCTGCTGGGTCTTGGGTGTGAGCGTGCCCACTCGGGCAGCCACGCGCAGCCACCGCCCATTCAGAATGGCAACCGACAGCTGCCCGTTGGCCTGCACGGGCTCGGCGTGCTGGACAACAAGCAAGCGCCCCTTGGCGTCATAGTCGTTGGCGATGACGTCGACGGTCATGGGAGAAGCACCGTGGACGACGGTGGTGTCGGGGATCGCGATCGGTTCGTTTGACACTTGACCGCTCGGAACAATGCTGATCTTCATTCGGTTTGAGTCGATTGCCGCGGCATCGCCGAACTTCGCGTCATAGGGCACCAAGTAGGTGCCAGGTCGGCTGCCTTCAATGGTCAAGACACCGGTGTTGAGGTTGGTCTTGACGTCGAGTCCTGCACTGCTGGTGACATTGCCGGCCAGCTGGAGTTTCGCCTCGGGATCGATCGGATCGGCGCCGGGAACGTCGTTGTCAAGCGGCCTGACGGTGAAGGCGCTCCCGACCTGTGCAGAGGCGACGTCTGGCTGAGCCTTGGGCTTCGCCGTATCGGGGGCAGCATAGATCGTCACATCCACCTTGCCCGGCGAGGCTTCACCGCCTGTCGTGACTTGATAACTGATCGTGGCTGGCCCCGACTCCCCCTTGGGTGCACTGAACCGCAGCAACCCATCGGGCGTGATCGTCACCGAGCCCTTATCAGCAGTCGCCGAGCCAGGGACGAAGACCACCGGATCGCCGTAGGTCTTGTCGCGCCAGTCGACGAGGGCTGGGATATCGACCGTGCTGCCGGCCGACACCGGGTAGACAATCGCATCTTTCTCGGTGTAGCTGTCACGCAGCTCGGGCTTGCCGTGTCCGTCATCCTGCGCTGAGCGCGCCGTGAGCTCGACGACTCCATGTGCCGTGGCGTTGCGCTTCTCACCGTCGTCGATGGTGTACGTGAAGGGGAACACCCCGGCAGTGACGCCCTGGTTGATGGTCGCCAACAGAGTCTGCTGATCCGGAGCGACCTGGACTGTGATTTGCGGGTTGGAGTTCTTGACTGCCGTGATGGACAGGATGTCGTCCTTCGGCGCGCGGTCGTTGTCAAGCACGTGAAGCACCGTCGTGGCTCCGGCACGGCCGCCAAGCTCGTCCTTGACCGCCTCAGGAGGTGCCTTCTCCGTGGGGTCAGTGTCCTTCTTGTCGTCGTTGTTCTGGTTCTTCTTCGGCTTCAATGCGGGCCAGTCCGCCACCTGCTCGGCCTCGTCTCCGGACACGTCCCAGACGAGTCCGTGCACGAGGTCGTTCACGATCAGCGCATTCCTGTTGACACGGAAGACCAGCACCGAGTCGGCCGGGACGTTGAACGGAGGCAAGGTGTTGGTGTCGGCCCCGCACCGCTGACTGACGAGCCCGGTCCCCGCAACCGTCCACAGCCCCCACAAACAGCCGCCAAGGCTGACCGGCTGTGAGGCGGCTTGCGACTGGACCTCGACCACGCTAGTGACATCGCCAGTCTTGAGATCGACAGTCTGGAGGCCATCTGGCGTGGCGACCAGCACGTGGCTCTGGTCAGGACCGGCCTGCTGAAGCTGCGCGCCCTCGCCGACGGCCACGGTGTGGCCTGCGTACCCCAGCGTCCCTGTCGAGTCGAGCCAGACGGGCGTCGACCCGACCACCGTGACCTGCAGGATGTCGCCGGTGGGTGCGGGCGCCAGCCCCCTCTCAACTGCGCGCCCGAACCCCGAGCCACTAGACGAGATGGCCCACATCTTCTTCTCAGCCGATGACAGCGCGAAGATCGTCCCGCTAGAGGAAACGCCAAGGGCGATCTTGGTATCCGTCTTCAACAAGGGCTTCGACGTGCTGTCGAGATCGGCCAACGAGCCGACGCCATCGGCGTCGGACACCTGGGTCGCCCAGATGCGACCCGCTGCGTCGGCCGTGGCAAGAACGCCTCCGCCCATGGCTGTCAAAGAGGCATCCTTGACGTTGACCGCCTGTTGGGAGTCCGCGGTCCCGAGGCTGGTGTTGATCGGAGTCAAGCTCTGCGCGGATCGGTCCACCACCACAACGGCGTTGCCGCTCTGAAGGACGTCGAGAGCCGAGGTCTTCGTCGTTGTCGCGCTCAGCGCAACATCCAGCTGCTTGATCGGCTTGATCTCGCGGCCCACCAGCCCATCCTCGGAGTTGGTGACCCAGATGCCGCCATCGTTCAGATCGGCTCGGTGCGCCAGAAACCCAGACGAGCGGACGGCGTAGAAGACCATCCCCGCGACAAGCGCGGCCAAGACCACCCAGGAGGTGAGCGATAGCCAGTTGCGCTTCGCAGTAACGGTGGGCTCAGCCAAGCCGCTCAATTAACACACCCCCATGCTGAAAAACCGGACGGACCCCACGCCGCCGGGCTGCCGCTATCTATACCTGAAAATCGGGCGATCGATGTCGCCAACCGCAAACAGATGAAACAGTTTGTTTGCCGCTGAAAGCAATGGGCAGAACTATCCGGTCGCCCCGTGAGACGCTCAGCGATCTCATGGGTCACAATCTGTAACGTCAGCTCAGCCCTGGAGAAGCAAAGGGGGACCGCGTGGAGGTCGAGTCAGCGGCGGTGACTCACGTGGGTCGCGTCCGCGCCGTCAACGAGGACGCCTTCTTGGCCCTCCCCGAACTGGTGCTCGTGGCCGACGGCATGGGGGGTCATGCGTGCGGCGATGTCGCCAGTGCCCTGACTGTGCAGACTTTTCAGAGCCTGGCGGGTCGCGAACCTCTCTCGACAACATCGATCGGCGACGCCCTCAACCAGGCCAATGCTGCAATCCTCCAAGAAGCGGCCCTTCACCCGGAGCGGGCTGGGCTCGGCACGACGGTCACCGGCGTCGCCGTCGTCGAGCAGGGCGGCTCGCCGCACTGGCTGGTCTTCAACGTAGGTGATTCGCGCGTCTATCGGCTGGACGGAGCCGGGGTCACGCAACTCACCGTCGACCACTCCGAAGTCGCCGAGCTCGTTGCCGCGGGTCAGATCGCTCCTGAGCAGGCACGTGTCCACCCCCTGAGACACGTGGTGACTCGCTCCCTGGGGACTACCCCGCCGCCACTGATGGACACCTGGCTGATTCCTGTCGTCGACGGCGACGTCTTCCTCATCTGCTCCGACGGACTCACAAACGAGCTCGACGACGTCCAGATCGGTCGGCTCGTGAGCAACGCCTCCGACAACCGAACAGCTGCCGAGTCCCTCGTCGAGGCGGCTGTGGCCGCGGGTGGCCGCGACAACATCACCGTGGTCTTGGTGCGGGCACGGTTCGGGCCCCACGAGACGAGAACCGAAGCGGCGGTGGCGACAATTCCGCGTGCCCAGGTGAACGGAGCAGCGTGGTGACACCTGCCGATGTCCACTACACATCCGGCACCTGGGTTGCGATCGTCTCTCCGACCCAATGGCTACTGGTTGACCTAGCCCCGGACGACGAGCGACTCGAAAACCTCTGGGCGGCGCGGTCCTCAGGGATGGAAGAAGTCCTCGACATCCTGCTGCGACAGGGGCTCAGGTCTCTTCCCGGTTTCGTCTTCGTTGAGATCGACGGCCAGTCCACGCGCTACGTCGTACGCCAGCCCGCTTCTCTGAGCGTGAGTAGCGCTGCCTCGGCTCGCGAGATCAACTCGACGCAGCAGGGCCTGTGGGATCAAGGACCCCTTGATGACGATCTCGAAGGCTTCCAGCTTGTTGGCGGAACCGTCACTGAAGAGCTCAGTCTGCCGGTTCGTGAAGGCATCGCCATGGCAGCGACCATCAGCGTGGCATCGGGATCGGCCATCGAGTCGCATGTCACGCTTCCACGCCATGCGAGCGCGGCGACCGCAGAACAGTCGGCGCCCGAGGTGGGAATCACGCACGTTGAGGTCTCGGCCAACGATGAGTCCGACGACGACAACATCGCCGTGGGCTCCGCGGATCTAAGAAGCCCGCAGGCGATAGAGCCGAGTCCGGCCGCCTCCGACGCCGAAGAGGCGTCTGAAGAGCCGGTGACCGGCGATCACTCGGACATGTACTACAAGTTGCTAGTCTCCTCGACTGTCGACCGGGACGCGCTTCTGGCGCAGTTGCGTGAGGATGAGGTGGTCAGCGAGCAGCCATCTGCCAGCCCTGTCGAGCCGGATGGCCTCGTCGAAGAAGCGGAGCCGGAAGCCCAAGAAGGGCCCGATTCCACCCGGTCCTGGGACCCTGATGAGCTCGCCCCGCCCGTGCCACTGTCCAGCGAGGACACGGGCAGGAAGGAGCCGACACCGACCGTAGCACCCGGCAAGCCGCTCATCGACGGGGTGCCATGGCTGACCGGTGAAGCCCCCGCAGACCCTCCGTCCGGTCGCGCCCCAACGCCTCCCGTTGCCCCCACCGGCAGTTCCTTGCCCCCCTTCCACCCGATGAGCGGACCGGGGTCATTGCCAACGACCCCCGCGACGTCAGCAACGGCACCGCAGGTCACCCCGGGCGCGAGTCTCGAGGATGTCGATCCCACCGCAGTGACGACCAACCGCCAAGCCCTTCTGAACGCACTCACTGCAGGTCATCAGGTCGGTCCCACAGTCCTGGCCGTGCAATGCCCGCTGGGCCATCCCAATCCTGTATACGCACCCGCGTGCCGGAACTGCGGGGCCCAAATCGCGGAGCAGACCCCGCGGGAGATCCCGCGCCCCTCGCTCGGCCGGCTCACGGTCTCCAACGGGAGTGTCGTCACGCTAGACCGGGGCGTTGTCTTCGGTCGTTTCCCCGAGTCAGACATCGTCGACCCGGCCGAGCGACCTCACCTTGTCCGGCTGGTGGACTCGACAGAGATCAGCCGGATGCACGCGTCGGTGACTTTGGAAGGCTGGCAGTTGCTGCTCCGTGACCTTGGCTCATCAAACGGCACCCTGATCACTGTGCCAGGCGGCGAACCCGTCATGGTGCGGCCGATGGAAGACCACCCACTCGAGCCCGGGAGCACCGTCTCTCTGGCCGACGTCGTCAGCTTCACCTATGAGGTCACGACGTGACACCCTCACCGGCTCCAGATCCCATGGGCCCGGAGCTGCCCGGACTCCGCTGTATCAGACTCCTTGGCTCTGGCGGCTTCGCCGACGTCTATCTCTATGAACGTGATGCGCCGAGGCTGCAGGTCGCCATCAAGCTGATGAAGCCGGGCGCCATGGACGAGGCCAAGCGACGACAGTTCGCTGCCGAGGCGGACGTCATGGCCGAGCTTTCCGAGCACCCCCACATCGTCTCCGTTCGCGGAGCCGGCGTCGCCCCGGACGGGCGCCCGTACCTTGAAATGAGGTACTACCCCAACTCCGATCTCTCGGTTCAGGTCACCGACAGCCCGCTGTCGGTGCCCGACGCCCTTCGCTACGGAATTCAGCTGTGCAGCGCGGTCGAAACAGCACACCAGGCCGGGATCATCCACCGAGACATCAAACCCAGCAACATCCTCTTGACGTCGTACGGCGAGCTGGGGCTCAGCGACTTCGGCATCGCCGGCCGGCCTGCTGTATCTGACGAAGAGTCGGACGACGTGGGCGTGTCCATGCCCTGGGCAGCTCCCGAAGTGCTCACCGGAGCGTCCAACGGCACCAAGTCGTCCGACGTCTACTCCCTGGGCGCCACAGTCTGGAACCTCTTGGCCGGCAGGGCCCCGTTTCACATCAAGGATGGCGACAACAGCCAGCGCGCGATGTTCACGCGCATCCTGCACGGCAAGCCGACACCCATGCCACGCGACGACGTTCCCGCAAGCCTCGACCGCTTGCTCCGTCAGTCGCTTTCCAAAGACCCCGCGCACCGGCCCCAGACCGCACTCGAACTCGCTCGCCACTTTCAGCGGATCGAGCAGGAACTACGCCTTGAGCGCACGAAGATCCCCGGCCAACCCGAGCAAGGCAACAGGGGGCCCTCGTACTCCACCTCACCACCAGAAGCGACGCCGAACGTCACCACACCGGAACCACCGCCGGGACCGACGCTGGATGAAGCTCCAACCACGGCTAGAGGTGTACAGCCGGGCGCGTCTGCGAGCGAAGCCGAGCAGGCGACGACGCGCAAACCCCAGCGGGCGCAGGGCGTCACGGCATCGCCGCCCGCCAACTCCCCGTGGGCTGTCACCGAGCCCACGATCCCGTCGACTGAGCGTGACCGCGCGACGGAGCTTCGGCCTACCGCAGTGAAGGGTGCGGACCGAGCGGCGAGCCCACAGAGCACGGCGACCGATGCCGCGCCTGAGCGAGAGCCCCGTCGCCGTAGTCGCGCGCGCTATGTCGTCGCTGCGGTCGCCGTGGTCATCGCGATCCCCGCGGCGGGCTTGGCCTTCAGTCACTTCGGCGACCCCAAGGTCACCACCCCATCGAAGACCGAGCCCACAGCCGTCGACACCGGCGGTGTGGTTCCCGATGGACAAGGTCCAACCGATCCCGTTGATGTGTCGACCTCGACGAAGGCCGGCTGGGTCACGTTCTCGTGGTCGCCCGTCCCTGGAGTTGGCGCCTACTCATGGACGGGAGATGACGGGGAGAGCCACATGGTCAAGAAGCCGCAGGCGAGGGTCAGAACATCTCCCAAGGGCCAGACGTGCATCGTGATCCATTCGGTCGCTAGCGGTTATCCCGTGACTGAAGGGAGGCGGGCCTGTGCCGGCTAATCCGCCCAGAGCCATTGTCGACTACTGCGGCGAGGAGTACGTCGTACCCGATGACGGAATCCTGACAATTGGTAGGGACGCTGACGTTGACATCGATGAGAACCCCTACCTCCACAGGCGATTCATCGAGCTCGCGTTCCAGTCTGAGATCCTCTGGATCACCAATGTCGGATCAACCTCCACTGCCACTCTCTCCGACGGAGACGGTCTCGTCCAAACGTGGCTCTCTCCAGGCGCCCGACTTCCGGTGCTGTTCCCACAAACCATCGTGTGGTTCACAGCAGGCCCGACGACCTACGACTTCGAGATCAAGCTCGACGCCGCCCCGTTCCTTGCCAACACCGATATCTCCTCTCCCGACGACGGGGAGACAACGCTAGGCCGAGTAACGCTCACTCCCGATCAGCGCCTGATCATCGTCGCCCTGGCCGAGGACCTGCTACGGCGGGGCAACCGAGGGAGTGGAACCATTCCTGCCTCATCGGCCGCCGCAGAGCGGCTGGGATGGACCATCACCAAGTTCAACCGCAAGCTCGACAATGTCTGCGAGAAGTTCTCCAAGCTCGGCGTTCGCGGACTCATTGCGGAGAACGGAAGGCCGGCGAGCAACCGCAAAGCGCGACTGGTCGAGTACTGCTTGGCTTCCCGGGTCATCACTCGAACCGACCTCGCCTGGCTGGACTCTGCCGCGCTGTCCAAGTCCTGAAGTGCGCTAATCGCAAGCCTTCAGCGGCAGACTTCGTCTCGGCATCACCATCGCCACGTCAATCCGTACAGGCGCTTGGCTTCCAGTCTGGTGAAGGTGTACGCCCACCGATGCAGGCCCGAGGAGGGAAGGTTGTGCCCAGCCTCCCACTGCACCTCATCGTCCTCAGTGTCCACCGGCCCAAAGCGACGAACGATGGTTGGGTGGTGCGGGCCGTTGAACCTGAGCTCGATGTGCAGTTTCCGAGCAGGAATCGTGAACACGGCTTGGACCGTGTTCTCAGGCTCGGGATTCTGGTCCACGAAAGACCTGACAGCGAAGGTGTGAGTCTCGCCCCGCTGGAGCGCACGGTCGAACTCAAAAACGCATGAGTTCCAAGACCCTCCCCGCTCATCGCTGAAGGCTCGGTCGACTACCTCTCCCCCAAAGAGGGCCTCCTGCTCAATCCGGAACCCCGGCCCGGTGCCCTTGTCGAGGCTCAGCCCGTAGCGGTCGGCGCCCGATTCGAGCGCTCTCACCGTTCGTGTCTCGATGATCTCTCCAGGAGTCTTGGAGTGACCGAACACATAGACAAGTGCGAGTTCAACCAGCTCGTAGGGTCCACCTGACACAAACCCAGGGGGCCGGGGGTCTTCAACCTCCGCCCGCAACTCGGGGAAGAAATTCACCAAGGCTTCCAGGGAGGCGCCACCGATCGCGTGCCTGCCCGCCTCAAGGTTCGCCACCGTCGATCGCGCGAGTCCCGTCGCTTCGGCGACCTGCCCTTGAGTGAGTCCGCGCGTCAGGCGTGCCGCTCGGAGTTGATGGCCTTGAATCACGTAGCGATTGGAACGCAGATTGTCCGCGCATTTCAAGCACCAACAAACACCAAAGTGCGTGTCGAGTTGCACACCCGACTCTTTCATCTTGGCGGCAGCATGCCGGGCCATCCTCAGGGAAGCCCTGCCGCCGACATGAAATCGCCCGCTGGGCTGTCCAAAATTCGAATGTAAGCCGCCTCCGACGCATTTTCGAGCGTTTGCCGACGCAACCGCAGAAGATCCTCAGGCTAAGCCGCCGGCGTTGCGTGATGTCGCCTAGCGCCACCTGGGCGGGCTCGCGCTCACGGCACCGGACACTCTTGATGGCCGCTCGTTGCCAGCCAGCGCAACCTTATCGACAGTGACGCCTCAGAGTCGGCGGGTCCCCGCATAGCGCAGCCTCGTCTTCTTGTCGTCGCTACGCTCACCGATTGCAGGCGTCTCCTCGGAGTCCTGGTCGGTCTGGGAGCGAGGTGTGTGTCGCCCAACGGCAAGGACAGGGCAACTCTCACGATCGCTTGGCCTTGTCTGCACTATGAAGTCAGCCCTCGGAAGATGCTTTCTGGGAAAGCCCGTGCGACCCGGACGCTTCGCTGAGTCACCGCCATCCCGTGGGCCTGAAGTCCGCTGACCGCCGCACGCTGCTGGTCGTTCCAGCCCGGGTTGTCCTCCCGCCAGAGCGGGTGACACAGAACCACGGCCCGTTTGCCGGCACGCACCGCAGTCAGCCCCTCGACGTCTAGCACCTTCGGCCGCTCGCTGAGGGCGCCCGTATAGGTGCGAACGAAGTCATCCGCCACCGCCGGTGCCAGGGAGAGCCAACGGGACAGGTCGAGCCCACGACCGAGGCACAGTTCCGCTACATCAAGTGCCAGTCTCCAGTCGAGGAGGGGGTGCACGTGCCGGTTGTCGTAGGAGCGCAGGCAGTCAGGGCACGATGAGTCGCACTGACTGGCGTGTTCGTCAGCGGTCCATCGTCCGCCGAGCCCGTCGCGGATCCCCGTCACGACCCGCAGGAGGCGCTCTGGGGTACCGAGCTCGGTGGCGTAGCCAGCCCCGTTCTCGAGCGTGTCTGCCGCGTAGAGGTTGCCGGTCACTAGGCCACCGACTCGCCGCCCTTGCAAGCCGACGGTGATCTCGGAGGACTCGACGTCCAGCTCGGCCTGCGCGCCTCGGCGTAGGGCTTCGCCGAAGGACTGGAGGGCCGCGTATCCGCTGGCGCAGTCCCGAGTCAGAGTCGGGACGACGCCACCCACGAGCGGAAGGTCCCGGGGCAGCAACAGCAGCGCGTCGGTGACCCGAACCTCGCCGATCGCTCCCACAGGACCGGGCTGGTCGCTGTTCTCGACCACCTTCCAGCTGGCGTCGGGCTGCCGCTCCGAGGTGTACAGCCGCCCGGCGTTGTCGTTGACCGTCAGCAGGGTGCCCTGGTCGATTACCCAGACGTCCATCGAGCCGACCCGGTCAGGCTCCTCGGGCGCCTCGACCCACCCGAGCACCGGCCTCGACGCGCCCACTACGCCGCCGTCGTCTGTCTGACGGTCGTCGCGCTCGCCGGCGCGGAAGCCCGACGGCTGGAACATGGTCGTTGCTCGGACCGGGGTATTGCACACGGGACAGGTTCCCGTGGTCCGGTCGTCGCCCGTCGCGGACGAAGTGGCATAGCTGCACGAGCCGCAGCGACGGACCACAAGTCGTGACGTCAGCGGGTTCAACGACCTGCCGTTGCGGTCGTAGTCGGCGAACCCGTCAGCCGTGTAGACCCAGCCGTCGCGGGTAACCTGAGCCCCCGGGGCGAACATCGAGACGGCCTGGTCGAGCGACCTCGAGGACACCTCCACTGGGCGGCGGCCCGCACCCTCGGGGAAGAACAGAGAGCGCACTCGGGTCGGGAACCCGAACATGGGCAGGATGCCAGCGTTGGCCAGCCGGTCGGAGAGCTCGCGCTGGGTGAAGACCTCGCTGGCCACGACACGGTCGATCTCATCGACGAGTTCCTGCTGCAGCCAGGTCCCGAGTGCGTCCTGCTCGCTCGGGTCCAGACCGGTCCTGACGCAGAATCGTCGCACCACGCGGTTCACCTCGGGCGAGGAGGCGAGGAAGTCTTGGACACCAGCCCGGTGCTCAGACCAGCCGTCGACCGGGCCGAAGGCGCCATGCACGCTCATCCCCCGCTGCGGGGGCGGCGTTGGCTGGGCCAGCATCGCCTGTCGCAGCAGCTCTGCGGTCACCACTCGGCGCACGATGGCAGACCGACCGGTGTCGAGGAACGGCTGCGGCGGAGGGTCGCCCGTGATGCGCTCGGGCTGGACGAAGTAGTAGTCGTCGTGCGATCGGTCGCGACACAACGTCGCCGCGTAAGAGAAAGGTTGTCCGGCGCGGCCCGCGCGCCCGACGCGCTGCTGGTAGTTGAAGCGCTGGGGTGGCATGTTTCCCATGACCGTCGAGCTCAGGGTCCCGATGTCGACGCCGACTTCCATGGTGGTGGTCACGCTCAGAACGTCGAGCGGTGACGTCCGGTCGTTCTCGCGCGGAGGGGGCATCAGCGCGCCTCGGAAGCGCCGTTGTCGGCTGCGAGCCAGTGCGGGTGGGCTGGTCTGCCCAGTCAGCTCGGCCACAGCGAGCCGGCTGGCCGGCTGGTGGCTGAGCCAGCTGTAGTAGTCGCGCTCGGCGAGGGTGGCGAGGTTCGTCTCTGCCAGGTCGCCCTGACAGCCCGCCCGGACGCATACACCAGCGGACGGGTGAAGGTGTCGGGTGGTGCAGACCCGACACACCCACACTGCGTCAACGTGGGGGACGACGGCAAGCCCCAGGTCGAGTCGTTCCAGCATGAGCGAGCCCTGGTCGAGCAGGGGGCCAACCGTGGACTCCACCAGCTTGGTGAGGTCGTCCACTTTTCGCCCGTGCTTGGCAGCGGTTCGGTTGAGATAGTTCGTCACTCGGCGCGGCAGTCCGTGAGCGGTCGACGGGTGTCCGGGGTGCCACCGGTTGCTGGTGCCGTAGAGCCTGACGACGGACGCCACGACCTGTCTATCGCTCTCGTCAGCCAGTTCTGAGGCACCCATCGGCTCCAGGTGTGCGACGAGCGCCGCCTCCAGGTCCCGCCCCCGGCCCCCCAGCAGAGCGTCGCCAAGAGACATGATCAAGTAGCGGCGATAGCGGTCCAGGTGCCGCTGCCTCGCAGGTCCGGGCGGCAGCGGCGTCCACTCACCGGGCTCGGGTGGGTCGAAGACGCGGTTCCAGGGCTCCCCGTCATCAAGCTCGAGCAGCGAGGCACGCTGACCGCCTGGTGGTACTCCGAGACGCACCAGCTCAAGCATGACCTGCTCCACAAGGTCCGGCCACGACGTCCTCCGGACGGAGCCGCGTGCCGCCTCAAAGGACTCCACGGCGGCACGGTGCTGCTCCTGCGCGAGGTCCATCGCGACCGCGGTGTACGCGAGCGCGACCTCGGGCAGCTGCTGGCGCAGCTGGTCGTAGCGCGCCATCTCGTTGGCGGGGAGACCGCCAGGGCGGGCGCCGTCACGAAGAATCCTGACGACGTCGTCCTCCCCCTCCAGCGTGCGGCGCACCAGCTGGCGAACCAAGTCGGCGTAGTGGTTCTCTGCCAGGCCGATCGCTGTGGTCGCGGCGTCCTCGCGGCTGTCCGTGAACACGATGGTGCGCTCGGCTCTGTCGTCAAGAGAGGTGGACCTGACGATCTGGGAGACCAGCAGCTGCGTGGCTTGATTGGTGCCCTGGGTGTGCGCACGCACCGGGGACCGGACAGCCCCCTGGCGAAACCTCAACTGGGTCTCAGAGTGACCGCACGCAGGGCAGCGGGACGGCAGTGCAGGCGGGTGCCACCCGTCGGGCGCGCCGTGGTAGCCAAGCGTAACGCCGGTCGCGCTACCGGTGCCGGTGTCCTCGAGGAAACCCATCTGCGGGTGCAGCACCACGGTGCGGAAGGTCAATGTCAGGGTGGACTCGTGGGGGCCGGAGTGCTCCCACCGGTCGAAGGATGCGGGTATGCCGGGTCGGTACCACATGAAGGTGTTGGCGGCGCGGCGGAAGACCTGCTTCTCGAGGTCGTCGGTCACCTCGGCGGGGCTAGACGCGAGGAACGAACCCTCTGGAAGCCGTGAGACCACCCAGCCACCCAGGCTGATGTCTCCGCAGTGGTCGCAGTAGAGCAGCTCGAGGACCCGCCCACCGCAGCCGCAGAAGTGACGCGGACGGGTGTAGAGGCGACCCACCGGTCGAGTCGCGTCACGTGCCTCGACCAGCCTGCACTCAGGGTCGCTGCAGGCCCAGAGCCCTCGCATCGCCCTGACCAGGAGATGTGCGCGGAACGGGATCTGGCCCTCGGTGGGTGAGCTGCCCAGGAGTCGCAGCACGGAGTCGAGCGCCGCCGGCTCGCTCCGCTCGCCCAGCAGGCGGCGGGCGACGGTGGGCAACGGGGTGGCACGCAGGACACCGGTCTCGTCGCGGCAGGCGGCAGCGACCGCGACGTCGAGTCCTCGGCCGTCCTCCTGCGAGACCTGGCGCGAAACCATGTCGCTCGGCAACGGGATCGTGGCTCGCACGTCGCGCTGCTCCCCGGTGATGCTGCGGAAGCGGTCGCCGGCCACCCCGAAGAACCGCTCCAAGTAGTCGCGGGACCCGTCCCCCTCCAGCGACGCGCTGGTCGCGACGACTCGGAGCTGCGGGCTGTCAGCATCGAGCCCGAGCCGGTCACACAGGTTGCGCACGATCATCGCGACCTCGGCGCCCTGCGTTCCCCGGTAGAGGTGGAGCTCGTCGACGACGAGGGTGAACGTGTGGCTCGGGTGGCTAGCGAGCCAACGCCGAGTGGTCTCGAACATCGGTGCCTCGAGCTGCCGCATCAGCATGACGTTCAACATCGAGTAGTTGGTGACCAGGATGTCGGGCGGCGACGCGACCATGTCCCAGCGAGCCACCATTTCGGAGGCTCGAGGGTCGGTCATTTGAGAGGTGAGCTCCTCGCTTGCACCCGCAAGAGACTCGAGCTCGGCCACCATCTCGCGCAACTGCTCACAGACCTGGTCCAAACGGTCGTGTCGCCCGTTGCGCGGCATGAATGATCCGCCGAGGCTCGCACTGGTGTAGCGGCCGAACCAGAGCGATGGCCCGCCGAGCGACCGGATGCGGCGCAGCGTCCGGCGCAGCCGCGCGATCTGGTCCTCGACGAGGGCGTTCGTCGGATAGAGCACCAGGGCCCGCCAGGCGGCTGGTCGGCCGTCCCCACGCAGCGGCGTCCACCTCGTGGGGCGGGTGTCCCACCAGTGGTTGGCCGGCGCGGACGCTCCCCAGCCTCGCGACTCCAGGAGAAGACGAGCCAGGACCGGCAATAGGAAGGACTCGGTCTTGCCGGAGCCAGTGCCGGAGGTGATCACCGGGTGCAGCACCTCCGGACCGCTGAGCGAGGACGTCAGCGCCTCTGCCTGGTGGCGGCGGAGCCTAAGTCCTGGGTGGTACGCGGGCCCGAAGAGCCCGGCGAGGAGCAGCCGCGCCTCGTCCGTCGTGAGCCCCGCTGTCGCGCAGGCAGCGTGGGCATCGTCAGTGCCGTCGTAAGGGATGACCGGCTCCAGAAGCGGGTCCTGGAAGAGCGCCCCTGGCTCGCTGAGCAGGTCGCGTCGCTCGGCCATCACCCCTGGATGGTTGAGCCAGAACGCCGTGTCCACGTACGACAGCGTCACGTCTCGAACCTGACTCATCACGGTGGTGGGGTCTGCCGCGTGCTTCATCGTCGCCTACCTCGAGAACAGGTCATGGAGGTGCCCGGCGAGGGCGGCAGGCACCTGCTCGTAGATCAGCACACGTTCCGCCCGTCGTGCCACCGGCGGCCGGCCCGACGCGGCCACGACCGCACGGCCGTAGAGCCCCGGCAGGTCGGCTCCCAGCGGCACGTGCAGCTGTGAGGACCGGCTGTCGTAGCCCAGGAGCGGACGACCCTCCATCAGCGCCGCCAGGTGCTTGCCGAGCTGGACGGTCGACCGGGCGATGGTCCCCTCTTCCAGGTCCTGCTCGGTGCGCACGAAGTCGAGGTTGGAGAAGTGGCTGGCCCGGAACGCCCCCCTGCTCTTGCAATCACTCACCGGCAGCCATGAGTTGTCCTTGGGCTGGTACCACCGGATCTCCCCTATTACGCTCTCCGACTGGCGCGGAAGCGCGTCCAGGATGGTCGACAGCGACGGCAGCACCGCGACCAGGTCGTGCCAGGCCGACGGCAGAACCTGGAGGCCCTCGATCTCGTCCGTCAACCGCCTCAGGTCAACGGCGTCGAGGTCGCAGCGGTGAGTCGTCGGGCGGTCGGCGCCCTCCTCGCGTGCCACCTGTCCTCCGGCGTCCTCCATGAGAATGCTGACCATCCTCCGCAGTCCCTCGGGCCAGTACCCGGCCAGGTGGGTCCCCGCGGCCGTGCCAGCAACCACGGTGGGTGACACCTCCCATGCCTCCGGTGAGAGCGTGTCGCTGTCTCGAGCGACATCGAGGTGACCGAGGACCTCGAGCGTGCGGGCGAACTGGTCGACGAAGAGAGCGGTTGGCTCCACCTGGAGCGCGATCTTCTCCAGCTGTCCCCAACTGCCACCTCCGGTGTGCATGAGCGCGTCAAGCGCCAGGTCCCAACTCCGTGTGCTCGTTGGCGTCGCTGCCGGCAGCACCGCGACGTCATTGCGCGCGTGGGCGACGACCTGCTGCTTCGGCACGCGCCGCTCGAACCCTGACCGCGGCAGCTTCGTCGGGTAGCGCCGCACCAGCCCACAGCCGCGGCACCGACCATAGGACCAGGCCACGGTAGGCCGGCCCTTTCCGTCCGTCGGCACCATGTCGATCTCCTCCCGGTGCCGTCCCGTGTAGATGCAGGACTCGGCGTCCGGCATGGTCAGGCGAACCGGACCGCTGGGCACCTGGGTGACGGTGCGGCGCCCTGTCGACCACCAGGGCAGGCCCGGCGGCGTGCCCTGGAGAGGCGTCTTGGCAGGCTGGTCCACGACCAGCCCCTGCACCGACACTCCGCCCTGGTCACGGACTCCTAGCGCACCGACCCCGGACGAGTACGAAACGGTCTCGATCGTGGCCCACTGCAGCAGGTCGGGCGTGTCGCCGCTGCGCAGGCGCACGTCGGTCGACGTGAGGGGCTCGTCCGATCCCTGCGGGATGAGCTCGACGCGGTAGTCGCCGTCCTCCAGCTGCAGGTCAGCCATCGGCGCGACCACCACGCCCGCCCCGTTGTCCGACCAGACCTCAAGCAAGGTCTGGTCAGGCTGCTCGTCCGCCTCCCCGTCGTCGTAGCGATGGAGGTCGTAGAGCCGGACCTCGAACCCCTGGGGGGTGTCGCTGACGGCTCGGATCTCAGGTGCAGCAGAGGAGTGCCACTTGCCGCGGGACCGACCGGGTAGCGAGAACCCGCCGGCGATCTTCAGCTGGTTGCTGGTGAGCGGCACCAGCGGCGACAGGTCGTCCATCCGACCCTCATGCACCAGGTCACCCGGGTGGCCGAACACCTCGACCCCGGTGACCAGCACCCAGCCCGCAGGTTGACCGGCGTAGCCGTCGACGACGACGTCCCAGCCCGGACGGGCGATCTGGTTGAGCACGCCGGTCAACCGCGGCATCAGGTCGTGCTTGACCAGCAGGCGCACGTCGTCACCGAGCATGACCTGAGGGCTTTCGACCCAGCGTCGGGTCAACTCGTCCTCGCGGAACAGCACCAGCCGGCGGGGTCGTCGCTCAAGCACGGTGCCGGTCAGGTCGTCCCGGATCTGCAGCACGCCCTCCAGGGCGTCACCGGCGTGGAGGGAGGAGGCCCGACCGAGGCCGAGTGCGCCCTGCACGTCGGGCACCAAACTCACCGTCGTTGGCTCTGACGCGGTGAGCACAGTGGCGTCGCGGGCGACGCCAGGCTCAGGCAGATAGAGCAGCGCTTGGATGCTGAACCGCTTGGAGGGGAAGCCGCCCACCTCCAGGGTGAGTGCCAGATGACCGCGGGCCTCCCGCTCGTCGCCTCGCGCCTCGCGGGTACGGACGCTGCCGTCCCACCCAGCCAGCGCCACCGAGGCAGCCAGCGCGATCCGCGAGCGTGCCTGCCCCCGCCAGAGCCGCTCCAGGTTCGCTGAGGCTGGGCAAGGTGTGTGGGAGAACCAGCCGTCGAGCACCATCGCCAGCTCGGACGGTGGCACGTCTGCGCCGGGGGCAAATCCGTACTGGCGGAAGAAGTCCTTGAACCGCTCGCGGTCCCCGCTTCGGACCAGCGCCTGAGACACGCTGAGCCCGACGTAGCGGTGGGTTAGCGCGAAGGCGGTGGGCAGTCCTCTGGCACCGTCGAGGTCGAGCAACCACGCGTTGTGGGCGGACCACACCCGCTCAGCCACGCGACGGTAGGCCTGGTCGAGGCGCCGGTCCTCCGAATCCCAACCCAGTACGGCGCGAAGCCGCCCGAAGTAGTTGGCCTGTGACATCCCGTCCCCCGCGGCCATCTGCTCCGCTGCCATGCAGAACGTGGCAAGGAGGGCGAGGAACGGGGGCGCACCTTCACGGTTGGACCGCTGCCAGGAACGGAGACGGCGGACGTGACCAGCGAAGATGTGGGACGGGCCTTCATCCGTCAGGAGAGTGGCCGCGACGGCCGCAGAGAGACGGTCCTCTACCTCCCCCGGTTCCACACCCAGCCGTCTGCCCAGGTCCGCTAGAACGTCTTCTTCAAGGTCGAGGTAGACCGGCTCGGGCACTTCAAGCTCTGGGAAGACAACGTCGAGGACCGCCTCATTCCAGCGGTCGTACTCAGCCCACATTCACCCACCCCTATGTCGCCGTCAACCCGAGACTAGATGGCCCCTCCGACAGCGGTCCCCAGCTCCACGTTGTGCGACCCATCACCTTCCCGGGTGCGACTGTGTTTCAACGACTGAACCCGTCAAGGCCTCGTATGCTTCAAGACGTTGGAGCTGGCCTGATACCAATGGGGCTATGGGATCTGAGATCGTCGACCAGATCGGGCCGGACGGCACCCTCATCCATGACGTTGACACCAAACTCTCGCCGGGACGCAAGCGGGAACTGTTGCTGGAAGCCCTCCCTGAGGCAAGAACCGAGGAGTATGCGGGCACACGCGTCGTCCGCTTCCACGACCAGGTCATTCTGACCAAGCAGGTCACTCATCTGGGACGGCCTTGGGAAGCCTTCAAGAAGCGAATTCAGATCCCCAAGTACTGGCTCGAGATCGATCGACAGGGGCGCCTAGACGGCCTCAGAGTGCGGTTTGTCGGGATCTACCACTACGGCGAGACGACGATCTTCGTCGACTTCGATCCGACCACCTACGTCAGACGCAAGGCGAACAACTCGGCGGCGCACGTCTCGACCAACGATCTGTTCCAGGCCCAGACTCTCGGGCAGTTCTCTCGCAGGGACAAGAACGGCAACCGGCTCACCAGCGTGCGCGCCGACCAGTTCGCGTCGTACCTGCTGAAGGGGTACGAGGAGCAGAACCCGTATGTCGACGTCTTCGCTCGCTTCAGCGACCTGCTGCTCGACGGCGCCATGATCGACGGTCTGACGGCGGTTCAGGAGATGTACGAGGCCCACTGGCCGGACCGGTTCCAGAACGAGTGGGCAGGCTTCTATGTCGAGTTCCGGCTCAGCCGCTACCTGAGCGACCACGGCGGCCGAGGCCTCGTGGAGATTCAGAAGGAGAAGCGCAGAGGCAAGTTCGACTTCGACCTGCGGTTCCTCGATGAGGGGGTCGTCGAGTACTACGGCGACCTCAAGGCCTCGAACGTCGAGGTCAAGGACTCACCCGGCAACGATGCCGACAGCTTCTTCCGGTGCCTCTCCGAGACCGGCCGCTTCTGGTACGTCATCTTCGAGCACGAGACCTGGCACGCCCGCAAGAACGGCGACATCGCGACGATCGCCTGGAACGACTGGCGTCGGTCTGTCGGTCATGTCGGGCGGAACGGCGTGTATGACCCGCTCTCCTACGCCGGGCGCTTCAAGGAGGCCGTCAGGTTCGTCGGGGTGAAGATCCTCGAGGTCAACACGGCGAACGCCGACCTCGTGCTTGGGGACTTCCAGAAGGACTTCGGGCAGTACGAAGGCAGAGGCAATCCTCGCAAGGGCAAGGTGATGATCAAGAAGAAGGACATCGACAACTTCCTCATCTTCGAGAAGTCGCTCGATGCGCTGACTACGCCCTAGGCGCCATCTCGGCAAGCACCTGGTCTGGAGACAACGGCGCCTTCAGCACCGTTTCGAGGATCCGTCGACCAGCGGCGGTCCGCTTGAGGATGTCCTCATCACGCCTGACGTGCTCACGCATGATGTGCCAGACCGCGCCGACGTTCACGCCGTTGCCCATCTGCTTGTAGGTCGCTGCGGGGCGCTGGTGTCCGAAGGCGTACCAGTCGGGCAACCCCTGCAGTCGCGCCGTCTCCCGTGGCGAGAGCCGGCGCTCGCGAGGTCCGATGATGCTGGTCTGCGTGATGGCGACCAGCGCCGGCAGGTAGGTGGGACGCTTGGCGCGGATGCCGGATGGGCGGAAGTGCATCACGGTGTCCCACAGCCGCGGCGTGTCCTGGGCCTGCCACTCCAGCTTGCGGCGGGAGGCCGGGAAGGCGTCCGTGTAGACGCCCCACTCCTTCGCCCACGCGTCGATCCAGTCGCGGTGCTCGTAGTAGAGGGCATAGTTCTTGGCCAGATGCCCCGCCTTCCACTGCGGGAGCTCCGGGTCTGCACTCATCAAGTCGCGATAGGTCGGGACGAACCCGAAGACCCTCACCACGCCGTTGAAGTCGGGCCACGAGTCTGCCCAGATGGGGAAGCCAGGGGGGCGGCGGCCCTCAGTCGCCTCATACCACTGCTGCACCCAGGCGTCCCACGCGTCGATCCAGCGGCGCTCCGACTCGGTGAGGTCACAACCGTCGATGTTGTGTGAGTCGTCCAGCAGGTCCTCTAGATGCCACTCAGTGGGCTTCCAGCCGTCAACGCTGTCACTCAGCCGGGCAACCGGATAGACCGGCAGGCCACGGTCGACGCCCGCCGGGTTGTGGGTGGCCGTGATGAACACGCGCTCCCGGACCTGTGGCCGTCCGCCCTGTTCCGGCGGGAGCAAATGAGGCGAGAAGATCGCCGGCGTGTCGGAGACCCGGTAGCCCTCGTCGCGGAGAGTCTCGATGATGACTTGCCACTCGTGCAGATGACGGGGCCCGGCGAGGTTGCGGACGTTCTCCAGGAGCACGACCTTGGGCTTCCGCTCCTGGATGATGCGCAGGATGTTCCAGTAGAGCGTGCCCCGGGTCTCGTCCATGCCCCGCTGCGCGCCGCTCTTGCTGAACGGCTGACAGGGAAAGCCAGCCGTCAGGACCTCGTGCGGCGGCACGTTCATCACGTCGTCGTTGGCGTCCTTGGTGAGGTCACCGAGAGGGTCATGGCCCCAGTTGCGGCGGTAGGTCTCGGCTGCTTCTTTGTCGATCTCCACCGCGTAGACGCACTCGCCGCCGAGGGCCTTGAGCGCGGCGTGGAAGCCGCCAACTCCGGCGAACAGGTCGACGAACCGGAAGGCGGGCGTGGTCATGCGGCAAGCTTAATGGAGGTCGCCGACAGGCCACGACATTGCCCGCGCGTGTCGATCACGTGTTCGAAGCCGTCGACGGGGTCAGGACGCGAGCCACGACTGCCGCCGCGTCCCGTCGGATCTCGCACTCCCACGCTCGCACGACCGTCCACCCTGCCTCCTCCGCAAGCGCGGTCGCCCGAGCGTCGCGCTCTGCCACCGCGGTGAACTTCGCCTCCCACAAGGAGGCGTTTGGGCCACTCGCTGCGCGGTTCGGGAAGTGCTCGGGGCAGCCGTGCCAGAAGTCCCCGTCCACGAAGACCGCCACGCGGCGACCCGGCAGCACGATGTCCGGCGTACAACCTCTCGCGATCTTTCGATGGAGACGGAAACGCGCGCCTGCCGCGTGCAGGGCCTGGCGAAGTCTGATCTCGGGCTCGGTGTCTTTGGACCGCCTGCCGCTCAGCGACTTGCTGCGCGATGTCGATACCCACGATGAGCCCACCCGTCCATTCTCAACATGTCGATGACGAGAGCGCGAGGGGTTGGGGTCACCGGCGGACGCCTGCCGCTGACCCCAAGGGGGAAGATTACGCCGATCGCTTGTGACCAGCCGAGACCCTCCTCGTCGGCTCAGCGATCGCGTCAAAGTCCCACCCGATGACGAGCAATGACGAGTCCACGAACCAGCCCGGCCACCAGCCCCTCAGACCCTTCAAACCGAGCGGCACGCATGCTACGAAGGTCCGTAGATCGGTCCGTCCCCCCGGGCGGGCCGAGCGTCATTTCAAGGCTAGTTGACGACGAGTGACGGGCGGTGGAGGGCGTGCACGGCGGCGTGAAGTTCTACCGCGGCTCCCCCGCCGCCGCGCGCTCCTACGTCGAGTCCGACCGCTCGCGCGTCGACGACTACTACCTCGCCCAAGGCACCCGTGGCGAGGTCGACGTCGGTCGTCCGAGGCACGGGCGGAGTGAGGCAGACCTGACGCCGGGACGTCCGGGTCCCCGTTCTAAAGTGAGCGAGCCAGGCA
>Ga0209023_10000280_pt1 | contig 85071 bp, 77 predicted proteins | sample LakOneMetagenome_FD_187468 | JGI IMG/M metagenome (GOLD analysis project Ga0209023, IMG submission 187468) | Freshwater and sediment microbial communities from Lake Erie, Canada (SPAdes) (version 2) | ecosystem: Environmental > Aquatic > Freshwater > Lentic | place: Lake Erie, Canada... | reverse complement strand
CGGAAACTTAGCAATTGTGTGTAACCGCTGTTGTGGAAAACCCAGCTTAACTATTCTTATCCTCTCTCATAAGATAAATATAGCTCTGAAAAATCTGTGGCAAAATTTTCAATTCAAAAAAAATTGCTACAAAAGTTGTAGCAAAATTTTTTCAGTTTCAAAAATTGCTACAAAAGTTGTAGCAACATTTTTCCAGTTGCAAAAAATGCTACAACTATTTCTACAATAGAATTATCATAAATTTGTTGGGCTTATTTCTTTAGTGATTAAAATGTCAAAGCATTTTTTTTCGCAATGCACGAGCGCTGCCGATCTGCTAGCGCGAGCATCTTACTCGTGCTTTCCAACTACCATTTCCACTATACTGGTAAGCAAATAAACGTTCCGCCACTACACCCAACCCCTATTTCCCCAAATTTATAATTTCTGGAACAATAAACTCATCCAATAACTTGGTGGTTTGGTTGTGCGATTTCATGCCGCCATTATAAAACGTACTGGTCAACACTACCACTAAATCCAAGTCGGGAAAAACCGCTATTTTACTGCCACCAGTTCCCGACATAAAATACGCCTTTACCTTCTGTTCTTTCCCAAAGGCCGACAACCACCATAAATAGCCATATTCATAGTCCAACATGCCCACTTCTGCATGCGGCGTGGTGGAAGCTTCTACAAAGGTTGCCGGTAGGAGTTGTTCACCGTTCCATGCTCCTTTGTTTAAATACAATTGCCCGATTTTCAATAAATCCCGACTTCTAAGCCCCAAGCCCCCACCCGTCATGGGCAGTCCCGTTGGGGTTAGTTGCCAATGATAATCGGTGATGCCCAATTTGGAAAAGAGCGCTTTATCCGCATACTTTTCTAACGAACCCGAAACCGTGTTGATAATGTCGCCTAAAACCACCACCCCGGCCGTGCAATAACTAAAACTGCGACCGTATTTGGAATCTTTGGGTTTGGGTTTCCATTCCGGATAGCCTTTGATGGGCAAATCCCAATAGAATTTTACCCAATCTTCAATCAAATACATGCGGTCTTCTTTGCCCCGCGAACTTTCCTCCCAATCGTCACATTCCACACAGGACGACATGGTGAGCAAATCCTCGATCGTGATGTTGGCTTTTCTAGGATCGGGATTTTGCTGGTGGGTCACTTTAGAAAATTTAGAAGCCTTTTCGCCTACTGATTTGATGGCCCCTTTCTGGAGTAACGTTCCAATAAGGGCTGCTGTGATCGACTTGGTGGCCGAGCGCGTATTGTGTTTCGTAGCGCTAGTGCTACTATTATAATAATTTTCGAAGATGATTTTGCCCTGATGGGCAATCACGACACTGGAGATTTCTTTAAAGTCATTCGCCGTAATCAGACTGTCCATTTTTTTGAGTGTCGGATTCCCTAACAGCTGGTTTTCGGTTTTCCAACCGTCTTGGGTGGGTTGCGGTTCAAAGGGTTTGTTTTGTGCCGCACTAATCATACTGACGGCCAGAAAGAAAAAGGAAAAAGTAGCTTGATGCATTGGATTTTGATTGATGATTGGCTGGTAGGACGCAACTGTCGGTCTTCTGTTACAAACTATTGAAGGCGTACGTAGTTGGAAAGTGCGAGCGGGACGCTCGCGCTAACCCTCAAGTTGCTCGTTTACGCTTTCCAATTTCGAAATGACCGCCTCTAATTTTGCTCGTTGCTTCTTTATTTGCTTTGGTCGTACATAAAACCAATTAAATAAAATCCATAGAAAGGTAAGACCGTACGTACCGAATCCCCAAAGTGGTTTCATTCGTGACGTATATTCGTACATGTACAACCCAATGCCTAGGGAAAGCAAAATGAAATACAAATTCAACATCGTGGTTGCCATAAATTGCTGTTTGGCCTTAATGCTTAGTAAGTCTTTTAAATACTCGCTATTGCTTTGTGCGTTGGTATCGCTTTTGAACAGTCCATAGCTCTTATTATAAGCAAACAGGAACACCGCCATGGCTAAAATAGTCAAGACAATTCCAATTTTAGTGGTGAGCCATTGGGGTTGACACTGCACCCAAATGAAGATGATAAATAGCGAGGTAGCTATTAGCAAGACGTTAGTTACTAGCAACTTTCTCCAATGGTATCGTTTTATTTTTTTTACCTCCGCTAGTATATTTTCAGGAGGCGGCGCCACGGAAATTTGCTTGGCCCATAGGGCTTTGAAATCTATATTATCGCTCATTTCCACTAAATTTTTGTGTTAATTTTTCTTTTATTCTGTGAATTTTCACTCGGATGTTGGCTTCCGATAATCCCACGATGCTGGCTATTTCGGCTTGTTTGATATCTTCCAGTTCCAGTGAAATAATGATCCGATCTATTTCGGGAAGTTCTGCAATACATTGGTATAAAAACTGAATTTGAGGTTCTATCGATTGTTGCTTCTCTTCGGATAAATGCAATGGCAAGGGCGCTTTTGGGAACCGCTTTTGTTTTTCAATTTGCCGCAAACAATTGTTAGACGCAATTCTGAAAATCCAAGTGCCTATGCTCGATTCATTTCTAAACTTAGGCAGTTGTTCCCAAACAATGATAAAGGTCTCCTGCGTTAAGTCTTGTGCCAGGGCAGGATCGTTGACATACCCCATGCACAAGCGAAATATCTTTTGCCAATAGCTTTCATAGATTTCTTCAAACACTAGCATTTATCGCTTCATTGGTTTTAGTTTAGACGCTAAGCTAAAGATTAAAATCAGAATAATCCCTACGGCTATATTTTTTGTGGCGATTCCCACGGCGGCTCCAATAAGAATGCCTTGTCTTGTGGGTATCCAATACTGTACTTTTTTCATGGTGCTTACTTTAAAAAGGTATTCAATTGGTTCATATACCATTCTTGGTCATCATACATGATAAAATGCAGCCCTTTGGTGGCATACTGTAAGTTGGCATTTTTTAGATTTTTGTATTGCTCCTCTATAATGGGCTTCATCGTTTTAAAAGGGTCTTCCAATAAAATTAAGGAGGGGCATTTTATAGTTGCTATTTTTTGTCTTAAATCGGTATTGTAAAAATCGCAATATAGTTGACCAAAGGTGGTTCTGTCGGAAGCTACGCTCCAACTAATCACCAATTCTTGTTTGGAAGTGTCCGCCACCAGTCGGGAAATGGAATTTTTTTGCATTTGAGAGAATTGCTCTGGGGTTAGTGCTATCATTTGATTTACAATGGGCGCACAATCTGGATTTTCACTAGATTTAAAGGTCGGATTGGAAAGGGCTTGCAAACAAGGGAGGGCATCCACGACTACAATTTTTTTAATCAGCTCCGGATAATCAGCGGCAATGGCCATGGCCAACCCCCCGCCCATACTATGACCGATTAGGATTGGCTTATCGATTTTGTTTTCTTTGATGTACTGGACAATACTGGTTTCCCAAGTGACAAACGAGGCATTAGGCTGTGGTGGCACGCCTGCAAAGCCCGCCATGGTTAGGGTGTAACAAGTAAATTCTTTTTCGTAGGCTACTTTTGTTTCGTTCCAGACGTCTCCAGAGCTGGCAAAACCAGGAATAAAAAGAAGGGCTTGTTTTCCTTGACCGCTAACTTTAACAGCAAAGGGATAGGAAGTGCTTTGTGCAAAAACCGTGGCACTTAGTAAGGTAATTACAAAGGGCAAGACTAAGAATTGGATTGCTTTCATGTTGATTATTTTTTGGTGTTCGGCTTTTAGATACGAGGGTATCCAAAATGTTACAAACGCCTTTAAAATAATTTTAAAGGATTGAAAGTTATTAGTTTAGATAGTTTTTTTATTCTTAGCAAGTGAAGTATAACATGAACTTGCCCATTTTGACTTATACTAGCTGGGGATTTAGTTGAATTACTGGTGGGGATGAGCGGGACTCGCGTGCTAGCTGGGGGATGATGACCACATTGTTTTAGCGACGCATTTCTAGTTGACACGAGTTATGCGCTTGTGCTAGTGGGAGGAAATATAATTAATTAATTGGATACGCAATTTACTTAAAATCGTTTTCTTTTTTCGATATATTTGTGACAATGGAAATCTCTGCAATATTAGATTCAGCATATCTGCAAGCTAATGCCACTATCGGTATAGATAGTGAAGTCTATTTTACGATTATTCAAATTAAAAATGAAGAACCTAATTATAAGAATTATTCTCAAAGTATTTATAAGGATATTAAACTTTTTATTTCGTCCTATATAGATTCGTTGCAGCAGGAAGACTTTGGATATGATTTTATAGATTTGGATAAGTTGTGCGTTGCTATTACAATGGAAAAATCTAATGCAGCAAGATTTGAACTTGTAAACTACTGCATTAGAAAATTGAAATCGTCAAATCATGATGAATTAGCAGATAAAATTATCGATAAAAGAACTTGGTTTAAATTTCTAAAGACAATTGAGGAAAGGAAAATTGGTAGTTATTTCGACGCTATATTAATTATCTCTGCCTACAATTTTTACACTATATTGACTACAATGCTTATATTAAGTTGTTTAACAACAATAATGCTTCAAAATGCATTTTTTAAAATTTTTGAACTTTATAGTTTTGAGTATGAAAAATTTTCGAACAACGAAAATTTTAATAAAATTTTAAATATATGGGCAAAACCATTTGGTTTCGCAGAGAAGTTTAAGGTAATCCCTTTAAACGAAATTGCTGTTATTCTATTAATTGTTTTGAAGATTACTTACTTTGTTTTTATCGCAAATTATTTGCTTGAGAAAACAAAACAAATTATAAAAATGTAAAATGTCGGTAATATTAAATATTGATAAACGAGCAAAGCAACTTATTTCTATAATTTATCGAATTATAATTATAATTTATGGCTTACTAGTTTATTTGAGGTTTCATCAAATGGCAGGATTGGGCGATTATGTTGCCGTTGCTTCGATATACTTTTTAGTATTTTTATTTGCACATGCAAAAGATGCAATATGGTCTTACATTAGATTATTTGCAGACTACCTATTTATTTTCTTCATTATACGCGAAATCCCAATAAATAACTTCTACGTAATCTCATTAATTTTTTTACCCCTACTAAATTCGAATAATCACACAACAAATAAAAGATCATCACTGCTCTATGTAATTCCTATACTTTTTTTGATAATCTACAGACAGTTCAGTGCATTTATTATTATTCCTTTCTTCGTTTTCTGTATAATTAATTTTTTTGGCGTCATGAGGTTTGTTTATATACAATTTAATGAAAGCCTAAATGCTATCATCGATAATTTTATTGTAAGCCAAGAGTCGATTGACAAACCTCATAAAATTTATAAAGAAGTAATTAAAATCTTTAACGATACTATCCTAGTTTTTTTTGAAGTAGAAAATATTATTTGTTTTAAAATTGAAGATAATATCACTTTGGTAAATGCATCTGTCTTCATTTGGAATTGGCATGTTGAAGACGAATTAATTGAAAGTATAAAGAAAAATCAAAATCAAAATAATTTCTCTTTCCATTCCTATTTCGTGATTAACGGCAAGGAATACCCTAAGAATTATATTTTTTGGTATACCATGGGTTCTGTGACATATTGTTATTTTATACTACCAGCCAAAAGAAATATTATTTTTGATAATTCACTGTTGCCTTTTTTTAACGAATTAATTGCCCCATTTTTTAAAAGAATTTCTAAAATATTCGAAGCTTATACGGAACGAAAATCAGCTGAAATACAGTCCATTGTTCAAATGGAAAGCAAAATTTCATATGTCCAAAATGCTAAGAGTTCCATGCATTTTATAAGAAATAAGTTAGGCCCTTTGACAAATTATTTAGCAATGGTCAACGACTACGAAAGTTTAACTTCTGCTACCGATAAGCAGCCTTTAAAAGCAATTATTGACGACGAGAGATCTAAGCTGTCAGCGTCCGTAGAAGAGATTCTGGAAAAAGCTAATTATATTCTAAATAGATCAAACAACCCGTTTTTAGTAAATAAACTTGAGGATCACAGCATAAAAAAATTATATATCGAGCTTAAGCGCGTATGGGAATCATATTTTGATGTTTTTCGTCCAAAATTAATGTGGGACGTTACGAAAGAGGAATATACAATAAAATTTAATTCTCTCGGTTTAGACTTCGTTTTTGTTAATTGGACTAACAACATGAAAAAGCACGGTGGAAATTTGCAAAGTATTACATTGTCAGAAACAGACCAATTTATAATTATTGATTTTGAAAACTCAATACTTGATTTAATAGGAGCTGAAGACGTAGTTTATGCCTTTAATTCAAGTAACAGAATCGAAATTCTTCAAAGAAAAACTCATGGGCTGCTCGAAATTGTTGATTTTCTAAAGCAAATGAATATTTCTTATAAAGCAGAAATCAATAATAACAAATTACATCTAATTCTAAAATTTATAAAGCATAAGAAATGAAAGTATTAATATTTGAAAATGAATTTTATAAAGTAGAAAATGCTTTTAAGTATGTTAATCAAAAATATTTTAATGGTATACTTGAATTTACTGTTATTACTAAATCCCAAGATTTTAAAAATTTCAATGAGGTGAGCAATTTTGATTATGTTTTCTTAGATATTTCTCTAGCGCTAAAAAGCGATTTAGATGGTTTTGGCATTCTAAAGAAAATTGAGGACGAAAATATTAAAATTAAGAAACTTATAATATTGACTGGAAATGGAGATATAAAGAATAAACTAAATGAATTAGGATTGAAAGACTATCCGATTATTCTCAAACCAGTAGTTTTTTCAAGGCTTTACGATCATTTGAATGTAGTTAATAATTAACTACTACTACTACTACTACTACTACTACTACTACTACTACTACTACTACTACTACTACTACTACTACTACTACTACTACTACTACTACTACTACTACTACTACTACTACTACTACTACTATATTATCTAACTTATGATCAAGATTTTACAGTTAAAGCTAGTCGAAATATTATTACACATCGGTAAGATGAAAGTTATAAAAAACTAGCAATATGATTTAAGATTGCTCTTAATCCCGAAATTGTGCTAGGTCTTGTCCGTACTAAATAAAATCTTCAAAAGTGTTTTTTCCATCCCATTCGATACCATGTGCAAGAATAAATTGCTTTTCTGAACTTTCCTTTCTAAAAAAACTTCCAAGACTCGTATCGACATGCGAATTATTTTCATGAGTTACTTGTGCCAAAGAACATGGTTTTAAAGCATCAACTTCCTCACTTTTACATAAAACCCACAAGGTACTTTTGTCCTTGGACGTAGCAATATCTATAATAGTATTAGGAAGAAAATTGATTTCGAGAAAATAATTTTCCAAATTTGAGATTTGCCGAATAAGTGGCAATTTCATTTAACGGCTGCTAGGTGGAGTCCGAAAATTTAAAAAAAAATATTACAATTATCTTGAGTGTTTAAAGTCAGTCAAATGTAGCCTTCCCTAAAAATGGAAAGGTTACAAAATATCCTATTTCGATTTATTCTTCCACTAACATTATTCCAGTCATTTCCACTATAGAATCTGAAGAAACCGTAATCATTTCTTCTTCCAATTCTGGATTTCTTTCAACTGATTTTTTATAAACTTTATCAACTTTCGCTATAAAATCTTGAAGTAATTGAGCGTTTGGTGCTACATTAAAAATTGAAAGTCCTGGTTCATTTTTTAACCCTTTGTACTCTTCAGTTAATTGATCTAATTGTGTTTTAAATTCTTCTAAAGCCATTTTATTATTTTTAGATTTCTATTACCTATAAAACTGTGCGTGCGGCTTTTTCAACCGCCTGCAGCTAACACGCACATGGTAGATCTTGTGGCGGATTGCGAGCCGAGTTTTTTCCAGTAGTAAAAAACGAATTTAAGAAAAAGAAATGAACAATTTACTAAAAAACTAGCAATGTCGTATAGCAATTGTTGGCAGAAGCTTTATTCTATAATAAATTCATGTATTCCTCCAAATTCACCTTGACTTTTACATAACATAATATTTACATGTGGGATTACACCCAGTTCAAATTGATGAATTGGCATTCCCTTTATAAAAGGAGAAAAGAAGATAATTCTATCTCTTACATCAGATAGATTTTTATTTATTATTACTGGGATATCACCTTTTGACATTTGTGCAAACTTTTCAGTTACGGTAAAGCCTAGAGAATAAGAGTTAATAAAATCCCATTCATAATATTCTGAATTATCTACAAAAATTTCTTTTAAAAATAAGCCGCGTCTACAATGTAGAGTTTCTGAATTGATTTCAAGATAATCACTTCTACTTTCAATCCACTTTTGAGTATGGAAGTCAATCATTTCTCGATTTACATCAATAATTGCTTTAATTTCATCATCTTCAAAACTGATCTCAATTGATGGATCAATGTCATTGATTACTTTAATATTTTCAGGAGATGATGCAATTCTATATCCCAAAAGATAGTTTTTTATGCTTGCGAATAATTTCTTTACTTCTAGACTTGATCTTTTAGTTTTCCCATCGTGCCAATATTCAGAAATAAGATTACAAAATAATTCTGCTTGGGATTTTGTAATTCTAGTTTGTAAAGTTTTTAGGAATTCATTCTCCAATTCCTCTTTTTTTTCTACAAAATACTTAAGCCTATCATTTTCGATTTCGTAATTGTCTGTTAGCTTATATCCTGGTGAATTTTGAGAACGTACTATATCTTCTTCCTCCTCTAGAGCAGCACTATTAAAACGATCGTACATAGTTTCAGAATCCAAATATTGTGGCAACAATGAAACTTTAATTATTTTTGAAAATCTGTTGTTATCCATAGGTTTTGTTAAAAGTTTCTGCTAACGTTTCGCCACTAACAGATTGTCGCGGTTTCTAGAACGAGTTTTTTCCGCTAGCAAAAAACGAATTTAAGAAATAAAACGTTCCGTTACTTAAAAACTTAGCAATAGCGAGTTACCGCTGTTAGGTTAAGGTTTAGTCTTTAAGCACTTCTCTAAATTTGTCAATCAATGATTCAGTTGACATTTTAAAAGGAATTTTCCTCGCTGAAATTGCACTTATTTGCTCTGTTAAATTTCTATTTACTCTATAGATTCCAACTTTTTGATCCGGTGTATCGACCTTTTTATGAGTTTGCATCCGCTGCAAATGATCATTAATAATTTCTTTGAAGTTTTTATCTTTCTCTTTGAGATAAGGCGCCCAAACGATAAGTGTATCTATATCAACTACTGTCAAACCTTTTAGATTGCTTATGTTGTATTTACCTGAGAGTCGATCTTGGATAATTTTTCGATACCAAGTATTTAGTCTGTAATTTATTCCTGGCGATTGAAAAATTCTATCTTGAATGATTAATATAGGGTAAATCTCTAAAGAGTTTTTACTATTAACATAATCATCAAAGCTAAATTTTTTGTCTTGGATTTCTTCAATTGAATTTATTAGTTGTCCAATTCCAACGGCTTTTTTTCCATCAGCAACAAATTTTGATTGTAAAATATTGTTGATTTCTTCAACATTTGCTGATGATTTTATAGATTTAGAGATTAATACATCTTTATTTTCAAATAAGAATATTGCATTATTATGTCGAACATAATAGTCAGGCTCTCCATCTAATTCTTTTTCCCTTTCGGGCTTTTTTATATAATATTTTTTGTCAAAAATATCATTTAAAAGATTTTTCATTAGAAAATTTTCTGAGAAATGCCTATTGAAAAATCCAAAGAAATTACCGTACTTTTTAGTCAATGGCTCGATTGTTTCGTAAATTTCCTTAAGCTTAAATTTAGTGCTTCGGTAAAATTTATCAACAGCAAAGAAAAAATTTACCACAGAAAATGAATCTTCATCTAAAAAATAAATAGGATTATTTTTTAAATGTGTAAAATCTTCGTCTAACTCTATGTTTTTAGAAGTCATTGATTTTAGAAAGGCTAAAGAATTTGCTTCTGTAACTTTGAAAATATAGTTATTAGACATTTTTGAAGTTAGTAATTGCCCAAATAAATATTTCATTTCAGAAATAAAATCTATTTCATTATCAGTATTGAAGCTTTCTAAAAATTGATTTTTTAATTCTCCAAACTCTGGATTACTATTTAAGAATTTAAACAATTCGTCAACTTTATGAATAGTGGCATAGATTAGTTTAAGAAATTCCCAATCGTCGTTGTCAAAGAGTGCTAAATCTGATTCTGGAAATTTAAAAACTAAATTGAGATCTACTAATTTTTCAAAACTATTTTCATTTAAGTTATCTAATTTTTGAATAGCATTGAGTTGACCATTTATTATTAAAAAGGCTTTAAATAAATTTAATTCGTCCTCATCTATAGATATGAGTTTGTTGTTTAAAATATTTTTGTTTGATAAAATGATCTCAGCTAATTTTAGACTCGCATAATTAGATATTAGTTCAGGTTTCTCAGTAATATTGTTTTTCCTTGAATATTCTACAACACGGTTATATATTTCATTTTGTAAAGTGGAATTTGAAAAAAAGTTGTCAAAATTTGTAGATGGACTTGTACTACAAAAACCAATAGTTTTCATAAGACTTTCTTTTGATACTTTACTTAAATAGAATAATATTTCTACGTGTTTTTGCTCAGGAAATACATCTTCAAATTGTAATCGCTGTATAATTTTTATCATAATATATTCGGTTCATCTATGCGCAATTTTGGAAAAACTTTCACCTAACGTTCCCATGCTAAATCTCGTGGCGGCTTCGCAACATAGTTTTTTCCATTAGGAAAAAACGAAGTTAGGAAAAGTAACGAACAATTGACCGAAAACTTAGCCATGAGAATTAGCATGTGTTGGCGGCTGCTTCTTTACGTAAATATTTTGCCAATCGCTTTTATAAACTTTTCAATTTCACTTTCGCTAAAACCTTTTATATCTATTTCCCAGATTGAATATTTATTTTTTGGTGTTGTATTATAATCACGTCTCTTAAATCTTGAATCAAGTTCAAAAACTATTGATGATAATTGACTAATTTTTGACTCGCTTAAATTAGGTTTAGGATATTTTAAGCCTATCTTGTCATAATCTACAAACAATTCAAAATGAATTTTTTTTACAAATCCGGAAAAGATATAACCATCAGCTAACTCAAAATTTTTAGCTCCAAATTCTCGATTCAAATGTTCATTCAGTTGTTTTAATTTATCTTGCTTATCGTTCATAATTTATTGCTACGTTCTTGTGAAGTTGCCGCCAACGTTCCGCTAAATCTCTAAAGTTCACACAAATTCTCTTAAAGGAATTTACTATCTCAAATTAGGAAGAATTAAGTCGCACCAGTTGTTGCCTCCCAAAAATACCAAAATTCCCCCAAACTCAACCACGTCCTACCACTTAATCTTTCTCAATTTTTAACTAACGCCGTAAACCAACACGTTTCCAAAAGCAATATCCTTTCAAAACTTGTAGCAAAATAATTCCTTTCGAAAAAATTGCTACAAAAACTGTAGCAAAAAAAATTCTTAGAAAAAATTTGCTACAAAATTGTGGCAAAATTTTTGTTTGGAAAAAAAATGCTACAACCAAACCCTTTTGATTATGAAAAAAGAAACCTCCATCTGCGCCTTTCTGGGAGTGAGCCAGCAAGAAATGTCCATGTTATTGGGCGTGAGCCGCAGTCTCTGGTCGCTGTACGAACTCGGCCAGCGCGACCTCCCACTCCGTGCCAAGCAATTGCTCGGCGAGCTCCTCACCCATGTGCAAACGAATTTTACTGCCGCCAAAAGCACTCCTCCACCACCCCGCAACGAACAGCTGCAGCGGCTCGAACGCCAACTCCGCGATAACGAATACCAGCGGATGCTCATGGTGCGGAAGATTGCCAAGGCCACTAAAAAGCACGAAGCGCAAGCCCGTTTGGCGCACCTGGTGGCGTTTTTGAGCAGTCGGGATACTAGTAAACACTCAGTGCCCAACCTGCAGGAAGCGTTTGCCAGCAAAGCCTCACCCGACCTTGAAGCGCAGTTTTCGGATACCCTCACCGACTTGAAGCACCGGCACGAACTCTTGGAGCTGGAAAAATTGTTGTTGGAGTCGAGAGCGTTACGAATGCGCTCCGCCCTTGAAAATACTGGGGATTCCTAAAAGGTTACTTTGTTGATATTGCATTATTTATGTTAAAATAATACTAAATTTTTACTAGTTTAAGATTTTTGGCAAACGATTTGGAAATGGGTGGTCATTATTAACAATTTAATTTTTTAATTATGAATTATTCAATTTCAAACTTGACACAAGTGGCCGATTGTAACGCCTTGTTATCTTGGGCGGCCAGAGAAAAAGCAGATCTGAACTACAAAAAAATTTCAGACGAACGTTTAACCACCAAATATGGTGAAACTGCACAAGAGCTTGATGCCGTGTTGCAGGGAGTACTCGCCGAACTTTCGGCTACAGAAACCATCATCTCGGTGTTGCCTGATGGACCAACGAAAGACGATGCCATCAACAAAAAAACCCGATTGGAGTACAAAAAGTTTCTCATCGAAACCCGCAAAGAGAGCTACGGTACGGTAGCCTTGCTGGAAAAAGAAATGGATTTGGCCAGAATCATTCAAGAGATGACTGAGGTCGATGCTTTTATCACGGCCCTCGAGTCGAGAAAGACGGAACTTACCGGGAAAGCGTAGTTGTCCTCCCGAAAAAAGCGAAAAGCGAGCCCACAGGTTCGCTTTTTTTATGGCTTTATATTTCCTAGTTCCAAGCAAGCCTGATGCACTCGCCCACTCCAAAGCTTAGCCTTTTTGAATTTCAAAAGTGATGGTGATGTCCTCGACCAATACTTTTTCTTCCACATCTAATTGATCAAAGGACGTTTTCGGAAGAGGCGACGCCTTCAATGAGGCTGCCGCCACCAAATCACTTTTCAAATAGGAGCGCTCCTCGAAAACACGGTCGTTGTATTTGCTGACTTTTTTTACCCCCTGGATCTTGACATTTAAGGCTTTGGCAATGTTTTCGGCATTGGTTTTGGCATCGGCAATAGCCGCAGCGACCAGTTTGGCTCGGGTATTTTTTTCGAGTTCCGCCGACAACTGCGTTTCAAAAGTCACGTCCATATCTTTGTGATTGGCGGTTTGCAACTGCGCATAAAAAGCATCGATCACCTTATTGTCGAGTTGAAATTCGATTTTCAAAACATTTGTGGCACGGTACTTTTTTTGTTCCTCGCCACCAAAACGCTCGTTCGCAATGGTATATTCGGCAATCTTGATTTGTTCTTTCTTAAAACCCTGTGTCGCTAAGGATTGCTGCAACCGTTGGATTTCGGTATTCAACTCTTTAATCGCCGTAAGCTCGGTATCGTCTTCCTTATCTACCGTAATGGTGAAAATAGCGATATCGGGTGCCAGTTTAAGTACCGCATGCCCGTCGGATACAATTTCATTGGAAGTCGTGGTTTGCCCCGCCACACTTAAATTCAAAAACAACAAAAGGAAAAGCAATTTTTTCATAAGAAGGAAGTATTGGTGGTTAGTACTACCGCAATAGCATCGCAACAACGGCACTTTGCAGCCTTTACTTTGAGAACGAAAAAAGGGAAAGGAAAGTATGATGGGTGGAAAATCGGCGCCATGCTTGGGAATGGTGCGCTATTTTAGAGCAACACCAACTAAAAAAGAAAAATTGTAACAAATCTAAAATAAACCAACCTATTCTGTGATCTTAAAATTCTGTGTTTCCATTTTAAATTAAAAAGTATGAGCAATCGAAGAAATTGGTTAAAGCAAACAAGTTTAGGTATGGTAGGTTTAGGAATGCTTCCGTTGGAGGGTTTTGCCATGACAACAAAAGAAAACAGCAGAGAAGAAGAAACTACCAGCCTAATTCGGTTAAGATCAAATGAAAATCCGTACGGACCCTCTGCCGTGGCAAGAAATGCCATGAGTGCTAGTATCAAGGTTAGCAATCGCTACAATTGGGAGTTGTTAGACGAACTAATGGAAAAAATTGCCCAAAAGCATGCGGTCACGGCCCAAAACATTTTATTGGGTGCGGGTTCCTCTGAAATTTTAAATCTAGTGGCCTTGTATGGTTCTAAAAAACCGGGCCATTTAATTATCGCGGAAACTACTTATGATTATTGGACGGTAACTGCTGAAAATGCAGGTCTTAAAAAAATAGCCATCCCACTAACGACTGATAAAAAACAGGACTTGCCGGCCATGTTAAATGCCATTGATTCCGACACGAAACTGCTTTACCTCTGCAATCCCAATAATCCAACGGGGACCCTTTGTGACCGGGAAGCCCTTCTAAATTTCATCACGGAAGCCACCAAAAGAACCACAGTTTTAGTAGATGAGGCTTACTTAGATTTTACCGACCAACCCTCCCTTGCCCCTCTTGTCACTGAAAATAAAAACCTAATTATCGCCAAAACCTTTTCCAAAGTATATGGTTTAGCAGGGGCACGTATTGGCTATGCCCTTGCTCATCCCGACACCATAAAAGAAATCAGTCAATTGCAATTTGCTACCAATGCAAGTGTCAGCGTCGCATCGGCTTCAGGAGCTTTGGCCTCGTTAACCGACCATCAATTTGTAACCGATACGATTTCACTGAATGCAGCCGCAAGAAAATACACGATAGAACAATTAGAGCGTTTAAAAATACCTTGCATTCCGTCGCACACCAACTTTGTCTATTTTTCATTAGAAAAGTATAGCAAAGACTTTTTTGAGCAGTTAGAAAAGAACCACATTCTAGGCACTAAGATTTATGAAGAAAAGGGAAAATGGTCTAGAATTACCATTGGCACTATGAACGAAATGAAACAATTTATTAAAGCATTGGAGTAATTATAAAAACAGCATACCACGGTCGGCGTGGGTAATCGCTAGGTTTTTACTAGTTGAACGTTTTAGTTATTAACTTCGTTGATTCCTGGTGGGGGGTTCTTGGTTGAAGAAAAACAAACGCCCTAGTGGGCGTTTTTGTTTTTCTTCGCGGAGAAAGAGATTTGAGATTAAGAGGAGAAAGCCCAGTGGGCTTCAGGTACACGAGCTTTAGCTCGTAAAATGATTTGGGGATTTGCTATGCTGTTCTCTGGCGAGGTTTTTTTTTTGTCTCTTCACGAGGGATTAACTTCGTTGATTCCTCTGGTGGGGGTTCCTGACTGAAGAAAAACAGACGCCCTGGTGGGCGTTTATGTTTTTCTTCGCGGAGAAAGAGATTTGAGATTAAGAGGAGGAAGCCCAGTGGGCTAAAGGTACATGAGCTTTAGCTCGTAAAATGATTTATGGATTTGCTATGCTGTTCTCTGGCGAGGTTTTTTTTGTCTCTTCACGAGGGATTAACTTCGTTGATCCCTGGCGGGGGGTTCCTGGCCGAAGAAAAACAAACGCCCTGGCGGGCGTTTTTGTTTTTCTTCGCGGAGAAAGAGATTTGAGATTAAGAGGAGGAAGCCCAGTGGGCTTCAGGTACACGAGCTTTAGCTCGTAAAATGATTTATGGATTTGCTATGCTGTTCTCTGGCGAGGTTTTTTTTGTCTCTTCACGAGGGATTAACTTCGTTGATCCCTGGTGGGGGGTTCCTGGCCGAAGAAAAACGAATGCTTTTTCGTTATTGGTTTTCTATTCGTTTTATGAGGGATTAACTTCGTTGATCCCTGGTGGGGGGTTCCTGGCCGAAGAAAAACAAACGCCCTGGCGGGCGTTTTTGTTTTTTTTGTTTCTGGCTGCTTATACAAGCCTGACGGCTTGCAACGCTGCCAGAAACAAAAAAAACCGAAACTCTCGTTTCGGTTTTTCTTCGCGGAGAAAGAGGGTTTAACCTATTGTCTTTATGTTGCTGATATACAATGTGGTATATTTTGTTTTTAATTCAAGTACCCCTAATAGTACCCCTCTAAATTATTGTGGTTTATCATCTATGTTGATACTTCAAATTTACAAAAAATACTTCAATTTAAATTCTGTTTTGTGATTAAAATTTGAATAGGTAGTTATTTATTTTACAGACAAGTAAAGTTTGTTTTTTGAACAAGTAAACTTTAAAAACTAACCAATAATAAGACGCTCAACTTGTTCATATTTTAAGCTAGTGTATTGGCAGAACTCCTCGATGCTCACAAGTTCATTTTGGAGCTTATTGAGGTCCTTTCTGATATTTTGCAACATTCGTATGCTTTGCCTGTAACTCTTCCCTGTAATACGTTGTATGTCCTTTGGGTAGATACACAATCTCTTATTTTCAATTTTCATACACTATCTATAGCTTTAACTAGGCTTTGACTTACATGAAAGCCTTATAATCCCATTTTTTGAACAGGATAAAATTAGTAAAAAATCTATTTTGTTTAGAAGCTGCAATTTACTTTTAATTTTTAGGTTCAAAAACGTGTATTTATGTCGATTTCTGCCATTTATGTCACAAAGTGACATATTGTATTGGTGCTGCTTTTTTAATCGTTTTAATTGAGTAAAATTTGTTCTTGAAATCAATCGATGGATGTTGCAACAGGATGATGATTGAGGGAAATGATCACTGATTTTAATAATTAAAATTTTGAAGTTATGGCTAGACAGAAAGGCATAATTAAACTAAAAGGTACTATCGGAGATATTACTTTTTACAAAACGCAAGATGGACACTTAGCAAGAGAAAAAGGCGGAATTGACGCTAGTAGAATTGCCAGTGACCCTGCGTTTCAAAGAACGCGTGAAAATGGTTCGGAGTTTGGCAGAGCTGGGAAAGCCGGAAAGGTGTTGAGAACCGCTTTAAGAGCGTTACTTTTGAACTCTGCTGATGGTAGAATGGTTAGCCGTTTGACGCAAGCGATGGTAAAAGTTATCCAAGCGGATATGGTAAGCGAACGTGGTTTGCGAAATGTAATTGACGGTGAAGCAGAATTGCTTATTGGTTTCGAGTTTAACATTCGTGGGAAATTAGGAACTAGTTTATTTGCGCCTTTTGTAGCGACAATAGACCGTGTTTCTGGAGAAATCACAGTTGATTTAGCTTCGTTTATCCCAGCTAATATGATTGCAGCTCCATCAGGAACTACTCATTTTAAAATTATTTCGGCTGGTGCTGAAATTGATTTTGAAGCAGAAACTTTTATCGAAACTCATTCTGAAACTGCAATTTTACCTTGGGATGCTACTGCTACGGCACCAATCAACCAAGTAAATGCAGTTACACCAGCGAGTACAAAACCATTGTTTTTGGCTTTGGGTGTTGAGTTTTACCAAGAGGTAAATGGTCAAATGTACCCGCTTAAAAATGGTGCTTTCAACCCGTTGTCGGTTGTGAAAGTGGATAGTGGCGTGTAATGGTTCTTGAATTGACCAGAACTTATTTCCCTAACGGAACTAACGGAAAACTCGAATGTGAGGGCAAACTCATCTGTAATACAATTGAATTGCCTTGGAAGAATAACGAAACGAGAGTTTCCTGCATTCCGGAAGGGAAATATTTTATTAAAAAACGATACAGCCAAAAATTTCAATGGCATTTGGAAATTGAAAATGTTCAAAACAGAAGTTTAATTCTGTTTCATCCAGCCAATAATGCTTTGCAAGAATTGAACGGTTGTATTGCTCCAGTAACAAAACTTTCTGGACCAGGATTAGGGTTGATGTCCCGAAAAGCTTTTATAAGTTTAAAATCGATGGTTTATAAAGCTTTGGACAACAAAGAATGTGTTGAATTGATTGTGAAATCTTAAATAGGTATTTTTATGAATATAGTTGAAAGAGCAAAAGCTCCAACTCCGAAATTTTTTAAGATTTTGAGAAGTATTGGATTGGCATTATTGGGTATTAGTGGTTCAATAGTAGCTGCTCCTGTAGTTTTACCTGCAGCAGTAGTTACTGCAGCAGGTTATGTAGCTGTTGCAGGTAGTGTAATTTCTGCAATTAGCCAAATAACTGTTGATGATAAAGCCAAGAAAGAAATTGAGAACCTCAACAAAGCGCGTGATGGAAACTAATATTTCTTTAAAAGCTGGCACTGCATCAGGAACAGTATTGAGTATTTTACCCAATATTCTTTCTGAAGATATTGTAAAAACAATTATCTTAGCGGCGCTGGGAGCTACTGTTAGTTTTACGGTTTCTCTCTTGTTAAAATGGTTGACAAAATCTAAAAATAAATAGTCCAGTTTTCGTGTGGTAACCTTTACTGGATTAACTAAGGAAGCCTAGTCGTTAGACCAGGCTTTTTTCATTTATTGCAATAGCGGTATAAAATTACTCTCCGCATATCGTTTATGAGATTGATATTCTCGTGAAATTGCTTTTCTCTTTGTTCCAGAAGCTTTAGTGCTGCAATATGCTTTACATGTTGCTCGTGCTCTTCTATCATGATTTTTGCTTTTGGAAAAAACTCTTTTTTGAAGTCTGGAAGGCGTAAAAATGGAATTACGGAACCACAAAGAAATTGGTGCCAGAATTTTGTTTTCCATAAACTATAAGCAATGAAAAATAAACTTTCGCAATCCTCCTCGTTTTGAAAAAGGACTACAAAACTGTTTGTAAATGGCTCTTTTTGTGGCTTTCCGCTGTTCATTCCTTTGTTAAGTATAAATAAATGGGGTTTTGTGTAAATCGTTCCTACTCGGTGGGTTTTAATGATAAAATTCAACATAACATTTGGCTTTAAAAATGGGTTAGATTTTCAATTTTCCGCAGAGTTTCTGGTGAAATGCAATAGTGCCTCGCTACGCTCGACCTATAAAATTTTTCAAAAGAAAAAACGAAAAAAAAGAAAGCCATTACTTCAAGTGGAAGGTTTCAAAAAAGCAAGTTTTTTTGAAAAAATACTACCCGATACATCATCGGAAATGAGGGCGTATAATCAAAAATGAGGGTGGTTGCGAAACGGTATGGGTGGAGATTTTTTCAAAAACCCGTAGGGCTTGAACTTGCTTTTTTGTAAACCTGGAACTTACTTTTGCTCTCTTTTTTTTATTTTTTATTTTGAATATCCAAACCAAATGTTGTTGTTAAATCGGATTAAATCTGAAGGAATGAGAGTTGAATTGGAAGAGGGTCGTCTTTGGAAAGGGTGTAAAATTTTGAGGGACGGATGAAAAGACCAAATAAAAAAATAGAAAAGCTTTTCATCCGGCACTGAAATTTTACACTCTTTCGTTTGCAAGTGTTTATTGTTTTTTATTGGTCAAACGTAATGGCCTTTTTTATTGGAATTGTTTTTTAGTGGCCATTTCTTTCTCTTTTGATTTTTGAGGATGCCTGAAAGTCCTATGAAATAGTATGTTTGAATTTATATGGAGTGTAGTTTTGAAAATGGGAAGCATCTTCAAAAAACAATGCAAATACTAACCTAGTGCGTCGGCAGAAGCTCTGAGCAAGGGTATCATTTTTTTATTTGCTTATTGGGATTTTCTGATTGCTTTTATTAATAGCTGATGCCAAGAATAGTGTTAGGATGTAGTTTTCCAATACTAATAAAATTGTGTTTAGTGACGGTATGGCATCAGCTATTGTGAAAGCAATTACTTTTTTGCGTTGTGGCAAATAAAAAATGATACTCTTGCTGGCTTTTTTGGTTTTGTGGGTTCTAAAAATGGCTTTAACCTAAGGCAAATCACTAAATATCTAAGCCATTTTTAGAACTTACAAAAGCAATGAAAACACTACCGATTTAACCAGTTAGTTGCTAAAAACAGTTACCGTAAACGTTCTTAAAAGTAAGTATGAGCGTAAAGTTTCCTATGGAATATAGGACGTTGTTGAAGACAGTGGCGAAGGGTGGTGTTTTTTGTAGCTGGGTGATGCGATGGGAGCTGCAAAAAATGTTGCCCTAGAGCCACTGGCAAGCGCGTTGGGTGTGGCGGCTTTTTTACATAATGTTATTATAGTGCATCCGTGATTTTCATTAGTAGTAGGGTAGTTCTTTATGCACTATAATGCCACATTATGTAAAGAAGCTTTGGGAAAAAAAATTACTGGCATGAGTTGCGAAGCGTACGTGTTATTGCACCAATAACCATGACAGTAATTTTTTTTTGAGCGTTGGGAAGGAGTGCCAACTGAAAACTTAAACGTCCACTTTTACAACTATATAGCTTTACGCAACATTTCTACATAATTATTTGGTAGCTCGCTATTTTCAATTGCTTCGGCTACTTTATCAATATTGTATTTTACTCGAATAAACTTGACACTTATGCTTTCTTTATCGAACTTACTTGTTTTTGTATCAATTGTAATAATTGCATAACAACTTTTAGGATTTCCGTCTTTTGGTTTACCAACCGAACCTGCATTGATCAGATGAAAATGATTTTCAGATTCATTGTTTTTATTTAGAATTCTATGGTATGGAATGTGCGTATGTCCGCAAACTAAAATATCTGTTTCTGACTTTTGAAATATATCTATAATTTCTTTTTCGTCTCTATTTTCAAATAAATATTCTGTATTGCTGTATGGACTTCCGTGAACTAACAACATATTTACAGAACTGTTAGCTATCTTAAATTCAAGTTTAATATGAGCTGGTAAATCAGAAAGAAAGTCTATGTGATTTTTAGCAATCATTTGATACGCTATATTTGAATTATCAGAAGTAGTTTTACTTTTGTTTATTTCTACAGCTTTTACATCATGATTACCTGCTATGGTTGGAATTTTACGCTTTCTAATTTCATTAATAACTGCATTTGGCCAAACATTGTATCCTACTAAATCGCCTAAGCAATAGATAACATCAACTTCATTTTCATCGATGCTTTTTAATGTTTCTTCAAAAGCTGGAAGATTAGCATGTATATCAGAGATAATTGCAATTTTCATTTTATCTTTTTTAGATACTAAAACACTATTTCTTCAGAATAAAATTCAAAGAAATAGTGTTTTATAATTTGTAATTTAAATTTTATTGGATTGGTTTTGCAAAGTATTTTTTTCTAAACCAAAAGGCTAAATTTACTAACGCTATTAATGCTGGAACTTCTACTAATGGACCAATTACTCCTGCAAAAGCTTGTCCGCTGTTGATACCAAAAACGCCAATAGCTACCGCAATGGCTAATTCAAAATTATTTCCTGTTGCTGTAAATGCTATTGCTGTTGATTTAGAATAATCGGCACCAAAATATTTACCTATAAAAAAACTGGTTACAAACATGATTGCAAAATAGACCACTAACGGAATTGCTATACGAACTACATCCATTGGAATTTCTATAATTAATTCCCCTTTTAGACTAAACATTAAAACAATAGTAAATAATAATGAAATTAATGTTATTGGTGAAATAATTGGAACATATTTGTTTTGAAACCATTCTTCGCCCTTCCAATTAATTAAAGCATAACGGCTGATAATTCCTAAAGCAAATGGAATACCTAAATAAATTCCAACACTTTCTGCAATTTGACCAATGCTTATATTTACTTCAAAACCTTTATAACCAAAATAAGGAGGCAAAACTGTAATGAAAAAGTAAGCATACACGCTATACAACAACACTTGAAAAATACTATTTAAAGCGATTAATCCTGCTCCATATTCGCGGTTACCTTCGGCTAAATCATTCCAAACTACTACCATTGCAATACATCGCGCTAAACCAATTAGGATTACTCCAATCATGTATTCGGGATAACCATTTAGAAAAAACAAAGCCAAAACAAACATTAAAACAGGACCAATAATCCAATTCAATAATAAAGACGCTCCTAACACTTTGGTGTTTTTAAACACTTCACCCATTTTGGAATAATTGACTTTGGCTAATGGTGGGTACATCATTAAAATTAGACCAATTGCTAATGGAATGTTAGTTGTTCCGCTTGAAAAGGAATTGATAAAACTACTACTTGAAGGTATAAAATAGCCCACTGATACACCTATTGCCATTGCAAGGAATATCCAAAGTGTTAAAAATCTATCTAAGAAACTTAACCTTTTTCTTTCTACTATTGGAGCACAATTATTTGCTGACATACTTATTTTTTAATTTGTGAGAAAACGAAAAACATTTCGGTTGCAATTTGTAGACTTCTTTCTTGGTATTTTTCTTCTTGAAGTGGAGTGTTATCAAATTCTTTAGGATCTTCAAAAGTAATAGGGATTCTTTTTTCGGCACCTGCAATGAATGGACAACCACCATCTGCTTGTGAACAGGTCATGATGGCTGCAAACTCTCCTTCAGGATTGAATTCATCATCATATTTTTTTGAAAAACCAATTACTGGATGCTCATTTGGAGCATATTTAATAGCATATACTGGATTATCTCCACTCATAGCTGTAAGCACATTAAATCCGGAATTTGCTAATGTTTTAGCCACCATAGGAAACAATGCTGTAGCTTCTGTACCACCAGAATAACAAAACACATTATTAATTTGAAAAAAAGCCGCTGCAGTTTGTGCCCAAATTTGAGATAAATGGCTTCTTCTTGAATTGTGCGTGCAAATGAAATTGATTCTAATTTGCTTTTGATTATCTACTTTATTTTGAATATATTCTACTAATGGTTGTAATGTGTCTTTACGCTCATTAGTAACACTATTTAGGTTGATATTTTTTAAGTATTCTGCTAATACTGGGTATACTTGTGTTTTTTCAGTTATCATTTTATTTTGTTTATAGGTTCAACTTATTTTAGCAACATCCACTGTTTGGAGTACAACAATTGATTTCGTTATTCATATCTGATAATCTAACTTTTGGTTTTTCTTGAGGTATACCGCATTGGTCTTGAGCTAAGCAAGCCGTTTGTTTGTTTACTAAAACAAAATCAGTTCCGTTAAAGTCTAAATCGTATTTGCCAATAGTAGTATCTTGGTATTCTACTTCAATTTCATAGTCTTGAATGCCTAAAACTTTTTCAGATAGTTGGATGATGTTCATTAGTTTCTGAGGTTTTAAACGGTGTTCAAAATCGTTGGCATTCCACAATTGAAAATTTACTACTGTTTCGTTGCGAACTGTTCCGCCACAATCAATGAAGTTTTTTGTAATTAATCCAACCTCTGTAACGTGAAAATGTTCTGGAACAGATGTACCATTAGGAAGTTTGAAGTTTACCGCTTCTACTGTAGCTAATATTTCTTTTATTTGAGATAGTTTCATTCTTATTATCTTATTTATTTAACAACATTGCTTCGCCTGTTCGCATTCGCTCGGGTGATTTTTCTTTTTTTCTAAATGATTGGTGATGTCTTGAAAGAAACCTTTAATTTTTTCAATTCCTTTTTCGCTAATGCAGTAACAGATAGAAGTTCCTTCAAAGCTTCCTTGAATTAAGCCTGCATTTTTAAGTTCTTTTAAGTGTTGCGAAACGGTGGGTTGTGCTAAAGGCAGTTCATTTACAATATCACCACAAATACAAGTATCCACTTTTAATAAATACTCTATAATAGCAATACGAGCAGGATGACCTAATGCTTTTGCTAAGGTTGCTAACTCGTTTTGTTCGTCTGTAAAATTGTCTGTTTTGGATGCTCCCATAGTGATATAAATATATTGCAATATTACGATTAATGTAATTATAAAAAGTGCTGTAAAATAGAATTAACAATTATTTAATACAGGGTAATATATCCTTGTTGACGGTATCGGTCTTTATGAAATTATTTTTAAGATTTGGATTCCATATAAAATTTGGCACTTCTTCAATACTAAAAATATCTTTAGGATTGTAAGTCAACATTTGCTTTGAGAACGCATCTTCTAATTTATGAAGTTCCTCTAATTCACAAGCGTTTAATTTTTTTTCATTTGCCAATTTACCCAAGCGGTCTATTTCTGAGGGTTTAATACCAGGCTTTAATTTTACACCCAATGTTTTGCCGTCAGAAATTCTTTGTATTACAAATGCATAGTTTATGCTATCTGAAACAAAAAAAGTATCAAATTGGTAACGACCACCTGTAACGTAAATAGCTACATCGGTAAGGCAAGGCGATGATTTACTAATTATACGGGTATTTGTTCTGTCAATTATTCCATCAGGATATAGTTGCAATAAGGCTTCTTTTGCCCCTATGAAACCAACTATTAAGCCATCACATAAATGACCATGAAATTTGGCTACATCATTTAATGCTATTTTTTGCGTATGGTTTAAGCTGCCTTTTGAGAAATTGGTATCTAAGACTTCTATCGTTGGATTTTGTGCGAGTGTTGCATTCATTATTAAGAGCACAACTATATTTAAAAACGCTTTCATTCTATGATTTTTAAATAGATTAAAATATAGTATAGCCCAGTAAGCACAAAAAGTACCCCTGCAATTACCCGCATTACCTTTTCAATTTTAGTTATTACATTGAAATATTTGCCCACTTTTTGCATACTGAACGCTATTAAAAAAGTAAAGAATAGCACTAAGGAACCAGCTCCCAGCGCATAGAAGAACGGTAATGAGAATCCAATACTGCTTTTGATACTCATAGGGATTAGAATGCCGAAATACATTGCGCCACTATAGGGACAAAATGCCATTGCAAATAAGGCTCCTAACAAGAAGGAACCAAGCAACCCTTTATCCTTAAATTTATCTTGGACTTTTTCGGTGAAATTGGATTTTCCTAAGAAGTTTAACTTAATTACGTTAAGCATTACTAATCCGATAATTACCATTATTGGACCAACAAATTTCTCTCCGTTGCCTTGAAAAAATTTAGCTACATGGAATTTACTTGCACCAAAGATGATTATTAATGCTATTCCTGTGTATGTCAATGCCAAACCTAAAGTATAAAGGAAGCCACTGAGTAAGACTTTGTTTCGACCCGTTAATGTTTTTGAAATATAGGCCGTTGCCGTAATATTGGTTGCTAATGGACATGGACTTATTGCTGTTAATACTCCTAGCAGTAATGCTCCCAAAATAGGCATGTTTGCACTGTCAAAAAGCTGCTGTACGGTTTCCATTATTTAAGCGCTGTTTGAATTTTTACTTTTAATTCAGGAATAAATGCCGCAGCATCGTTAGCTTTGTCAAAAGCAAAATCGCTCCAATCTGAAATATTATCTTTACCGTTTACCACATTATTAATCATTAAAGCTGTTCCGGTTGCTTGAAATTTTTCGGCTATTTTTTCGTTTTTTTCATCATCTACATCAATAACTTGATAAACGATTTTACCTGATTTTAATTCGGCTGCAAAATATTTATCTAGCGTTGCTTTGGTGTTGGCTTTCATATTTTTGCACGTTTCGCATTGTCTAGTTCCGTGAAAAGCATATATCTCTAATCTATTTTTTGATATGGTACTACTGCTTTTTTCAGTGCTTGTTGGTAAGCATTTGCCTGATGCGTCTTTTTTGCATTTAGTTGTATCAGATCCACTGCAACATGATTTTTCTGTTGTGACACTTGCATTTAGCTTACTTTTTGTGGGTAAACCTGCTTCGCTCCAAGCCTCCATACCACCTTGTAGATTAGCCATATTTATAAATCCTTTTTTCTTTAAAATATCAAAGGCTTTTTGACTTCTACCTCCTTTTTGACAAGCTACAATAATTTGTTTGTCTTTTGGTATGGTGTTTAATTTTGATTCTAGACTGTCTAAAGGAATGTTGGTTACCTTTTTAACATCATAAGCTTGTTCTGCAATTTCCTCAGCATCTCTTACATCAATCAGTACAGCATCTCCTTTTAAGATGACATTTGCTTCCGTTGGTGAAAAAGTTTCTTTTGGACTTTTGAAATTTTCATTTTTAGAATTGCAAGAAACTATTAAAGTACTTGCTACTAGTGTAAGTATTAAACCTATTTTTTTCATTGTAATTAAATTAAAATGTTCCGTATTTATTTATGATTGCAAGTTGACCCGCGTGATAAGCTGTGTGAGAAACAATTCTACCAAAAGCTTCCGCTTTGGTTTTTGTGCCAAATTCGTTAGTGGTAACTGAAGATTCCCAATCTTCATTGCTTTGTTTTTCTATGATTGATTTTAAAGTTTCAAATGAATATGCTGCATATTCTTTTAATTCTTGAAGATTCGTCCATTCGCCTGTATCGTGTTTTGTGATTACAGTTTTAGCCACAATATTTACATTAGTTGCTCCAAATACATTTTTAGCAAAAAGTAATTCTACATCGCCAATATGACGAATTAGAAAACCGACAGTGTTTGGAGAAGCGCCTAATTTTTTAAGTAAATCTTGTGCTGTAAGATTTTCTATTTGATTGGAGAACCTTGTTCTGGCTTCAATCCAAAGTTCTAACAATAGTTGTGTTTGAGTTTTCATAAGATAGCATTAAATAAATATCCCGATAAAATCATAAAGAAGGCAATTGTTCCGAAGTAAATAGCAATTAGTTTCCAGTGCATTACTTTTTTCAAAAGCATGGCTTCGGGTAATGACAATCCAATAACTCCCATCATAAAAGCAATTGCTGTTCCTAGCGGAACGCCTTTGGCTACCAACACCTGAACCACCGGAATAACTCCCGCTGCGTTGCTATACATTGGCACTCCCATAATTACTGCTAAAGGCACTGCATACCATTGCCCTTTATTAATGTAATGTTCAAAAAAGCCTGTTGGTAAAAAACCGTGCATTACCCCCCCAATAGCAATACCGATGATGATATAAAGCGAAACCCCTTTTACAATATTGAAAGCTTCTTTTATGATACTTGGAAATCGTTGTGCTAATGTTAGTTTTTCTTCTTCGAGTTCTTGCTCTGTTTGTGCATTAGCAATAATATTTTGCACCCAAGGAGAAAGGTATTTTTCGAGTTTTAATTTACCTAGAGTGAAACCACCTATAATTCCTAATACTATTCCTGTAGCCACATATATGGCTGTTATTTTAAAACCGAATGCACCCGCAAATATTGCTATCGCAACTTCATTCACCAATGGAGCTGTTATAAGATATGTAAATGTTATTCCTAAAGGAATTCCACCTTTGACAAAACCTATAAATAAAGGGACGGAAGAGCAAGAACAAAAAGGTGTGATTACACCAAAAGTTGAAGCAAATAGATATTCAAGCCCATATAATTTGTTACGGCTTAAAAAATTACGCACTTTATCAACTGGGAAATAGGAATTTACAATTCCCATAATGGTTGTAATTACAAAAAGTAATAAAGCAATTTTTAAAGTATCAAAAACAAAGAAATTTAAAGCATCGCCTAATTTTGTATGTTGCTCAATTGCAAAAACGGAATATATCAGCCAATCGGCAAAATGTTGTAGCCAGTCGAACATAATTGAAATTTTAAATTAGCAACATTTACTTTCCTCTTCTTTAGGAGTATTACTGCAACAAGATTGTTTGGTTGTAGAAGACGAAGTTCCGCAACAGCCACTATCTTGAGCATTTTCTATTACAGCTGCAGTATCTCCTTTAGTTGGAAAGCCTTTTTGTACCCAACGAACCAAACCATGTTTCATATTTACGACATTTTCATATCCATGATTCACTAGATAGCCTGCAGCTCTTAAACTTCTACCACCAACCTTACACACCATAACTACTACTTTATCTTTTGGTATTTCAGTGTAGCGTTCTTCAAATTGTGTAAGTGGAATGTGCATTATATTTGGCACGTCAAAAGCCAATTCTGCTATTTCGTCTGCTTCTCGTACATCTACTAATACAGCACCCTCTTTTACCCATTGTTGTGTTGTAGTTGGGCAAATTTCTTTTACTAATGTTTGATTTTCCATTGTTATCTTATTTTAAAAGTTCTTTGATTTCATCTATTTGAGCAATTCTGCCTTTTATTTTGATTACATCATCAATCATCAAAACTGGAGTTGTCAAGACATTGTACTTCATCATTTCTTCGATGTCTTCAATTTTGATTATTTCCGCTTCAATACCTAATTGTTTTACTGCTTCTTCAACATTATGAAATGTTGTTTTGCATTTAGGACAACCTGGACCTAGTACTTTAATTGTTTTACTCATGATCTATTATTTTAATTTTGAAAATTTTGAACCTAACGGTTTCATTATGTTTATTATTTTAGTTGTTCGGTATTCGTAAAACTACGAATATTATACTTAAATTTTTTTACTTTAGTAAGTCGTTCATTAATGTTTTTGCTATTATCCAATTCTCACGATTAATACAATACTTTACAGTAGGAGGCGTTATAGTTCCTTGAATTAACCCTGCCTCTTTCAGCTCGTTTAGGTGTTGTGATAGTGTTGATTTTGCAATTGGCAATTCCTCTGCCATATCTCCGTGATAGCAACAGGATTGTGAATTTAACAACTCTAAAATTGCTATTCTCACAGGATGACTTAATGCCTTAGCAAAGCGCGCTGTATCAACTTGGCTGGTAGTAAAATATTTTTCTTTGATTGTTTTCATTATGGTCTTGTTTTCTGTTCGTAAAATTACGAATAGTTTTTTATTTATTTACAAATTTTTGATTAAATTTTATCAAATAAAATTTTTAGCTGAAATAACATTAGGTTTTTTAGCTTTGTTTCCTATTCTTAAACGAACTAGATAAATTGAATGAGATTTTTTATTTAATAATTTAGGAACCAAAAATAAGGTAAGTATATGTAGTACAAAAAATGGCTCCCAATGGGAGCCGATATTTTTGTTTTTAGTAGCCACAATAACATTAGAAAATCAGAGAGTTAGAATATACATATCATCTCATTACGACTTTCCAGTGTGCAAATATATTCATATATAAATGAAAAAACCAATTTTAATATCAAAAACATATGTTAAATGATCAGCATTTAAAATTAATTGATTGATTGTGCTGACTGTCGTGTGCCTGTTCCGGAAGAAGTATCAGCCACTTTAAAATAATTCTAACATAGGCATATTCCATATTTTCAATTATAGTGCATCCGTTATTTTAATTGTGGGAGTGGGGCAATTATATTTTTATAAGTGTTATGTCATCAAAATTAGTAAAATCTGCGTCATCACTTACTAAAATCCAATTTTTATTTTTACACTCATTATAAATAATAGAATCATTATAATCTAATAATTCGTAGGATGTGAAAATATTATCAAAATTTAAAGCATTAAACGAATCTGGATGCTTTTCTGATATTTTTAAGATTTTATTATTTACTGTATTTGCAATATCTTGCCTTGTATCTTTTGCTCTCTTACTTTTGAAGTAATCATTTTTGAAATTGGCTACAGGATTTTCAGTATCCTCCTTCCACAGATTAAAGTCTAATCTTAAATATGCATTACAAAATTCTGAAATTATTAAGCTATTTATAATAATAACACCATTACGACTTAAAATTTTTTCAAATAAAGTAGATATAGTTTGTTGTTTTGCTTCATTATAGTTAGCAATTGGGCAATAAAGAAACATCCATATATTATTGTCGAAAAAAAAACTATGATTAGATTTTACCTCAAAAGTTTTTGCTTGTAAAATATTACTTGTCATAAAATGCACTATTTGCAGAATCTTCAAACCCTTTTTTATTTTTAAAGTATTCTTTGGCTCGTCTTATAACCATTGAAAATAGCGGTTTGTCTTCTGATTGTACATTAATAACTTTTAAGTTATCGTTTAGAAAATCACTTGAAAAGTTATTATTGCTATATAGTTGCCCAATAGCAGCATTTAAAAAAGCTGTAGTAAGAATCGTAATCTCATTAAAATCGAGAGTTACGGAATGCTTTTTTGATAAATGTTTTACAATTTCATTAAATACTTTATCACCAGCATCAGTAGCAACAGCTATATCGCTATCGATAATATTTTTAACAATTAAATTGTTCATAAATAATTTTAGATTTGATGCAAAGATACAAAATAGTTATTAAAATAAATTATTCCAGTCATCATCAGTTTCTTCTATTAGTTTATAGTGTGAATTGTCATTTAAATTAAATCTCAAATTAGCAATTGTTCCATTAAATGGATTGTTTAATTTCATTTTAGTTGATTTGCCTCTGTGCCATTCCCAAAAGCCGTCAGAGGATATAATCTGAATTTTTCCTTTGTTATGTTGAATAAATTGAAAAATTAAATCTAACCCTAAACCTCCTGATATAACACCTGTTTTTGTAGTATTACCATTTTTCAATGCCCATTCAATAGCATCAACAGCAGGCATGTTATAATCCAAAAACTCTGAAACATTTTCTTGAATGTTTTTTCCAGTATCAACAATTGTTACATTTAAAGGTTTTTCTGGTTTTCTTGGGAAATATTGCCCACAAGCATGAATATAATCACAAGATCCATGTGTTCTTGCATTCTCATATAATTCAAAAATTCTTAGTGTTATATGCTTACCTAAAAGTTTGGAATGAGATGGAAAATCATTTTTACTCAATAACTGTTCTTTAATATAATCTTCAAAATTATTATCATCTAATTTATTGGTAGGATCAAACTTTTGATATCTTATTGATGTTGCATAATTATCATGAATTTTTTCATAACCAAACTGAAATAAAAACTCATTTTTGCGAAGAATTGTTTCTACTTTATTATTGAAATTAATAAGTTTTACAATTTTCCCTGATTTTTCTATGATTTCAATTATAGTTGCTAAAATGGCACACAAATTAGCCTCAAAGAAAAAAACATTAGAAAAATCTACTATTATATTTTTGTCGCTACTTTTATTTATTTTTGATATTAAATCAATTAATTTTTGATATCCTTCGAAATCGGTTTTAATATCATCTTCAAATTTTATTATCATTTTGTTTGATAGTAATGATTCATAAATGGTGTTAATTAAAATTTGTTCTTAAGTAATGAGAATATAGAACTCTATGCTACTATTTTTATTTAGATTCTAAATTTATGTCTTAATAGTACCTTTTTAATTTGGCTACTCTATTTATTTTTGTTAAATAATGAATATTCGATTTATCATGGTCTTCATTAAATGCACTTTCTAGTTTTTCTGAAAGGTTAGTTATTTTATCTATCCCTTTTGCTCCATTCTTTAACATACTATAGGCAGTGCCTAAAAAGCCTAATCCTGTTGCAGCACCTATTGAGTCGACAATAATATTTGTTCCAAGGTCTATTGCATCAGGTGTAATTTTTTTTGGATTTAAATTCTTAACAACTTCATTATTATAATAATTAATTTTTGCCTGTCGATCTTCAATAGAAAGCGGTGCTAATGAATCAATGAGATTTTTGCTTCCTGGGAAAATTTTATTTTTTGCTAATTCTGATTCGAGTTCTGCAATCGTTATAAAGTCATTTACTTCAATTATGTCAATTGGATTTATTGGGATTACACCACTTTTGAAGCTTTCACGATCGTCAACAAATGTTGCTATATTTGTTTTATTTGCATTTTTATAAAAATTTAGTAAATCACCCATCGCATTTGCATAATATTGATCGGAATATCCTTCTTCACTGTGGAAAGGAAAATAAGTAGCATTTAGTGCATTAGCTAAATGTATAGACTCTGAATTTACAGTAAATTCAAAAGCTAAGTCTTTATTAACAGCATTGCTAATCCATGGTTCAATTACATTATTTACTCCATAAGCTGCTGTGCTAAATCCACCATTTGTTAAAAGATATTCAAACGATTTACGACGAGCTTTTATTGGCCAAACCATAAGATTATAATAAAATTTCATATCTACTTTCATTATGTCAGCAATAATTTGGCAAAATGGTTTTAATTCTTGAAATATAGTTGCTTCATTTAAAAGATAATTATTTGACATTTCGACAATATCAATTTGATGCAGTGCTGCTATAGCTCTTCTAGTAATAACAGCATTAGGATTTGCATTAAAAGCATCTTTAATAAAACTTATATCATATCGAAATTCAGGTTGAGTAAGAATTAATTTTACTCTTCCTCTTATAATTAAATCAAGAAACTCATTTTTAGAAATTTTCGATTCCTTTAGCCATTCTACAATATTGCGGTCATATGGTAATGTTATGTATACAGTTTCAAATAAAAATAAATGATTTCTTAAATCAATATTTTTAAATGCACTATAATCAACGTAACAAGAATATTCATTTGGATTAAAAAAATAAAGATTTTCTTTTTTAAATGAGCCTTCAAAAATAGTATCAATTTTATCAAACCATAATGCTTCATCTCGTTTAGAGAATTCATTATTATATTGATTTCTTAATTTTGTAGCTTCAATTGTTTGTATTGGATTTTCAGGAATGAATTTTGAAAGATCATTGACTTCATCAGATTCTTTGTCTATTATTTCAAATTTGACTGGCATTTTCAAGCCTTCCAAAAAATCTTCAAGCAATTTTCTATCACCTGTATTCAAGAAATGATGGAATTTACCATTAGGAATTTCTTCAATATAACTTTTTGTAAAAATAGTAACAGTCCTGTTTTGAAATTGTTCAATCTTCAAAAAATTGATTTTTGGAAATTTTGCCAGTATAACATTTGAAATCATATTTAGTGTCATACCTATTCCTTCAAAGCCTTTTGATATTTCGCTATCTAGAATTTGTGGAATAGTTTCAATATAATTGTTCGGATGTTCTTGTGTCAAAGTAACAGGAGCAGAGATCATTTTGATTGAATAGTCAAAATCTTTTTGAAATTGTTCAAAATCTTCATCAAATCCTTCACAATAAATTTTAAATGAATTAGCCTCTATTCGATAGATTATAGTGATTAAATCAGGGTATTCTGTACGAAGGTACAAATCAGTTCGTCTAACCATTCCAGAGGCATCCATTTCCATATAAAAAATAATTAGAATTAATTATGTTTTTTTAAATTATCGTTCTATTTCAAACACACTTTTGAATTAATTTATAATTGACCTCCAACACCTTTAAACTTCTCTACAAATGTGGCAATTTTTTGAAAAACGCTTTGCTTTTTTGTTAAATACTGAGGATTTAAAGGACTCATTTTAGGTAAAATGGCATTAAGCTCTGTTCCGTTTTCATTAGCAAATTCGCGCTTTAATGATGCTGCAATGTATCGTTTTGCTTCATCCTCATTTAAATTCTCCTCTGTAATTAATTCTGAAGCCTCTTTTTTCTGTTTATCTTGGGCATATTTGAAGAATGAATCTATAACATTCGCTTTATCTTTAATGGTTTCGAGGTCTGTTTCATTTATAAAATCTACCACTAAACTTTCTTTTGCTCTGTTGCCTATACTTGCGCGAATCACCCTGCGGATTTCTTCTATCAAGGTGGCTTTATCTTTATTCTTTTTATTATGATTAAAAATCAATTCAAGAATATAATCCAGGTTAATTTCTTGAGATTTTAGTAAGTCTATTTCAAATACTACGTCGTCCCAGTCGATTGTAGATTCTTCTGATTCTTTGCCACTTTTTTCACGTCTTAACCAATCCCGTATATCATTATAAGTTGAGCGATAATCTTGAACCATTCTTTCTGGTAGCAAGTTGATTTCTTGCATTATTGCGATGTCTTTGTCTGTTACAAAGTACGTTTCTTTAAATACTTCAAGAGCTTCAGTGTCATTTACATCTATTGTTTTAAGTGCTTTTAGATTGGTAAACTCATCGTAATTCTGCAGAATGTTTTCTACTCGTAAGTATTCTCCAAATAGTTTTGAGAACTCTTTTTTATCTTTCTCAGTTACAATTTCATCTGGGTTCGGAAACTTTTCATTTAAGTCTTTTACAACATCCTTGAAACCTCTGCGTGCCTGCCCAGACGCTATATCTGTAAAGCCTTCCAAATATTCTTTATAGCTCTTTTCAAGGACTACGTTTTTAGTATTTTTGTCTCCAAATAACGTTATAGCATCTATAGTCGCTGTTTCTAAATCTCTAAAAGTGATAATGTTTCCAAAGGTTTTTGTAGCATCATAAATACGGTTGGTACGAGAAAAGGCTTGCATTAAACCATGATAACGCAGGTTCTTATCAACAAATAAAGTATTCAATGTTGGTGCATCAAAACCAGTAAGGAACATACCGACTACTATAATTAGGTCAATCTCTTTACTCTTTACACGTTTGGCAAGGTCACGATAGTAGTTTTGAAACTCATTACTTTCAACACCAAAACTAGTTTTAAACATTGCGTTATAGTCGTTTATTGCTGCAGATAAAAATTCTTTGGCACTGCTATCCATAGCGGATGGTTCAAAGTTTTCATCGACTATTTCACCAATAGCACTTTGTTCTTCATTAGCAGCATAAGAGAATATGGTTGCAATTTTTAATGGCTTTTCACTGTCTTTTTGAAGACGGTTTAATTCTTCATAGTAACATTTAGCTGCATCAACACTACTCACCGCAAACATGGCGTTAAAACCTTTGTATCCTCCTTGATTTCTATGCGTCTTTATTCTGTAATTCTTTAGAATATATTGCGCAATTTCTTTGATACGACCAGGATGCAAAAATGCCTTTTTGTTTTCAGCGGCACTTAATTTTTTCTCATCTTGTTCTGCTTCTATGCTCTTAAAATGAGGACGAACATCATTGTAATCTACTTTGAATTTTAATACTTTTTCATCTCTAATTGCATCCGTAATTACATAAGAGTGTAATTCACGACCAAAAACACTTGCAGTTGTTTCTGCACCTAAAGCATTTTCAGGAAAGATTGGAGTACCAGTAAAACCAAATTGATAGAATTTTTTAAACTTTTTATTTAGGTTCTTTTGTGCTTCTCCAAATTGAGAACGATGTGCTTCATCAAAAATAAAAACTACTTGTTTTTGATAAATGGCTAAATCACTCTCCGTTTTCATTAAGTTATTCAGCTTCTGAATGGTTGTGACAATAATCTTATTATCTTCTTTATCAATATTTCTCTTCAAACCTGCCGTACTATCTGAGCCGTTGACACTATCTGGAGAAAAACGCTGGTATTCTTTTATAGTTTGAAAGTCTAAATCTTTACGATCTACCACGAAGAACACTTTGTCAATAAAATCCAATTGTGTTGCTAATCGAGCTGCTTTAAAACTGGTTAATGTTTTTCCTGAACCTGTAGTATGCCAAATATAACCACCGCTTTCTACTTTAGACCAACTTTTGGCTTGAAATGAACTTGAAATTTTCCATAACATTCTTTCTGTTGCTGCAATTTGATAAGGTCTCATGATAAGCAACGTATCACTTGTATCAAAAACCGAATAGGTGAGCAATACATGTAGTAAAGTGTGTTTTTGAAAAAAGGTTGTCGTAAAATCTTTAAGGTCTTTAATCAATGTATTATCGGCTTTTGCCCAGTTCATGGTAAAGTCAAAGCTGTTTTTATTACGCTCAACGGTATTTGCAAAATAACGGCTATCTGTTCCATTGGAAATCACAAAAATCTGTAAGTATTTGAAAAGAGAATTAGTACTGTTAAGACTTTCTTTGGTATAGCGATGCACTTGGTTGAATGCCTCACGAATAGCTACACCACGCTTTTTTAGTTCTACTTGTACCAAAGGCAATCCATTGACTAAAATTGTAACATCATACCGATTGGCATGCGTACCTTTTTGTTCAAATTGTTTAATTACCTGTACTTTATTACGCGCAATATTGATTTTATCTACTAAGTAAATGTTTTGGATATGTCCATCATCAAAAACAAAATCGTAGATATAATTTTCTTGAATTTTTCTTGTTTTTTCGACAAGGTTGTCACTAGGTTTATCTAAATACTCTTCCACAAAACGAGCCCATTCACTATCTGAAAATTCCATATTGTTCAGCGCTTGCAATTGTACTCTTACATTAGCTAACATGGCTTCAATTGAAGTTAGATTAGGATTTTCAAAACCTTGATTTATTAAATCTTGGATAAATTCTTTTTCCAAAGCGGCTTCCGTTTGATAAACCGCAGGTGGCTCATTCACCTCTGAATACTTGGTGTATTTGTCTAAAACAATGAAATTGTTTGATTCTGCTATGGTTTTATACTGTGTCATAATTCAGTTTATGTTGTTGCGATTTCAGCTACTTCTGGTGCTGCAGCTACTATTTCTTCTTTCCAATAATTATTATCAACGAGATGATCTAACAAAAATTTTACGATTTGTTTTTCTGGCTCTGTTGGTTCTGGAACTACTTCATTTGATAATGTAGAATGACTTGTAAATTGAATCACTCTGTTGTAATAGGTTTGTTTATCATCAGGCAACAAATCTGACCATTTTGGATACCCTAAGAAATTTGCTGTTTTCTCGTAAAGGTTTCGAAGCAACATAAAATGGTATTTTTGAATTTTATTTTCAATAATTGCTTCTTCAATGGTATGTTTCAAAAAAAGATGGTATGAAAAACTTTTGTTTGAGTCTCCATTTTTTAAATCTAAATTATATGTTCCGTCTTCTAGTTTATTAAACATATAGCAAATTTTATTTCCAACTTCGTTGAAAAGCACATTATAAAAAAGCGGATTATGCGTTGAAACAACAAATTTCAAACTTGTAGATTTCTTAATCAACTCTGCCAAATTAACTGCTAATTCAATTAAATGATTATCATCTAAAGAACTTACAGGATCATCAATGAAGATATACTCTAAATCATCAAACTGATTCGTGGTACGGTTTTCTGGTTCTACATTTAAAACTTCAACAACTTGTTCTAATAAACTATAAAACACACACCAAATAAAATTACTTTCTTCTCCTTTAGAAATCTTTATATTCTCAATGCTTTCTGCATTACCACCTTCAATAGAGAAAGTGATTTCAGAATATGCCTTTATTATAATATCTCTATCTTCTTTATCCTTAATAGTATATTGTTCATTAAATCGTGGTGTTAATTTGTCACTTGTGAAATGCTGAAAATTAGTAACAATATTACCATCTATTCCTTGATCTTTAAGAAAATTAAGGACTAAGTTTGTAAAACCATTTGGACGAATAATAAGTTTTCTGTTCACATCCGCATCTAAATCATTATCCCAATAAAACAAATCTTCAGTGAATGCATTGTAATACATTATCTTTATTTTAGATTCGTCATCGCCTTCGGTAGGCTCAGGGTTTTTAGGAGCAATCAATTCTTTAAACTCACGTGAAAGTCTTGTTTTTCCTGTGCCATTAAACGCATAAATTAATTGCACTTTTTTATTGGCATCCTTGAGAGATTGTGCTATTTCAGTTAATGATTGTGCCATATTATTCTAAATTATCCTTTGGAAATGTTAGCAACAAATCCCTGTAATACTCATATTGTTTTTTTCTTAACTCTATTTCTTTTGGTAAACCTTCGCTTATTGAGTTGGTTAAAATATCAAATTTGTCTAGAATAGCAACTATACGTTCTTGTTCTTCTTTGGAAGGAACTGGAATTATTGCTTTACCCAAACCCTTTGCATTAATAGCAGAGATTTTACCGGAAGAAATGTGTTTTTTAATTTGATCATGGAATTGTTTAGTGCGTGTAAAATAAGCCACAAACTTAGGATTTAATACCGTTTTATATGAAAAACAGGCATCGTGAACAACTACACCTTCGTCACCTAACCAAGCCGTTCCCATTCCGATATCTTCGATTGTTTCTCCTGCTGCTACTATGACAACATCTCCTTTATTGGCAACTCGTAGATTTTTATTTTTAACTAGTTCTTCACTCAAAAAAGATTTTGTTTTATCTGCCCAAGTGCCATAATGTGTGTACATTTCGCCATAATGAATAACAGGAACTCCTTCAGAAATCAAATCAGTTTTTACAAAGCGTTTACCCCTTTGAAACTCTCCAATACTTTCATCATCCATTGGTAAATGTTGTACTTTATTTTTATCTAAGGAATACAACTTCTCTCTATAATAACTATATTGCATTTTACGTGCTGTAAGCTCCGCTGTAAGCTCCGCTGTAAGCTCCGTAAATGTATCAAGAATTGCAACTATTTTTTGTTGAATTTCGAGTGATTTTTTTGGATTATTTGGGCACGGAATTGGGATTAATTTATTTGCATAATTACTAATCCATTGTCTTTTGTGATCACCATCTACTAATTCACTAGGTAAGGTATTCATCCAATAGTAAATATATTTTAATGATGCCTTAGATTCATCTTTAGATGTAATCATCTTCATTGCTGATGACTTCGCTTTAAAATCAAAATCAACCCATTTATTGGCTGTAGTAAAATCATCAAAAATTATAACAGGATTTTCTGATGCTTTATTAATACCATCAGTTTCGTCTGTATATCCGAGAATAAAAGTTTTACCAGCGGTCAAAACTGGAGTTTTAAAATTATCACTATAATTTTTTGAATTTACTAAATATCTAGTCGGCTGCTCGTAATCAGCAAACTCTTCCAGCGGTTTCCATTCCACTGTAATACCGTTTAATAGTTTTTCTAAATAATTCATGCTTCAATATCATTTATAATTGCATCAATATCTGCACGGAGTTTATCTATTTTTTTTACTGTTTTGGCAACTTCTTTGTTCAATTCATCTATGTTAGTTTTCTCTCGTATGTTTTTGGGTTCTACATAGGAACTTACCGATAAATTATAATCATTTTCAGCAATTTTAGTATTGTCGATAGATTTTGCAACATGTTCTACATCAACTTTACTATCAAATAACTCCATTATTTTTTCAATATGTTTATCGGTCATCATATTGTTATTCGTAACCTTCTTGAAGAAATCTTCGCCACTTGCATCAATAAATTGCGTTGTATTATCTGTCTTATGCTTTGAAAGTACCAGAATTGTTACCGCGATAGAAGTACCATAAAACAAATTAGGCGCTACAGAGATGATGGTTTCTACAAAATTATTATCCACTAAGTACTTTCTAATTTTTTGTTCGGCACCACCACGGTAAAAAATACCAGGAAAACATACTAAAGCTGCACGTCCTTTACTAGAAAGGTAACTCAGCGCATGCAGTACAAATGCAAAATCTGCTTTTGATTTAGGAGCAAGCACTCCAGCAGGAGCAAAACGGTCATCATTAATAAGCGTTGGGTCATCATCTCCAACCCATTTAACGGAATAAGGAGGATTGGATACAATAGCATCAAAAGGTTTGTCATCAATAAAGTGAGGATGATGAAGTGTATCCCCTAGAGCTATATTGAATTTATCGTAATTGATGTTGTGCAAAAACATGTTCATACGAGCTAAGTTATAAGTCGTATGGTTAATTTCTTGGCCAAAAAATCCTTCTTCAATGATATGCGCATCAAAGTGCTTTTTAGCTTGCAGTAGTAAAGAGCCAGAACCCGCTGCAGGATCATAAATTTTATTTACTTTTTCTTGTTTGTGCATTGCCAATTGTGCAATAAGCTTAGATACGTGTACCGGTGTAAAAAACTCACCACCTGATTTTCCTGCATTTGCCGCATAATTTCCAATAAGAAATTCATAGGCATCACCAAAAAGGTCTATTTCATTGTCTTCAAAATTGCCGAAATTTAGTTCTTCAACACCTTTCAAAACAGAAGCTAAACGGCTGTTTTTACTTTCAACGGTATTCCCTAATCGTGAACTAGTTGTGTCAAAATCTGCAAATAAGCCTTTTATATCTTCTTCTGATGGATAACCGTTTGCAGAACTTTCAATTGCTGTAAATATTGCTTTTAAATCTGTATTCAGGTTTTTATTGGTATTGGCAGTTTTCGCAACGTTTATAAAAAGTTGACTTGGATAAATAAAATATCCTTTGGTTTTGATTGCATCATCTTTTATTTCAGTAGTAATTTTATTATCTGGGTAGTTTGCATAGTTGACACTATCATCACCACCTTCAATATATTTTGTAAAATTTTCACTAATAAATCGATAGAAAAGTGCTCCCAATACAAAGTGTTTGAAATCCCATCCATCTACTGAACCTCTTACTTCATTGGCAATTTTCCATATTTTAGCTTGTAGTTCGGCTCTTTGTATTATACTTGTCATTGTTTTTCTTTTTTATTATCCATTTGTTTATTACGATGGTTATACCATAAAATTTTTAATTTTTCTGCTCACTTCTCTTTCCACTTGCTCAAAATCAGGTAAATCTTTGATTTGATCATTCATCGATTTTTGCCATCTTGCTTTGTATTGTGGTAACTTTAGTTCTAGTTTTTTGTGAAAGTCTTCGGGATTTTGTTCTTTGCTAATGCATTTATTCCGGAACTCATTCGTATAAAAATCAACATCCATTTTCTCAACTTCTACTAAATACCAGATATCATAGTAATCTCTAGGTTGCATACGTTGCATGGTACATCGAAGTTTTTCTACTAAAAGTTCTTCTAATGGATAACATAAAAGTTTATAGTCATCTAAATCTGAATAATCCACAATAGCGTTTTTTACTATTGGTTCAAATTCTAATTTTTCACTTTTTGATATGTCAATCTTTACTTTTTTGTTGTTTCCAAAACCACCTAAAGGACCTACATAGCCAATGTAAAAGTTTAGACCATCTTCTTTGTCCTCTTTTGCTTTGTCTGCATCAGCTTCATCATCATCAATTTTTTTGAGTGGTATGTTTGCTTCCTCTTTGATTAGATTAAATATTTCGTTGAACCAATCAAAAATTTGTTCATTAGAAATTTCATTGTCAAGCAATGTAAAATCTAAATCTTCTGAGAAACGATAGTCTTCAAAATAGACTTTCTTTAATACGGTTCCGCCTTTGAAAACGACCATTTTTGCTAGTTGTTCGTGATTTGCTACACCCCAAAGTATCCAAGATAGTATGTAGTCTTTTTCGATTTGCTGGTCGCGTACTCCTACTTGATTTGCTTTCTTTTGTATTTCGCCTGGCTTGATCATGTGAACATGGCTGATTTAATGGTTTCCGTATCTAAATTTTGTTGAATACTCCAACGGCTGTTTCTTTTTCCTGTCTTTGGTAGTTCGGTATCCAAGACTATATAAGAAGCTGTTTTTAGTTTTTGAAGTTCATTGATTATTTCTGTTTCAATTTCAAAGAGTTCTAAAAGATATCCTAATCTTTTAACTACCGCTTGCGAATTGAATTTTACAGCATACTCTAAAATTTTATTGTAATCTAATTTTTCTTTTGTGCTGTATATTGCTCTTGCCACTTCTACAATTCCTCCAGCATAATCTGGTTTAAAGAGACAGTCTATTATTGTTTTTTCTAAATCGGAACTCTGTACTTTATTGAAATCATCAATCCATATTTTCTTTTCTCCAAAAAAATGGTTTTCATTGTGGTATATGAACTGGAAGGTTATGTTTTTGATTTTAATTTCTGAAGGTCTCATTTGTTTGGACACCACAATTTGTTCTTTTAGCGATGGCTGTGTGATGAGGTTGTGAATTTGTAAAGCGGAATAATAGCCAATATAATGTTTTGCATCTTTGACCAAATATTTTGCAATTAAGTGCCAATCGGGCATAAAACTATTGGCTTCTTCTTCAAATGGAATGATGTAGTAAATCCCTTCTTTTATTCGCATTATAAGACCTCTTTTGGTCATATCACTCAATAATTTACTAACTGTATTCTCTTTTGCTATTGGAAATATTTTTAAAGCTTCTTTGTGTGTAAAACAAGTTTTGTTCTTATTGTTGAAATAAGAAAGTAATTCATTTGATTGTGTTGAAGTATTTTTATGCTTCATAGTTTCAATGTGAGTTTTAAACTCATTACAATGATACAAAATATACTATTATGTTGTATGTTTTATCATAATAATTTATGTATTATATGCGAAATGTGAGCTTTAAACTCACTATATGAATATAAAACATAATTAATTTGTTTCTCAATTATATAACTCTCGTTTTCTGTCTGGAGTTAATTTTATACAAATAATCGATATAGTCAGGCAATTCTATTAAACTTAAAAGACCTTGGCTTGCTTCGGGTAAATCAAGGAATTCAATGTTTTTGATGTGTTTTCTGAATGCTATTTCACCTATTACTTCCATGACTAGGTATTTCAAGTCAATTTCTATTTCGTCAAAATCTTTGATTCTATCATAGGCTGGAATATAGAGATTAATTTTTAGTTGTTTGGTTGTGATATTGTAATCGACTAATGCCATGTATAATTGGCTTATTTTGATTTTATACTTTTTGAAAATATAGGGTTCGTCTTTACCTTCAAGGTAAAATGTTTTGTCTTGAATAGGTTTGATGAAAGCTTGCGGAATGAAATGTTGCAGCTGAGGTGCTTGGTCTTCTAAAGCCATGATTTTAGGAAATAGTTTTCGATACCCATCCGCCGTGAAAATAATGGTGTATTTGTCATGGTTGTTTGATGGACTAATGATTAGAAAACCGATTCTTTTGGAAATGTAACGGTAGTTCCTATTGAGGTGGTGAAATACTTCTTTGGTATTGATACCGAGAAGTAAGGCGTTTTTAATTGCTTCTTCGTTGTCTTGGAACCAGTTCCAAAATTTTGTTATTTGTTTCATCGTTTTTGGTTTAACGTTTGTCTTTAGTTATTGGATTGAATGCTATTAGATTAAGCATTTGCCTTAATCTAGAACGAACACGATTGCCGTAAGCTGCTTCAATTTCAGAAGCGGAAAGGTTGGTTGTGATGTGAGTTATTATTTTCTTGTTTATGAATAGATCATATCGGCTCAGCAAAATTTCTCCCATTACATTGCACTCGTTGCCATAGTATTTGAGGTTGTTTTCGGTGCCTAAATCATCAAAGCAATAGTTTTTAATGCTGTTTTGGAGTTTATTTCCCGAACTGTATCTTTGGATAACTTCGTATCCTTCTTTGATAAACTCAAAGCTAATTTCTCGAGTTGGTTTCAATATGAATTTCCTTTCTTGTTCTGGAACGAATCTCATCAAATTCATTAAAGATGTTTTTCCGCAACCTATTGGACCCGAAAGTAAAATACCTTTGTTGAGGTCGATTTCGATAGTTTTTGCCATTATTTCATCATTTAAAAAATAAACCAAAAGCGTGGTGATTATGGGAATATCATCTTCAATGATTTTGAAGTTTTCCCCATAGTTTTGTTTACCCTTTTGCTCGAGCCACTGAATTATTTCTGGGTAATTGTATTTGGTCATTGTTATGATTTTGAAGTTCTAGCTTACGCTCCGTTCGGCTTTGCCTCGGGTCGATACATTTTTTATTCCATTTTATTACACAAAAAAAACTCGAATAGACGGCATTAGATTACAATGGTTCTGCATAGTTTTTATTGTTTGCTATGTTAAGGTTGTGCGGCATCAGTTGTGCTATTGGGGTTTTGATTTTGAATTTATCCTGGTTCATAATCCAATTTCGTGCAGCTGCTTTCCAATCTCGCATTTTGGTTTTTCCACCCACTAACCAACCTGTACTGGAATAGTAATTGAAGAATTTATTTGCTTCAATTTCTGTGCTTGATTGGAACAAGAAATATTCTATTGTCAATTCAAGTGATGGTAGTATTGAATTCATAACTTTTCTTTCTTCTTTTTTCGCGGAACTTTTTTGCCGACCATTTTCAGTTTGATTTTTTTCAGTGTCGGCGAATGCCAAAGGCATTTCTTCTTTTTTATTTTTTTCTTCAAAAATTAAATTTTCATTTTCTAAAAAATTTGAATTTGTGCCAATATCTATGTTTATATTGTTTAAATATGTTTGTTTATTATTATATATATAGGCTTGTTCATTAACCTGTTCAATAGCCTTGTTATTTTTTGACAAGGTCGTTTTTTGAACAGGTTCATTATTTGAATAGGTAAGCGGTTCATGCTTTGGTTTGGTTTTAGCCTCTTCCGAAAAATTTATCATGTTTACATTAGAACTTGAATGTGGATTGAAAGTTGGTAAGTACTCAATAAAACCAAGAGTTTGTAATTCTTTCATACACTTGTGATAGGTTGCATTTGAATTAATTTTACTTGCTTTCATAATTTCTTCACGAGAAATACCTGTTGGATTTTTGAACCTGTTCACGTTCCAACATTGAAATAGGGCTAAATACAACGAAATGTGTGTTGGATTGAGCTTGTTTTCGTCAGCAATTTTATTAAAAAAGCCTGTTAGGTGTTTTATGTAGTTCATAGATTTTACGTTTAAGATTCGTCTTTATTTGAAAAGCGTTGGTAAAGCATTTACCTTGTTGCATTCCAATATTTTTTCTAGGTCGTTGTATGCGTAATACATAGTGCCTCCAATTTTGGTATAGGAAAGTGTTCCATTGATTCGGAAGTTTTGCAACGTGCCAGGAGAGATATTTAAAAGCTTTCGGACTTCACTAGATTTTAACCATTGCTTTTGCGGTTTTTCTTTAGCATTAAATATTTCTTTTAAATCGGTAAGGAGAAGTGAACGGAATTCGTTGAGGTCTTCTCGAGTAATAATTTCTACTGCCATTTTGATAATTTTAAATTGTTATGATGCAAATTTGTGTGTTTTGATTTGAAAAAAATCACAACTTGAACCCCGTTGGGAACGATTTTATTCAAAATCAAAAAGTAACGATTAAAATGTTTCATCTGTTTCCTCCATTCGTTTCTATAATTCCTCTTCTAAGGCGTTTATGAATTTTGTTTTATCAGACTTGCGTTCCCGTATTTCAAGGAAAGTTCTGCGGTATTGCCCTAAATCAATATGGAATATTTCTTCAAAATAACTTGCGATTTCTTTTAACTCGGCAGCACCATTATTGAAAACACCTTTGGTATGAAAAGCGTACATTATTTCGGTTAAAGACACTTTTGAGCCTGTCCAAATGATTTTCCCTTTCGGTTCATGTTGTGATTTTTCTTTGTGTTCCTTTTTGCCCATTTTAAGAATTTTGGTTTCTATGTACACTTGTACTAAATCATGTGCAAGTATCTTGGCTACCTTGAAATCATGTGATGTTGAGAAACTATGATCTGCTTCAAAATAGAAGCTGTCTAGTCGTAATTTTACATCATGACCTCCTCTAATGAAGTATTTGAAATCTAAAAAACTGCTTCCGGTTCTGTGATAATTATAGAAGTCTAAATTATTATCAAAATAGCGTTTTAGTTTTTTCAATTCTTTATTGAGGTATTTTTTTGTGATACGGTCGCCACCATGTGGCATCTTTGTTTCTATTTTGAAAATAGCATTATGATAGATGTATAATGAAGCAAACTTGGGTTTTATGTTTTTAAAGAAATCTATTTCAGTTTCGGAGCTGATTGTTTTATTTTTAAGAAATTGCTTTTTTAGATTGTCAATTGCCTTAAGTGTTAATTCAACTGATTTTTCGGATTTTGCAATTGAATCATCAATTTCCAGATTGATAAAGCTTAATTGTTCTGTTAACTCGAATAACATTTGTTTGAATTTTGTGCTCATTTTTTTAGAGTTTTTAAGTTTAATAATTTTGATTTGATTCAAAAAAATAAACCTAAAAACTCTAAATCTAAAGTTAACCTTACATTATTTTTTGCTCCTGTTGGACTGGCGTTAATGAAAATTTATCGCGAAGTATTTTCATATCCTCACTCACTTTTTTATCCAAGACTTTTGCATAGTGTTGCGTAGTTCTTAAGTTTTTGTGTCCTAGCATTTTGCTTACTGATTCAATAGGAACTCCATTTGTAAGCGTTACAGTCGTTGCAAAAGTGTGTCGGGCAATGTGGAAGGTTAATTCTTTTTCAATCTCGCAAACGGCAGCTATTTCTTTTAAATAAGCATTCATTTTCTGATTGCTGAGAATTGGTAAAAGCTTTTCTTCATTTATTGCTTGTGGATGGTCTGCATACTTATCAATTATCATTTGAGTTACTGGCAATACAGGAATTTTTGAAGCGGATTCTGTTTTCTGACGGTGAGTGAATATCCATTTATCACCATCAATGCCAATGCTTATATGCGACTTTGTTAAGTTTTTGACATCTATGTAAGCCAAACCAGTAAAGCAGCTAAAAAGGAAGATATCGCGAACAAGTGATAATCTTTCGGTTTTGAAATCTTTGTTGATGATGTTTTGAATTTCAACTTCAGATAAATAAACTCGTTCCACTTCTTTGACTTTGGATTTATAGTTTGCAAATGGATTTTTATCTAACCAGTCATTGGCCAAGCAAAGCTTTATTATTTTATTGAAGTTCTTGATGTATTTTACTGCTGTGTTATTGGCGCATTTTCTAACGCTACGCAAGTAAAATTCATAATCGGTGATGAAAGCGTGGTCGATTTTTGTAATGTCAATATCAGAGATACTATATTTCCAATTTAGAAAATCTTTTGTGTGCTTTAAAGAGGTTTGGTAACGCTCATAGGTTCCTGGTGCATATTCAATGCCTAACAGTTCTTTTATTTTGTTGTTGTGTTCCTCAAAGATTGGAACAAGTAGGCGCTGGCGTTCTTTGGTGCCAAGCAGCATATTCTTTAATGTTTCCAAATTAACCGGAATGTCTTTTTTGTTTAGTTCTTTTTCAGCAATCAGAATTTTTGTTCTCAAATTGTCAAGATGTCCATTTATTAAACGAGCTTCTTCTGAATTGCCTCGCATTTTTGACATTTCGGGATGCCATTTCGATGGATCAACAAACTTTCCAGTACTGTTGTCTAAACGTCTGCCGTTGATTGTAATTCTTTGAAAAATTGGTGCAAGACCTTGTGCATTGGCTTTAGCTCTCTTTAGATAAAAGAGAATTGAAATTGTAGCATTCATAATTGGTAACCTTTAAGTTAATAGAAATTTAAAAAATCTATCAACATAAAACAAGATGTTCATTTAGTGAACTCCTTGTTTTTAAAGGGCTTCGCACAGATAGGGGCACAAGGAATTGAAAATTTTAAAGTACCCCGAATAGTACACCTTTAAAATGAGAAACTTTGAATAATTTGGATAGGTTGAAAATTAAAAAACCCTCTAAATCATAGGATTTAAAGGGTTTTGTTAGGTTTTATGAATTAACCAGCGGAGAAAGAGGGATTCGAACCCCCGGACCTGTAACAGTCAACAGTTTTCAAGACTGCCGCAATCGACCACTCTGCCATTTCTCCAATAAGTCGGGCATCAATTGCTCAATGCGGTTGCAAATATAGCAACCTTTTTTGATTTCGGAAATATTTTTTGTGGAAATATGGTAGTTTTTTAAGGTTATTTTTCAAGTGTTTCATTTTGTTGGTATTACAGAAGGGAAGAAGGGAGAAAAGAGTCAAGAAGCAAGAGGCAAGAAGCAAGAACAACCACCGTGCACACTTGAACCTCAACAGTACTACCCGTCTCTTCGGGTGCTTTAAAACTGCGACTAGCTGTTTTAAAGTGTATCGAGAAGCTGTAGGCGTAGGACAGTGCTTCTAAGTTCTCGATACTTTGCTTCATTGCATTACGCAAAAAACTCGAAGTGACGGTAAGGGAAGCAGCGAGAAAAGAGCCAAGAAGCAAGAGGCAAGAGAAAAAAGTACTAGTTAGTTGATAATGAAATAGTAGCATTATCAGCCAATCATGCAAGGCTTCCAACCCACAACCGACAACTCACAACTCACAACCTAAACTTCCTTGGTCGGGAAAATTGTCCATCACCTGGCGACTATTCTCCATTTTCTATCTTTTAAAGCCGTCGCATCTTTGTACTGTCACTATCGACAAACAATTTAAAAGAAAAAATACAATGACTACAACGACATTTTCAGTTCCAACAAGAGAGCAAGTTTCCGAAAACAACCAAGCTATTTTCGACAACCTTCAAAAAGCTTTGGGTTTCGTCCCTAATTTATATGCGACCATCGCGTATTCCAAAACTGGATTAGAAAAATACTTGGCGTATCAAAATGCGAAAACATCGCTAACAAACAAAGAAAAAGAAGCCGTTAACTTGATCGTAAGCCAAGTGAACAACTGTATTTACTGCCAGAGTGCTCATACCGTTATTGGGAAAATGAATGGGTTTTCCGATGAGCAATTGCTAGACATCCGAAAAGGAAAAAGCACCGATGCTAAACTGGATGCCTTAGTAAAATTGGCTGCAGAAATTACACAAACTAGAGGAAACGCGAATTCCGATATCGTGGCTGCCTTTTTCGCTCAAGGGTATACCAACGAAAACTTAGTGGATTTGATTTTGCAAGTCAGTGACAAGACCGCTATGAACTATTTGCACAACTTGACCAAAGTTGCCGTAGATTTTCCAGTAGCCCCAACACTTTAATTTATAAATTAGCAAACCAATTCTACCCGAGTTGGTTTGCTTTTTAATTTTCAAGGTATGAATCCGACAGAACAAAAACTTCCGCTGCCACCGTTTACGATGGAAACCGCGCTTCAAAAAGTACAACTCGCCGAAGAGGCTTGGAATAGCAAAGATCCCGAACGCATTGCGTTGGCCTATACCATCGACACCGAATGGCGGAACCGAGCCGAATTTATTAACGGTCGGGAAGCCGTAAAAGCATTTCTGAAAGGCAAATGGGAAAAAGAACTCGACTACAAACTCAAAAAAGAATTGTGGGGTTTTCGCGAAAACAGAATGGCGGTTCGTTTTGAATACGAATATCGTACTGTGGAAGGACAATGGTTTCGCGCCTATGGGAATGAATTATGGGAATTCGACGAAAACGGTTTGATGCGCAAACGATTTGCGAGTATCAATGATTTAGAAATAAAAGAAGAAGAACGCTATCTTTAACCCATGATGAGCAACAAAGACACCTTTACTTTAGTCAATCCGCAAACCGGGAATTTGGCCTTCAAGCTTTTCGCTATGGAAGATCATAGTTCGTTTGATCATCTGCAGCGGCTCAATTACTATTCGTTGCTTTGGATCCACAAGGGAAATGGGAAAGTCAAAGTCGATTTTTCGGAGTATGATTTCTCCGAAAATCAATTGCTGGCTTTTGCGCCGTACCAACCTTTTATGTTGTCGACCAAAGATGCTCTAGAAGGCTCGGTCATTCACTTTCATCCCGACTTTTTCTGTATTATGAAACATCATGATGAAGTGGCCTGCAATGGTGTTTTGTTTAATAATATTTATGAACCGCCTTATGTAAAGGTAGATGCAACCGCTAAAGCCACTTTCGAGATGGTGCTTGCCCAAATGAAAGCGGAAATGCAAAACCCGGCCTTGGCGCAATACGAATTGCTAATTTCCTATTTGAAAATTTTCCTGATTACGGCCTCTCGATTAAAGAAAGAACAACAACCGGAAGTCCTTCGGGAAGCGGAAGTAAACTCGGCACCCTTTATCCTTCAAAACCTAAAAAACTTTATCGAGATTCATTACAAAACCAAACATTCGGCTAGTGATTATGCCGATTTGCTGCACATCTCTCCCAAAGCTTTGGCTAAAATGACCAAAGACCATTTCAATAAAACGTTGACGCACTTAATTGCCGAACGCATTATCATTGAAGCCAAACGCGAGTTGTATTTGACGAACAAAGCGGTAAAAGAAATTGCCTACGAATTGGGCTATGATGACGAACATTATTTTAGTCGTTTCTTTAAAAACAATGCAGAAGTTTCTCCTCAAATGTATCGCGATACCGTTGGTTTTGCTAGAGCCATGGCAGAATAAATTGCGCATTCCCTAGCACTTCCTTAACTTATCGCGTCTAAACAACTTTGAAAAAAATATTTTTCCTTGTCCGTTTATTATTGAATCATTGAAACGCTAATAAATGAGAATTTTGGTGCTAACATCTCGATTCGATGTTTTGACGGTGACCATATAAGTTCCTTGGCTGACGTTGGGCAACAGAATTTGAATGTTTTTTTTATTTTCGACATCCCACTTAGCAATCATTTGTCCTAATAGGTTGTATAAGTATACCTTTTTCACCGCGGTTTTCGCATCGTTGTTTCGAATATTCAAACTGTTATTGCTGTTGGTGAACGCAATCAGCAGCGGACTGATTGTGTATTCATCAGTACCCAGCGATCCCATAGCAAAACGCAGCGAGAATCGATTCTCATAAACCCCTTCTGGAAGTATGATGGTAAAATCGCCGTTTTTAAGGTCGTGATAACTACCGGTTACCGCATCAAAAATATAAATTTCTGTAGTGGTGGGAATGTTCTCTAGTGCGTCGATCTTGATGGTGATGGCACCCGGATTTGTAACCTTAACACTTAACGGGATGGTACGGTCGACATTAAAATCGGGAACTGCCTGAATCACAAATTTATTGGCGCTAAAGGCCCAATACATGTCGTCAGTATTGACATCAATCATCGGAGCATCGTACCCCAAATCAAATAAATCCGAAGCGTGTTCATCAACCCCTACTAAGAGTTGGCGACGAAGTCCGTTGGCCGAGTCAAAATGCAACCTGATTTTTGGTCTACTATCGCCCTCTTCGGCAACGCTTGAAGTGACGTATTCATTCCCTGCTCTCATAAAAACGGAATTGGCCGCCGATTCTACTTGGAACGCCCGTTGGCTGTTTTTAAACAGTATGGGTCCGCCTGTTATGGCCGTCGTCAAATTCGGATTGTTGGTGATTAAAGAAGGATCTAAAATAGTCCCCACAAAGAATCCTTGCGCCACGGGAATGTATCTTCGGGGCACTAAGGTACCGGTGGCGCCGTTATTATTGATTAAGACGTCATTGGAAATGGCATTGACACCGCCCATTAAAGTATAGGTGGCATAACCTCCAATATAAGAAGCTAAAATATGCGTATGCCCAGCAAAGTGATTCCAGAACGATAAGGCTCCATTAAACACGTTGGTGGTATTTCTACCCGCACCATCTTTAATATTATCTTTAATAAATTCGTCCGCATCTAAGGCAGAAGGATAAGGATTTCCTACCAAATAAAGTTGATTTGGCGATATGTTCAAGGTAATGTTCCCATTATTGGGTTTACCGGTAAAGACATAGTTTTGCAAGTCGGAAATGGTAGCGGTACCATCCGTTCCTTTCATCGTGAAACCTTCCCCCACTTTAATACTTCCAAGACTACCCGCATGTTGCCAACCGGCATAAACGGTGCTGACGCTAGTGTATTTGAATAGCCAATAGTCGCTGATATTGATGGGGCTTGACAGCGCACCGTCGGCAAAATAGGCACCAAGACCGAAGTTAATCGTTGGTGGACCAAACGGATTGGTTGCGGTATCGGTTCCATCTCGCAGTACATTTGATATTGTATAATCTATGCCATTGCTACTCACTGGCGAGGACCAATAGTTGTAATTGAAACTGCTTCGGGTGCCTTGTTGGTCGCGGTAGATTTTACCAGTTCCTGTGGTTGGGTTCTCCACTGCGCCCGATTGAACAATTTGAGCTTCACCCGTTAATCGGAGGTCGCCACTTTGTAGGGACAAAAGATTGGAAACGGTCAATTCATACCCATCCACTAAATTGATTCCTGTGGCTCCGTTGGAAGTATTCAAGGTTAAATTATAGAACGTTTCGTTGGTTTTAATCCCCAAATTAATAGCTTGAATTTGATTGGGAGTGGCCCCGTTGAACGTTACTGTTCCTTGTCCGGGTGTAAAAGTGCCGCTATTTTTCCAATCTCTACTCACCTGCAAATCGGAATTAGCCGCCATAGTCAGTGAAGCGGTATTGGCGATAAGCACATCTTGCGCGGTGGCAATATTACTATACAACGCGGCATAAATCGAAGTGGCCGGATCAATCAGTGGCATTCTAATGGCACCGGCAGGAATTTGCGCATCTATTGTGGGAGAAGGTAATCCTCCGGCCCAGTTTCTACAATCAAACCAATCGGTGCTGATCAGTCCAGTCCACAATCCGGGTGTTCCATTAATGACCGAAACGACGGCAGCTCCGGTTAAATCCAAAGGTGCTGCGGTACAACTAGCATCGCTAAGGGCGGTAATGGTATACGTTGCATTAGCGGTAATATCATTAACACTAAAAACATACGGATTGGTATTGACGTTATTGACAGTCGTTGGCGTGGTGCCATTGCTGTAGGTGATGGTCCAAGGAGCCGTACCTGTTAAGGCCACACTAAAAGTAGCCGTTCCATGAAGGCAAATCGTTTGGTTCGGACCGATATTGGCTGTTGGTGGCGTCGTGCAGATGATGGCGGTACAAGTGGCTGTGGCTGCAGCAAAACAAACTCCCGCTCCACCCGTTGGGGTTACTGTGACTTGAACCGTATCATTGGCATTCAACCCTGTGACGGCATACGTGAGCACATTGCCTATGGGGCCAACACTTACGATTGGGTTGGCATTGATTTGATAAGAAACATCGTAACCAGTGGCTCCTGCAACTGCCGCCCAGTTAAAGGTTACGGATGAAGTGGTTGATGTACCGCAGCTAATCGTTGGACTTGCCGAGGCATTAACGGTGATCGTCAAAGTGGTGGTGGTCGCACATTGCCCCGCATCTGGTGTGAAGGTATACGTAGTGGTGGTCGTATTATCTAGAGCAGGGTCCCAAGTTCCCGTTATTGGTATGGCGTCGGTCGAGGAAGTCGGCAAGGCACTCAAAACGTCACCCGAGCATATCGGACTTACAGGATCAAAGCTTGGCGTAGGTGCTCCTGGACTAGTAACCGTAGCATCACTGGTACTGGTACAACCGTTGGCATCGGAAACTGTAATGGTGTAGGTGCCAGCGCCTAATCCAGTAAAAATATTGCTGGTATCGAAGGTCACCCCATCAATACTATAGAGTAAGGGCACTGTTCCTCCAACGGCCGTTGCGGTAATGGTTCCATCGTTTGATCCACAAGTAGTTGGTGTTGCCGTGGCCGTTAGGGTTGGTCCTGCCAAATTGATTAGGGTTACGGTAATCGATTTTTTACAAAGATTGGCATCTCTCACCCATACCGTAAAGGTACCGGCTCCAAATCCAGTTAATACATTACTTCCTACATAGGTGCTATCATCGGCACTATATTGATAAGCAGATGTACCGCCTGAGGCTGTTAATTCTACTGTTCCATTAATTGCGCCGCAAGTGGCATCCGTAACAATAGCCGTTAAGGTTTGAGGCCCTACGATATCATTTACCAAAACTACTTTCGTGGTTAAGCAGCCATTACCATCTTTAACGACTACCGTATAATTGCCAGGAAATACTGGTCCCGAATTATTGCTGCCAGAAAATGTCAAACCGCCATCAAAACTGTAGGTATAGGCGGGTGTGCCTCCGCTTGCTGTTACGGTAATGCTACCGTTTTGATTGCCGCATTTTGCCGCTACCACAACCGTAGTAAAAGTAGCCGCCGATAAATTTCCAATGGTGATCCCAGTAGTAACGACACAGCCTTGGTTATCTTTCATAGATACGGTGTAAAAACCTGCGTCTAACCCAGTGAAAATATTACTACTTTGGTACACAACGCCATCTAAACTGTATTGGTATGGAGTTACCCCCAAAGTGCCTACCGCGAAAATGGCTCCATCACTATTGTTACAAGTGGCGGAAACCGTAAAAGCAGTTACTATTGGTATACTACCTACTGAAATAGTAACCGCTGTTGTAGTGTTGCAACCAAGTGCATCTTTGACATAAACCGTGTAAGGTCCAGCAGGTAACCCATTAAAAACAGGGCTGGTTTGAAAGACCGTTCCATCAATACTATACTCATAAGGCGCTGTGCCACTAGACCCTGTGGGGGTAATGCTACCATTGACCAAGCCACATGAGGTATCAGCAGACACGACGCTTAGTGCAATATTTCCAGTATTGGTAATAATTACAGCAGTAGATTTGATACAGCCATTAGTATCCATGACACCCACAACATAAGTTCCAGCTACAAGGTTAGAAAAAGTGGGCTCGATATCAAAAGCACCTCCATCAATATTGTAACTATATGGTCCTCCTCCTCCACCAGATCCGGAAGCGGTAATACTTCCATTGGCTTGTCCGCAAGTTTCATTAACCTTTGTTATGCCAAGTGTTGGACTACCTGTAGTTGCGGGAACGACGACGGTTAATGGGGTAACGCAGTTGGGACCAGGAGGTAAAGGATCAAAGCCAGAATCATCTGCCATGAGTATGGTATACGTCCCTGGAGCATAACCGGTCAGGGTTACGGTGGTATTAAATTGCGCCCAGGTTACCCCACCGTCTGTACTGTAATGATATGGCGGGCTGCCAGCTCCATTAATTCCGGTCAATGTAATTTGCCCTGTACTCGACCCACAAGGAGCGCCAATTACGGCTACCGTGGCCGTGGCTCCGTTGGTTGCGTTGACGGTAAAGGGAACCAATTTGGTGCAACCCGAAGCGTCTTTGGCGATAACATAATGCTGACCTGGAGGGATATCGATAAAATTATTTCCTGTAAGAAATGGCCCAAAATCTAAACTAAACGTACAGGAACTACAACTAGAACCGTTTACTTTAAAATTTTGAATTTTTCCTAAGGTACCATCACAAACCAAAGCATCTTTTAGGGTAAAAGTAAAAGTACTAATTCCGGGACCGATACCACTAGTGGTTACGGCAAGCCCAGATTGCGTGATAATACAACCCGTCGCATCTTTTAAATAAACGGTATAAGTACCCGGGGCCACATTGATAAAGGTACCCGATGATTGGTAGGTTGTGCCGTTAATACTATACGTTAAGGGAGCTGTACCGCCGGCGCCGGTAGCAACAATTACTGCATTTGAAGAGGCACAAGTGGCTTGTAAAGCAACGGAGGCCGTTAAAGTTAGTCCTGTTATCGAGACAACAACGGCTTGTTTGCTGACGATACAATTGTTGCTGTCTTTTACATTGATGTTATAAGTGCCGGGCGCCAACCCACTAAAAATAGCGCTAGCCTGATAGGCACCTGCATTTAAGTTATATTGCAGTGGTGCAACGCCACCAGTTGCTGTAGCGGTTATAATACCTGTATTGCCGCAGGCGGATGACACGACACTTAAGGCAAGCGCAAGCCCAGAAGCATTGGTGACAACTACAGTAGTAGTTTTAATACAACCCAAAGTATCTCTTACATAAACGGTATACGTATTGGGTGCCAAATTGGTAAAGGTAAAACTGGAAGCATAAGTGATTCCATCAAGACTATATTGTAATGCTCCAGTACCACCACTCCCCGTTGCAGTTATCGTTCCATTATTTACCGTGCAGGATGCTGCGGTACTCACAGCACTTATAGACGGACCCGCTATCGAATTGACAACAACAATGGCGGCTCCGGTACAACCAAGCGCATCCTTTACAAATACAAAATAATTGCCTGCCGCAACATTAGTAAAGGTGGCACTTGCTTGATAAGTGACCCCATTGATACTATAAGTAAAAGGTGCGGTACCCGTTGGTGCTAAAGTGATCGATCCAGTGGAACTGCCACAGCTTGCTGGTGTTGAAGTCGCAGTTGCTGATGGACCTCCTGTACTTCCTACAACAGCACTTGTTGTAGCAATACATCCCGTGGCATCTTTGACTGTAACGGTGTAACTACCTGCTGCCAATCCACTAAACAAGGGACTTAATTGAAAAGTCGTTCCATTAATACTATATTGTAATGGGGCAACACCTCCTGATCCGTTTGCCGTGATACTACCGTTTACGTTGCCACAAGCTGCGGTGGTTGATGAGGCGGTAACAGTAGGTACTGGATTACTAGCAACGGTAACAGCAACGGAACTGATGCATCCTATAGCGTCTTTTACGTATACCGTATAATTACCTGGCGTAATACTGCTAAAGGTATTGCCAGCCTGAAACGTATTCCCGTTAATACTATATTGTAAGGGTGAGGTTCCGCCACTTCCAAATGCCGTGATGGTTCCATTGTTTTGTCCACATGTGGCTGATGCTGGTATGGCATTAAATACAATGGCTGGACTTGTAGCAATGGTAATTAGTGCGCTATTCGTACAATTGGTCGCATCTCTTACGGTTAAAGTGTACGCACCCGCAACCAAACCCGTAAAGAAATTTCCACTTTGATACGAGTAATTAACAGGGCCACTCATACTATATTGATACGGCGATGTGCCAGCGGTTGCATTGGCGGTAACCGTACCCGTATTGTTTCCGCAGGTGGCATTGGTTTGTGTGAAGGTCAATAATGGGCCATTACTATTCAGAATATTTACAGTAGTGCTATTAGGGCATCCACCGGAACCTTGTACTACGAGAGAATGTATCCCAGCTGCTAACCCCGTAAAAATGCCGCTTGCCTGAAAGGCTCCTCCATCTAAACTATAGGTGTAGGGCCCGGGAGAAACGGAACCTAATGCATTAATAGCACCAGTATTCGCGCCACAAGTAGTGTTGGTTTGGGTAAAAGTGATGGTAGGCCCGGGAAGTACAAAAGTGGTTGTGGCCTGCAAACCACTGCACGCTACGTTTACAGTCGCCACAATAGTATAAGTGATATTGGGATTTAGCCCAGCAAAAACTGCTGGAGTACTACCGATCACATTGATGATCCCAATTTGGGTAGTGCCATTAAATAAGGTATAAGTAATCGTAGCATCTGCAGGAGGTGCAGGGTTCATAGTGGCTGTAGCACTGGCGGTACTACAATCGGGAACTACATTGATCGTATAAATGGTAGTCGGGCAATACGCAGACACATCCACGGAAGCCACAAAACCATCACCACTGGCATACAATAATTTCTTAGATTCATCCAAAGCCAAATCATAGACGTTGGTCGGATGACCAGCGATAGTAATATCAGGTGCTGCCGCATCATTAAAAATAGTACCGTTAAACTGGTACACTTTAATTGTGCCGTTGGTACTTCCAATGAAGACGTTATTGCAGGCATCAGCAACGATGCCACCCTGCATTAAAAGTGCATTGGCAGCAATGGTTAAAGGAGTTCCAGTAATCGCACCAGTAGTTTTGTTAAAAGCCTCTAAATGCTGTCCATCCCAATAAAAGACATACGTCGCATTTTGAGCTAAGATATTGGAGGAGTTTTCGTTATAACCAGCACCTAAATAAGGTCGGTTAGCCAATTCATTAATAACACCCGGAAATCCAGTCGATGTGCTCCACGCAGTCGCGGCCGAACTATAAGGAGCATTGGTTTTAAATAATTTGTTACCCGTAGTAGGATCCAATGGCGACGCATAAATGGTATATAAGCTACTAGTCACAGGATCAACAATCAAGTCAGTCATATCTTGCCCTACCACTGGGCTACCAGTCAAATTTACCGCAGCACTTAGCGCCGTGGCGGGTGGAGAACAGTAGGCAAAATTGGTAGGACCAGTAGTTCCTCCTCCGGCACAGATGATTTGTGGTGCCCCATTATTACACACCCAGTACATTTTCCATGCTTCTTGAAAGGCAGGATCTCCGGTAGATATATAGTTATCATACAACCCTGTGGTACTAAGTCTAATGACTCTAAACCCAGCAGTGGCATACCCTTGTCCGATATATAAATTACCCGTGGCTTTATCCACTACCCAGCCGCCATAATAGAAATCGGCTTGCCAGGATGGAATTGTAAGTACACCATTGAAAGTCCATTGCAATACGCCCGCGCTATCATATTTTGCATGCTTATGGCTTGCTCCTGCCGCAAAAGACGTAACAAGATTTCCACCGCCAGCTACATAAATATTGCCATTGTAATCAAAATCTACATCAATGGCTTTGCCCGCATTGGTACCCGTAAGATTGTTCGTACTAGTTATAAAAGGGTCAATAACGATGGCCTTGGTGTAATCATAGCCCTCTGGAAAAGAAAAACCAATCTCGTTGCCAGATTGCTTATAAACTATTTTTAATGTGCCAATTGAATTTCCCGACAAACTTTCTCCATAATAACTGACCGGAACCGTTGTTGAAATACCATCAATATCAGAACTAATGATGAGATTACCTTGACGATCTGTTTTAATTTTTTTTACAGCTCCACCATATTTTAATTTTACCGCACTGACATTGGCACCAGGTTGTACTAACAAGCTATATTCAAAACCCAGTTTACTAGTAGTGGTAAAACTATAAACGAGATCAATGCCTGGATACATATTTTTATAAGTGATTTTCTTATACCCATAGGCCTTATCCCGAAGTACGCCATAAGTATGATAATCGGTAGATTTTTCTTCTGCAATTATTTCAACGTTTGGATTGGAACCCACCCACTCCATGGTAATGACGCGGTCGGTAATGATTAATCTGCGTTCTATTTCTTCCTCCGGCACGCCCTGTTTTTCGAGTCGTTCTTCTTCGGAATGGGAAATCCGTTCGTATTTTCTATGAAGGTGAATCAGTCCTTTAGGCGTCAATAGAATGGGCATCTCCAATCCTTCATACCCAAATTGGATGGCACCCATCTGGTCATAGCCTTTCATGGTTTCGCCGTATTGGCCGATATTCTTTATAAAAGAGAAAGAGGTGCCTGAATTAATGGACGTTGAAGCTTTCACCGTTGCTGGGCCGTTTTGTGCTTTAACGATTGGAGTAGGCTTATTTGAAGTGACACTCACCCCATTCTTGGATACCAATATACTATTACTAACCGCCAAGCCACTGGGTATGCCAGAGGGAACATTTTCTGGTGCCGCCTGACCCAATCCAAGATGGAACGTCATCAGTAGGACCAATGGAATACATTTCTTGAAATAAAAAAAGATAGTAAAGTTTTTATTCATGCCTCTTCTTGTCGTTTTGTGGGGTCACATTCGGAATTGCCTTCAAAATTTCTATGACTTAATAGCAAGGGGCGGACTATTTTGTCAATGTATTTTGTTAAAATTTTTAACTTTATTTTATAACAGTTACCATACAAAATACCCTATTTGTTTTCAAAATAAACTTATTAAACCTGTCCCTTTTATTTAAATTAATGCATTTTTTTGCAGTAGTTGAGGTTTGTAAACTATAAAAAACCAACTACTTCTTTCTAAGCAAAAAGGCTTGTAATTCGCAAAATTACAAGGCTTTTTATTGTCCACAATCAGTAGTGGATTTGCTCCTTACTCTGTTTATAAAATAATTTTTGCACTAGTTTCATTTTAGTAAGAACTATAGTGAATATTTTAAAGTAATCCCACCAAAATAATAGGCCTTGGAGGGACCTGGATTGACATCAGTTGCCACAGCAGCCGGATAATTACTACCCGTATCCGAATCGTTTATGTTGTTTCCCAGAAACAGAAAGGTATAGTTTATTGCATTAGTTAAATTATTGCCGGCAATGTAAATATCAAACGTGAATTTCTTTTTCATCCATTCTTTTTGGAAGCCCAATTTTGAATTCAACTGCTCAAAACCTTTTACGGAATTGGTGTTGGCAAAATCGGTATACACATTACCTACCCGATTGAAGGTGTTTTGAAGATAAAATCCATTTTTGAATTTGAAATCTAGTCCTACAGTATATTTTGAATTGGGTACGCCAACGACCATTTTGTTAGCGTAATCTTCTAAATTATTTCCCATTTTAGTTTGAAATTTCTTATAGGTAAAATCATTAATCGAGAAGCTCCCAAAGGGTTGTATTGCCTTTAAAAACTGGCCCTCATTTGATTCATAGACATAGCCCAAACTTAATTCTATTCCCCTGTTTTGTTGGTTTCCTGTATTGGCCCAATAGGTGTAGGCCGCTCCACCTTGCGGATTAATGGCGGATAATTGCGTTAATTTATTTTCAATTTGCATGTCGTATACCGCAATTTGATAGTCAAACTTAGTGTCGAATAACAAACCGTGAACACTAAAATCAATCATTTTCGCTTTTTCTGGAACTAGATTGTCATTGGTTTGATTGATTGCGGGTATGAAAGCAGTGGCTGCTGTTGGAGCATTGTAGCCATAGCTGTAACTCAAATTAATAATTTGATTTTTTATTGATTTTTGAAGGGCAATATGCGGATTATAGACGGTGTTAAAGGATTTGTTAAAGGAGAGGTCTTTGTTATAATTGGTGATTAAGCCCGGCAGCGCGTATAAATCTTGTCGATTCAACTTCACCTTGTTGGCGCTAAGACCAAAAACCAAAGAAAAATTGTAAGGATTATAATCCATACGATTCTCCATAAAATATCCCAATTGATTGTTGTTATAATTAAAATAGGATGCTTTGGAGATGTTGCTCACTAATAGCGGATTGGCATCATCGGTTCCTAAGAACCTGTAGTTTGAAATCAAAGCAGTAGATTGCTGCATTTCGACCCCAAACGTGAACTCATTTTTCCATTGTGTCGTGATTTCTTTTCTCCAACTAAAAACAGAACGCAATCCATAATTAGGATTTTTGCTAACCTCAAAGGCTCCTGCTGCAATCCTTTCAAAATCGGAGTTATAATAAAACAGCGTGGTGTTGTTTTTAAAATTGGAACTAAATTGATTTTCATAGGAAACACCAAACCTTGTAGACTTGATCCTATTCCCAGCATTCTTCTTGATGTAAGCGCTGTTGCCTAAATCGATTCCGGCATAATAATCGGCATACGAAATTTGACCTGCCACTTGCTCGTACGAATTGTTATACCCTAAAAACAAACTCAATTTTTCTTTTTCCGAAAGGGAGAACGCACCAAGATAGGATATAAAATTCTTCAAGCTGCCGCCATGAGGGCGGTAGCCGTTGGATTCCAAATGGCCATAATTAAGAAACATGGCTTCTTTGTCTTTTTTGTAATTGATTTTGGAACTGGATTGGAATAAATTAAAACTTCCTAAGGTGGTTTTTTGTTCGAAGGACAATCCCTCGGCATCTGGTGTTTTTACATAAAACCGTACAGTGCCGCCAACACCCGCGCCGTACTGACTGGATGCTGGCCCTTTGATCACTTCTACATTGTCTACAATAGAAAAATCGACATCATCTAAAATAGTGGTGCCATCTGCGGTGGTTAAGGGCATATTATTATAATAAGCTTTGATTCCCCAATTGTTGAATTTTTGGTCGTTCCCATACCCTCTAATTACAATTCGTTGCCCACCAAGTTGGGTTCTTTTATCCACTTGAACTCCCGACATCGTGTTTAAACTTTGCTCTATGAAAGCCGGGTTATTTCTGTTGAGTTCATAATCATTTAGGACTTCGGTACTTTGTGCATGTCTTTTGAATTCATGCCGTTCCTTGGTATTCTTTTTTCTTCCTTTTATTAAAACGGGCTCCAGTGTCGTAGTTTTTTCTTGTGAAAAAAGTAAAGCAAAATTCAGTAGTGTTAAGAGGATTGCGATTTTATATTTCATGGATTTATCACTTTTTATGATGGTAGTAAGTACAAAGTGGAGTCCAAATATAAAAAATTACCGATAATTTTGAGGGTTTTGTTATTTCATACCTTTACTACCCTATACGCAAGCTAATTCTACTATTTATTTCATTTTCAAGATATTTAGCTAGTAGTATGTTCAAAGCAAGCAAAATAATTGAAGTGACAAGGGGAAGAAGAGTGCGAAAAGAGCAAAATACCAACCATTACATCCAGCTAAAGTTACATGTATCAAAGCGTATTCGAATAGTGGTACATGAAGTAACCAAAAGATTTTTTTCTTAAATTCGTTTTGTTTACTTGGGGAAATCCTTTTCCGCAGCACTAAAGCGCCGAAGGCGAAACCATACCGGAGATTTCGAAAGAAAAACATTAGAAATGAAATAGTATATTATCATCAAATCATGCTATTATGAACAAATTTAACTTCCTTTTTTTGTTATTGCTATGCCACGTCAACTATGCCCAAAGCGAGCGGTCGTTAGAGGATACCCAAGCCTATATCGTGAAAATGATCAATAAAGATGGTTGGGTAGAGAATTCTACTAAAAAAAGACTTCGCGCCGAATTCAAAGGGAAATTATTGAGAATAGTCACCATGAATAAGGATTTTTCAGAAGCACTAGACAACGGAGCTGTCTATAATTTCACGAATGTCTATCGATTTAAAGGTCCTATTAAAGAACCGGGTGATGTTGCGCATCTCATCATTTGGGCTGATTATTTGGTCGATTTGGAATCGAAACGTTGGAAGAAAAAGGCCTTCGATTTTGAAATGCACAACTACGACGAAGGCGAACAAGTGATGATTGCTTTTCAACATTTGAACAAATTGCTCCTTGAAAGTAAACCGGCAGTAGAGAAATTCTAGCGGCTTGATCTTTCCCTTGACCGCGCTGGAGCGCATCCATCTTTTCGATACGTTTTGCTGCGTTGCAGTACAATGAGAAATCGAAAGTAAGAGACAAAAATGGTGGTTCCGAATAAAAAAGTTTAACTTTGAACAACCGACAACTTCCTATTCACCACCATGTGTTACTACGTCCAACAAAGCAAACTGGCCATTGAAATCACGGATTTCTTCAACAAGAACATTGATCATAAAGAGAACGTGTTTCCATCTAATTTTATTAACGGATTTAGTTACCCGAACCTGCCGATTATTGTCGACACTAAACCAGAAGTGATTACCACCGAGTTCACTTGGGGATTACTACCCACCCATCGCGACAAGGATTTTCGGAAAAACACTTTGAATGCCCGGGTAGAAACCTTAGCAGAGAAACCTTCCTTTGCTCCTTCGATTAACAAACGTTGTTTGGTGATTGTGTCGGCCTATTACGATTACCATTGGAACGACCCGGCCGGCAAATCGAAAACGAAGTACCAAATCAACTCGCAAGATGACGAGCTCTTTTGTTTGGCGGGGATTTACAACGGTTGGCAAGAGGCTAATGGAACGGTTTGGAACACCTATAGCATTGTAACTACCGAGGCGAATCCTCAAATGCAGTACATCCACAACCGCAAAGAGGCGGAGGGCGATCAGCGCATGCCGATACTAATTCGGCACCAAGATGAAAACGCGTGGTTGGATCCTAAAAACCACCCTTTGGATTTTGCCTTTCCGAACTACCAACCTTCTATTATTGGATTTCCGGTATCTTAAGCATTCATCTTCGCTTTCACTTCTTGAAGTTCGCGGCGCATTTCTAGCAGTAAGGAAGTGACCTGGTCTCCAGAAAAATCAGTCTTGCGATCGCTTCGCCCGATATTGCACACGTACTCCCAAACTTCTAAAACCTCTGACGCTTTGACGGTATAGGGCTCGTAAAAGGTATTATCGGAGTTCAAGAGCAAGGTATTTTTCCCGTTCTTGTTCAATCGTTTGTAAACGATGCCGTCTTCTTTGGTCACTACAATGTAGGTTTTCCCATCTAAAATGTCTCCTAACTTTTCGATGTACTTGGCGACGATAAACGAACCGTCTTCGTGAGGTGGCATCGAATCGCCTTCCACGGGAAAAGCCCGATGTTTGCCTGTCCCTAAAAAGGAAAGGGAAATCTGAGGTAGCGAACTAATGTATTCTGAGTCGGCATAACCACTCCGGTAACCGGCTTTGGCGGTTTGGGTGACTACTTCAATGCGGTCGTTGTTATCGGCATCGACGGTAATGGGCAACAGCATTCGGTTTTTGCCCAGGTTGATTAGGTTTTCTAGGGAGACTTTGGTTAAATCGGCGGTCAACAACAAATCGGCAGTCACTCCGTAATACTGCGAAATCCGAATCAAAATCTGATAAGGAGCCTCGGTGCCCCCGTCCTCATACTTCTGATACTGCCCGCGACTAATCCGCAATGCATCGGCCACTTTTTGTTGCGACAATTCCTTCTTAGCCCTTAAATACCTCAAATTACCAGCAAATACAGCCATACTTTAAATTGATATGATTAGTATCAACAAATATAATACAATTTGTATCAATTGCGATTAATTTTGTAGAAAAAAGATGAAAGATGAAAGATGAAAGAGACAAGAGAGAAGATACAAAAGCCGAGCAAAATGCACATCCAAAAACGAATAGTAATTTAAACCCTAAAACGGACAACTGACAACCCACAACTCACAACCCCATGACCCGCTCCATCGTACATTTAGATTTAGACACTTTTTTCGTTTCTTGCGAAAGGCTGACCAACTCCAAGTTGGAAGGAATTCCTTTGATAATAGGCGGTGGCGACCGTGGTGTGGTGGCTTCTTGTTCTTATGAAGCTCGTACGTTTGGGGTGCGTTCGGCGATGCCTATTCGGATGGCGATGCGGCTTTGCCCACAAGCCAAGATTATTAAAGGAGACATGGAATTGTATTCGAAACTCTCGGGTACCGTTACGCAAATCATTGAAGAACGAGCGCCCATTGTTGAGAAAGCTAGCATCGATGAACATTATTTGGATATTACGGGGATGGACAAATTCTACGGCTGCTTCAAATGGTCGAACGAACTGGCGCAGACCATTACCAAAGAAACGGGGTTGCCCATTAGTTTTGCGTTGTCGGTCAACAAGACCGTTTCTAAAATAGGCACTGGAGAGAGCAAGCCCAGAGGTCATTTAGAGATTCCGGAAAGTCAAGTAAGGCATTTTCTAAACCCGTTATCGGTAAAAAAAATCCCCATGGTGGGTGATGTTACATTTCAACTCCTTTCTAGAATTGGAATCCGAACCATCCAAACGCTTTCGGAAATGCCTGCCGAAGTGCTGCAGCAAATGATTGGTAAAAACGGTATCGAGCTATGGAAAAAAGCCAACGGTATCGATAACAATCCTGTGGAACCCTATAAGGAACGAAAATCAGTATCCACCGAGCAAACCTTCGTTCAAGATTCTATCGACATTAAAACCATGAAAGCCATTTTAGTGGGTATGGTGGAGAAGCTAGCGTTTCAATTGCGCTCTGAACAGTGGTTGACGTCTACGGTGGTGGTTAAAATCAAATACGCCAATTTTGATACCCAAACGAAGCAGTGCAGCATTGCTTATACTTCGGCCGATCATGTGTTAATCAAAACCGTAACCGAACTCTTTGACAAACTCTACGACCGCAGAATGCGCCTCCGAATGATCGGGATCAATTTTAATGGCTTGGTGCGCGGTACCTATCAAATCAACCTGTTTGAAGACACTTTAGAAATGCTGTCGTTGTACCAGGCTTTAGACCGAATGAAAAATCGGTTTGGGTTTAATGCAGTAGGAAGAGCTGGTAGTATTTTAAAGAATAAACTTTGATTTACGATATACAATTTACGAGGTATGAGGTGGAATTTGGGATTTACGATATAGTGAGTTCCTCTTGGGGATGCTATTTATGCCTATTATAGTTCGAAAATCCAAAATCGTATTTCGTAAATTTTAAACCCATGTATCTCAACTGCCATTCCTACCACAGCCTCCGCTTCGGGACTATCCCGTTAACCGACTTGGTGGCGCAAGCTTCGGTCTGCCATGTCAAAGCTATGGCGCTAACGGATATCAATACCGTAACTGGAATTTACGAATTTATTAAAGCGTGCCAAGAGGTCAACATTAAACCTCTGGTGGGCATCGAATTTCGGTACAATCACCAATTGCTGTACATAGGCTTGGCGCAAAACAATAGTGGTTTAGCCGAAATGAACCGCTTTCTAACACAGCATAATTTTGACAACACGCCACTGCCCGAAGTAGCTCCAGACTTCCAAAATGTATTCCTGATTTATCCCTTTGAAAAAGCACCCGAGCACTTAAAATCGCACGAATACATTGGAATTCGACCCGAGCAATTACTAAAATTGTACCAGTCTAAATGGAAAACCAAAAGCAACAAGATGGTCGTGTGGCAACCGGTTGTCTTTCGCACTAAAAAAGAGTACAACTTGCACAAAATCCTTCGGGCTATTGACACCAATAGGATTTTATCGAAATTGACTCTGGAGGACTATTGCAGTACGACCGATTTTATGATTCCAATGGAGGAGCTCATGAAACCCTACCAGGACTATCCTCAAATCATAAAAAACACGGAAGCTATAATTGAAAGTTGTCATTTTGAGTTCGACTTCACTACGCCTAAAAACAAGAAATACTATACTAAGAATCAAAAAGACGACATAGCGCTATTGACCACCTTAGCACATCAAGGATTGGCATGGCGGTATGAGAAAAACGACGCGGTAGCTTTAGCTCGAGTAGAAAAAGAACTTCGAGTGATTGCCCAATTGGAATTCAGTGGTTACTTCCTAATCACTTGGGACATCATTCGGTACAGCAACAGTAGAGGTTTTTTGCATATCGGTCGCGGTAGCGGTGCCAACAGCATCATTGCTTACTGTTTGGGGATTACCGACATCTGCCCAATTGAACTCGATTTGTATTTTGAACGCTTTTTGAACGAGAACCGAAAGAGTCCGCCTGATTTTGACATCGATTGGTCCTGGAAAGAACGCGATGTCATTCTAGACTACATCTTCAACCGTTATGGCCGGGAAAACGTGGCCTTTTGTGGCACCAATGTTGAATTCAAATACCGGTCGATCTTCCGGGAAGTCGGAAAAGTCTTTGGTTTGCCTAAAGAAGAACTCGATGCACTGGCTTTAAAACCTATGGCGGTTCACGATAAAAATACCGTGGTCAAAATGGTACAAGAATATGGCATGCTGCTCGAGAAATACCCCAACCAAAGGAGCATGCATTCCTGTGGCATCCTCATTTCGGAAGAACCCATTACCAACTATACGGTGTTGGAAATGCCTCCCAAAGGGTTTCCTATCGTACTGTTCGACATGCATGTGGCGGAAGACATTGGCTTTGAAAAATTCGACATTCTGAGTCAGCGAGGCATTGGTCATATTGACGATTGTAAAAAACTAGTTTTGAGCAATCAAGGCATTGCGGTTGACATCCGAAACACGAAACTTTCTAAAAACGAAGCTAAGGCCAACGCTTTTTTAAGCCAAGGCAAAACCATTGGGTGTTTCTATATTGAAAGCCCTGCGATGAGAGGATTGTTGCGCCGACTAAAATGCGACAACTACAAAACACTAGTGGCAGCTTCCTCCATCATTCGTCCTGGTGTGGCCCAATCGGGCATGATGAAAGAGTACATCTTCCGACACAACTATCCGGATCGGTTTGACTATTTCCATGAGGTGTTTCGAGAACAACTGGGCGAAACCTACGGCATTATGGTGTATCAAGAAGATGTTATCAAGATTGCGCTCCATTATGGCGGACTCTCCGCAGCCGATGGCGACATTCTTCGAAGAGCCATGAGTGGCAAAGGAAGGTCTAAAGCCGCTTTACAAAAAGTAAAAGACGATTTCTTTGCCGCAGCGGCTAAAAAAGGACATCCGGAGCCATTGAGTCAAGAGATTTACCGCCAAATCGAATCGTTTGCAGGCTATTCCTTCTGCAAAGCCCATTCAGCTTCCTATGCCGTGGAAAGCTACCAAAGCTTGTACTTAAAAGTGTATTATCCTATCGAGTTTATGGTGGCGGTCATCAACAATCAAGGTGGTTTTTACCGCACGGAAGTGTACCTTCACGAAGCCAGAATGTCGGGCGCTGCGATTCACAATCCTTGTGTTAACAAAAGTGATTATGAAACTACGCTCTATGGCAAAGACATTTATTTGGGCATGATGCATTTGGAAGGTTTGGAATATAAGGTCGCGCAACTAATCCTTTCCGAACGCCAAAAGAATGACAAATACCAATCGTTAGAAGACTTTATCAATCGCATTCCCATTGGCATTGAAGGCATTCAAATTCTTATTTTCATAGGGGCGTTTCGGTTTACAGGCAAAACCAAAAACCAATTGTTAGTAGCTGCTCGTTTGATCTTGGTCAACTTCAAGCCTGAAAACCGTGCCCTAAGGTTGCTGCAAGAACCCGTTAAAGAATACCAACTTCCGAAATTGGAGCGGGCTCCGTATGAGGATGCCTTTGATGAAATTGAATTGTTGAGTTTCCCTGTTTCTTGTTCGCCCTTTGACTTGCTTCAAACCAAATATCGGGGACACGTGATGGCCAAAGACCTACTTGCCTATCACAAAAAAGTGGTCAAGATGTTAGCCTATTTGATTTCCAGAAAACACGTGCCGACCAAAAGGGGCGACATGTATTTTGGAACTTGGATTGATGCAGAAGGCGAGTTCTTTGATACGGCTCATTTCGCCGATAGCTTGAAACAATACCCCTTTCAAGGAGGAGGCTGTTACCTACTATTGGGTAAAGTGGAGGTTGATTTTCATTTTCCTACGATTACCGTTGTCAAAATGGCTAAGATGCCGTTCATTCCGGATCCTCGGTATTCCAACTCCAACGAACAACAATTCAAAGCCCACCAACACATCCGAGAAGACATCAGCATGACGCATCGCGCGCCTTATCCTCAAGAACATGAAATCGGATTGCCGCGACATAAAATGATATCCGCACCAAAATAAAATAAGACTATTGGGTGCTGTTCCTATCCCATCTAATTCTAGAAATCCCTTTCTCATAACTTGATTTATATCATGTTTTTTATAGGATAGCTATTCTACCTTAGATAGCACATAAACTATTCATTAACAAACTGATAAAAACCAATGTTATGAAAAAAGTAGCAACAAAAGGCTTATCGGAAGCCTTGATTCTTTTGAGTTGGATTCTTATTGGATTCCATTCCGGTTCCTTGCGTGGACAAGCTGTGTTGTTCGACTTTAACACGGCACCCGTGCAGACCTCGCTTCCTATCGATTTGACCGTTGACGGAATAACGGCACATTTCTCGGCAACGGGATCTGGGTATTCTATTCAACAGTGCAATGTCTTGGGTTTTACTCCAGTAGGATTTACGGGCCTCAGTATTTATCCGAATAGTGTTTTCGCCGCTGATTTGTTGATTAGTTTTAACCAACCGATTAGTGATTTCTCGCTTCTGTACTCCCCGCAAGAATTGGGTTGCGACGACTCGGCTACGATGAGAGTTACGGCTTATTGGAATACTACTTTGGTCGGCACCAATACCGCTACGGTTCCTTCACCAGGCACTTGGCCTACTGGGACCTTGAGTTGTACTTTCCCAGCTGGATTTACGAATGTGGTGATCCATTATGACCATCGCCCTCCTACTTGCCAGGATTATGGCGTCATTTTCATGGCCGACAATATGCAAGTAACACCAGCCAATCTTGCCGTAAGCGACGCAACAGGCGTACTACCGCATGGCTTAATAAGTCCGAATCCCATCTCCGCCCAAAGTAGCCTTTCCTTTTTTCTTCCGACAGCACAACCCCTAAAAATCGATTTGTACGACCTATATGGAAAAAAGGTTAAGAACCTTTTTAGAGGTACTTTAGAGAAAGGAGCGCACGTTATCCCGCTAGAGACTGTGCTACCAAGTAAGTCGAGCGGTATTTATATCCTAACTGTCGCTGGGGAAACATTTTCACAAGACTTTAAAGTGGCAGCACCATAGGCAGTGTTGTCGCGATACAGTACGATTGGTGCAGACCATGACTGCTCTTGAACATCCACAGCTGTTTGCCTTCATAAGCTGCAGCTAGCGACGAATCAGATGAAATCCGTATTCTGAAATGACTAACTTGTGAGTACACCCATAAAGTACGTATTTATTTATCGCAGAGCGTACTTCTTCTAAGGAGGGAAAGGCAAAGTCATAGAGGCCTGAATTTTCTTCAAAAAAGAGGATGGGTTCTTCTATTTTTTCACCCCTATAAAAGTACTCTATTACTAATAGTGTCGGGATGCTTTGAGTATACTCAAATACAGTTTCGAAAGACATAAATGAGTTCGTTTAGTAGGTTTCGGGTGCTCAAAAATAGGTAATCCTTCTTCAAATTTTGTTAAATGAGAAACCTACACTGTTAAAAAAAGTGGCAATACATCGAAAAATTAAAAAGCAAGGAATTAGGCCAAAAAGTGATGAAAAAATAAGGCTAAAAGACGGCTACCAAAATTAATACAGGATACTTCTCCAAAATTTGAAAAACAGTAGTGTTTTGCCAGTCAAACAATTTTGCCCTATCATGATAGAAAAAGTTAAATACTATAAAAAGTAATGCTTTTTGACTAAATTTGCGTACCACTAATACCCAAATAATGATTAGATTTTATCCAGAGGAGCAGTTTCGAGAAATCGAAGTTGATTACCCATTGCAACGTCGCTATGCCGTTTCTGATCGAGGACGACTGATTAGTTTTACTGAAAATTTTACCGACGGCATCTTATTAAAAGGAGGTAACTCGGATGGTTACCACACCTTTCGCTACACCATGAATAAGAAAGGAAAAAGAATTAGCAAGAACTTTTTTATTTACAAATTGGTTGCTCAATTCTTCCTTCCAAAGCCTTCCGAAGAACACCGTTACGTCTTGCACTTGGATTACAAACGCGACAATGATCTTGTTCAAAACTTACGATGGGCTACCTATCAAGAAATGTTAGACCACCGTCGAAAAAGTCCACATGTCATCAAAGCTAAAATGGAATTACTCGAGCACAATATTAAATCGGATGGGCGAAAACTAACCGTAACGAAAGTGATTTATTTGAAGAAATTACTCCAAGATCCCAATCGGAAAACCCGACTTAAAATGTTGGCGAAACAATTTGGCATCAGTGAAATGCAAGTAAGTCGCATCAAAAGCGGCGAGAATTGGGGGCATATTCAAATCTAACTACAACTTTCGAACGGACGACCCTGCTCCAACTTCAACTGATATCCTCATTAATGGCGAAAACTTGCCTAAAAATAATTTTAGGCAAGTTTTTGCTACACCATTGTTGTTACTATATTTCAACAATTCGGAAAAAAAAGGGCATCTTGCTCAACTTGTTCAAGATAAGATTACAGCCAAATAAATTGGAAATCCGATGGTAATATTAAATGGAAAAGTCACCGCCAAGGCCATAGGTAGAAATAATCCTGGATTGGCATTGGGAGCCACAATTTTCATCGCCGCCGGAACCGCAATGTAAGAGGCACTCGCCGCCAAAATGGCGAAGATGAATCGGTTTCCAACCTCTGGGGTTACCCACTGGCTCAAAAAGGCAACCGCACATCCATTCACCAATGGAATCAATACTGCAAATGCTGCGGCAAACCAACCACTTTTGAAGAAGTCGTTTAACTTTTTACCGCTCACTAGTCCCATATCCAAAAGAAAAATAGCCAAGAAACCTTTAAAAATATCCGTGGTAAATGGTTTTATTCCTAAGGCTTGTTGTTCACTGGCCAACAGTCCAATAACCAAACTACCTAAGATTAAAAGCACACTTCCGTTGGTAAAGGAATGTTTAATTACCGACGACAAACTCGAAGCACTGCTGCTTGACTTGGAGTAGATTCGCATCAGAATTACGCCAACAACAATTGCTGGAGCTTCCATCAAAGCCATTACGGCTACCATATGCCCGCTAAAAGTATATTTTTGGATTTCTAGAAAAGTTACGGCGGTCACAAAGGTCACAGCACTAACCGAACCATAAGCCGCCGCAATAGCGCCCGCATTTTCAACACTAAACTTTCGCTTTAAAATGAAAAAGCAATAGAGCGGAATAAGCACCGCCACTCCGATTCCGAATACAACAGACCATAGAATATCCACTGTAAAGTGGCTGTGCGATAATTCTTGACCTCCTTTAAAACCAATTGAAAATAATAAATACAAAGAAATGAATTTGGAGGAATTGGCCGGAATTGCTAAGTCGCTCTTTAGGCGCGTAGCTATCACCCCTAAAAGAAAAAACAATAAGGCCGGATTCGTTAAATTGTCTAAAAGTAAATTGAGATTCATATGTATGTAGTTTAAGAATTAGTACTAGCTATTACTCTAAAAATTGTAATTCTCCGGTGCGCAAAACATAAAAGGCTCCGACAATCTTTATTTCTCCATTTTTTTCCATCGTGTTAAGAATCTCACTTTTTGCTCGTATTTCTGCAATAGTATTTCGTACATTATTTTGCGCTACTAATTTTACAAACGCTTCATTTTTTGACGATTTTTCCCCTTCAAAATTTTGACTCATAGCTACAGCAGGTTTGATATGCTGTAGCATAGTGGTAATATTTCCGAGGTGCACATCGTCAATGGCTCCTTTGATGGCGCCACAATGTTGGTGGCCCATGACGATGATCAGTTTTGCGCCGGCTACTTTACAGGCAAATTCCATACTACCCAATAGGTCGGTGTTTACGAAATTACCCGCCACTCGACCCACGAAAACATCTCCAATCCCTTGATCAAAAACATCTTCAACGGGAACTCTACTATCCACGCAACTTAAGACCATGGCTTTCGGGTATTGTCCGTCGGTGGCCACTTTTCTTATCGATTCGGAGTGGGTTCTTAAGGTGGCTTCGCTTTTTTCGAACCGTTCGTTGCCTGCCTTAAATTGTTGTAATACTTGATCTGGCGTTACTAAATGTTGCTCTTGTTTACCGGTAACGGGATGGTTCACCACGGTCAGTTTTGAACTAGATATGGCGGTCTTACAACCCATAAAAAGTGCTGAAACACTAAAGAAAATAAAAAAAAGTGTTGTCTTTCTGATACTCATGATTATTAATTTAAGATTTGAAATTTGTTTATGGATTCGGACGCTCGTCTAAGTCGGTCGTTGATGGCTCTTCCTAATTCGGTATTTGGAAACTGCTCCGCAAGGATAACCTGTAAGTTCATGGCATCTAAGCGATGCATGGCTGAATACAAATTTGAAGCCGCTTCCTTTAGATCACCACTAGCGGAAAGGACCTCTTGATGTACAGTGTTGGCAGCGCTTATTTTAGAGCTGAAAAGCAATAGCCCCGTTCTTTTATCACTATACTCGTGAACCGTTTTCGCAATGTTTTCCGTTACAATCGTAAGCGTCTTTGGCGCATAATGTCGGGCCATCATTCCTGGTGCATTCGGATGGAGTTCCTCAAAATTCTTTACGATAACGGGGCCGATTTCATTTTCTATTTCCTCTAGGGCAATAGCACCCAACCGGTACAAAACCGGATGCCCGTTTTCAAAACCGATGATCGTGGATTCCAATCCGTTTTGACACGCTCCGCCGTCTAAAGCCATCGGTAGGCTTTCTTTGAAATACTGGTCCACATGAAGTGCTGTAGTTGGACTAATCGAGCCAAACGGATTAGCGCTAGGTGCTGCCAACGGAAACGGAAGCAAGTCGAGCAATTGCAGTGTCAAAGGATGATCGGGCATTCGAACTGCTACGGTATCTTTTCCTCCTGTAACAGTATTTGGCACCGAATTCTTTTTTTTCATGACCAAGGTTAACGAACCGGGCCAAAACTTATCCATCAATTTGCTGGCTATTTCAGGAACCTCCTGTACGATGTCGTTCGCTTGAGCTTTAGAGCCAATATGGACAATCAAAGGGTTTACCAGTGGTCGCTTTTTCAGGGCAAAAATGGCTTGGATTGCTTTTTCACTGTAGATGTTGGCCGCCAGTCCGTAAACCGTTTCAGTAGGAATGGCCACGATTTCATCAGCACCCAACAAATGTGCTGCATGGTAAATGTCATTGGATATCATTGTTTCATTTTTTATTAAGGATTGCAAAAATCACAGTAAGCGGGATCTTCTTCTGTTTTTTGGTGCGGGAAGTAATGCTCGTTTGTAAAATCACATTTTTTGCAGGTATATTTATATAGTAAGGTAGAATTAGTAGGCTCATGACACCAGCTACACGGTAATCCCGAAAGGGCTTCCGTCACTACAAAACCCGGCATTTGGCAGTTTGGACATTTCGAATGAATGGCCTGCACCAGTTTTAGAGTTGCTTTTTCAATCACCTGCATCCGAGTTGGATTGAAATTTGCTCTCATATCCGTCTCCAAATAGACGCACCCGAATTCGGCTAAGAACTCTTGAAAATGTTGTTTTAAATCATCCCAAGTTGTAATTCCTTTGATAATTTTAGAATAATCATTTTCTTCAGGTTTCATAATGAGGCCGTGACTTGGGAACTTCACCTCGTTGGCAAAGGCTAGTAATTCCGCTTCATTGTTAGTACTTAAAGCCTTAAAATTGGTATTCATACTGATTTCACGCACCACGATTTCGATCTCATTTTGAAGGTCTATGAAAATCATCAGCTCATCGTCGGCCGCTGCAAAAAAAACCGAGGGATGTGCGCCAAACGACCCTTCATTGGCAATCCCTAATTCACAGCCATTCTTTCCCAAAGCAAGAAGGCATTTATTGCGAAGGGTCGATAGCGCATCCTCTTTTCTTGGTACTTCACCGGAGAAGGTTCCCAAGGTATCGGTATCAAATTTAGTAGTAACAAAACAAGAAACGCCAAGTGCCTGTTCAACAAGGGGTGCAATCACTTGCTCTTTGCCGTGTTTTGTCGCGATGAGTAACTTACGATTTTGAAACATTAGTCGACAATCTCAATAAATACTTTGCTTTTGACGATCAAATTACAGCCCTTTTGTTGCGCAACATCAATGTACTGTTTCAGTTTTGCTTTCGTTTCATTCAGTTCTGCAATTCGTTTTTTAGAATGCGCGATTGTTCTATCAAAACGGACAAAATTGCTGAAATCATCCAAATTGTGATAATTGATTTTACTGCTAATTAAATTAGAAAGCACCGTATTCGCCTCCTCGGGAGTGAATATGCTATCAATCAATTGAAACTCGTGGTGGTCTTGTGTTTTCATAAATTACTATTCTCTTTTTTTAGTTGAACTAATGCCAGTAAAATGCTGATTCCTAAAATTGCGTTCCAGAGGTAGTGTTGTGGCAGTACGATGTTTAGTACCAAGCTTCCCACTAAAAATAGCAAGGGCAATCCTAGTGTTAGCAGTTTTGAGTTTTGTTCCGTGTTTGATTTCATTCTGTTTCATTAAAAAGTATAGGGCAAAATTGACTCTATTAATCTATATATTTTTATTTATATTTGTTATGTTATCCATAAACATTATTTATGCATTATACACTTCATCAGCTTCAGGTATTTTTAAAAATCACCCAAACGAAAAGCATCACGAAAGCGGCAGAAGAACTGCATCTTACGCAACCGGCCGTTTCCATCCAATTACGAAACTTGCAAGACCAATTTGAAATTCCGTTAACAGAAGTTGTAGGAAGACAGCTTTACATCACAGACTTCGGTCGTGAAATTGCAGTAGCCGCAGAAAATATTTTGAACGAAGTACACAACATCAATTATAAGACGCTCTCATTTAAAGGAATATTATCGGGTAAATTGAAGATATCAGTAGTCTCTACTGGCAAATATGTAATGCCCTACTTTTTGTCGGAGTTTATGAATACCAATAGTGGTATCGAACTGGAAATGGATGTTACTAACAAATCTAAAGTCATCCAATCGCTCCAAAATAATGAAGTTGATTTTGCTTTAGTTTCCACTTTGCCATCGGGAATTTCGGTTGCATCAGAAGTTTTACTTGCCAACAAATTGTTTTTGGTCTCGCATAAGAAAATTACGCTAACCGCACGCGAAAAAATACAAGACTATCTTTCTAACGCCGCGCTGATTTATCGCGAAGAAGGATCGGCCACTCGAATCGCGATGGAAACGTTTTTGAAGCAAAATGGAATTCAGTCTAAAATGCAGTTGCAATTAACCTCCAATGAAGCGGTAAAACAAGCCGTCATTGCAGGACTTGGCCTTTCTATCATGCCACTGATTGGTTTGAAAAATGAATTGGAAAATGGCAGCATCAATATCGTTCCGTTGAAAAAATTGCCGTTAGTTACAAACTGGACGTTAATTTGGTTGCAGTCCAAAAAAATGAGTCCCGCCGCTAGCGCGTATTTGGAGTTCATTCGAAAAGAGAAGGATCACATTCAACAAAATCACTTTTCATGGATTGATTCCTTTTGATTTTTTGTGTCCCTAACTACTAGTTAGGGGTTTCCCATTATTTTATAAAGTGCCGCATTCGATTCCAACACGCGATTTTCAATCGTAATTTGCGATAATTGTGCCGTGACCAAATTATTTTCTCTTGCGTTTATTAAGAACACAGAGCTTTCGCCAAACGAAAACAACCGGTCTTCAGACTGAAGCATCGTCTCATAGTCTCTAACTAAGAGTCGAATCAATTCTTTTTGTTTTTCTAACGATCTAATTTCGGCTTGTTGGGCGGCAATTTTGTTTTTCAGTTGCCATTTTTCAGCTACCAAATCAAATTTTGAATCTTGAAGTTTGAATTTCGCCAGTTGCAAACCACCTCGCTCCTTTCTCAAGAACAAAGGCAGCGAGAAGTTGACCGCAATTTTATGATCTTGAAGTCGGTAGTTGTCAAAAGTACTAGGCTCGGACAAGTAAGAATATGCTAAGTCAATTTTAGGCAAGAGCAAATTGGCTTTCAGCTTTCGCTCGATATCTAACATTTCAATCTTATTTTCGAGTGCATTAATTTTGGGATGCTGTTCTAGTGCAGGATTGTCTAACATCAGATCATTAGTTCGTAAGGTTTCTTTGATGGTCGCCATCAGCTTTTCCTCCGGTATTATTTCGTCTTGCAGCTCGAGCGGTACATTGTTTTCGAGCCAAAGGAAATTGGACAATTCCAATTTTGCTTTTGCCAGTTTTAACTGGGATTCCTCCAAACTCAACTTCCGGTTTCTCACAATGATAGCAGCTTCAACACTGTCAATCGCAGGTTTATCGCCTTGAGCAATCAATTCGGCAATGCCTTTATAACGCGCTGCTGCATTGTTCAAATAATTTTGATACAAGCGCACTTCATTGAAATTTTGCTTCCATTTGAAATAAGCTATCGAAGCATCGTACAGCACGGAAATCGCGGCCAAATTTCGCTCTGCTTGACTCCATTTTACTTGAATCTTTGCCTTTCGAACATCGTTCATTCGCTGATTGATTAGAAACCCTTGCCCCAGTGGTACTGTAATTCCTACCGCCGTTACGCCTTGATTTGGAACCGTGTTTTCTGGATTCAAATAAACACCCGAATTGTTGTCAAAACCAGCCTTAATTTCGATACCATACCAGGTTGGAATCTTAAAACTGCTGTTTAACAAAGCGTAATATTCTTTGTCTTTGAATTTTTTTTGTTCAAAATCTACTTCGATCTTCGGGTCAAATCCACCTCGTGCTGCCATCAAATTGGCTTGAGCGGCATCGATTTTTAAGTTAGCACTTTTGACCAGAGGATGGTATTTTTTGACGTATCCCAAAAACTCATTGTAGCGCAATTGCTTGGCAGCCTCATTTTGGCACCAACCAGAAAAGCCCCACAATAAAAAACTTAATACGATTGCTTTCATTACTTTTTGTCTTTTTTTAGGGCTCCTTTAGGTTGATAATAATTCGGCGGAAACCCGTTAAGCGTTCGCCAAAGTTCGAACCAAACCGGAACATTATCAAGCAATGCCAAGGTCTGAGCTCCTGAACCGATGCTAATTTGTTTGGGCCAATGCGCTTCTTTTTCATCAGGCGCGATCAGTACTCGGAATTTCCCATTTTCACTGATGAAATTTTCAATGGCGACAATTCTTCCGCCGAAAGTACCATAGGACATATTTGGCCAGCCTGAAAATACAATCGTGGGCCAACCATCGAACCAAACACTTACCTTTTCTCCTTTATGGAGCAATGGTAAATCAGTTGGTGATACAAATGTTTCTACGGCGATATCGTATTTTTCAGGCATGATGCTTACTATAGGCGTTCCTTCCTTAATCGTTTCACCAATACCCGACTGCAAGGCTCGGTTGACATAGCCACTTTGTGGGGCTTTGATGTAATACATGCCGTTTCGAATTTGGTAATTGGCATACTGGTTTTTCAATTTGTTGACTTGTGCTTGCGTATCGTATTGGCTGCTCAAGGCTGTAAATTGATCGCTTTTTGCTTTTTGTTCTTTTTCCGAATATTCGGCACCGATGCGGTTCACTTCTACCTTGGCATTGATCCATTCATTTTCACTAGCTAACAATTTGTTTTCCTGAGTAATAATCTTCGCTTCGATTTCTTGCAATTTCAGTCGCTTTTCTTCCACGTCAGTCATCGGTTTTAAGCCTTCTTTATTTAAAGCCAAGGCTCGATTAAACTGCGTGGTAGCGATTTTTATTTGAGTTCTCACCGCCACCAAATCCATACTGTCGCTTTTGATTTTTAGCAACGATTGTCTGATTTTATTTTGGGCCTGCTGCAGCTTTAGTATTCGCTCCTTGTTGATGGCCCCAATTTGAGCGGTCAGGGAATTTACTTTACCGCCGTACGATTCGCCGGCACGTTCTTTAGCGATCATTTGGTTCTCCGTATTTTCAACCAAGTTGGGATCAAGGTATTCTTCTTTGGTTTCTGAAATGAAGAGAATCGTATCTCCTTTTTGCACAAAATCACCTTCTTTGACATACCATTTTTCGATTCTTCCCGCGATCGCAGAATGGATGGTTTGCGGTCGCTGATCGGGGCGTAGCGTTGTTACTGCTCCACTTCCTGAGATGTTCTGCGTCCAAGGCAAAAACAAGGTAATGACTGCCAAGATCGAAACTCCTACAATAATCTTATTCAGAATTCGATAATGAGGGCGCTCGATTAAGGTTTTGTAAGTGCTGTACTTATCAATACTTTCGTCGATTGTATTTTTATTGGAAATGTTCAGCATGATTCTTATTGTTTAGTGTCGTTTACAATTTTACCCTCACTCATGGTAATTTTTCGATTGCATTTTTGTTTCCAATAGTCTTTCTTAGACGAAACAATTAGCGTCCATTTGTTTTCTGGTGCGGTGATAAAATCAATTACTTCTTTGGCAGTATCGTCATCCATTTTATCAAGGGCATCTTCATAGAACAGGATTTTGGGTTTGCTAATGATGCTGCGTGCTAACAGAATTTTTTGCGCATTGGAAGACGATAGTTGTTTGCCTTCGGGAAATATTTTGGTGTCTAAACCTTTGGGTAACGATTTGATAAAATCGCCCAATTGAACATTATCAATTGCCCATTTCAAATCTTCCTGACTGATCAATGGATTGTTGAACGTAATGTTTTCTTGAATGGTTCCTTCAAAAGGAGTTTCTCCTGTGATGATCGTACTGACCTGTGAGCGATATTGTTCTAAGTTGATTTTTCGATACGTGTCATCGTTGCTGTAAAGCGAACCAGAAGAGGGCTGCAATAATCCCGATAAGATTCGGATGAGTGTTGTTTTTCCAGAACCATTAGTTCCTTCTAAATAAATCTTGTCCGATTGCTTGATGGTCAAATTGATTTTCTCCAGCACATAATTGGGAGCGTCGGGAAATTTATAACTAATATTTTCGGCGTCTAATTGAATATTTGCATAACAATAATCAGGTGATTTTAGTTGTGTTTCTTCCATTTCTAAGTCGGTGATTTGTCCGATTTTCTCCACCGCCGTTAACACATCATAGAGATTTTCCAAGCCCATTACAATCTTTTCAACGGAATTGATGACCAATAAAATGATGATTTCTGCGGCAACGAACTGACCGATATTCATTTTTTGGTTTAGGACTAAGTAACCGCCAATTAGCAATAAGCCTGCAGTAATCACGATCTTAAATACGATTAGCTGGGTAAATTGTCTTTTGATCACGTTGAAGTGTTTCTCCCGGTATGACAAATATTCTGAAACCAAGCGGTCGTTCTTGCTTAATGCAAAATCAAAATTCACAGCCTTTTTAAAACTAAAATTGTTTCGAGCCATCTCTTGCAGCCATCCCACTACTTTATACTTGTACTTCGATTCTTTTAAACTAGTGGACAATCCAGAATTAAAGGAGAATCGAAAGATGCCGTACAATAGCATTACTAGGAGAACTCCAAACAAAATGAAGAACGGATGGTAAAGCGACAGTAAAATAATCCCGAAGGTAATTTGCAGCAAAGCGGTCGAGAAATCGATTAGTAGTTTGGTGGCGCCTTTTTGAATGGTAATGGTATCAAAAAATCGATTGGCCAATTCAGGAGGGTACTGGTCGTAGAGTTCTTCCGTTTTGATTCTTGGCAAACGAAATCCAAATTCAAAAGACGATCGGATGAATATCTTTTGTTGCAAATTCTCTGTAATCCGCAATTGCATCAAGGATAGAAGACCCACCAAAGCAACACCTACAATGACGATAACCACTAAAAAAATCCAGGAGACACTGACTCTTCCTGATTGAATTAGGTTGATAATTGCTTGAATTCCGAGTGGTAGCGACAGACTGATGAGTCCCGCAAAAATCGCATAGAAAAAAATTTGTGAAATGTCTCGTTTGTCGAGTTTCAGTAAGTTGATTAATCGTTGTGTAGCGGTTAGTCCCATAATTATTTGCTAATTGTTTTTTGAACCAAGTCGATATAAAAATCGGTTGGTGATTCGTTTTCCTTGCAGTTTGTGATGGTTTTTAAATGGTCTTTCAAGAAATGCTGGTGAAGGGCTCCTTCCACAACGGAGGAAGCCAAACTATTGGCAAATAAATAATCGGGATTCACTTCTTGGATAATTTCTATAATTCTGGTGATGACTCTTTTGTATACCAAAAAGAATCCTTCTTTGTTTTCTTCATCCACTTCTTTGGTCAAAAGTGTCTTGGTAAATTGAACGATAATAATTCTATTCAGAATGGCTTCGTTGATGTGAAGTGTGGTTGTATCGTCTTTTACAATTTCGGTGACAATGGAGATGGCTCTTTTAAGTTTTTCCATCGGATCGCTGATGTTCGAAGTAGAAAATACTAGGCGGTATTCGATCCAACTCCAATACCAAGACGACAAGTACACCAGCAGTTTGTGTTTACTTTCAAAATAGCGGTAAACGGAACTTTCATTGGAACCAATTCGTTCCCCTAATTTCTTAAAGGTGAAATCTTCAAAACCAATTTCATCCATCAAGAGGATGCTTTCCTGTAAAATATTTTTACCTAGCGCAGAGGTTTCTGGATCTTTGACGTAGATTTTTTCGTTGACTTGGATTTTCAAATTGGATAAAATGTCGTTCATATTGCAATTATTTTATGCAAATATAATAGTAATACTATTACATATGAAATTTTAACTTATATTTATAAAAATTGGAAAAGCTAGAGAGCTGAATTACTTTATTCTACAAAATCAAGTTGCTCGTTCATTACACAAATTACTACCGAACTACACCAAAAATTTTAAGCCATTTTTAATTTAACAACCTGAATTTTAAGTTAATTTTCTTATATTTTTGTTAAAACACGAGTTTTCAACTTAAAATAATTAGCCTTGAAGAATATTATTTTAATCCTTTTAGTGGCGGTAGGCTTGCAGAGTTATGGGCAAACAACTTGCGCTACTGCCGTTCCACTAATCATTAATGGTCCATGTGTCTCATCAGCTGTAATCAGCGACCCCGTTCAAGATTTGCCTTTGATCACCAATAGTTGTGGTACTGTTAGTTTCGGACAAGAGTATTGGTATACGTTCACCGTTACTGGTGGCCCGTTGAATATTAAAATTAAAGTCGATTCTGTTGATCGGAATTTATATTTGCAACTCATCTCGTCAACGGCATCTTGTACAGGCCTAACACAAATTGCTTGCGCCAATAGCGATACAGCTTATAATGCTTCCCAAACGGAAACCATCAACCAATCGCTACCGAACGGCATCTATTATCTAAAAGTAATTAATGTAGGAGGCGGCAGCAGCATGAGTATTGATAATTTGTGCGTAACCTCAACTATAAATCCCTGTACTTCGATAACCAATATTGCGACTTGTGGCACTGCTGTAGCAGCAACTATACCTTCCGGAGCAGGCACCTACTCTACTCTAGTTTGCGGTAGTGCTACTCCTGGGGGAGAAAAAATATACACCTTTACACCTACGCTTACAGGCAACTATACTATTCAACAAAGCAGTTCCTTTACTAGTATTAATTATCAAGTCAAAACGGCATCCAGTGGTTGCAACGGAACCGGTTGGTCCTGCATTGCTACTCTTTTAAACGCTTCGAGCAGTGGAACCTTTGTATTAACAGCTGGAATCCAATACTACATTATGCTAGATCCTCAAACAACAACTGGAGGAAATGTCAATTTTAGTATTTCATGCGCTGTTCCTATCATCTTCAATGATGATTGTATTAATGCTACGACTTTAAGTGTAAATCCTTCTAATACTTGCGCGGTAACTGCTACTGGAAATACCGCAGCCGCTACCGAATCCTTGCCTGGTTGTTCCGGTACTGCTGATGATGATGTTTGGTACCAATTTACGGCTACTAATGGCACTCAAATTATTACGGTAACACCAGGAACGCTGACCAATGCCGTATTTGAAGTATTTGATGGAACTTGTGGGAGTTTCGTGAGTATTTTGTGTCAAGATACCACTTTAGCTAGCGCCGTTGAAACGTCGCCAGTTTCAGGATTAACCATTGGGAATACTTACTTTGTAAGAGTACATAGTGAAGCCAATGGCAGTGGGCAAGGAACCTTTACCATTTGCGTAGCTTCGCCTCCCAATCCTTGTTCGTCGATTACTCCTATTGATGCTTGTGGCACCACGATTAATCAAGTTTTGCAAGCAGGTTATGGAAGTTACAACAATGCTGCCTGCGGAAGTGATACCCCTGGCGTAGAGCATTTGTATATTTTCACTCCAACAGTTTCTGGAAATTACTATATTCAACAAAACAGTGCTTATGCACCGATTGATTACCAAATTAAATTGGTAGACACTGGCTGCAATGAAAACGGATGGGACTGCATTGGCACATTAACGGGGCCTACTATTAGTCCCAATATTAATTTGATCGCTGGAAACGAATATTACTTCTTACTTGATCCAAGCACGACTGCTGGAGGAACGGTCAACTTTACCTTGGCTTGTATTCCGACACCGCCATCAAATGATGAATGTACTGGAGCCCTAAATGTAGCCGTTAACGCTACACCTGTATGCGCTGTGAGTGCTAATGGTACTTCGATTGGTGCTACCGAATCGCAACCAGCCTGTTCCGGGACGGCCGACGATGACGTTTGGTATAAGTTTACGGCAACAAATGATACTCATGTAATAACCATTACTCCTACGACTATGGATAACGTGGTATTCGAAGTGTTTGATGGTAGTTGCAATGGCGGATTGACCAGCCTATTTTGTAACGACACTTCCACAGGAACAGCCGTTGAAGCGGGTACCCTTAGTGGATTGATCATTGGAAACAAATATTTTGTAAGGGTCTATAGTAATCCGAATAATAGTGGTTTTGGAGCTTTTAACATTTGTATTACTACTCCTGCCAATCCTTGCAACAGCATTACTACCATAGCCTCTTGCAATACAGTGATTAATGCCACTGCGGCTAGTGGTTCCGGAAGTTATTCGAACTCTGCCTGCGGCAATCTTGCCGATGGCGTTGAAAAAATCTATTTGTTTACTCCTGCAACTTCCGGAAGTTTTACCATAGCTCAAAGCAGTTCGTTTGGTACTATTGATTATCAAATCAAAGATCCGTCTTTGGGTTGCGATGCTAGCAATTGGAATTGCATAGGCAGTTTAACCAATGCCGAAACCAGCCCCTATTTCGCTTTAACGGCTGGAGTAGCATACTATTTCTTAGCCGATCCGCAAACCAGCTCGGGAGGTAATTTTAGTTTTTCAATTACTTGCGGCGTTATTCCACCTGATAATGATGAACCTTGCAACGCCACTCCTTTGAGCGTCAATTTACTTTGTACTTACGATACCTATTCCAATACCAATGCCAGTAGCAGCCAATTTGTAGGCGCGCCTAGTTGTGCCAATTATGTTAATAATGATGTTTGGTTTAGTGTGACCGTTCCTTCGACAGGGATGGTTGTCATTGATACACAAGCAGGCGGCGTTACCAATAGCGGCATTGCCATCTATGAAGGAGATTGCAGCGCTTTATCAGAGATTGCTTGTGATGATGATAGTAGTACCCATCCCTTAATGTCTTCCATCACTATCTCTAGCAGAACACCCGGTGAGGTATTGTATATTCGTTTTTGGGAAAACGGAGGTGGAGCCAACGGTACTTTTGGAATTTGTGTCACCACGCCTCCCGCTTGTGATGCACCAATTACACAGGCAACCAACTATACGACTGGTACTATTACCACTAGTTCGATTAGTGCAAGTTTTACAGGCGCCGCGTCAGGTTATTTGATTGTTCAATCCACATCAAATATTCCCCCTTCGTCACCCGTAAACGGTACACTTTATTCCGCCGCTAACATAACCAATTTGGGACTTAACTACACCTTTATCACTAACAGTCCGACTCCTGATTTTACAGCTACAGCTATTGCTGGGAATACTCGCTATTACTACTATATCTATGCTTATAACAATACCAATTGTGCTGGTCCAATCTATAGCGGCTTGGCACCTTTGACTGGTGATGCTACGACTTGCGTGTCCGTTCCTATCAATGTTGCCAGTAACGCCACTACGGCCACTGGTTTTACTTTAAATTGGTTTGCTCCTATTGGGGGAAATGCGTTGCCTATAACCTATACCATACAAATAACCACTGATGCTGGGTATACTTCCAATGTCGCTGGTTCACCCTTTACGGTCTTAAATCCAACCAATATTTTAAGTGTTACTGGCTTAACCATCAACACCAATTACTATTATCGAATCAAAGCATCCACTACAGTTTGCTCTAGTGCTTATGTTACTGGCGCTGTCTTTACCGGCTATTGCAGTTCTACTGCTACATCGGCTACTCGATACATTACAAGTTTTTCAACTACTGGTGGAAGTACCAATATTACCAACGCAGCTTCGGGTTATTCTGCTTCTGGCTACGGTGCCTTTTTATCGCAGGTGGTCGCCCAAGCTATTTATGGTACAGTAAATTTTTCCACGACCTTTTTTAATGGAAGTTTTGCTTATGGATGCAACATCTGGGTCGATTGGAATGATGATTTGGATTTTAATGACGCTGGTGAAAAAGTATATGCGTCAGGAGCTTTAGTGTTATCGGCGGCCGGAAGTTTCACCATTCCCGCAACGGCGTCCATTGGGCAACACCGTCTTCGGATTAAAGCCGATACCGGATCTTTTAACCCCACGGCTTGCGGAACGATTACAAGCGGAGAAACGGAAGATTATACTTTAGAAGTTACACCGCTTCCCTGTGCTACTAACCCTTCTAATCTTACGGCAATTTTCACCAGTCAGACGACCGCAACGGTGAGTTGGACAGCGCCAATTCCGGCACCAGCAGGAGGTTACCAATACTATTTTTCTACTTCAGCGGTTACGCCGTCTTATTTGTCCACGCCAACAGGTAGTGTCGGTCCTAGTATTACTTCGGTCACTTTCTCAAGTTTGATTCAAAACTACACCTACTACGTATGGGTTCGTTCGTATTGCGATGTGGCAAACGGTTCTGGAGTTTGGGTCGGCCCAGTGACTTTTTCGCAACTTAATTGTACCACAGGTTCGGGATTGGGAACCTCAACGTTAGGGTGTCCGTCCGTTAGTGCTGGAGGATTGAATTTAAACGGCTTAGATCCAGCGCCATTGAATGGCTGCGCCGCCATTGGTTGTGTTGATTTGCAAGCTCAATACCTGCATTTGGGAGAAACAACAAGCTATGCGGTATCCTCCATTCCCTACGCGCCACCCTATCAGTATGGCTGTATGGCCAATCCACTAAGCATCAATATCGACGA
>Ga0209023_10000279_pt1 | contig 85330 bp, 74 predicted proteins | sample LakOneMetagenome_FD_187468 | JGI IMG/M metagenome (GOLD analysis project Ga0209023, IMG submission 187468) | Freshwater and sediment microbial communities from Lake Erie, Canada (SPAdes) (version 2) | ecosystem: Environmental > Aquatic > Freshwater > Lentic | place: Lake Erie, Canada... | reverse complement strand
TCACCGGCGACGGCGGCCAGCGCGTCGCCCTTGGTGACGCGGCCGTCCTTGCCGGTGCCGGCGATGGTCGAGGTATCGAGCTTGTTCTCTTCGGCGATGCGGCGCACCGCCGGCGACAGCGGCAGGTTGGTGCCGCCCAGCTGGCCGGACGGCGCGGCGGCGGGCGCCGCAGGCGCTTCGGTCGGCTTGGAATCGTTGGCGGCCGCGGCAGGCGCGGCAGGCGCGGCGGCGGCCGGTGAGGCGGCGGCGGCTGTGGCGGCCGCGGCGCCGGCGCCTTCGGTGACCTTGCCCAGCACCGTGCCCGGGACGACCGTCGCGCCTTCCGGCGTCAGGATTTCCGAGAGCACGCCGTCGGCGGGGGCGGCGACCTCCAGCGAGACCTTGTCGGTCTCCAGCTCGACCAGAACCTCGTCCTTCTTCACCGCCTCGCCGGCCTTCTTCGACCACTTGGCGATCGTCGCTTCGGTCACGGATTCACCGAGCGTCGGGGTAAGGATGTCGGCCATGGGTCGCGGCTCCGGAAGGCAGTCAGGGTAAGTGGCCGGGGTTTACCCCCGGCGCGGTTGGAAGGCTAGGCGAAGGCCCTAGGCGAACGCCTCGGCCAGGAAGGTCTCGAGTTCTTTCAGGTGCCGGCTCATCAGGCCCGCGGCGGTCGAGGCCGAGGCCGGGCGGCCGACATAGCGCGCGCGGTTGGCGGCGACGTCGAGCTTCTCCAGCGTCAGCTCGATCCACGGGTCGACGAAGGTCCAGGCGCCCATGTTCTTGGGCTCCTCCTGGCACCAGACCAGTTCCGCGTTCTTGAAGCGGCCCAGTTCCTTCATCAGCGACTTGATCGGCCACGGATAGAGCTGCTCGACCCGCATCAGATAGACGTCGTCGCGGCCCGCCTTGGCGCGCGCGTCCACCAGGTCGAAATAGACCTTGCCGGTGCAGGCGATGACCCGGGTGATCTGGTCGTCGGGCTTGAGCTTGATGCCGCCCACGTCGCAGCCGGCCTCGGCGCCGTCCCACATGACGCGGCGGAAGGCGGTGCCGGCGGTCATGTCTTCCAGGTTCGAGACCGCCTTCTTGTGACGCAGCAGGCTCTTGGGCGTCATGATGATCAGCGGCTTGCGGAACGGCCGGTGGATCTGGCGGCGCAGGATGTGGAAGTAGTTGGCCGGGGTCGAGCAGTTGGCCACCTGCATGTTGTCCTCGGCGCAGGACTGCAGGAAGCGCTCCAGGCGCGCCGAGGAGTGTTCCGGCCCCTGCCCCTCGTAGCCGTGCGGCAGCAGCATGGTCAGGCCGCACATGCGCAGCCACTTGCGCTCGCCCGAGGAGATGAACTGGTCGATGACCACCTGGGCGCCGTTCACGAAGTCGCCGAACTGGGCTTCCCACATGGTGAGGGTGTTGGGGTCGGTGAGTGAGTAGCCGTATTCGAAGCCCAGCACCGCCTCTTCCGACAGGGCGGAATCGATGCACTCGAAGGACGGCTGGCCGGGCCTGAGGTTGTCCAGCGGGACGTACTTTGCCTCGGTGGTCTGGTCGATGATGGCCGAGTGGCGCTGGCTGAAGGTGCCGCGCACCGAGTCCTGCCCCGACAGGCGCACCGGGAAGCCTTCGTAGAGCAGCGACCCGAAGGCCAGGCTTTCGGCGGTGGCCCAGTCGATGTCCTTGCCCGTGTCGATGGCGGCCTTGCGGCCGTCCATGACGCGGCGCAGCGTCTTGTGGGCGTCGACGCCCTCGGGGACCGTGGTCAGCTTGGTCCCGATCTCGCGCAGCAGGGCCTCGGGCACACCCGTCTCGCCCTTGCGCTCGTCGCCGTCGGGCAGGCCCATGCCGGTCCAGGCGCCGTCCAGCCAGTCGGCCTTCTCGGCCTCGAAGGTCTTGCCCGCGGTCATCTCCGCGTCGAGGAAGGCCTCGAAGTCGGCGACCATCTTGTCGGCGTCGGCTTGGGTGATCAGCCCCTCATCGATCAGGCGCCTGGCGTAGATCTCGCGGGTCGAGGGGTGATCCTTGATCTTGGCGTACATCAACGGCTGGGTGAACGTGGGGTCGTCGCCCTCGTTGTGGCCGAAGCGGCGGTAGCAGAACATGTCGACCACCGCGTCCTTGGCGAAGGTCTGGCGGAACTCGGTGGCGATGCGCGCGGCGAAGACCACGGCCTCGGGATCGTCGCCGTTGGCGTGCAGGATCGGCGCCTGGACCATCAGCGCCACGTCCGACGGATAGGGCGAGGAGCGCGAGTTCTTCGGGCTGGTGGTGAAGCCGATCTGGTTGTTGACGATGAAATGCAGGGTGCCGCCGGTGCGGTAGCCCTTCAGGCCCATCAGCGCGAAGCACTCGGCCACCACGCCCTGGCCGGCGAAGGCGGCGTCGCCGTGCAGCAGCAGCGGCATGACCTTGCCGCGGCTGGCCTCGGGATCCTTCTGCAGGTCGAAGTACTGCTTGGCGCGCGCCTTGCCGAGCACGACCGGATTGACGATTTCCAGGTGCGAGGGGTTGGCGGTCAGCGACAGGTGGACGGCGTTGCCCTCGAACTCACGATCCGAGGAAGCGCCCATGTGGTACTTCACGTCGCCCGAGCCGCCCACGTCCGAGGGGACGGACGAGCCGCCCTGGAATTCGTGGAAGATGGCGCGGTAGGGCTTGCCCATGACGGCGGCGAGCACGTTCAGGCGGCCGCGGTGGGGCATGCCCAGCACGATCTCGTCGACGCCCATCATGCCGCCACGCTTGATCACCTGTTCCAGCGCGGGAACGAGCGCCTCGGCCCCGTCGAGACCGAAGCGCTTGGTGCCGGGGAAGCGCTTGTGCAGGAAGCGCTCGAAGGTCTCGGCCTCGATCAGCTTCCTGAGGATCGCCAGCTTGCCCTCGGGGGTGAACTGGATTTCCTTGTCGCGACCCTCGATACGCTCCTGGATCCAGGCCTTCTCGGCCGGTTCGGCGATGTGCATGTACTGCACGCCGACGTTGCCGCAGTAGGTGCGGTTGACGATCTGCAGGATTTCGCGAAGCGTCGCCTCCTCCAGGCCCAGCACGCCGTCGATATAGATCGGGCGGTCCATGTCGGCTTCGGAGAAGCCGTAGAAGCTGGGTTCCAGCTCGGCGTTGTGGATCGGCGGCTCGAGGCCGAGCGGATCCAGCTTGGCGTGCAGGTGGCCGCGGATGCGATAAGTGCGGATCAGCATCAGCGCGCGCACGGAATCGTGGGCGGCGGACCGGATCTGCTCCTGGGTGGCGCCGGCGGGCGCGCGGGCCTCGATCTGCTTGGCGGCCTTGGCCTCGACGGCGGGCCACATGCCGTCCAGCGCCGACAGCTCGTCGGTGCGCGCGATCACGCCCGGGCGGCCCCAGGACCCGGCGTTGGCCGCCTCGGTGACCTCGGCGGGGCCGTCCTTCAGGCTGTCGAAGAAGGCGCGCCAGGCGGCGCTGACGGACGCCGGGTCCTTGGCCCAGCGTTCGTGCAGGTCCTCCACGAAGGCGGCATTGCCGCCATAGAGGAAGGAGGTCTCGGCGAAGACCTGGTTCAGCCGGCCGGAATCGTCAGCCATTGTCTTGATCGTCCTTGGGCCCCCGCAGGGAGGAGGAGGCCGTCCATAGATAGTGTCAGTGTCTCACCAAGTCATTGCCGCCGGCGCGACGGCCCAAAAACCTGGCATGGCCTAGCCGTTCAGCAGTTCCAGAAGCGTCGAGCCCAGCGCCGCCGGCGAGGGCGAAACCTTGATGCCGGCGCTCTCCATGGCCGCGATCTTGTCCTCGGCGCCGCCCTTGCCGCCGGAGATGATCGCGCCCGCGTGGCCCATGCGCCGTCCCGGAGGGGCGGTGCGGCCGGCGATGAAGCCGACGGTGGGCTTGGAGCGGCCGCGCTTGGCCTCGTCCTTCAGGAACTGGGCCGCGTCTTCCTCGGCCGAGCCGCCGATCTCGCCGATCATGATGATCGACTTGGTCTCGGGGTCGGCCAGGTACATCTCGAGGATGTCGATGAACTCGGTGCCCTTCACCGGATCGCCGCCGATGCCCACGGCCGAGGACTGGCCCAGCTTGGCGTTGGTGGTCTGGAACACCGCCTCGTAGGTCAGGGTGCCCGAACGGGACACCACGCCCACGGAGCCACGCGAGAAGATGTTGCCCGGCATGATGCCGATCTTGCACTCGCCCGGCGTCATCACGCCCGGGCAGTTGGGCCCGATCAGGCGCGACTTCGAGCCCGACAGGGAACGCTTCACCTTGACCATGTCCAGCACCGGGATGCCCTCGGTGATGCAGACGATCAGCGGCACCTCGGCGTCGATCGCCTCCAGGATGGAATCCGCCGCGAAGGGGGGCGGGACGTAGATCACCGAGGCGGTGGCGCCGGTCGCGTGCACCGCCTCGCCGACGGTGTCGAAGACCGGCAGGCCGACGTGGTCCTGGCCGCCCTTCCCGGGCGTCACCCCGCCGACCATCTTGGTGCCGTAGGCGATGGCCTGTTCGGTGTGAAAGGTCCCCTGGGATCCGGTGATCCCCTGGCAGATGACCTTGGTGTTCTTGTCGACGAGGATGGACATGAGGGCTCTGGTTCTGGGTCTCTAGAGGCGGGGCAGGGTGTAGCTGAGGATCAGCGAACCCTTCTCGAATTTCAGGTCGACGGCGCCGACGCGGACGCCCGCGGGCTGGGCCGGCATTTCCGACAGCTTGGCGACGCGCAGCGGCGTGCGCACGCCGGCTTTCTCGGTGAAGTGGAAGCCGATCACGCCCTTGGGCAGGGGCATGGGATCGAAACCCAGCCAGGCGCGCACGCGGGCCTGGGCGGGGGCCAGGTCGCCGGGCTTGAAGGCGACGGTGCAGTTCACGAACGGGATCTTGCGGCCATCCTTGGCGGTGACCTCGCCGCGCGCGGCCATGACCACGATGACCTTGTCGCGGCCCTCGGCCTTCACCCGCAGTTCCTTGGCGGTGATCTTGCCGTTTTCGATATGTGGCTGCATCGGGAAGGGCATATTCAGCCAGCCCCGCAGCTCGGGCGTAGCGACGGCTCGGGCCATGTCGGCGTTGGTGTCGATGCAGACGCGGCGGAACAGATCAAACGGCGTGGCCGGCGGCGTCTGGGCCACGGCGGGCGTCAGGCTGGCGGCGGCGGCCAGGATGCCGGCAAGAAGGCGCTTCACAGTTCACCCCTGCGCTTGAGCCGGAAATAGCCGACCTGGATCCAGGTGACGTTGCCGCTGGCGGCGACGGTCAGGGTGGCGATGCGCTCGCTCGGGTCCAGGGTCTGGGCCACCTCGATCTCGGGCAGCCAGGCGCCGGTCGAGGGGGGCAGCAGGATGGCGGCGCGCGGACGGCCCTCGGCCAGGCGATAGGCCCAGCCAATGCTGCCGCCCCGGGCGCGGCCCGGGCCCAGGGTGCGGGCCAGTTCGGCGGCCACCACGCTGTTCTGGCCGGCCGGCTCGAAGGTCAGACCGCACTCGGTCCACTCGACGGACATCTGGCCGGGCTCGCTGATGGTGCGGCGGCGGATCACCGCCAGCACGGGCGCGCCGTCGAATTCGCCGGGCGCAAGCTGGTGGTAGGTCAGGGCCGCGCCGGTCGGGTCCTGCAATTGCCTGGGCATGAAAGGGCCGAAGCCCGCCTTCACGGCCTCGGCGTTCAGCGCCTCGGCCGAGGTCGCGCCGGAGAGGCAGACCTGCAGCGCCAGGGCCGCGGCCTTGGCCGGCTTCACCACGACATGGGCCGCGGCCGCGGGCGCCGCTGCGGCCGGTGTCTGGGCGGCCGCCGGCGTCAGCATCAGGGCGGCGAGCGCCACGGCGGCGAGCGGCAAACGCATCAGTCGCCGTTCCCCTTGGCGCGGGCGGCCTTGTAGAGGTCGCGGATCTGGCCGGGTCGCAGGGCCTCCAGCTGTACGCGCGCCTTGCCGACATAGGTCGGGTCCCCCGCGCCCTTGCCGGTCAGGACATAGGCCTCGGGATCGGTCTCGCTGGGGGAGTAGGTGAAGACATAGGGCGTGGCGCGGTTGCCGGCGCCGGCGACCAGGATCACCGACTTCTCGTCGTCGCAGGCGAACACCTTCCAGTACTGGGCGCCGTATTCGCGCTGGATCGGCCCGTACTCGCAGTTCAGCGCCTGGGCGCGCGCCGGCGCGGGCTGGGCGACTGAGCCCAGCAGCACGGCGGCGGCGAAGAAGGCCGAAGCGATCCTCATCCCTTCACCGCCTTGACGATCTTGGCGGCGGCGTCGGCGAGGTCGTCGGCGGCGATGATGTCGAGGCCGGACTCGTTGAGAATCTTCTTGCCGAGGTCGACGTTGGTGCCTTCCAGGCGAACCACCAGCGGCACCGTCAGGCCGACGTCCTTGACCGCCGCGATCACGCCTTCGGCGATGATGTCGCAACGCATGATGCCGCCGAAGATGTTGACCAGGATGCCCTTCACCGCAGGATCGGAGGTGATGATCTTGAAGGCCGCGGTGACCTTTTCCTTGGAGGCGCCGCCGCCGACGTCGAGGAAGTTGGCCGGCTCGGCGCCGTACAGCTTGATGATGTCCATGGTGGCCATGGCCAGGCCCGCGCCGTTGACCATGCAGCCGATGTCGCCGTCGAGCGCGATGTAGGAGAGATCGAACTTGGAGGCCTCGACCTCCTTGGGATCCTCTTCGGTCAGGTCACGCAGTTCGGACAGTTCCGGGTGCCGGAACTCGGCGTTGTCGTCGAAGCTGATCTTGGCGTCGAGCAGCATGACCTGGCCCGCGCCCGTGACGATCAGCGGGTTCACTTCCAGCAGCGCCATGTCCTTGGTCGTGAACGCCGCATAGAGCTGGCCCAGGATCTTCGACATCTGCTTGGCCTGGTCGCCCTTCAGCTCCAGCGCCTTGGAGACGGCGCGGCCGTGGTGGGGCATGACGCCGGTGGCGGGGTCGATCTGGAAGGTGTGGATCTTTTCGGGCGTGTCGTGGGCGACGCCTTCGATGTCCATGCCGCCCTCGGTGGAGGCCACCACGGCGACGCGGCTGGTCTCACGGTCGACCAGCATGGAAAAGTACAGCTCGCGCCCGATGTCGGCGCCTTCCTCGATGTAGAGGCGGTTGACCACCTTGCCCTTGGGCCCGGTCTGGGCCGTCACCAGGGTGTTGCCCAGCATCTCCTTGGCGTTTTCCTCGACCTCGGCGGCGGTCTTGACCACCCGCACGCCGCCCTTGGCGTCGGGGCCCAGCTCCAGGAAGCGGCCCTTGCCGCGCCCGCCGGCGTGGATCTGCGACTTCACCACGAAAACCGGCGAGTCCTTCAGGTACTTGGCCGCATTGGCGGCCTCGGCGGCGGTGAAGACCGGGAAGCCGTTGGGCACCGGCACGCCGAACTCGCGCAGCACGGCCTTGGCCTGGTGTTCGTGGATGTTCATGGGCGCCTTGAAAACCGGGGTTCGCGGAATCGGAAATCCCCGGCCGCTCGCCGGGGCCGCCGCTTTTCGCACGCGCGAAAGGGGGGTTCAACATTGCCGCGGCGCGGGATGGGAAAAAGGCTTGCATCCTTGGCGGCAAAATTCCTCAATGAGTGAATAATGAGAGCTTCAGGGGGCTCCGCCATGGCCGATGCGTTTCGCAACCCAGCGCCGCTGATGCCCGACGTCTGGGCCCTGCACGGCCGCTGGCGCGCCGCCCGGCCGGCGGTCGAGAGCTGGGACGGAACCCTCGACTGGGCAAGCCTGATGGCGCGCACCAATCAGGTGGCCAATGGCCTTGCGGCGCTTGGGTTACAGCCCGGCGACCGGGCCGCCGTCCTGATGGGAAACAGCCTGTCGGTGGTGGAGGTCCTGGTCGGGCTGATGCGCGCCGGCATAGCCGCGGTGCCCCTCAACCCGTCCGTGACCGACGAGAGCGTGGCGGCGATGATGACCGACGCCGGGGTCAAGGCGCTGTTCCTCAGCGAAGAGCACGCCGGGCGGTCATTTCCCCTCGACGGCCTGATCGAAGGTGGGCTGATCAGCCGCGGCGGCGGGGTGGGCCAGGACTACGCGAATTGGCGTGACGGCCAGTCCGACGCCGATCCGAAGGTCGAAATCCAGCCAAACTGGGTCTGCAACATCATCTATTCCTCGGGCACGACCGGTTCACCCAAGGGCATCGTCCACACCCATGGCCAGCGCGCCGCCTGGGCCGGCGACCTCGCCCTGGCGCTGCGCTACGACAGCGCCGCGCGCACCCTGGCCGTGGTGGGCCTGCATTCGAACATCAGCTGGGTGTGCCTGCTGTGCACCCTGCACTGCGGCGGAACCCTGCTGGTCGAGCGCCACTTCGATCCGGCGGAAGTCTTCGCCGCCGTCCGCGAGCGCGACGCCAGCCACAGTTCCATGGTGCCGCTGATGTGCCAGCGCCTGCTCGACGCCTGGCCAGCGGACCTGGCCGCCCCCACCGGCCTGCGCTCTTTGATGTGCTGCGGCTCGCCCCTGCCCGCGGCGGTGAAGGGCGAACTGCTGCGGCGCCTGGGCGGGGTGCTGATCGAGCTCTACGGCTCCACCGAAGGCGTCATCACCACCCTCGATCCCGAGGACGCCCCCGCACGGCTGGCGTCGGTCGGCAAACCCCTCCCCGGCACGGACCTGTGCATCCTCGGCGCCGACGACCAGCCCGTTCCCACGGGTGAAGCCGGCGAGATCGTGGGGCGCGGCCGCTTCGTCATGGACGGCTACTGGAATCGCCCCGAGGCCACGGCCGAAGCGACCTGGACGGATGCGCAGGGCCGTCCCTGGCAGCGCAGCGGCGACATCGGGCGGCTGGACGCCGAGGGCTTCCTCTACGTCGTGGACCGCAAGAAGGACATGATCCTGTCCGGCGGCCAGAACGTCTATCCCGCTGACCTGGAGGCGGTGCTGTTCGAGCACCCGGCCGTGGCCGAGTGCGCCGTGGTCGGCGCCCCCAGCCGCAAGTGGGGCGAGACGCCCATGGCCTTCGTCGTGCCCGCCTCGGGCCATGCGCCGGAGGCCGAGGCTTTGCGCGAATGGGCCAACGGCCGCGTGGCCAGGTTCCAGCGCCTTGCCGCCGTGGTGCTGGCCGAGGCCCTTCCGCGCAACGCCACCGGCAAGGTGCTCAAGCGCGACCTGCGCCAGGATTTGCCGACCCTCGACTAGCGACCCCTGCTCGCCAACGAAAAGGGCCGGCCCTTTCGGGCCGGCCCTGATCTGGAATGGTCGGCGGCTGAGGGGCCGCCGGCTAGCCCAAGCGGTAGGCTACCAGCGCCAGCGGACGCCGATGCGGGCCGTGCCGCCGTCGATGTCGCCGCCGAAGTTCCACTCGCCCTTCACGAAGCCTTCCAGCCCGTAGAGGGTCTGGGCCGTGAAGCCGAAGTCGACCAGGCCATGGCTGCCCAGGCCGGTGTCGGCGAAGTCGATGCTCGTCGCGCCGGTGGTGAAGGTCAGCGCATTGTCGCCCTCGAACTCGTCGACCCAGTAAGCGCCGATGTAAGGCGTCACGATCACGTCGCCCGAACCCATGGTCCCGCCCACGCGGGCCCCGGCCTTGCCGCGCAGGCTGGTGGCGTCGTCGAAGTCGACCGTCATGCCGGACGTGGTCACGCTGTCCAGGCTGGTGGTCGTCCACGACAGGGCCGCGATCGGCTCGATGAAGAAGTCATCACCGCCCCAACGGTAGCCGACTTCACCCTGCGCGCCCCACGTCGTTCCGTCGAAGGAGAACAGGGTCGGGATGGTGTGGAAGTTGCCGTCCACCGTATAGAAGTCGCCCTTGATCAGGCCGTTCAGGAAGAAGCCGTCAGAGGCCCAGCCCGCGTAGGCGCCGACGTTCCAGCCCTCGGTATCGAACGAGTTGCCGTCGACGTTGAACTTCATCTCCTGCTGGTTGAAGCCCATCGTCGCGCCGTAGAGCGTGGTGCCCTGCAGGTTGTCGAAGCCGAACTGGAAGCCGCGGTTGTCCGACTTCTCCGACAGATCAGGCGCGAAGCTGAAGCCGCCGATCGTGTAGGTCTCGAGGTTGTCGATCTTCTCGCCGCCGACAGCGGCCTGCATCCAGAGCTCCCAGCCGTCCGACCGGCCGGCGCCGCCCGGACCCGCGCTCGCGCCGCCGTAGCCGCCCGCGTCGCGGGCTTCCTGCCAGCGCGCGGAGATCGCATCGCCGGACCGGCGCCAGAAGTCCTGGCCGCCGGACATGGCGCCCAGCAGTTCGAAGGCCTCCTGATCGGGCAGGCCCACGATCAGCCAGTTGTCGTTGGCCGCGTCGAAGAACAGCGAATACTCGACGAAGCCCTTGTCGACGTTGGCCATGGAGAACTCGTTGCCGACTTCCGCCGCGTTGGCGGAGTCGACGACCAGGATGCCGCCGAAGTTGAGCGCGCCCGGCGAACCGGCCAGCACGTCGTTCGGCACGATCAGGGTCGAGCCCTGGGCCGAGCCGATGAACAGACGGTCGGCCGCCGAACCCGGACCGCCCAGCTGGACGTCGAGGTCCAGCTCGGAGTGCTGGCCGACGCCGTTCAGGCCGGTGAAGCTCGTCGCCGTCATGACCAGCTGGTCGTTCACCTGGCCGTCGACGCCCGAGATGGTCCCGGCGTTGTCGAAGAACTCCAGGCCCGAAAGCGTCGTGGTGGCCGCCGCGCCGGTGAACTGGCTGAAGGTCATGTAGCCGTCGTTGTCGACGTCATCCGAACCCAGGCCGAAGCTCGACGTGCCATAGGCGTACCAGTCGCCGTCCTGTTCCAAGTGGTCGGCGTTGTCGGTCAGATTGACGAAGCCATAGATGGCGCCGTCGTTCTGGATGAAGGCCGCCGCGCCGTTCACGTCGATGGCCCGGCCGCCGCCGCCGTAGATGGCGCCGTCGTTATAGATGTAGGTGCCGTCGACCGAGTTGGACTGGATGGCCCAATCGAAGCCGTAGACAGAACCGCTCTCGACATTGATGTCCGACGCGCCGGCCGAGTTCACGTGAATGCCGACCGCGTCGTACGAGTAGATCCGGTTGTAGGTGTGGATCTCGACGTCGTCGGTGTTGGAGGCGTCAAGGCCGCCGGTGCCGGCGTAGATCGCGTCGGCGCCCAGGCCGTAGGCGCGGACCAGGCTGGCCAGGACCAGGACGTCGCCGCCGCCAGCGTAGGCGTTGATGCCGTCGGACCCATCGCCGTAGGTGGTGGTCGAGGTGGCCGAGATGCTGACGTCGCCCGAGTAGTAGGTGAGCAGCACGGGATCCAGGTAGTAGGCCGCGTAGGCGTCAATGCCGTCGGAGCCGTCGCCGCGGGTGACGACCTGGTTCGAGGTGATCGAGATGTTGCCGCCCTCGGCGTAGGTGTCGATCCCCGTCGAGTTGGCGCCCGAGGTGTAGACCCGCGACGAGAAGACCGAGACGTCGCCCTGGAAGTTGCCTTCGAAGCCCGGCGTCGGGTCGTAATAGTTGAACGCCGCGGCGTAGATGCCGGTCGAGGAGTCGCCGTAGGTGCGCACAAAGTAGGAGTGAACCTCCACGTCGCCGCCGCCGGCCTCGGCGATGATGCCGTAGGCGTTGTAACCCTCGGTGCGGACGAAGTCGGAGTCGACGTAGGTGTCGCCCACGAAGGTCGCGCCGGCGAAGCTGTCGTAGTAGCCGAAGCTGACCGCGACGATGCCGTCAGCGTAGTCGCCCTGGGTGTAGGACGAGTGCGAGTACACATCGACCAGACCGCCGCCGTAGTTGAGGCCGACAACGCCGTCTGACCGGTCGCCGAAGGTCGACACGAAGACCGAGTCGATCTCGACGCCGTAGTGGCCGATCGCGACGATGCCCGCCGAGGCGTAACCGTCGGTCGTGACGTTGAAGCTGTCGACCGTGGCCTTGCCGAGGTTGGCGATGGCGAAGATGCCGGTTGAGAAGTCCCCGTAGGTGTGGGTCTGGTCGGCAGTGACGTCCGCGCCGGTAAAGCCGTAGGCGTAGATGCCGGTCGAGAGGTCATCGAAGGTCATCACCGTGCCGGAGTCGACCGTGGTCGTGCCCAGGAAGGCGTAGCCGTAGATGCCCACCGAGCCGAGGCCGTTGGTGGTCACCAGGTCGCTGGTGATGTCCACATCGCCGTAGTTGAAGGCGTAGGCGTCGATGCCGTAGCTGCTATCGCCGCTGGTGTGGACCGTGCCGGAGTCGATCGTGATGTCGCCGTAGTAGGTGTAGGCGTCGATGCCGTCGGAGTCGTTGCCGGTGGTGTTCACCAGGTCGGAGTTGATGGTCACGTAGTCGGTGGCGTCGCCGCCGAGGCTGATGCCGACGATGCCCGCCGAGAGGTTGCCCGAGGTCTCGACGTGGCCCGAGTTGATCAGCACGTAGGCGTTGGCGCTGAAGCCGAAGATGCCCACCGCGCTGTAGCCCGAGGTGATGACCGTGTTGGCGCCGTTGGAGATGTTCACGCCGGAGAAGCCGTAGGCGTAGATGCCGTAGGCATAGTCGCCCGAAGTCTCGACGTGGCCGTCGGCGTTATCGACCGTGGCGATGCCGTTGTAGGCGTAGGCGCGCAGGCCGTCGCTGTAGTCGCCCGTAGTGTAGACCGCGCCGGTGTTGATGGCCGTCGCGTCGCCAGCGTAGCTGTAGGCAGAGACGCCGTAGCTGTAGATTCCGGCGGTGTTGATCACGCCGCTGTTGTCGCCGGTAGCGTCGCCATACCGGCTGATGGCCGAGAGGCCGCTGGCGTAATCGCCCGTCGTGGTCACCGCGCCGACGCCATTGACGTTCACATCGCCGAAGAAACTGACCCCGATACCGCCTTCCGACGAGAAGCCGTCGGTGGTGACGTCATTCACCGAGACATACACGTCGCCGAAGGTCGAGGTGGCGGAGATGCCTTCGATGTAGTCGCCGTAGGTATGGATGGCGCCGGTGGAGATCGCCGAAGCGCCGAGGTAGCCGTAGGTTTCCACGCCCGCGCCGCCGAAGCTGGAGGTCACGGTGACGTCTTCGACGGTGAGGTCGGTGTAGCCGTGGAAGCTGGTGGCGAAGACGCCCCAGGCGCTGTCGCCGCCGCTCTCGGAGGTGATGGAGCCGGTCGCCGACAGGTCGATGTCCTGGTCGGCGTAGAGGTTCACGCCGGTGGCGTAGTTGTTGTTCGCGGAGACGTCGATGGAACCGTCGACGGTGATGTCCAGGGCGCCGTTGGCGGAGATGGCGCTGAGGCCATAGCCGAGGTCATCGGCTTCAACGGTCATGGCGCCGGTGAAGCTGACGCTCGCGTCGCCCGTGGTGTTGATCTTGGTCCCGTAGCCGTCGAGGTTCTGGGCGATGACGTCGATGTCGCCGACGAAGGTGACATCGGCGGTCTCGGCCTTGATTTGCACGCCCGTGCCGTAGTCGAAGCCGTAGGTGTAGAGGTCGCCGGTCATGTCCAGCGTCGCGGACGTCGTCGCCGACAAATTGATGCCCAGGCCGTCGTCGAAGTAGGAATAGACATCGACGTCGCCGATGACCGTGACCACGGCGCTGTAGCCGTTGGCGGTCATGCCCAGCGCGTCGGTGCGGCCGTAAACATCGAGGCTGCCGTTGAGGTAGATCGTCGCGGTGAGGTTGGCGGACGAGATCAGGCCCTGGCCGACGCTGTTGTAGCCGGTGACGTGCAGGTCGCCCGTGGCGCCGACGTAGGAGTCGCCGTTGCTCGAGATCGCGGTCAGGCCGACGCCGGCGGTTTCGCCGTAGATGTAGGCGTCGCCCACCAGGGTGGCGGACGCGGTATTGTTCACGGTCTGGGAGAAGATACCGAGGCCCTGGCCGGTGAAGGAATCGACCGCCAGGTTGCCGGTGATGGTCACATCCGAACCGGCCACGCCGAAGGCGTAGACGCCGTCGGCGTTGCCGAAGGCGTCGACTTCAACGTAGCCGGTGATGTCCACGCTCGAAGCGCCCGCAGTTGCGGTCCTAACCCCCGTTCCCGGGCCCGCGTAGGCATAGACTTCGATGCCGCCGGTGACGTCGACCGTCGCGCTGGTCAGGCCACTGGCGATGATGCCGATCGCGACGTCGTCGCCGTAGGTATAGAGGTCGCCGCCCGTCACCGTGACGGAGGCGTCGCCCTGGCTGGCGATGGCCACCAGGCCGTAGCCGATGCCCGCGAAGGCGAAGCTGGAGGTGTTGCCGGTGACATCGATGCTGGCGTCGCCGAGCGTGGCGTAGGCGTAGATGGCGGTGGAGTCGATCGTGGCTCCGACGTCCAGGTCGCCCACGACGGTGACGGCCGTATCGCCGGTGCTGGAGATTGCGCTCACGCCGACGGCGTAGTTGGTGGCCCCCGCGTCGATATTGCCGGTTACGTCCACCGTGACGTCGGTGACGCCCGAGGCGTCGACGGCATAGGCGTTGGTGTTGCCGTAGGCGGCGATGTCGCCGGTGATGTTGACGTAGACCGAACCGGCGTGGGAGGTCGCGTAGACGCCCCAGCCGCGGAAGTCATCGCTGTCGGCGTAGATATCGACCGTTCCGGTCACCGAGGTGTCGCCGCCGTTGGAGACCACGTCGATACCGACCGCGTCGTTGGCGTTGGCGGTGACGAAGACAGAGCCGCTGACGTCGGCCGAGGCGTCGCCGAGGTTCGCATGGCTGACCACGCCTTCGGCGAAGCCTTCCGCGTCGACGATGATCGAGCCGTCGGAGATCACCGAGGAGTCGCCCAGGTCGGCCGATGCGACGATGCCGTACGCTTCAAGCGTCGAGGAATCGACGTCGATGTCGCCGGTGACGCCGACGGTGGCGTCGCCGTAGCCGATCGCGGTCACGCCGACGGCCTGGGTCACGGCGTCGACCGTGACATTGCCGGTGGCGTAGGCGTAAGCGTCGCCGAAGGTCGACAGACCCAGCACGCCGCCGGCGTCGGCCGTGAACGAGGTGACCGTCACGTCGCCGATGGCGGTGGCGGTGGCGTCGCCGAAGACCGAGAGCGCCGCGATGCCCGCGCCGCGGCCGTCGGCGGTGACGAGGACGTCGCCCGTAACGGTCGATTCGGCGTCGCCGAAGAAGCTGTAGCTGGTGACGCCGTAGCCGGTGTCGTTCTGGGCGTCGACGGTGACGTTGCCGGTGACCTCGGAAGTCGCGCCGTCGAGGCCGGCCGACTGCACGCCCGTGGCGTCGAGGTAGCCGTAGACGTCGACGTCGCCGGTGACCGTGGCGGTGGCGATGCCGTTGCTGGAGAAGGCCTCGACGCCGATCCCGTCGTCGAGCCAGGCGGTGACGTCGATATCGCCGGTGGCATCGACCGTGGCGCTGTCAAAGCCCGCGGCCGAGATGCCGGTCGCGGTGGTCTCGCCGAAGACATAGACATCACCGTCGGTGGTGACGCTGGCCGCGCCGTACAGCGACTGGGCCTGCAGGCCCATGCCGCTCAGGGTGTCGGCGTAGACGTGGGTGTAGCCGGTGACGTCGATGGTGGCGTCGAAGAAGAACGACTGGGCCAGCGCCCCGGTGGCGTCGTCGTAGCCGTAGACGCTGATGCCGTCGCCGACCGTGATAGTCGCGCCGCCGAACAGGCCGTAGGCGTCGACGCCCACGCCGGTTCCGTTGGCGGCGAAGACGTCGACGTTGCCGGTTACAGTCACATCACCGCCGGTCGCGCCGTTGGCCACGACGCCCGTGGCGTCGTCGAAGCCGTAGACGTCCACATCGCCGTCAACGGTGACCGACGAGGTCCCGCCGGTCAGCATCAGCACGCCCATGCCGCTGTCGATGTAGGAGTAGACGTTGACGTTGCCGGTGATGTCGAGCGTGGCCCCGGTGGCGGCCTCGATGTAGGCGCCGGTCGCATCGTTGTAGCTGTAGACCGACAGGTCGCCGGTCATGGTGATGTCGACGGCGCCGTTCTGCGAATAGGCCGAGATGCCGACGCCGGTATAGGTGTCGAGGGTGCCGATGCCGTCGCCGACCTGGACGTCGCCGGTGATCGTGGCGGTCACGCCGTTGTAGCCGATGGCGTCGATGCCCGTCGCGACGTCGCCGTCGCCGACCAGGATGTCGCCGGTCACGGTCAGATCGAGGCCGGTGTAGCCGTAGACGTAGATGCCGGTGTTGTCGAAGTTGTAGTCGTCAACGTCGGCATAGATGTCGCCGGTGATGTTCACCGTCGCCGCGCCGGCGGCGTAGACGCTGACGCCGGTGGTGTCGCCGTTGCTGTGCACCTCGATGTAGCCGGTGACGCTGACGTCGGCGTCGACCAGCGTATAGGCGTCAACGCCCATCGCGTTGCCGTCGGCGTAGACATAGATGCCGCCGGTCGTATCGATCGTCACGCCCAGGTTCTGACCGCCGACGCTGATGCCGTAGGCGGAGCCGAAGCTGTTGGAAACGGACAGGTCGGCGTCGTTGTAGACCTCGACCACGCCGGCGAAGGAGTAGCCGTCGATGCCGGCGGCGAAGAAGGCGTTGGTGTCGACGGTGATGTCGCCGGTGTTGTTCACATAGGCGATGTTGCCGAAGCCCACGGCGTCGACCGAGATGCCCGTCGAATAGATGACGTTGCCGCCGGCGTAGATGTTGCCCGAGTTCTGGACGATCGCGTCGCCCGCGCCCGCATAGACGCTGATGCCGGAATAGCCGGCCGTGATCGTGGCCGCACTGTCGACCTCGGCGTCGCCGCCGCCCACGGCGTCCACGTCGATGCCGTTGAAGGTCGAGTCGATCTGGGCGCCGAGGAAGGCCGTGACCGTCGCGTCGTTGCCCGGGTCGGCGTCGACATTGACGCCGTTGCCGGTGTTGGTGACCACGTCCACCGCGATGAGCGGACCGCCGCCGGCGAGGATGACGGTGATGTCTTCACCCGCGTCGCCGACATAGACGATGCCGCCCGGATAGGGATTGCCCACCCCGGTCGTGGCGGTGCAGAGCGCCACGCCGTTGATGTCATTGCCGCATTCGTCGCCGGCCCAGGCCTGGCCAGGGACCGCCGCTGCGATCAGGATCGATACGCCGAGGGCCGTACCGCTGAGGAACAAGGCGCGCGTGGTGATGGACGCCGCGCCGGTGGCGCGCGCAGAACGGAAAGCCATATTGAAATCCCCCCGGCGCGCGAACCGCTACGCCTGTCCGTCCACCATGCGATACAGCGGGAGACCAGGAGGCGGTAACACCGTTTTCCGGGCTTACCTAGAGCGTAAGCACCGAAACAATTTCAATTTCTGGCGACGGGCTGTTCGCCGTCCACGCGCTTTCGTTGATCAGGACTCTCGCCAGGCATGAAAAAGGCCTCCGGCGCGAACGCCGGAGGCCCTTCATTCGGGTCGAAGCCCCTCTGGATCTAGTAGCGGGCGGTGAAGCGAACCATCCAGGTGCGCGGCGCGCCATAGTAGACGGTGCGGATCGAACCGACCGAGGAGAACTCCTGGCCCTCGGTGCGGTAGACTTCATCCGACAGGTTCTGGCCGTAGACGCCGACGCTGTAGCGGCGATCCTGGTTCTGCCAGACGGCGCGGGCGTCGTAGAGCCAGTAGTCTTTCGAGAACAGGCCGTTCGAGACGTTGGTGTTGGTGAAGGTGTTGTCCACCGCCAACGCCATGGCCGAGCGGAAGCGCGCGTTGGCGCCCAGGGTGAAGTAGCCGTTGCCGTTCAGGTTCCACTCGTACTGGCCGGCGAAGCGGGCCGTCCACTCCGGCGCGAAGGCCGGCTGCTGGAAGGCGCGGCTGCCGCCGAAGTTGGTGAAGCGCAGGTCGTCGAATTCCTTGTAGTCGGCGTTCAGGTAGCCGATCTGGGATTCGAGCAGCAGGCCCTCGACCGGACGCCACTGGCCTTCGAACTCGACGCCGAACACTTCCATCCGGCCGGCGTTGAGAACGCCAAGCTGGGGCGTGGGAACGCCGAGGATCACTTCCAGCGACGAGATGCGGGCCTGGAAGTCCTGGTAGTCGGTGTAGAAGGCCGTCAGGTTCAGCTGCAGAGAGCGGTCGAACCACTGGGTCTTGGTACCGATCTCGTAGGTCGTGGCGGTCTCGGGGTCGTACTCGGTGCGCTCGGCGGCCGAGTTGGCCCGGCCGTTGAAGCCGCCCGACTTAAAGCCGCGGCTGACCTTGGCGTAGATCATCCGGTCGTCGTCGATCTGGTAGTCGAGCGAGACCATCGGCGACCAGTCGTCCCAGGTGTCGTCCGCGTTGAACAGGAACGGCGTCACCGACGTGAACAGCGGGTTGGACGACACCGTCGAGGTGGCGCGGGCGTAGTCCTTGCTTTCACGCGTGTAGCGCAGGCCGGCCGACAGCCCCAGGCCGTTTTCCCAACGGTAGCTGAGGTTGGCGTAGCCCGCCCAGCTGGTGGTTTCCAGGTCGTCGTCGACGAAGCGGGTGAAGGTGATGCCGCCGCCGATCAGGTCGTCCGCATAGGCTTCCTGGTGGGAGGTGATGTTTTCCTTCAGGTAGTAGGCGCCCAGCACCGCGTTCCAGTGATCGTCGGAATAGAGCAGCTGGAATTCCTGGCTGGTCTGGTTCTGGTCGACGCCGACGAAGACGTCGCCGGTTTCCTTCTGGGTCGCGTCGATATCGACGTAGTCGTCCGTCTGCAGGTTGCGGTAGGCGGTGATCGACTTGAAGGTCAGGTTGTCGCTGACGTCATAGGTGATCGTGCCGCCGACGCCCCAGTGGCGCAGCTGCGTCGAATTCGGCAGGGTCGAGGTAGCCGCGCCGGTGAAGTTGTAGGAGTTGGGGTTCGGCACAGTGAGAAGCGGCGCGCCGAACAGGGTGGTCAGGTTGTTGATCGGCTGGCCCAGGGTCAGGCCCGCGTCATCGGCCGAATAGTCGGCGGAGATGTCGACACGCAGGTCGTCGCTCGGCGTCCAGGCCAGGGCGCCGCGCAGGCCCCAGGTGTTCTTGTCGTTGTATTCGCGGCCGTTGAAACGGTCGGTGACGTAGCCGTCGTGGGCCGAGTAGATGCCGGCCAGGCCCAGGGCCAGGGTGTCGCTGACCGGGCCCGAAACCGAGCCCTTGGCTTCGACCATGCCGTAGTCGCCCAGCGCCAGCGAGGCATTGGCGCGGAACTCGTCGTCGGGCTTGCGGGTGACCAGCTTCAGGGCGCCGCCGATGGTGTTCTTGCCGTACAGCGTGCCTTGCGGACCGCGCAGCACTTCGACGCGCTCGAGGTCCAGCAGGTCCATCTGGGCGCCGCGGATGCGCGAGAGGTAGACGTCGTCGATGTAGACGCCGACGGCAGGGTCGAAGGTCTGCAGCGCGTCGGGCTGGCCGATGCCGCGGATGTAGATGTTGGTGGCGTTCGACGAGCCACGGCCCTGCACGATGTTCAGGTTCGGCACGGAGCCTTGCAGGCCGGTGGTGTCCTGGGCCTGCATGCGGGCGAGCGCGGCTTCATTGAAGGCGGAGACGGCGCCGGGAACGCGCTGATTGCTTTCCTCGGTGCGGCGGGCGGTGACGATGACTTCGTCGACCTGCGTCGCCGAGGTGTTGTCGCCATCGGCGGCGTAAGCGGTGCCGGCCATTACGCCGAACGCGACGCTGGCCAGCAGCGACGCCTTGATAAGGTGTCTCATGGTTCCCTCCCTGCAGGCGACGCAGTGCGCGGCCCAACGTTTCCAACCGTCCCCCCGCATTAATTCAGCGGTTGGTGATTAAATGGAACCTGAGCCTTGACCGTAGCGGTGTCAAACGGTCAGTCATGATTTCGTACTGTTTTGGACGCATGTGTGACTTCAAGTCACACACGCTTAAGCTTCGAGTAAGGAACACCCTTGGAACCGCCGGAGCCGCACTTGGCCCAACGCGCCCCCGAGCCCCAGGCCGAACGCAAGCCCGGCCGCCGCGGCCGCCCGCCCAAGCGCCCCCAGGCGCCGGACACCTCCGAGACCATTCTCGATGTGGCCGAGGACCTTTTCTCAAAACACGGCTTCTACGGCGTGACGATCCGCGAAGTGGCCCGCGAGGCCGGCGTCGACACCGCCCTGGTGCACTACTACTTCGGCGCCAAGCGTGGCCTGTTCGACGCGGTGTTCCTGCGCCGCGCCGAAATTCTCAATACCGACCGCCTGGCCGCACTGGCGCGCTATGAGGCCGAGGCAGGCGACGATCTCACGGTCGAGGGCGTCATCGAGGCCTTCCTGAAAGAGACCCTGGAGTGGGGCGAGAAGGGCGGGCCGGGCTGGAAGCACTATTTCGCCCTGGTGGCCCAGGCCAACGCCAACCCGGTCTGGGGCGGCGAGACCATGACCCGCTACTTCGACCCGGTCATCCACCGCACCATCGAGCTGCTGAAGAAGGCCATGCCCGGCGCGCGCGACGAGGATCTCTACTGGGCCTACCACAACCTCTCCGGAGCGCTCACCCTGACCTTGGGCGAGACCGGGCGCCTGGACCGCCTGTCGGGCGGCCTGTGCCGCTCCGGCGACCTGCCCACCGCCTACGCCAAGATGGCGCGGTTCGCGGCGGCGGGGTTCAGGGCCCTGTGCGCCCAGGCCTGAGTCCCTTGGCCTGAGCTAGTCCCCCAGGAACAGCCGCCACATCAGCCGCCCGGGCATGAAGGCCAGGGTTCCGGCGATCAGCAGTCCGCCGATGAAGATGCCGGTCATGCGGCCGCGATGTCTGGCTATGTCGCCGCGCCGGGCCGCATAGACGGCCATCGGCAAGACCACCAGCGTCCATCCCGACAGGATGTGGATGAAGCTGAAGGCCCCGTGGTTGACCATGCGGATGAACAGCGAGCTCACCGCCGCGGTGGCGATCAGCACCACCCAGATCCAGCCCGTGGTGCGATGCAGGCCGGTGCCTTTCGGCAGGGCGAATTGCATGAGCCCCAGCAGGAAGGCCGAAACCGCGGCGACCAGGTGCAGCTGCACCGCGATCGGGGCCTGCGCCAGCAACGCCAGGTTCGGCGCGTGGGGGTGCAGCTCCAGCGCGCCATAGCCACGGCGGAGATCGCCGCTGGCGAACCAGGCCGTGACGCCGATGATGGCGACCACGAAGCCCAGGGGAATGAGGCGGCCCATGAGATTGGCGCGGGCGGGCCGGGTCTGTTCGTAGGTGCTCATGATCATCAGGCCTGAACGAAGGTTCCATGGAAGGTAAGCGGCAGGGCGACGCCGGCGCGCCAGCTGGCCAGCGGGCCGCGCGCGATGTGGCGCGCGTCGAAGGCGTGCAGTTCGGTGGCGCGGGCGTCAAGGTTCACGCTGGTGGCCAGCAGCCAGCCGTCGCCCTCGGCCGACGAGCCCGGACGGGCCACGAAGATCGGCTCCTCAACCAGGTGGCGCGCGCCGAAGTCGAAGTGATCGACGCGGCCCGAACGGAAATTGGACGAGGCGATTCCCTGCGGCGACGAGGTCTTGCCGATGCGGCCCGCCTCGCCCCAGGTGTGAAAGGTCAGCGCCCGTTCGCGGCCCGCGAAGCGCGGGTCGGACTTGGGGAACTCGGCGATGGTGTCGCTGAGCTCGTAGCGGCCTTTGCCGTCGGGACCGAGCGCGATGCGCGCCAGTCGCGCCGGGGGCGTGGGGTCCAGCTTGCCGACCAGCAGGTCGCGCGCGCTGTCGATGCCGAAGCTCGGATCGGGCGTGGTGCAGATATCGAAGCGGATGGTCCCGTCGCGCTCTTCCCAGGCGTCGCCCAGGTGGAAGGCCGAGAAGGCCGGCAACTCGTAAACGCGGCGCCGGCTCAGGTCGTTCTTGTCGATGACCAGCACCTGGGTTCCGAGCTCGGGGCGCCAAACGAAGCCGGCGATGAGCGGCAGCTGGAAGGTCTCGTGCATCCAGGGCTGCAGCACGATCACCAGGTGGCGGTCGGTGGCGGTGAAGTCGTGGAAGTAGCTGGCGCGGCCGAGGGGGACCATCTGGGCGTCTTCCAGGGTCCCGTCTCGCGACAGCCGCCAGATGAAAGCCTTGTCGCGGTTGAGGCCGAAGTTCCAGATGCGGCCGTCCGGCTCGTAGCGCGGGTGGGCCGAGAACGGCATGGCCTTGAGGTCGGCGCGCAGGCTGACGAAGCCTTCCGAGTTCAGATTGACCGCATCCATGGCGTAGGGCGAACCGCCCTCCCACAGGGCCCAGACCTTCTCGCCGGCGGCCATGACCGAGGTGTTGGCGGCGTTGACATCGTCATTGCTCTCGATGTGCGCGTCCGACCGGCCCCTGGAGCCGAACCCCGGGACGATCATGGCCCCGGCGGCAGCTTCCTGGCGGCGCTTGGGGGTGTCGGCGAAGCGCGCCTGGGCGGTCACGCCGGCGCCATTGATCTGGAAGCGACGCATCAGGCCGTCGCCGTCGAACCAGTGCGTGGCGTTCAGTCCCGGGCGGCGGAATTTGGCCGGCCCGTTGCGGTAGAGCACGCCGGACAGGCCCGCCGGGGCACGGCCCTGCACCAGCCGCATGGCGTGGGGCGCCACGTCGGTCTCCACGTCGGCGTAGCCCAGGGTCCAGTCGCCGCTGTTGGCGGCGGCGGCGAAGGCGGCCTCGGGATCGACCAGCATCGTCGTGGCCAGGGCGGCGGCGGTCCCGCCCAGCAGGGCGCGGCGCGAGGGGTTCACTTCAGCACCAGGGTCTGGGTGGCGCCCGAGGCGTCGACGGTGAAGGCGGCGGCGGCCCAGGGGGCGGGCCCCATGTTGCCGTGCGCGTTGTTGGAGAAGGCGAAGGGCTCGGTCGGCATGCCGAAGGGATTGGCGTCCATCTGGCCGTTGCTGTTCAGGTCCTGGAACGACTTCACCGCGTAGGTGCCCGGCGCCAGGCCTTCGATGCGGACCGGCTGGCCGGGTTCGGCGGCCAGACGACGCACCGGCGCGCCCTGGCCGTTGTAGGCCGCCTCGCTGTCGTAGACGGCGATCATCACCTTGCCCACGGTCGAGCCGCAGTCGAGGTTGAGGGTGAGCACCGAAGCGGCCTGGGCGACGGCGGCGGTGGCGAAAAGCGCGAGGGCGGCGGCGGCGGCGCTGACTTGGAACTTCATGAGGGGTCTCCTGCAATTCGGGGGCGACCGGCTGGACCGCCTTCCCCTTCTGCATGCCCCTCCCCCTCGATGGCCGCGAGCGGACTTGCGTGGCCCGCCGTCCGGACTTCGCGAGCGACGGGCGCGCGCCGTTCACGAAGCGCCAACGACCACCGCGAAACCTGCCCGCGGCCCTTCAATCCGGTCGCGTTTCGTGAAATGCAGGGGCATGGGGACCACGAACAGGATGCGGCCGTGAGCGAGACCGGTCCGGCGACAAGGCCGGCGGCGGCGCCGCGCCACGCCTGGTTTCCAGAACCCGCCGACTGGCTGCGCGGCCTGGTCATCTGTGTCATCGCCGGCGTGTTCATGGCGTTCACCGGCGCTTTCGGAAGCGCCCAGATTTCGCTCGGCGGACGGCTGCTCTACTGGATTCCGGTGATGGTCGCGGGCGGCGCCATCGGCAGCCTGATCGCCCGGCCGGTGTTCAACTCACACTACTTCTCCACGCGCCCGTGGCTGGCGGTGCTGCTGGTGACCTCGCTGCTGACGCCGCCGCTGACCGTCATCGTGTGGGCCGCGTCAAACCTGGCCTGGGGCCAGAGCTGGAACCCCGTTCACATCGTCAACGCCATCCTGCCGGTGTTCATCGTCTCGGTGGTGATGACCGCGATCAACTACATGGCCGACCGCCGGCCGCGCGAGACCCACGCCGCCCCGGAAGGCTCGGCGCCGCCGAAATTCCTCGCCCGCATTCCGATGAAACTGCGCGGCGCCGCCCTCTACGCCGTCGAGGCCGAGGACCATTACCTGCGCATCCACACCGACCGTGGATCGGACCTGATCCTGATGCGGCTGTCCGACGCGGTCAGCGAGCTGGAGGGAATCGAAGGCGCCCAGACGCACCGCTCCTGGTGGGTCGCCAAGGACGCGGTCGCCGACGTCAACCGCGGCGACGGCCGCGCCACCCTGATTCTCAAGGACGGCGCCCGCGCGCCGGTCAGCCGCACCTTCGCCCGCATCCTGCGCGCCGAGGGCTGGTACTGAGGCCCGCCATGACGCCCACGCTTCGGCTCAACCCCGACCTTGATCCGGCCGACTTCGCCCATGCCTATGCGCGCGACGGCTTCGTGCAGATCGATAACATCCTGCCCGCCGACCTGGCCGAGCACCTCGCCGACGTCCTGGTCAACCGGACCAACTGGCATCTGGTCTATTCAGCGGGGCAGGCGCCGGTGGTGCTGAGCCCCGCCCAGTATGAGGCGATGTCGAACGACCAGCGACGCGCGCTCTATTCCGCCCTTTACGCCGCGGCGCGCGACAACATCGGCTACGTCTACAGCGCCTGGCCGATGATCCAGGCCTACCTGGAAAAGTGGGAGCCCGGCCACCCGTTGCACCAGGTGACCGAGTTCCTGCAGACCCCGCAGGTGCGCGAATTCGGACGCGCGGTCATCGGCGCCGCGCGCATCACCAAGGTCGACGCCCAGGCCACCCTCTACGCGCCGGGTCACTACCTGACCCGCCACCGCGACGAGGGGCTGAAGCTGGAACGGCGCTGCGCCTACACCCTGGGCTTCGCGCGCGACTGGCAGCCGGACTACGGCGGGCTGCTGGCCTTCGTCGATGACGAGTTGAACGTCGCCCGCGCGCTCACCCCGCGCTTCAACGTGCTGACCCTGTTCGACGGGCTGAAGCTGCACGCCGTGACCAATGTCGCCGCCTTCGCGCCGGTGGGCCGCTATTCGATCACGGGCTGGTTCCGGGACGACCCGCCCGCGAACGGCTAGGCCGGCTGGAGGTCTGTCCGGAAAGGCCGGCGCGAGAGCATGAACCACTCCGCGATCAACAGGTTCGGAATCCACGCCAGCCAGCTGATGGCGACGTAGGCCTGACCCATGTCCAGGCCGAGCATGGCCGAGGCCGGCAGGTACAGACGCAGGGTCACGGCCGCGAAGGTGAGCGCGAAGCTGCGGATCATCCACTTGCGGTGTTCGGCATAGCGTCCGGCAAGAACGGTGCGCAGGCCCTGGACGGTGGTGAAGAACCAGGCCAGCGCCAGCAGGCCGAACCCGGCCGTCGCCACCGGACCCGCCGTCGAGCCCAGGGCCAGCATGAGGCCCGCCGGCGCCGAAAGCAGGCAGGCGGCCATGTAGAGCGTCCCGGTCAGCCGGTGCCACACCGCACGGCGCCCATCGCGGCGGCCCCAGAACTGGAACGGCCCGATCAGCAGCGCCGTCGCCGCCAGCCCCGCATGGACGGGCAGGAACGGATCGGCGAACCGGTTGGCCATTATGGGAGGCGCGCCGCCGGGCATGCCGGGCATGAGGTAACGGTACGAGACGAAGGCGATGTAGAGGGCGAGCAGCAGCATGAGGGCGTAGGGCGCCCGGCGCAGGATGGAGATCATTTCGGGAAGGCTCCGGTGAGCGACGCCGCGACCTTTCCGCCGCTCCGCCCGGCCCACAAGGCGGATTTCGTGAACGGGGCCGGCGGCTGCGCGAACGGGGCGCTTGGCGAATCCATCCCGTCCGGGGCAGGCTGGCCGCATGGCCGCAACCGCCTCCCTGCTTCGCGTCCGCATCGGTCGCACCGGCCTGCCCGAGTTCGCGGCGCTGGTCGGCATCGGCGTGTTCCTGGCCGCCATCGGGGCCTTCGACAGCCGGCCCGGCTACCCGTCCTACGTCTACTGGATCACCGTGATGGTCGGCGGCGGCGTCATCGGCGCGCTGATCGAACCGCTGCTCTGGCGCATCCCCTGGCTGGCCGAGCGGCCGTGGCGGCTGATGATCGCCCAGATGGTGGGCATGACGCCCTGGGTGGCGGTGCTTGTGTGGCTGGTCTCGGGCCTGTGGTTCGGCGAAGGCCTGGCGCTCTGGCGCTGGTTCGCGCTGCTGACGCCGGTGTTCATCGTCGACGTCATGGTGGTGATCATGGCCTGGCTGATCCGCAGGGGCGCCGCCGCCCTGACCGCCGCGCCCAGCGTCAACGACGCCGCCCCGCCGCCTGAAATCCGGGAGAAACTGCCGCCGAAACTGGCCCGCGCGACGCTCCTCGCCGTCGAGGCAGAAGACCACTACCTGCGCGTCCACACCGAGGCGGGCGACGCCCTGATCCTGATGCGGTTGGGCGATGCGCTGAAGGCGCTGAAGGACCGGCCCGGCTTCCAGACCCACCGTTCCTGGTGGGTGGCGAAGGATGCGGTGGACCACGCCAAATTCAGCCGCGGGCGCGGTGAACTGACCCTGGCCAACGGGCTGAAGGCGCCGGTCAGCCGCGCCTTCGCGGCCTCGGTGAAGGATACCGACTGGGCAGCCTAGGCGCGGCGCGCGCGCCATTCCTCGCGGCTCTGGCCCCAGATGTCGATCTTCGCCTCGTGGAAGGGCTCGGGCAGACGTCCGGGCCCCTTGTTGTAGGAACCCAGCCGCTCGGCGACCCGGGCCGACGGCGTGTTGTCCGGGTCGACGCAGTGGATCACCTCGGTCCAGCCCAGGGTGTCAAAGGCCCAGTCGATCGCCGCCGCCGCGCCTTCGGTGGCGTAGCCCTTGCCCCAGGAGTCGCGGCCCAAACCCCAGCCCACCTCTGTCCCGGGCCAACCGTGCGGCGTCCAGGGGCCCAGCCGCCCGACCCAGCGGCCCGTATCCTTCTCGACCACCGAGAACATCGCCCAGCCGTGCAGGGTCCAGGACCCGGCCATGCCCATCAGCGAGCGCCACACCTGCGAGGGCGCCTGCACCCCGCCGATGAACTTCGCCGTCGTCTCGTCGCGCATCATCGCGCACCAGGGCTCGAAATCGGCCAGCACGGGCGGGCGCAGGATCAGTCGCTCGGTCTCGAGCACGGGGCCCGGCGCCTGGGCCAGGGCGACGCCGGAAAAGGCGCCGAAGGAAGAAGGAGCTTGGGTCATGGCCAAGCTGTTGCCGGATCGACCGCGGCCACGCAAGAGCTTGCCGCCGCGCGCCGGGCGCGGGGCGGCGTCAGAGATAGAGCAGGCTTTCCGGCGCATGGGGGAAGCGCGCCTTGAACTGGTCGGCGGCCGGGTCGTTGCCCTCCTCCGAGGCCGCGATCATCCCGAACGTCCACTTGCCGTTGCGCTTGATCATCAGCACGTCCAACGCCTCGTAGTGGTCGCCGTGGCCGCCCTTCTCCTGGGGCAGGACGAGCGCGCGGGAATAGCCACAGGCCACCTGCAGCGACTGGACGACGAACTCGACCGGCTTGCCCACCATGGCCTGCACCTTCGGCCGAAGGGCGTCGAGGATGGCCTTGCGTTCGGCCGTGCCGGCGGCCGGGACATGGATGGGGCAGGCGGCGGTGCGGGCCTGCACCGGAGGCGCGACCAGCGGCAGGGGCGCCAGCGAAGCGACGGCCAGCGCCGCGGCCGCGAGGAGGGAAATCGGCCGCATCAGTTGAGCAGGGCCGCGGGCGCGTCGGCGTACTTGGCCTTGTACTGCTCGCCGGCCGGCGGCGAGTCCTCTTCCCCGGCCGCCATCAGCCCCAGCTCCCACTTGCCGTCCTTGCGCACCAGCATGGCGTCGATCGGCTCGTAGTGGTCGCCGCCGGACTTGGCCTGGGGGTTGGCGATCAGGCGGGCGTAGTCGCAGGCCACGTCCAGGCGCGTCACCACGAACTCCACCGGTTTGCCGGCCATGGCCTCCACCGAGGGGCGGACGGCGTCCAGCGCGGCGGTGCGCTCGGGCGTGCCCTCGGCCGGCGAGGTCACGGTGCAGGCGACGGGCTCGACCATCGGCGGCGTCGCCGGCGGCGCGGCATCGGCGGGCGCGGGGGTCGCGGGCTTGCAGGCGGCCAGCGCCAGGACGGCGGCGGCGAGCGCGGTGGCGCGAAGGATCATGGTCGGTCTCCGGTTCGGAAACCGACGTTATGGAAGCGCCGCGCCGCGGTCAAACGACCGTCAGCCGCCTCACCAGTAGATCAGCGCCTCGGGCATGTCCGGGTGGCGCGCTGCGTACTGCGCGCCGGCGTTGCCGCCGGCTGGGTCGGCGAACATCTCCCAGGTCCACTGCCCGTTGACCTTGATCATCAGGGCGTCCAGCAGGGCCGGGGCGTCGGCGTGGCCATAGCGGCCATGGCGGGCGCTCAACTGCACGCGCGCGAAGGCGCATGACAGCCAGACCCTCTTCACCGCGTACTGCGTCCCCGCGTAGCTGGAGCGGTTGATGGCCGCGACGAGGTTTTCCATGAGCTGACGCCGCTCGGGCGTGCGCTCGCCCGGCTGGTAGGCCGAGCAGCGGGTCGGGGCGGCCTGGGCGGCGCCGGACCCGGACGCAGGCGACAGGGCGACAGTCGCTGCGATCAGGGTCACGGCGGCGACGGAGCGGAACACACGCATGTACGATCCTCCCATTGACGCAAGGACGCTACGCCCGGGTCTGAAAAGCCGCAAATGAACGGCGGTAAGGCGCGATGGGCGGCCTTGCGGTTTACCCGGGCGCCTGATTGGTTGGCGGCGGCAGGCTTGGATCGAAGCTCGGGGAATATCGGCATGTATATGAATCGGCGGGCGATGCTGTTGAGCGCGGCGGCCCTGGTCGGGGCTCCTGCCTTCGCCGCGGACGCGCCCTTCTACGGGACCTGGGGTTTCGACCTGGCGGGCCAGAACCCCGCGGTGAAGCCCGGCGACAATTTCTTCTTGTTCGCCAACGGCCGCTACCAGGACAGCCTGGTCATCCCCGCCGACCGCCCCAGCTTCAGCCCCCGCCTGCAGTCGGCCCAGCGGGTGCAGGAGCAGATTCGCCAGATCGTCGAGCAGGCCGCCGCCTCCGCGCCGATGCAGCCGACCGACGAGGCGGGCAAGTTCGGCGCGCTCTACGCCGCCTTCATGGACGAGGCGAAGATCGAGGCGCTCGGCGCCAGGCCGCTGGAGGCCGACCTCGCGGCCCTGAAGAACGCCCAGTCGCGCGAAGCCCTGGCCCGGCTGATGGCCACCGGCAACGAGAGCTTCCACGGCTCGCTGTTCAACATCGACGTGGCCCTCGATGTGAAGGACCCCTCCCGCTACGCCGTGCAACTGGGCCAGGCCGGCCTGAGCCTGCCCGACCGCGACTACTACATCGAGAGCAAGTTCGCCGAGCAGAAGGCCGCCTTCCGTGCCCATGCCGCCAAGGTGCTGGCGCTTCTGGGCTGGCCTGACGCCGAGGCGCGGGCCGACGACGTGCTGGCGCTGGAGACGGCGATCGCCCAGGCCAGCTGGTCCAAGCCCGAGCAGCGCGACGCCGACAAGACCTACAACGCCATGAGCGTGGCCGAGCTGGAACAGGCGGCCCCGGGGTTCCCCTGGCGCGCCTTCCTCGGGGCCTCCGGCATACCGGCGAGCGACCGCGTCATCGTGGCCGAGAACACCGCCTTCCCGAAACTGGCCGCGATCTACGCCGCCACGCCCGTGCCGGTGCTGCAGGCCTGGGGCGCGCTGCGCCTGACCGACAACGCCTCGCCCTATCTGTCGAGCGCCTTCACCCAGGCGTCGTTCGAGTTCTACGGCAAGACCCTCTCCGGCCAGGCCGAGCAGGAGGCCCGCTGGAAGCGCGCCGTGCGCGGCGTCGCCGGCGGCGACGGCCAGAGCTTCAACCGCGCCGACCTGTTCGGGAACATGGGCTGGGCCGTCGGCCGCGCCTATGCGAACCGGTATTTCCCGCCGGCCGCCAAGGCGCGCGTCGAGGCCATGGTGGTGGATCTGAAGGCCGCCTTCCGCCTGCGCCTGCAAAACTCCGACTGGATGAGCCCGCCCACCCGGGCCGAGGCCCTGAAGAAGCTCGACGCCATCACCGTGCGCGTGGGCTATCCCGAGCACGCGCCGACCTATGACGCGGTCACCATCCGCCGCGACGACCTCTACGGCGATGTGCTGCGGCTGGCGCAGGCCGAGTGGCGGAAGCGCGCGGCCCGGCTGAACGGTGCGGTCGACCGCACCGAGTGGTTCATGACGCCCCAGATGAACAACGCCTACAACGGCTCGTTCAACGACATCGTCGTCCCCGCCGCCATCCTCACCCCGCCCATCTTCGACGTCAACGCCGACCCGGCCATCAACTACGGCGCGGTCGGCGCGGTGATCGGCCACGAGATCACCCACGGCTTCGACGACCAGGGCCGCAAGTACGACGCCGAGGGCAAGCTGCGCGACTGGTGGGCGCCCCAGGACGCCGCCGCCTTCGAGGCCCGCGCCAAGCGGCTGGGTGCGCAATACGCCACCTACGAGCCGATCCCGGGCGCGAAGGTGAACCCCGACCTGACCATGGGCGAGAACATCGCCGACCTGGGCGGAGTGGTCATGGCGCTGGAGGCCTACAAGGCCTCGCTGAAGGGCAAGCCGGCGCCGGTGCTGGACGGCTACACCGGCGAGCAGCGCGTGTTCCTCGGCTGGGCCCAGGCCTGGCGCGGCCAGCTGCGCGACGACGCCATGCGCCGGCTGGTGGCCTCAGACCCCCACTCCCCGCGCCAGTTCCGCGTCAACGGCCCGGTCCGCAACATCGACGCCTGGTACGAGGCGTTCGGGGTCAAGCCGGGGGAGGCGCTGTACATCGCGCCGGAGGAGCGGGTGAGGATCTGGTGATCCTTCTCGCTAGCGAGAAGGCAGGGACCCGCCCCGGAGCGAAGCGGAGGGATCGCGGGAGGTAGAGCGGGGACGACCAGGCGCCGCGCCGCTCACTTTACGTCAGAACAGTGTTCTGCTTATGTTCGCACATGAGCGACTACCTGCAGACCTTCCATCGCGCACGAGCCATGCGGAAGGCGCCGACCGGTTCGGAACGGGCGATGTGGCGCATCCTGCGCAACGACCAGCTCGGCGTCCGCTTCCGCCGGCAGCATCCGATCGGACCCTACATCGCAGACTTCTACTGCCCGGCGCACCGACTGATCGTCGAGGTCGACGGCGGGCAGCACAACGGCAGCGAGTCCGATGCCCGGCGCGATGCTCGGCTGAAAGAGCAGGGCTATCGCGTGCTCCGGGTCTGGAACCTCGACGTGCTGACAAACAGCGACGGCGTGGCGCGCGTTATCCGGCGAGCGTTGGGGCAGGAGCCAGCGTAGGCGCGTAGCGCCCGGACTGGCCCGCTCTACCCCCCGCGATACCTGCGGCGCTGCGCGCCTCCGGTGCGGGGCCCCGCCTTCTCGCGAGCGAGAAGGATTAGCTGAGCGACGGCTCGATCTGCTTGCAGGCCTCGATCAGGCCCTGCACCGAGGCGATGGACTTGGCGAACATGTCCTTCTCGGCGGCGTCCATGGGGAACTCGATGGTGCGCTCGATGCCGCCGGCGCCGATGACGCAGGGCACGCCCACGTACATGCCGTCGATGCCGTACTGGCCGTCGACCCAGGCGGCACAGGCCAGGACGCGCTTCTTGTCCTTGAGGAACGACTTGGCCATGGCGATAGCGCTTTCGGCCGGGGCGATGAAGGCCGAGCCGTTGCCCAGCAGGGCGACGATCTCGCCGCCGCCGCCGCGGGTGCGCTTGACGATGGCGTCGAGCTCTTCCTGCGACAGGGCGCCTTGCTCGACCAGCACCGGCAGCGGCAGGCCGCCGACCGTCGAGTAGCGCACCATCGGCACCATGTCGTCGCCGTGGCCGCCCAGGGTCCAGGCGCGCACGTCCTCGACCGAGACGCCCAGGCGCTCCGACAGGAACAGGCCGAAGCGGGCGCTGTCCAGCACCCCGGCCATGCCCACCACCATGTTGTGCGGCAGGCCCGAGAATTCACGCAGCGCCCAGACCATGGCGTCCAGCGGGTTGGTGATGCAGATCACGAACGCCTTGGGCGCGTGCTTCTTGATGCCCTCGCCGACGGCCTTCATGACCTTGAGATTGATCGAGACCAGGTCGTCGCGGCTCATGCCCGGCTTGCGCGGCACCCCCGCGGTGACGATGCAGACGTCGGCGCCGGCGATGTCGGCGTAGTCGTTGGCGCCTTTCAGCTTGGCGTCCTTGCCGAACACGGTCGAGGACTGGGCGATATCCAGCGCCTTGCCCTGGGGCGTGCCCTCGGCGATGTCGAACAGGACCACGTCGCCCAGTTCCTCACGCGCACAGATGTGGGCCAGGGTGCCCCCGATCATGCCCGAACCGATGAGTGCGATCTTGGCGCGCGCCATGGGGTGGTCTCCGAAGTGTGTGTGCGTGGGGGAGGAAAACTCGCGCTGGCGTCTAGACCTGACCGGCCCCCGGAGCAAGAGCGCGGGCAAGCGCATGGGAATGGCCCGGGCTTGATTGATGCGCGAACAGGGCCACCTTCACCCCATGACCGCATTCAGCCTCGACCCGCGCCTGGAACGTGACTCCGCCTTCGCCTGCGACCTGCCGCTGTGCCAGGTGCGGGTGTTCAATGACGAGCGCTGGCCGTGGCTGGTGCTGGTCCCGCGCGTGGCGGGCGCCAGCGAACTGACCGACCTGACCGCCAAGCAGCGGGCCACCCTGATGGAAGAGATCGTACTGGCCGACGAGGCGGTGCTGGCGCTGGGCGCCACCTTCGGACGCCTGCCCGAAAAGACCAATGTCGCGACGTTGGGCAACGTCGTGGCCCAGTTGCACGTGCACGTCATCGGCCGCCGCAGCGACGATCCGGCCTGGCCACGGCCGGTCTGGAACGAGGGGACGCCGCGCCCCTACGGCGAGGAAATCAGCCTGGCGATCGGGGCGGTCTGTTCGGCCGTGGGCGCGACCGTGGCGGCCTAGTAGACCTGCGGCGCGCGCGCCATGGTCACCGGGAACTCCACGTCGCCGGCCCGCACCTGGCCGGTCCAGCGCCCGTCGGAGGTCGGATTCAGCCGCATGACCGTGATGTTGCCGGTGTCGTCGGATGGATACCAGCGCACCACCAGGGTCTGGCCCTCGCGTCCCACCGACAGCAGGAAGCCGGAATGGCCCTGGCCCGGGCGATTGGCGAGGCTGCGCCAGGCTCCTTCGATCTCCTGATCGGCCCGGCCCTGATCGGCCAGCATCAAGGCCATGAAGGCAGCCCCGCCCTGGGTGCGCACCAGCCAGGGTCCGTCCAGGGGGCCCATGCGCACCTGCTGTGCGTCGAAGCTGCGTTTGATGCCGGCCTGGTAGGCCCGCTCCAGCCCGTCCGGCGGGCCTTCGTAACTGCGATGGTAGGCATCCACCGTCACCGGGGCGTCGGGGATGTTCTCGTCGACCGCATAGGGGACCGGCGCGGTGGGCAGCCCGCCCGTCATCTCGAAAGGCCGCACCGAAGGCGCCTCATAGGGCAGGGGGGCGGTGGGCGTCGGCGGCGCGAGATCGTCCTCGTCGTCCGCATCCGCCGGCGCGGGAGCGGCGACCGCGCCCGTGGCCTGGGCTTCGTCAGGCGAGGCGGCGCGCGCCGGCGGCTGGGCCGGAGATTGGGCCAGGGCCGCGATCAGGACGATGACGGGCGAAAGCGACAAGGGCTGGGCTCGATCCGGTAAGGCTTGAGAGAGTGCTATTTCGCCCGGGCGGGCGGCGCAAGGCGGCGCACCTGAAAGGCCGGTTTCACTCCCTTGGCGCGCGAAACCCCTGTGGTGCGCACGGGTTTCTCCCGGGCCTTCGTTGACAGCGGCGGGACGCGGACTAAAACCGGGCGCGACCGGGGCGGCCGATGCGCGCTTCGTGAGAGGTATCCGGATCCATGTCCAAAGAGCAGGCGGGCTCGCCGGGCCCCCATATTTCAGGGGCGTCCAGGCCCCGAGGTCCATCGGACAGACCGCTTTCTCCCCACCTGCAGATCTGGCGCTGGCATGTCACCATGCTGGGCTCGATCCTGCACCGGATCTCGGGCGTGGCGCTGTACGTTGGCGCGGCGGTGGTCACGGCCTGGCTGATCTGCCTGGCCTCCGGCCCGGAATGCTACGCCTGCTTCATCGGCGTCATGTCTTCGCCGCTGGGCCTGCTGGTCTGGATGGGGCTAAGCGCGGCGGCCTTCTACCACCTCTTCTCCGGCCTTCGGCACCTGGTCTGGGATACCGGCGCCAGCCTCGACCTCAAGTCCGCCAACGCCCTGGCGACCTGGTCGATCGTGCTGGCCATCGCCGCCACCATCGCCTTCTGGGGCTGGCTCTTCATCAGCGGGAAGGTGCACCTGTGAGCGGCATGTCCACCCCCCGCAAGATCATCGAGGGCCTCGGTTCCGCCAAACACGGCGCCGGGACCTGGAAGGCCGAGCGCCTGTCCTCGCTGATCCTGGTTCCCCTGCTGCTGTGGGCGCTGTGGCAGGCGCCCGGCCTGGCCGTCGCCAGCCGCGACATCGCCCTGGCCTGGCTGCGCGACCCCGTGCATCTGGTGCTGGGCGGCGCCCTGTTGGCCATCACCCTGTGGCACATGGAGATGGGCCTGCGCGTGGTCATCGAGGACTATGTGCACGGCTTCCTCGGAGCCGCCCTGCTGCTTCTGAACACCCTTTTCTGCTGGGGTCTCGGCCTTGCCGCCGCGGCCGCGGTCCTCTCCGCCGTCTTCGGCGTCGGCATCGGAGCGCCCTGAGATGGCCGCCTATGAATTCATCGACCACCAGTTCGACGTCGTCGTCGTGGGCGCCGGGGGCTCCGGCCTTCGCGCCGCGCTCGGCTGCGCCCAGGCCGGCCTGAAGACGGCCTGCGTCACCAAGGTCTTCCCCACCCGCAGCCACACGGTCGCGGCCCAGGGCGGCATCTCCGCCTCGCTCGGCAACATGGGCGAGGATGACTGGCGCTGGCACATGTACGACACCGTCAAGGGGTCGGACTGGCTGGGCGACCAGGACGCCATCGAATACATGGTCCGCGAGGCGCCCAAGGCGGTCTACGAGCTCGAACACTGGGGCGTGCCCTTCTCGCGCACCGACGACGGCAAGATCTACCAGCGCGCCTTCGGCGGCATGACCCGCAACTTCGGCGAGGGCCCGGTGCAGCGCACCTGCGCGGCCGCGGACCGCACCGGCCACGCCATGCTGCACACCATGTACGGCCAGTCGGTGAAGGAGAAGGTCGACTTCTTCATCGAGTACTTCGTGCTCGACCTGATCATGCACGACGGCGCCTGCAAGGGCGTGACGGCCTGGAAGCTGGACGACGGAACCCTGCACCGCTTCAACGCCCAGATGGTCATCCTGGCCACGGGCGGATACGGCCGCGCCTACTTCAACTGCACCTCCGCCCACACCTGCACCGGCGACGGCAACGGCATGGTGCTGCGCGCGGGCCTGCCGCTGCAGGACATGGAATTCGTCCAGTTCCACCCCACCGGCATCTACGGCGCGGGTGTCCTCATCACCGAGGGCGTGCGCGGCGAGGGCGGCTACCTGACCAATTCCGAAGGCGAGCGGTTCATGGAACGCTACGCCCCCTCGGCCAAGGACCTGGCCAGCCGCGACGTGGTCAGCCGCTCCATGACCATCGAGATCCGCGAGGGCCGCGGCGTGGGTCCGAACAAGGACCACATCTTCCTGCACCTAGACCACCTCGACCCGGCGGTCATCCACCAGCGCCTGCCGGGCATCTCCGAGAGCGCCAAGGTGTTCGCCAACGTCGACGTCACCAAGCAGCCGATCCCGGTGCTGCCGACGGTGCACTACAACATGGGCGGCATCCCCACGAACGTCTTCGGCGAGGTCGTCACGCGCGATCCGAAGGAAAAGTCCGACACCGTCGTGCCCGGCCTGATGGCCGTGGGCGAGGCGGCCTGCGTGTCGGTGCACGGGGCCAACCGGCTGGGCTCCAACTCGCTCATCGACCTGGTGGTTTTCGGCCGCGCCGCGGCGCTGCGGGCCGCCCAGGTGGTGGAGAAGAACGCCCTGGTGCGCGACGTGCCCAAGGCCGCCACCGAAGCCCACCTGCATCGCTTCGACCGCTTCCGCAACGCCGACGGCTCGACGCCCACGGCCGAGCTGCGCGTCTCCATGCAGAAGGCCATGCAGGCCGACGCGGCGGTGTTCCGCACCGGCGAGACGCTGGAAAACGGGGTCAAGGAGATCGCCAAGATCTGGAAGGCCAACGCCGACATCAAGGTCACCGATCGCGGCATGATCTGGAACACCGACCTGGTCGAGACCCTGGAATACGACAACCTGATCGGCCAGGCCGCCGCCACCATCAACGGCGCGCTGAACCGCCAGGAGAGCCGCGGCGCCCACGCCCGCGAGGACTTCCCCGACCGCGACGACAAGGGCTGGATGAAGCACACTCTCGCCTGGGTCGACGCCAAGACCGGCAAGGTCAGCTTCAACTACCGCCCCGTGCATGCCTTCACGCTGACCAACGAGGTCGAGTACGTGAAGCCCAAACCGAGAGTCTACTGACATGCTGAGCGGCGGCTGCCTGTGCGGAAACGTGCGTTACGAGACCGACGACACGCCGCGCGTGAGCGTCATGTGCCACTGCGAAACCTGCCGCCACACCCATGGCGCGCCGATGGTCGGCTGGTTCATGGTCCCGGCCGCGGGGGTGCGCGTGAAGGGCAAGCCGGACGTCTATCGTTCCAGCGACCGCGCCCAGCGCCAGTTCTGCAACGTCTGCGGCACCTCCATCTTCTACGTCGCCGACGCCAGGCCCGATGAGCTGGACATCGCCACCTGCACCCTCGACGATCCCTTGCTGGCCGCGCCGCAGAAACACATCTGGGGCGAGCAGAAGCTGGACTGGCTGAAGCTCGACGACGGCCTGCCGGTCTATGCCCAGTTCAGCGTCGGGCCTGACGCCGTCCTGCTTTCCCCCGCCGCCGAGACCGGGAACCCCGACTGATGGTTCAACTCACGCTTCCGAAGAACTCCCAAGTCACCAAGGGCAAGCGCTGGGCGGCGCCGGCGGGGTCGAAGAACCTGCGCACCTTCCGCATCTACCGCTACGACCCCGAGGCCGGCGGCAACCCGCGCTGGGACGAGTACGAGGTCGACACCACCGCCTTCGGACCGATGGTCCTGGACGCGCTGATCTACATCAAGAACACCATCGACCCGACGCTGACCTTCCGCCGCTCGTGCCGCGAGGGCATCTGCGGCTCGTGCGCCATGAACATCGGCGGCCGCAACACGCTCGCCTGCACCCACGGCTGGGCCGATTTCGGCAAGTCCGGCTCGATCGCCATCTCGCCCCTGCCACACATGCCGGTGGTCAAGGACCTGGTGCCGGACCTGAGCCTCTTCTACGCCCAGTACGATTCCATCGAGCCGTGGCTGAAGACCTCCACGCCCGAGCCGGACAAGGAGTGGCTGCAGACGCCGCAGCAGCGCGAGAAGCTGGATGGCCTCTACGAGTGCATCCTGTGCGCCTGCTGCTCGACCTCGTGCCCGAGCTACTGGTGGAACCCGGAGAAGTACCTCGGCCCGGCCGCCCTGCTGCAGAGCTACCGCTGGCTGGCGGATTCGCGCGACGAGGCCACCGGCGAACGCCTCGACAACGTCGAGGACCCGTTCAAGCTCTACCGCTGCCACACCATCATGAACTGCGCCCAGGTCTGCCCCAAGGGCCTGAACCCGGCCAAGGCCATCGCCGAGACCAAGAAGATGCTGGCGGCCAGAGCGGGCTAAGAGTCGGCCGGCTAGGCGCCGACTTCGTCCAGCCAGTCGCGGATCGGCTGCAGCGCCTTCACTTCGGCCCGGTAAACCCGCGTCCAGCCCTCGCTGCGCGCCGTCACCAGCCCCGCCCGGGCCAGCGCCGCCAGGTGCTGCGACACGGCCGGCCGCGAGATCGGCAGCCCCTTGGCCAGCTCGCCCACCGATTGCGGCCGCCTGATCAGTCGGCCAAGCACCACGCGGCGCATGGGGTTGCCCAGGACATCGAACAGTTTGGCGCTCGGCGGCGGCAGCATGCCATCAGGTAAGCGCCAGCTTACGCGCTTGGCAAGCCGCCTCCCCCTCGTCCAGCATCGCGCCCGAACGCAGGAGCAGGACCATGATCAACGGCGCGCACGTCATCCTCTATTCCAAGGACGCGGAGGCAGACCGGGCCTTCCTCAGGGACACGCTGGGCTTTCCGCACGTGGATGTCGGCCACGGCTGGATCATCTTCGGCCTGCCCAAGGCCGAGTGCGCCTTCCATCCCTCCGACGAGAACGACAAGCACGAGCTCTATCTGATGACCGACGACGTCGAGGCCGAGATCAAGCGGCTCAACGCCTTGGGCGTGGCCTGCGCCGAGATCGAGGCCCTGGGCTGGGGCAAGCGCACCCACATCCGCCTGCCCGGCGGCGGGGTGCTGGGCCTATACCAGCCGCGCCACGCCAGGCCGCCCGCCGCCTGACGAATTCGGGACGCATTGACGCCCGGCGCGCGCGCGTTAGGAACGGGGCTGCAATCGACCTCGCCCCCGGACCCTCGCCTTGGCCAAGATCACCTACATCGAGCACGACGGGACCGAGCACGTCGTGGACGTGAAGACCGGGCTGTCGGTGATGGAAGGCGCGGTGCGCAACAACATCCCCGGCATCGACGCCGACTGCGGCGGGGCCTGCGCCTGCGCCACCTGCCACGTGCACGTCGACGCGGCCTGGATCGACAAGACCGGGACCGCCTCCGTGATGGAGGAGTCGATGCTCGACTTCGCCGACAATGTCACCGAGACCTCGCGCCTCAGCTGCCAGATCCCGGTCTCCGACGCCCTGGACGGCCTGATCGTGCGCATGCCGGAAAGCCAGCACTAGCCCATGGAGCCCGCGGCCTCCGCCCTGGCGCCGGCCATCCCGCGCGGCCGCAGCCACCTCGCCGTCGCCGCCATGGCCATCCTGGCGCTGGCCGCCGCGGCCAAGCTGTTCTGGCTGGTCGGGCCGGACGGCGCGGACCTGCGCGCCGCCGCCCCCAGGGCAGACGCGATCCTGGCCCTGCTGGCCGCGGCGGCCCTGGCCTACATCGCCGCCACCGTCTTCGCCTTCCAGGCCCGCCGCGGCGCCGCGATGCTCTGGAGCGGCGGCTGGCTGGCCGCCGTCGCCGCCCAGGGCCTGATCATCGAACAGCTGACCCGCGAAACCTTCGAGCGCCTCACCCTGGCGGAGGCCATCGGCCAGCACGTCTTCGGCCACGCCCTGGCGCTGATCTTCGGACTTTTCCTCTGGCGCATCGAACTGGGCCGCGGCTGGCGCTTTCGCCGCCCCTGAACACGGTTGACCCCGCAGGCCTCGCCAGTAGGGTGCGCGCGCCTTCCAACCAGGATCAGACTATGGCCGACCAGACCCCGCCAGCCGCCGCCTACGATGTCGTCATCATCGGGGGCGGGCCGGGCGGCTACAACGCCGCCATCCGCGCCGGCCAACTGGGCCTCAAGGCCGCCTGCGTCGAAATGCGCGAGACCCTGGGCGGCACCTGTCTGAACGTCGGCTGCATGCCGTCCAAGGCCCTGCTGCACGCCTCGGAGCTGTTCGAGCTGGCGTCCAGGGACTTCGCCAAGATCGGCATCGACGCCACGCCCAGCCTGAACCTGCCGCAGATGATGGCCTCGAAGACCGAAAGCGTCACGGCCCTGACCAAGGGCATCGAGTTCCTGTTCAAGAAGAACAAGGTCGATTGGGTGAAGGGCCGAGGCCGCATCGCGGCGCCCGGCAAGGTCGAGGTCACCGCCGCCGACGGCGCGGTGAAGATGCTCGACGCGAAGAACATCGTCATCGCCACCGGCTCGGAGCCCACGCCGCTCCCGGGCGTCACCTTCGACGGCAAGCGGGTGGTCGATTCCACCGGCGCCCTGTCGCTCCCGGAAGTGCCCAAGAAGCTGGTCGTCGTCGGCGCCGGAATCATCGGGCTGGAGCTCGGCTCGGTGTGGCGCCGCCTCGGCGCCGAGGTAACGGTGGTGGAATTCCTCGACCGGGTCACGCCGGGCATGGACAGCGAACTGGCCACCGCCTTCCAGCGCGCGCTCACCAAGCAGGGCATGAAGTTCAAGCTTGGCTCGCGGGTCATGGGCGCCACGGTCTCGGACGCCGGCGTCGAGCTCAGCGTCGAGCCGGCGCTGGGTGGGCCGGGCGAAAAGGTCACCGCCGACGTGGTGCTCGTCTGCATCGGCCGTCGGCCCTACACGCAAGGCCTGGGGCTGAAGGAGATCGGTGTCGCGGTCGATCCGCGCGGCTTCGTCGGCACGGACCACTTCCAGACCGCGGTCCCCGGCGTCTGGGCCATCGGCGACGCCATCCTGGGCCCGATGCTGGCCCACAAGGCTGAAGAGGACGCCGTGGCGGTGATCGAGCTGATCGCCGGCAAGGCCGGGCACGTCGACTACAACCTGGTGCCGAGCGTGGTCTACACCTGGCCCGAGGCCGCCTGGGTCGGCAAGACCGAGGACCAGCTGAAGGCCGAGGGCGTCGCCTACAAGGTCGGCAAGTTCCCCTTCAGCGCCAACTCCCGCGCCAAGATCAACCACGAGACCGAGGGCCTGGTGAAGGTCCTGGCCGACGCCAAGACCGACCGCGTCCTGGGCGTCCACATGCTGGGCCCCCAGGTCGGCGAGATGATCGGCGAGGCCTGCATCGTGATGGCCTTCGGCGGCGCCTCCGAGGACATCGCCCGCACCTGCCACCCGCACCCGACCCGCTCTGAGGCCGTCAAACAGGCGGCCATGGGCGTCGAGGGCTGGACGATGCAGGCGTGAGTTTCCCCAGTACAGTTGGACAGGCCTGAACCGATGAGCAGCTACAAGCCCCTCTTCTCCCGGGCCATCGCCTCCAACTCCGAGCGGCTGCACTTCGCCGCCCACAGCCACCATCTCTGGCCGGACGTGACGCTCGACGCCCAGATCCAATGCTGGACCGATGGCGTGCAGCTGGCCGACCGCAAGTGGGACAAGGTGTTCGGCGAAGTCTATCCGGCCGCCCAGAAGCACGTCGCCGACGAGCTGGGCCTGCCCAACCCGACCACCATCGCCTTCTCGCCCAACACCCACGAACTGCTGGTGCGACTGTTCTCGGCCTGGCCGAAGAAGGGCCCGATCAAGGTGCTGTCCACCGACGGCGAATTTCACTCGTTCCGCCGCCAGGGCGCGCGTTGGGTTGAGGAGGGCGACGCGGAGATCACCCGCGTGCCGTGCGAGCCTTTCGACACCTTCGACGAGCGCTTCGTCGAGGCCGCCCGATCGCAGACCTGGGACATCATTTTCCTCAGCCACGTCTTCTTCAAGTCGGGCCGTGTCTTCGGCCGCCTGGAGGATCTCGCGGCCCTGGCCGACCCGCAGAAAACCTGGGTCGTGGTCGACGGCTACCACTCGTTCCGGGCCATTCCGGTGGACCTGTCCAAGGTTCACGACCGCATCTTCTACATGGCCGGCGGCTACAAATACGCCATGGCCGGCGAGGGCTGCGGCTTCCTGCACGCCCCCAACGACTACGCCCAGCGCCCCGAAGTCACCGGCTGGTTCGCCGAGTTCGGGGACCTGCAGGCCCCGACCGTGGGCGGCGTCGGCTTCGCCCGCGACGGCTCGCGCTTCCTGGGCGGCACCTTCGATTCCACCGGCATCTACCGGCTCAACGCCGTGTTCGACCTGCATGCCAGGGAGGGCCTCAGCACCGCCGACGTCTGCTCGAAGATCGACGCCCTGTCGCGGCGCATGCTGGACGCCGTCGCCGCGGGCAAGGCCGGGCGGCTTTCCGAGGCCGAGATTCTCAACCCCATGGGTAACGGCCCGCGCGCCCGCTTCGTGGCCCTCCGTCACCCCGAGGCCCAGGCCTGGAAGGCCAGGCTGATGGACGCCAACGTCATCACCGACGTGCGCGACGACGTGCTGCGCGCGGGGATCGGCCTCTATCACGACGAGCCGGACGTGGACGCCTTCTGCGAGGCGGCGGCGCGCTTGCTCTGACCGCCAACGAGACCTGCGCATCGCGCGCAGCTAGCCATTCTTCTCTTGGTGGATTGCCGCGCTCGGGGTCAGGCCTGTCAAGGGTTTCAACGGCGCAGCCGCGCTTCGCGCCCTTGACAGGCCTGACCCCGAGCGCACCCTCGCCGGCAAGAGAATTAGGGCTGGAACCGGCGGCGAGCGCCGGGCTCCTCACTGGATTCCTACTTCTTCTCCGCCGGCGCGGGCGGGGTGAACGGCGGCGGGGCTTCGACCTGCGGCGCGGGTCCGGCGCCTTCCGCCTTCAGCGGCGGCAGGTCGCTTTCCTTCATCTCGGCGGCGGCGACCGCGTCGATCGGCTTGCCGTCCTTGCCGTAGCCGTTGGTGCGCGCGGCGCGGGCCGGGTCGGCCGGCGGCATGGCCGGGTTACCCTTCGCGGGCTTGCCGGCGCCGGGGCCGCAGGCGGCGAGCATCAGGGCTGCTGTAGCCAGAGTGACGGTCAGAACGGTGCGGCGGCGCATCGGCGATTCCTCAGTGTGACAGTTCCATGACTATCCGGCGCGAAACCCGGAAAGCCAAGCCCGAGCGGGCTGTCCCTTGGCGAAACGCGCATCACGGCCTAAGCGATGCATGAACTTTCGGAGACACGATCCTTGGCCCACCCCCGCGTCCGCAAAGCCGTCCTGCCCGTCGCCGGCCTAGGCACCCGCGTCCTGCCCGGCGCCAAGAACACGCCCAAGGAAATGCTCAACGTCGTCGACCGGCCGATCGTCTCCTACATCGTGGCCGAAGCGCGCGCGGCCGGGATCGAGCACTTCGTCTTCGTCACCGGCCGCGGCAAGGAAGCCATCGAGAACTACTTCGACCACCACCCCGAGCTGGAGGCCCAGCTGGAGGCCAAGGGCAAGGCCGACATGCTGGCCGAAATCCGCGCCGAACTGGCCGAGCCCGGCGAGATGAGCTTCGTGCGCCAGATGTCGCCCCTGGGCCTGGGCCACGCGGTCTGGTGCGCCCGTGACGTGATCGGCGACGAGCCCTTCGCCGTGCTGCTGCCCGACGTCATCGTCGAGGCGCAGACGCCGTGCCTGAAGCAGCTGGTCGAGGCCTATGAGAAGACCGGCGCCAACATCATCGCGGTCGAGGAAGTGCCCGACAGCGAGACCCACAAGTACGGCGTCATCGCGCCCAGGAAGCAGGACGGCCGGCTGTACGAGATGAGCGGCATGGTCGAGAAGCCGGCGCCTGGAACCTCGCCCTCTAACCTGGCCATCGCCGGCCGTTACATCCTGCGGCCGGAAATCTTCGCGGCGCTCGGGGCCCAGGAAAAGGGCGCCGGGGGTGAGATCCAGCTCACCGACGCCATGGCCCGGCTGATGCAGGACCAGCCCTTCTATGCCTGGCGCTATGAGGGCGACACCTACGACTGCGGCGACAAGATCGGCCTCCTGCGCGCCAACGTCGGCATCGCCCTGAAGCGTCCGGACCTGGGCGCGGACGCCCGCGCCGCCATCGAGGCGCTGCTGAAGGCCTAGGCCTCGCTCGCCAAAATCGCCTTCAGCCCATCGCGCCAGTCGGCATAGGCCGGCCGCCAGCCCAGTTCGGCCTTGGCGAGCGCGTTCGAGATCCGCTTGTTGTCCAGGTAGAAGCGCCGCATGCCCGCGCCGACCTCCTCGTCCATCCAGTCGATCTCGGGCGGCGGCGGCAGGCCCAGCAGGGTCGCGGCGTATTCCGTGTAGAGGTCCGCCCCCGCCGGTTCGTCATCACAGAGATTGTAGGCCCCGCCCGGCCGGGGCTTCGCCAGCGATGCGGCGATGCCGGAGACGGCGTCGTCCAGATGGATGCGGTTGAACACCTGGCCCGGCTTGCGAATCCGCCGCGCGGTCCCGTCCCGCAGCCTGGCGAAGGGCGAGCGGCCGGGGCCGTAGATGGCCGGCAGGCGGAACGCGCAGACCGTCAGCCCCATGCCGCGCCCGACCTCGAACCAGTCGCGCTCGGCCGCCGCGCGTCGGGCTCCGGCCAGGGTGGCGGCGTTCAGTTCCGAGTGCTCGAACACCCAGCCCCCGTCACGGTCGCCATAGACGCCGGTGGTCGAGACGTAGCCGATCCAGCCGGGATAGCCGCCGGCCCTGGCGAGCGCCGGGACCAGGGCGCGCAGGCCGGGGCAGCCGTCTTCGTCGGGAGCGGCGGTGACCAGGATGGCCTCGGCGCGGCCGGCGGCCTGAGCCAGGGCCTCGCCGTCGGCCGGATCGAGCGCTGCGTAGCCGGCGGCGGCCAGCGCCTCACGCTTGCCCGGGTCACGCGCGGTGACCGCGACCGCATCGCCGCCGTCGAGCCGCCTGCGGGCGAAGGCGCCGCCGAGATAACCGCAACCGAAAACCAGAACGTTCAAGACCCGATCAGCCCTCGACGGCTTTCAGGGGCGGCGGGGCTTTGACCTCCACCGCGGCGGCCGCGCGCTCGGCGTTCCAGTGCGAGACGCAGGGGATCTTGGTCAGGTCGACCCGGTCGGCGTATTTGCGCGCGATCTCGGTGACCTCCGTCAGCATACCCTCGGCCAGGGTCACCGGCGCCAGGCCCAGGCCCTTGAAGCGGTCGTTGGCGACGACGAGTTCGTTCTCGTCCGCCTCCTGGCGCGGATTGGGCAGGTAGGCGATCTCCGCGCCGGTCATCTCGGCGACCTGGGCGGCGAGGTCGCGCACCCGGCGGCACTCGGTCATCTGGTTCAGGATCGAGACCCGCTCGCCCCGCTTGGGCGGGTTGCGCAAGGCCAGCTCGACGCAGCGCACGGTGTCCTGGATGTGGATGAAGGCCCGCGTCTGGCCGCCCGAACCGTGCACGGTGAGCGGATAGCCCACCGCCGCCTGCATCAGGAAGCGGTTCAGGACCGTGCCGTAGTCGCCGTCATAGTCGAAGCGGTTGATCAGCCGCTCGTCGATGCGGGTCTCTTCCGTCTGGGTGCCCCAGACGATGCCCTGGTGCAGGTCGGTGATGCGGAGCTTGTCGTTGCGCGCATAGAACTGGAACAGCAGCGCGTCCTGGGTCTTGGTCAGGTGATAGATCGAGCCCGGGTTGGGCGGGAAAAGGATTTCCTGCGACTGCGGCCCCAGGTCGGTGTCGACGGTGATCTTCAGATAGCCCTCGGGGATGCGCAGGCCCGCGGTGGTGTAGCCATAGACCCCCATGGTGCCGAGGTGGGCCAGGTGGATGTCCTGGCCGCTCTCGACGATGGCCGCCAGCACGTCGTTGGTGGCGTTGATGTTGTTGTCGACCGTGTAGCGCTTGTGTTTGGCCGACTTCATCGAATAGGGCGCGGCCCGCTGTTCGGCGAAGTGCACCAGGGCGTCGGGGCGGAAGCTCTTCAACAGGGCGACGAAGGCGTCGAAGTCCTTGCCCAGGGTCAGGTTGTGAAACTCGATCTCGCGGCCGGTCAGTTCGCGCCAGGCGTCGATGCGTTGGCCGATGGGCAGGATCGGCGTGAGCGACTGGACTTCCAGCTCGGTGTCGATGTTGCGCCGGCTGAGGTTGTCGACGATGCCGACGTCCCAGCCGCGCGCCGACAGATGCAGGGCCGTAGGCCAGCCGCAGAAACCATCGCCGCCGAGAACCAGGACCCGCATGACGCCACCTCGCCGTTAGTCGTGCGCCACCTTAGCGCCGTTCGGTTGGGTTGGGGTAGAGTTGCGAAAGCCGCCTGTCGCGAGTCGCCCTTGGCCCGTCCCACCCGATCCGCCGCCCCGTCCGTCGCGCCCGGCGTCCACCGCGCCTCGCGCCTCGACCTGGGCATCTCCGTCGCCGCCCTGCTGGTCTTCGCCGGCGGCGGCGCGGCGCTCGCCCTGGCCATGGGAAGCGGGGCCCTTCCCTTCCGCCTCTGGACCCTGGCCGTCGCCGTCTCCGGCCTGGCCCTGGGGCTGGCCTTCCTGCTGGTCTGCCTGGGCGAGCGGGTGGTGGTCGACGCCGAGGGCGTGGAGCGGCGCCGGCTGTGGGTCCTGCTGTGGCGCAAGCCGCTCAAGGAAGTGGAGTTCCGGCCGCACGGGACAGCGGGCTCGCTGGGGGCGGCGGTGCTCGTGGTCAACCGCCGCTCCGGCTGGGAGATCGACCGCCTCTACCGGCGCAACTACGCCGGGCGGCTGAGGACGCTGGCGGCAGAGGACTAGCCGCGCGCCGCCTCCACCGTCGCGATCAGGCGCGCGATGTCGGCCGGGGTCGACAGGCGGTGGTCGCCGGCCTTGGACAGGGTGAAGACGACGTCCTGGCTCTCCAGCTGGTCAGCCAGCATCAAGGCGTGTTCCCAGGGCACCGGCTCATCGCGCTGGCCCTGCAGGATGCGCACGGGACAGGTGACCGGGACCGACCCGGTCAGGATCAGGTGCTCGCGCCCCTCGTCGAGCAGTTTGGCGGTGATGGGCAGGGGCTCGTCGTACTCGCTCGGCTCCATGTAGACGCCGTTGAGCGCCAGCTCGCGCAGGCCCTCGGGCGGGATTTTCGGGCGCATCAGCCGTTCGGTGAAGTCGGGCGCGGGCGCAATCAGGACCAGCGCGTGCATCCGCTGGGGCCGGTCGATGGCGGTCAGGCAGGCCAGCCAGCCGCCCATGGACGAGCCGACCAGCACCAGCGGCCCCTCGGTCAGCGCATCGACCACGGCCAGGGCGTCGGCGCGCCAGGCGCCGATGGTGGCCTCCATCCAGTCGCCGCTGGATTGCCCGTGCGCCGAATAGTCGAAGCGCAGGAAGCTCCAGCCCCCGGCCAGGGCCGCCTCGGCCAGGGCCTGGGCCTTGGTCCCGGTCATGTCGGACTTGAAGCCGCCCAGCCACACCACCGTCGGCCCCGCGCCCGCGACCTTGCGCCAGGCGAGGCGCTCGCCGCCGCGTTCGAGAAAGCCGCTGGTTTCGGTCCCAAGGGTCATTGGCGGGCGTCTCCGGATTCGGCTAAGGCGAGGCCATGGGCTCTCCCAAGAAACTCACCGTGCTGCAAGTCGTCCCCGACCTCGACGCCGGCGGCGCCGAGCGCTCGACGGTGGAGGTGGCGACGGCCCTGGTCGAGGCCGGCGGCCGGGCCCTGGTGGCGTCCACGGGCGGACGGCTTGTGCAGGAGCTTCAGGCCGGCGGCGGCGAATTCATTTCCATGCCGGTCGCCACCAAGAACCCGTTGATCGGCTTGGTCAACGGCTGGCGGCTGGCGGTGCTGGCGCGGCGCGAGGATGTCGACCTGCTGCACGTGCGCTCGCGCGCCCCGGCGTTCAGCGTCTGGCTGGCCTCGGCCCTGACCGGCATCCCGTGGGTGGCCACCTACCACGGCATCTACAAGGCCAAGTCGCCGCTGAAGCGCTGGTACAATGCGGTGATGACGCGCGGGGCGCTGACCATCGCCAACTCCGCCTTCACCCGCGATCATCTGCTCAAGGAACACCGGCTGGATCCCGACCGCGTCGTGACCATTCCGCGCGGCGTGGATCTCGCGCGCTTCGACGTAGCGGCGGTGACGCCGGCGCGGGTCGATGAGCTGCGCAAGTCCTGGGGCGTGGCCAGGAATGACACGCGGGTGAAGATTCTGCTGGCCGGGCGGCTGACCCGCATCAAGGGCCAGCTGCCGCTGGTGCAGGCCGCCGCCCGTCTCGCCGCCGACGGCCGGCGCGACTTTCTCATCCTATTGGTCGGCGACGACCAGGGCCGCTCGGCCTACCGCAGCGAGGTCGAGGCCGCCGTGCGCGACGCGGGCCTGGAGGAGGTCGTGAAGGTGCTGGGCCATTGCAGCGACATGCCCGCCGCCTACCTCGTCGCCGACATCGTCGCGGCGCCCTCGATCGTGCCGGAAAGCTTTGGCCGCACGGCGGTGGAGCCCCAGGCCATGGGCCGCCCGGTGGTCGTCTCCGACCTGGGCGGAATGGTCGAGACCGTGCTGCAGGGCGAGACCGGCTGGCGGGTGAAGGCAGGCGATCCGGACGCCTGGGCGCAGGCCCTGGCCGCGGCGCTGGATGCGGGGCCAAAGCGCCGCGCGGCCATGGGCAAGGCGGGCCAGACGCGGGTGCGCCGGCTCTATTCCGCCCGCGCCATGACCGACGCCACCCTGGCGGCCTACGCCCGCGCCACCGGCCGGTAGGCCGCTATCCGTTGGAAAGCTTGGCTCTGCCCGCTTGCTAAGGGGTCGCGCGAGGGTCATATAGAGTCACGGACGTGGCGCACGGGACCGGTCCCGTTCGTGCTCGCCCAACCCAATAACGACCACGGAGAAGACGCCTATTCGCCGCCCCAACAATTCGCCGCCCGTCAAGGACGGGCCGCGTATGAACCAGGATATCCGCTCCCCCAAGGTTCTGCTCATTGATCAGAACGGTGAGAAGCAGGGGATCATGCCGACCTCCGCCGCCATCGACGCCGCCGAGGAAGCCGGGCTGGACCTGGTTGAGATCGTGCCCACGGCCGATCCGCCCGTCTGCAAGATTCTCGACTACGGCAAATTCCGCTTCCAGGAGCAGAAGAAGAAGGCCGAGGCGCGCAAGCGCCAGAAGATCGTCGAGATCAAGGAGATCAAGCTCCGTCCCAACATCGACATCCACGATTACGAGGTGAAGGCCAAGGCTATGCACCGCTTCTTCGAGGAGGGCGACAAGGTCAAGGTGACGCTGCGCTTCCGCGGCCGCGAAATGGCCCACCCCGAGCTGGGCATGAAGCTGCTGCTGCGGGTCAAGGCGGACTTCGAACCGGTGGCCAAGGTCGAGTACGAGCCCAAGATGGAAGGCCGCCAGATGATCATGATCATGGCGCCGAAGTAGGCTCCGCCGACATTTCGAATTGAGAGAGCCCCGGTTCGCGCCGGGGCTTTTTCTTTGGGTGGAGCGCGAGGCCGGTCTCCGCCGCAAACCGTCTTGATGGAATGGTCGCGCCTTCGGGTTGAAGCGTGTCAAGGACCGGGCTTCGCCCGGCCGCGGAGCGGCGCTTCGCGTCCTTGAGACGCTTCAACCCCGGCGCACAATGGCCTTCAAGAGGATTGGGCGAGCTGTGCTGGACGGCGGGTCCTGCGGCGCCGACGAGGCGCAGTCCCGATCGATTTGTCCTCTGTACGCCTTACAGCACTTGATTATCTTGCAGATACGTATCTAATAGATACATGCGTGAGAAATCCACCGGATTCGTCCTGCTGGGCGCCCTGGCCGCGGGCGGGGCCATGACCGGCTACGAGCTGCGCGCCTGGATCGCCCAGGCCGTCGGCGGCTTCTGGGCCGAGAGCTTCGGCCAGATCTACCCCGCCCTCAAGGGCCTGCTGGAAGACGGCCTGATCGTGGCCGCCGGGGGCGCCGGCGAGGGCAAGCCTTACCGCATCACCCCCGCCGGGCGCACCGCCCTGACCGCCTGGCTGGCCCGCCCGCCCCAACCCGAGCGCGCCCGCAGCGAGCTGCTGCTCAAGCTGCACTTCGGCCGCTTCCTGGGGACCGACACCGCGCGCGGCCTGCTGGCCGTGGCCCGCGACGGCGCGCGCGACCGGGCCCAGGCTCTCGAGACCGAGATCGCCCGCCTCAGGGCCGGCGAGCTGCGCGGCGAGGAGCTGGTCTTCGCCCTGCTGGTGGCCGAGCGCGGCCTGGCGGCGGCGCGGGCCGAGCGCGACTGGGCCGAACGCGCGCTCAAGGCCATCGACGCGCTCGAGAACGGCGGCCCCGACGCCGCCCTGCCGGCGCTGCGCTAGCGACACGCCCGCCGTCGAATTGCTGCGCTTCGCCGCCCAGGGGTCGCGCCGCCGCGGCGGTCCCGCTATGTCAGCGCCGATGTCGCCCTCACCCGCCGCCGCCCCGCGCGCATCCGCGCCCGTCCTGGCCGTCCTCTTCGGCACGGTCTTCCTCAACCTGGTCGGGTTCGGCCTGGTGGTGCCGCTGCTGCCGTTCTTCGCCCAGAGCCTGCACGCCGAGGCCTGGCAGGTGACGCTGATGTTCTCGGCCTATTCGCTGGGCCAGTTCTTCGCCGAGCCGTTCTGGGGCCGGCTTTCGGACCGCATCGGCCGCAAGCCGGTGCTGCTGGCCACCCTGGTGCTGAACGCCATCGGCTACCTCGCCCTGGCCTTTGTCCCCGACATTTGGACGGCGGTGGCGGTGCGGCTGTTCACCGGGCTGGTGGCGGGCAACATCTCCACCATCCAGGGCTATGTCGCCGACGTCACCCCGCCCGAGCAACGGGCTGGGCGCATGGGCTTCATCGGCGCCGCCTTCGGCCTCGGCTTCATCGTCGGCCCCGGCATGGGTGGCCTGCTGGTGCGCCCCGAGCTGGGCGACCTCGGCTACCACATCCCCATCTTCGCCGCTTCGGGCCTGGCGGCGCTGGCCGCCGTCGGCGTGATCCTGTTTCTCAAGGAAAGCCGCCAGAAGGCCGACCCCGCCGTGGCCCGCCCGCCGTTCCTCGGCGGCCTCAACGATGCGTTCGCCAATCCGGTCGTCAGCCGCGTGTTGCTGGTCACCCTCATCTACATGGCCGGCTTCTCGGGCATGGAATCCACCTTCGGCCTGTGGACCGGAGCGACCTACAGCTGGGGGGCCCGCGAAGTGGGGCTCAGCTTCATGGTCGTGGGGATCGTCTCGGCCCTGAACCAGGGCATCTTCACCGGCAAGTTCGCCCGCCGCTTCGGCGAGGTGCGGGTGCTGGCCGTGGGCATGCTGATGTTCGGCGCCTCCCTGGTGCTTCAGGTGGTGATGCCGCGCCAGTGGTCGCCCGCCTTCGATGTCAGCGTCGGGCCGCTGGGCGTGTGGACCATCAGCCACGGCTGGCTGGTGCCGGTGGTGATGGCCTTCGGCGCCTTCGGCATGTCGCTGGCCATGCCCAACATTTCGGCCATGATCTCCCGCTCGGTGGCCCCGGACCGGCAAGGCGCCATGCTGGGCCTGAACATGGCCTCGAGCTCGGCGGCCCGCATCTTCGGGCCGGTGGCCGCCGGCGCCCTGTATTCCGGCCTCGGCCACAATTGGCCGTTGCTGGTCGGCGGCTTGCTGACCATTCCCGCGGCGGTGATGGCGCTGAACGCCGGACGCGCCTTCCAGGCGGTGAAGGTCCGTCAGGCGCTTGAGGCCGAAGGGCTCACGGCGCCCGTCACGGCCCCCGCTGACGCCTGACCGCAAACCGCCACGCTTCCTATTGCCGCGCGCCTGCATTCGCGCACGGATTGCATAGACTTGCGCGCCGGTTCATTTTCCGCGCCGACATTGCCCCTTGGATCGGGGCCGATAGGGGACACCATGCTTAAGAAACTGCTCGCCGCGGCGGGAGCCGCGCTGGCGATCACGATGGTCGGCAGCGTCGCCGCCTCGGCGCCCGCCACGCCGCCGCCGCCGATCTCGGCCTACGGGCAGCTTCCGGGCCTCGACCAGGTGTCGATCTCGCCCGACGGCACGCGCCTGGCCTTCATCGGCCAGGTCGGCGACAAGCGCCGCCTGGGGGTCAAGGGCCTGAACGGCCAGGACCTGGCCAACGTCGAGCTGGGCGATGTGAAGATCCGCTCGATCAGCTGGCTGGACGACAACCACGTGGTCATCGTCCGCTCCACCACCACCGACAAGTTCTCGCAGTTCGGCGACCTGGCCGAGGCCTTCAACGGCCAGATCTACAACGTCGAGAAGCGCACCTTCGCCAATGTGCTGTCCAGCGTGCGCGGCGTCGGCTCCAGCCGCACCGGCGACGACCAGGTGCTGAACCTGTTCTCGGGCTACTACACCCGCGTCATCGACGGCCAGCGGGTCATGCTGGTGACCGCCGCCAAGACCGGCCACAACATGCTGTTCCGCATCGACCCGGACACGGGCGGCGGCATGCCCTTCATCCGCGACTACCACGGCGGCCTGCTGGACGCGGCCGGCAAGGTCTACGCCGAGGATGACGCCGACTTCGACCTCGGCCGCTGGCGTGTCTCCGCCGTCGAGGGCCCGACCCGCCGCGAAGTGTTCAACTGGGACGGCGGCAAGGGCGTGGTTTCCTGGCCCAGCCTGCTCGGCCCGGGCCGCGCGCCCAACACGGTCATCGTCTCGGTGCCCGAGGGCGTCGACAAGGACGAGGTGCTCTACGAAATCAACCTGGCCGACGGCGCCAAGAAGAAACTCACCTTCCCCGGCCACGGCGACTATTCGCCCATCTATGACGACACCACCGGCGCCCTGCTCGGCTTCGGCGCCGAAGTGGGCGACGGCTTCGACCGCATCTACACCAACGAGGCGGCCGCCCGCGCCTGGGCCACGCTGAAGGTCAGCTTCCCGACCGGCTTCGTGCGGGTCGAGGACCGCACCCAGGACTATTCCAAGATCGTGGTGCGCACCGAGGGCGACAACGATTCCGGCACCTTCCTGCTGATCGACGTCGCGGCGGGCAAGGCGATCCGCATCGGTTCGGCCTATCCGGGCGTGCCGGCCTCGGCCGTCAACGAGCGGCGCTGGATCACCTACAAGGCCGCCGACGGGATGGACATCCCGGCCTACCTGACCCTGCCCCGCGGCCGCGATCCCCACAACCTGCCGCTCATCGTCCTGCCGCACGGCGGCCCCGCCGCCCGCGACGAGCCGGGCTTCGACTGGTGGAGCCAGGCGCTGGCCTCGCGCGGCTACGTGGTGCTGCAACCGCAGTTCCGCGGCTCGCGCGGCTTCGGCGAGGCCCACATGGCGGCCGGCTACGGCCAGTGGGGCAAGAAGATGCAGACCGACCTGTCGGACGGCGTCCGCTACCTCGCCGCCCAGGGCATGATCGATCCCAAGCGCGTCTGCATCACTGGCTGGAGCTACGGCGGCTACGCCACCGCCGCCGGCGCGGCGCTGGATCCGGGCGTCTACCGCTGCGCCGCCGCCGGCGCGGGCGTCTACGACATGCGCGCCATGATCTTCTGGGCCAACGGCGAGTCCAATTCGGCGGATACGCCGACGGGCCGCTACTGGAAGCAGAACATGGGCGCCAGCCGCATCGGCGACACCGGCCTGGACGAAGTCTCGGCCGCCCGCCACGTCGACCGCATCACCATTCCGCTGCTGCTCATGCACGGGATGAACGACACGGTGGTGCCGATGAAGCAGACCGACCTGATGGAGGCGGCCATGCGCCGCGCCGGCAAGCCGGTCACCGTGGTGCGTCTGGAGGGCGAGGATCACTGGCTCTCCACCGGCGCCACCCGCACCCGCATGCTCGAGGAATCGATCAAGTTCCTCGAGGCCAACAACCCGCCTTACCCTTGAGTCGGGCGTAACCCTTGCCTGCAGGGCGGTTTTCCCGTAGGAGAACCGCCCTTCGGAGCCGCCGGGCCACATGGCATGCCTTGGCGGCTATCACTACTTCTAGAGGACGGGGATCAAACCCCGCAGGAAAATGCCGAAACTGAAGACGAAGTCGGGCGCCAAAAAGCGCTTCAAGATCACTGCGACCGGCAAGGTTAAGGCCGGTGTCGCGGGCAAGCGTCACCGTTTGCTCTCCCACAACAGCAAGTACATCCGGACCCAGCGCGGGACCAAGGTGATGTCCGACCCTGATGCCAAGATCATCAAGGGCTGGATGCCGTACGGCTGATCGCAGATATTTTGAAGGAATAGAGAACAATGGCACGCGTCAAACGGGGCGTTACGTCCCACGCCCGTCACAAGAAGGTCCTTGAGCAAGCCAAGGGCTTCTACGGCCGCCGCAAGAACACCATCCGCACGGCCAAGGCCGCGGTGGACAAGGCCGGTCAGTACGCCTACCGCGACCGCCGCACCAAGAAGCGCTCGTTCCGCGCCCTGTGGATCCAGCGCATCAACGCGGCCGCCCGCATGGAAGGCTTCACCTACTCGCAATTCATCCACGGCCTGGGCCTGGCCGGCATCGAGCTGGACCGCAAGGTCCTGGCCGACATGGCCGGCAACGACATGGACGGCTTCAAGGCCGTCGCCGCCGTCGTGCGCAAGGCCGTCGAGAAGGCCGCCAAGGCGGCCTGATCTACGCCGAACAGTCTGCGATCAAGAAAGCGCCCCCGGGAAACCGGGGGCGTTTTTCGTTGTGGGGTCAGCGCGCCGGCAAACCGCTGAACGGCGCGCGCACGCACTTGCCGTCGAAGACCTGGTCATGGACGACCGCGGCCGGGTCGCCCGCCGAGTAGTGGTAGGTCCGGTGATAGGCGCCTGACTTCAGGTCGACGGTGAAGGCGTCCTGGGTCTCGTTGGGGCCGGCTGTCGACATCATGGTCCCGCGGAAGCGGTTGGCGGCGTGGTCCTCGTCGGCGCGGGCGACGTCGTAGTCGTAGGTCAGCGCGTCGGCCGTCGCAGTCTTGAGGTGGAAGACGCCGGTCTCGCAGGCATCCATGCAGAAGCGGCGCGTCCCGGCCTCCACGCGGATGCGGGTGCTGAAATAGTCGAGCGCGTCGCCGCCGTTGTCGCTCAAGTTGCCCGTGCAGATCAGGTCGAAACCGGCGCCGGTCCGCGTGGGCGAGGGTGATGGTGAAGGGCTGGGCGAGGGGCTGCCCGAGCCGGACGGTGAAGGGCTGGGGGACGGCGAAGGCGAGGGAGACGGGCTGCACGCCGCCAGGGCCAGGACGAAAGCCGCCAGGAAAAGCTGTCCCCGCATCATCTGCTCTCCGAAGGAGGGAGTTCCCGCCCTTGTTCTCTTGCCGGCAAGCGTGCGCCGATGGGGAAGCCTGTCAAGGATCGCGAAGCGACCGCGGAGCGGCTTCGTCCTTGACAGGCTTCCCCATCGGCGCGGCCATCATCCAGGAGAAGAATGGCTTGTTGTCATCCGTTGGATGACAGGCACGACGGGTCCCGATCACCCCACCCCAACGTTCGTCACCCCAGGGCTCGTCCCTGGGGTCCAAGGGCGCCGCTCGCGGACGGGCGAACAGGCGAGCACGTGGGCCGAGCCAAGCGGCCGCGCACCGGACACCCTGGGCCCCAGGGACAAGCCCTGGGGTGACGATCGAATCGGAAAGCGATCCGCCTTGACCCAACCGCGCGGATCAACCGACGCTTTCGCGACCACGGTCTTTGACATCGAAAATCCAGACGACGCCGACGGCCCAAACCGGGCTTCGCCGCCTGTTTTGCGCGTAACAGGCAAAACAGGTGGAAACAGGCGTTTGTAAGGGTTTGCGGGGGGACTGGACCTTGGTCCTGTCCCCGACGCAGCGCACCCTCGCGGGGACTGGACCTTGGTCCTGTCCCCGGCGCCCGGCCTGTTATCCGGCGGAACAGGCAAAACAGGTGAAAACAGGCGTCTACAAGGGAAATAACAGGCGAGCGGGCGGCCCGGTCCGGCGCCCTAGGCGGCGACCACCCCGTCGGCCTCCGCCGCCTCGTCCTTCCGCACCGAATACCGGCACGGCATGCAGATCATCAGCAGCCAGGCCGAGGCGATCACCGCGCCGGAGATGGGCGTCATCCAGTCCAGCGGCCACGCCAGGCGGGCGTTGAACACCGGCGCGAGGAGGATTCGGTCCAGCAGGGGCATCAGGAACACCGCCCCCAGCATGGCGGCCGGCGGCAGGCCGGCGTCGCGGCAGCGCTTGATCATGGGGGCGGCCGCGGCCCACAGCACCGGCAGCGCCCCGACCACGGCCCAGACCGTGGCGGCGGCGACGAAGCCCGGGCGGTCCTGGGACACGCCCAGCCAGCCGGCCACCAGGGCGAAGAGCAGGAATTCCAGCGGCAGGACGGCCAGCACCGCCAGCGCGAGCAGCAGCTCGGCGATGACGAACTTGCGCCGCGACATGCAGCCTTTGAGGCTGAACCAGGTTCGGCGGATCCTCGGCATTCGGCCGCGCTCCCAACCACTCGTGCCAAGCTTGAACGCACAAGCTTGACGAAAGGCTCACGGCCAAGGTTAGCCGCCCGCTAACGGTGACGCTTGGCCGCCGTGGCGTCCCTGCCCTTGGCCGAACGGCTTTCGCCCGTTAGGAAAGCCCCGCCCGGGAAACTCGCATGACTGACCTCGCCAAACTCGAAGCCGACCTTCTCGCCGCCATCGCCGCGGCAGACACCCTCGACGCCCTGGAGGCCGTGCGCGTCGGCGCGCTCGGCAAGCAGGGTTCGGTCTCGGGGCTGCTCAAGGGCATGGGGGCGATGAGCCCCGAGGAACGGCAGGTGCAAGGGCCCCTGATCAACGGGCTGCGCGACAAGGTCACCAAGGCGCTGTCCGCCCGCAAGGCCGAGCTGGAGGACGCGGCGCTGAACGCGCGGCTGGCGTCGGAGCGCGTCGACCTCACCCTGCCCGCCCCGCCGCGGCCCAAGGGTTCGGTGCATCCGACCCTGCAGGTGATGGACGAGCTGATCGAGATCTTCGCCCAGATGGGCTTCGCGGTCGCCGAGGGGCCCGACATCGAGGACGACTGGCACAACTTCACGGCGCTGAACTTCCCGCCCAAGCACCCGGCGCGGGAGATGCACGACACCTTCTTCTTCAAGCCCGACGCCGAGGGGGTGAGAAAGCTGCTGCGCACCCACACCTCGCCGGTGCAGGTGCGCACCATGGTGTCGCAGAAGCCGCCCATCCGCATCATCGCGCCCGGCCGGGTCTTCCGGAAGGACTCCGACCAGACCCACACCCCGATGTTCCACCAGATCGAAGGCCTGGTGATCGACAAGAACATCCACATGGGCCACCTCAAGTGGACGCTGGAGCAGTTCATCGCGCGCTTCTTCGAGACCGACGCGGTGACCACCCGCTTCCGGCCCCACCACTTCCCCTTCACCGAGCCGTCGGCGGAACTCGATGTGCGCTGCGACCGCTCGGGCGGCGAGGTGCGCGTGGGCCAGGGCGACGACTGGCTGGAGGTGCTGGGCTGCGGGATGGTGCATCCCAATGTGCTGCGCCAGTGCGGCATCGACCCGGACGAGTACCAGGGCTTCGCCTGGGGCATGGGCGTCGACCGCCTGGCCATGCTGAAGTACGGCCCGCCGGACCTGCGCGACATGTTCGCCGGCGACGTACGCTGGCTGGAGCACTACGGCTTCGGGCCGTTCCAGGCCCCCAACGCCTCGAGCGGGCTGAGCTGAGATGGCGCGCGCGCCCATCATGACGGCGCTGCTCGGCGTTCCGGCCCATCCGGACGACCGTCTGGCCTATGACGAGGCGCTGTTGGGCGAGCGCGGCGGCCACGACGGGGTGCGCGACCACTGCCAGGAGGCGCTGGACCGCATCAGCGACCGGGCGGTGGGGCTGATGACCGCGGACTCGGTGTTCGCGGCCCTGGCGCTCTACCTGTCGGAAAAGCCCGGACTGGGGCTGATCGGGGCGGTCGCCTTGATCCAGCTGGTGCTGGCGGTGGGCTTGCTCTGCACCTGCCTTTGGCTCTTCTCGCCGCGCGCCGCGCCCGGCCGCACCACGCCCGCGCAGCTCGCCGCCTACGGTCTTGGACTGGTGCGCACCCGCACCATCCGCTTCACCCTCTCGCTGTGGCTCTCGGGCTCGGCCTATCTCTTCATCCTCGCGCAAGTGCTCGTCAGCCTGGTCTGGATCAAATGAAATTCACCCTGTCCTGGCTGAAGGACCACCTCGAAACCGAGGCCACCATCGCGCAAGTCGGCGAGGCCATGACCATGGCCGGGCTGGAGGTCGAGGAGATCATCGACGCCGGCGCCAAGCTCGCGCCCTTCACGGTCGCCAAGGTCGTCGAGGCGGTTCAGCACCCCAACGCCGACAAGCTGCGGGTCTGCCAGGTCGACACGGTCGACGGGCGCAAGGAGATCGTCTGCGGCGCGCCCAACGCGCGGGCCGGCCTGACCACCATCTACGCCCCCATCGGCGCGACCATCCCCGCCAACGGCATGGTGCTGGTCGAAAAGCCGGTGCGCGGCGTGGTGTCGAACGGGATGCTGTGCTCGGGCGCCGAGCTGGAGCTCGACACCGACGCCGACGGCATTCTCGAGCTGTCCGACGATTTCGCGGTCGGAACGCCCGCCAGCGAAGTCTTCGCCGCCGAGCCGGTGATCGACTTCGAGGTCACCCCCAACCGCCCCGACTGGCTGGGCGTGGCCGGGATCGCCCGCGACCTGGCCGCCGCCGGCGTCGGCAAGCTGGGCGACTTGCACATCAAGCATGTGCACGGTCACGGCGACTGCCCGATCACCATCAAGGTCGACGGCGACGCCTGTCCGGTCTTCGCCGGGCGACTCATCCGCGGCGTCAGGAACGGCCCCTCGCCCAAGTGGCTGCAAGCGCGGCTGAAGGCTATCGGCATCAATCCCAAGTCGGCGCTGGTCGATATCTCCAACTACGTCTCCTACGACCGCGCCCGGCCGCTGCACGTCTACGATGCGGCGCTTCTCGACGGCCCGGTGATCGAGGCCAGGCTGGGGCGCGAGGGCGAAAAGCTCACCGCGCTGGACGGCGAGACCTACGACCTGACGCCTGAGATGAGCGTCATCTCCGACGCCGGCGGGGCGCGGCCGATCGGCCTGGGCGGCGTCATGGGCGGTCAGTCGACCGCCGTGTCGGACGCCACCGTCGATGTCTTCGTCGAGAGCGCATGGTTCGACCCGCTGCGCACCGCCCAGACCAGCCGCGCCACCGGCATCAACTCCGACGCCGCCTATCGCTTCGCCCGCGGCGTGGACCCGGAGTCAGTGGTCCCTGGCGTCGAGTTGGCCACGGCCATGATCCTTGAGTTCTGCGGCGGCGAGGCCACCCACCTCACCGTCTCCGGCCAGACCCCCGCCGCCCCCGAGCCCTTCGACTTCGACCCGGCCTATGTGCAGCAGCTCTCCGGCCTGGACGTGCCGCGGACGCGGACGCTCGACATCCTGACCGCGCTTGGCTTCGACCTCTCCGACTCCGGCTCCCAGGTCAGTGTCCAGCCGCCGTCGTGGCGCCGCGACGTGGCCGGCAAGGCCGACCTCGTCGAGGAAGTGGCGCGCATCGAGGGCTTCGCGGCCCTGCCCTCCACTCCGCTGCCGGACAGCGCCATCGCCGCGCGCGGGGTGCTGACCCCGCTGCAAGTCCGCGCCCGCACCGCGCGCCGGGCCATGGCCGCGGCCGGGTGGCAGGAAGCGGTCACCTGGTCCTTCACCAGCCGCGCCACGGCCACACTCTTCGGCGGCGGCGACGAGAGGCTGGTGCTCGACAACCCCATCGCCGCCGACCTCGACTGCATGCGCCCCTCGGCCCTGCCCGGGCTGATCGAGGCGGTGCAGCGAAACGCCGACCGCGGCTTCCCCGGCGCGCGCCTCTACGAGGTCGGGCCGTTCTACGTCGGCGACGGTCCCGCCGACCAGCGCCAGGCCGTGACCGGCGTCACCCGCCCGGCCCCGTCTCGCCGCTGGGACGGGAAGGCGGACGACCCGCTCTTCGCCCTCAAGGCCGACGTCCTGGCCTTGCTTGAGCACCTCGGCGCGCCGATGGGCTCGGTGCAGCTGGTCCAGGGCCGCAACCGCGACATCTGGCACCCGGGCCGTTCCGCCGCCATCCAGCTTGGCCCCAAGACCACCCTGGCCGAGTTCGGCGAGCTGCATCCCCGCATCCTCAAGGCCATGGACGCGGACGGGCCGGTCTATGGCTTCGAGGTGGTCCTCGGCTCGATCCCCGCGCCGAAGGTCAAGGCCACCAAGACCCTGCCGGCCCTGAAGCTGTCGCCCTTCATGCCGCTCAGCCGCGACTTCGCCTTCCTCGTCGACGAAGACAAGGCGGCGGGCGACCTGGTGCGCGCGGCGGCCTCGGCCGACAAGGCCCTGATCGCCGACGTGCGGGTCTTCGACGTCTACCGCGGCCCGGGCGTGCCGGAGGGGCAGAAGTCGATCGCCGTCGAAGTCACCGTCCAGCCCCGCGAGGCCACCCTCACCGACGCCGAGATCGAGGCTCTGTCGGCCAAGATCGTCGCGGCGGCCGAGAAGGCCGTCGGGGCCAGGCTTCGGACCTGAGAGCAAGACGGCGGCGGATTGCTCCGCCGCCGCCTTCCCGTCTCGGCCATCAGCCGTTCCTTAGAACGGCAGATACTTCTTGTTACGCGAATAGGCCAGGTAGCCCACGTTGGCGCCCAGGCGCAGGCCGACGCCGGCGCGGATGGGAGCGAGCGTGATGTCGTCGGCGCGCTGGTAGTTCACCCCCAGGCCGCCGACCAGATAGGCCGAGCCGTCGACGCCGGGGTAGCGGCGGAACAGCATGTCGGGATTGGGCAGGCCGTAGCACAGGGTGAACACCCGGCTGGCGTTGCCGCCCCAGTCCCAGCCCACCGACGGGCCGCGCCAGTAGACGGTCATGGGCTCATGGCCATGCATGTAGAGCAGGCCCTTGCCGTAGCGCAGGCCGGCCACGATGGCGCCCGAACCCTCTTCGCCGGCGATGTAGCCGGTCGGGTGGTCGCCGTAGTCGCGCGCGATGCGCTCGATGGCCCCGCCCACGGCCTCGGCGGTGACGCCGAGCGCGTCGGAGCCGGCGCGCAGCACCTCGTCACGGTCGTAGGTGTTTTCCTGGGGCGTCTGGTAGTCGGGCGCGGCCCAGAGCGACGAGGGGGCAGCGGCGGCGCCGATGGCGGCGGCGGCCCCGGTGAGAATGATCTTGCGACGGTCCATGCCGGTCTCCTTGGCGATGATCGAACGGGCCCCAGCTCGAAGTGGGAGGACGCTGAGCCGGGACTGGGGCTTGTTTTAGGCGATTACAGCCACGTTCGCTAACCGTGTTCGGCGAAAAGCGCCACCGTTCCGAAAGTCCCAGCGCTGCATGATGATGCAGGTGGCGGCGCCGCGGGCGGGGAGGCGACCGGGAGCGTTCTCCGGCCCGCACTGCGCAAACGCCCCGCGACGCCCGCGGTTCAAAATCACCGTCCGGCAGGCCCGATCCTGCGGCGGATGGGCCGCCCGAGGCCGCTCCGCCTTGGCCTGACAGGGATCGCGTGCTAGTCGCGCAGCCCACATGACCACCCCTCTCGACCGCATCCGCAACTTCTCGATCGTGGCGCACATCGACCACGGCAAGAGCACCCTCTCCGACCGTCTGATCCAGACGACCGGCGGCCTCACCGCGCGTGAGATGACCGCCCAGGTCCTGGACAACATGGACATCGAGAAGGAGCGCGGCATCACCATCAAGGCGCAGACCGTGCGCCTGAACTACCGGGCCAAGGACGGGCTCGACTACGTCCTCAACCTGATGGACACGCCCGGCCACGTCGACTTCGCCTATGAGGTGTCGAGGTCGCTCGCCGCCTGTGAAGGCTCGATTCTCGTGGTCGACGCCTCGCAAGGGGTCGAGGCCCAGACCCTGGCCAACGTCTACCAGGCCATCGACAACAACCACGAGATCGTCCCGGTCCTCAACAAGATCGACCTGCCCGCCGCCGAGCCCGAGCGCATCCGCCAGCAGATCGAGGACGTCATCGGCCTGGACGCCTCCGACGCGGTCCTCTGTTCCGCCAAGTCGGGCATCGGCATCGAGGACGTGCTGGAGGCCATCGTCACCCGCCTGCCCCCACCCAAGGGCGACGCCGCCGCGCCCCTGAAGGCGCTCCTGGTCGACGCCTGGTACGACGCCTACCTGGGCGTGGTGGTGCTGATCCGCGTCTTCGACGGCCACCTCAAGCCCGGCCAGACCATCCGCATGATGCAGACCGGCGCGGTCTACAAGGTCGACAAGGTGGGCGTCTTCCACCCCAAGGCCACCGACGTGGCCGCGCTTGGGCCGGGCGAGATCGGCTTCTTCACCGGCTCCATCAAGGAGGTCGCCCACGCCGCCGTGGGCGAGACCGTCACCGACGACAAGAAGCCGACGGCCCAGGCCCTGGCCGGCTTCAAGGACGTGCAGCCGGTGGTGTTCTGCGGCCTGTTCCCGGTCGACGCCGCGGACTTCGACGACCTGCGCGCCGCCATCGGCCGGCTGCGCCTGAACGACGGCAGCTTCTCCTACGAGATGGAGAGCTCCGCCGCGCTCGGCTTCGGCTTCCGCTGCGGGTTCCTCGGCCTGCTGCACCTGGAGATCATCCAGGAGCGCCTCTCCCGCGAGTTCGACCTCGACCTGATCGCGACGGCGCCCTCGGTCGTCTACAAGATCAAGATGCGCGACGGGACCGAGACGGACCTGCACAACCCCGTCGACATGCCCGATCCGAGCCAGATCGAGACCATCGCCGAGCCCTGGATCAAGGCCACCATCCTGACGCCCGACGAATACCTCGGCTCGGTGATCAAGCTGTGCCAGGACCGTCGCGGCGAGCAGAAGGAGCTGTCCTATGTCGGCTCCCGCGCCCTGGTGGTCTACGAGCTGCCGCTGAACGAGGTCGTCTTCGACTTCTACGACCGGCTGAAGAGCGTCTCCAAGGGCTACGCCTCCTTCGACTACGAGATCATCGGCCACCGCGTCGGCGACCTGGTGAAGATGTCCATCCTGGTCAATTCCGAACCGGTCGATGCGCTGGGCATGCTGGTCCACCGCAACCGCGCCGAGACGCGCGGCCGCGGCATGGTCGAGAAGATGAAGGAGCTCATCAACCCGCACCTGTTCCAGATCCCGATCCAGGCGGCCATCGGCGGCAAGATCATCGCCCGCGAGACCGTCCGCGCCCTGCGCAAGGACGTCACCGCCAAGTGCTACGGCGGCGACGCCAGCCGCAAGCGCAAGCTGCTCGACAAGCAGAAGGCCGGCAAGAAGCGCATGCGCCAGTTCGGCAAGGTCGAGATCCCCCAGGAAGCCTTCATCGCCGCCCTGAAGATGGACGACGATTGAGGTCTCCCCCTCCTTCAGGAGGGGGTGGACGCGCAGCGGACGGGGGTGGCGACGGTCGGCCTCGCGAGGCCATACCCGTCGGCTTCGCCGCCACCCTTTCCTGAAGGAAAGGGAGAGCCGCAAACCCTTATAAACGCCTGTTTCCACCTGTTATGCCTGTTATCCGCAAAACAGGGCGCCGGGGCCCTGCGCGCGATAGCGCTTGCAAACCAACCCCGAATTAAGTTCTCATTTTGTTCTCTTGGCAATCCCCCTTCGCTCCGGCCGTGCGCCCGCAGCTTCGGAGGACCAGGCCTCCAAAGGGAAAACGAGGACAGATGATGAGCCAGTCCCCCAACGCCGCTATTGATCCGGCCCTCTCGCCCGAGCCGGGCCCCGTGCATGACGCGCGCGGGCGGCTGCCGCTGGAGGACGGGCGGCGGCCGGACGGGCGTTTCCGTCCCGGCCATTGCGGCAACCCGCACGGCCGCCCGCGCCGCGCCGCCCTGGCGTCGGCGGGCCGGCGGCTGATCCCCGTCGACCCGACGGAGCTGGAGAAGGCCCTGGCCGAGCCGGTGATGTGCATGGCCGCCGACGCCGCCGCGCCGGTGCCCCTGGCCCGCGCCGTGGTCGCGCGCCTGACCGAGCGGGCGCTGGACGGCGGCGACATCGCCGCCTGCCGCGAGCTGCTGCGCCTGTGCGCCGAGGCCGAGGCCGTGCGCATCGAGCGCGACCTGCTGCTGGCTGAACGCGACGCCGGCGAGGCCCAGGCCGAGGCGGAAGCCGAGCGCGCCCGCGAGGCCGCCGCGCAGGAGGCGGCGCATCTGAAGCTCGAGGCCCTGGCGGACGAAGCCGCCGACGACGCCGGCGAGGCCGACCTCGACCCGGCGACCCGCGCGCTCAAGCTGCTGGACGTGGTGGAGGACGCCGCCGCCGACGGCATCGAGGGCCTGCGCCCCTGGGTCGAGGAAATCGCCCGCGCCCACGACCCGGCCCTGCCTCGCGGCGCCCGCCCGCTAGATCCGGAAGACCCGTGGGGGACGCTGGACCGGTTAGGCATCTTCATCGGGGAGGACGGCTTCCACCGCCTGGCCGGCTGGTTCATCGACGCCGCCCGCGCGCGGCGGCCGGAGGCGCGCTTCGAGCCCGGCGACGAGGCGCTGCTGCAGTTGGTGCGGGCCGAGGGGGCCGAGGACGCCGACTGGGCGGCGCGCTGGGCGGCGGTGGAGGCGGCGGTGAGGCCGCCTTCTTACCCCCTCGAGGGGTAAGAGAGCGCGCCCGCCAACTCGTTAATCCACAACGCCCCGCTGGCGAACTTTAACCCTGCCGCGCAACCCCATTAAGACTTTGGTAACCAACGGCGCGAAGCTGCGTTACAAGCGCAGCCATGACCACCACGCGCCAGGCCATCCACACCTTCGTCGCCGTCTTTACGGCCACCGCCGTGATCACCGGCTGCAAGCCCGCGCCCAAGCCGGCGCCGACGCCGCCCGTGACCGCGGTCGAGGGCTGGCAGGCGGCGGTGACCAACACCGGCTACGCCATCGTCCGCCATGACGCCAACGGCGACCAGATCCGCCTCGCCTGCGCCCGCCAGCCCAGCCGCTTCGTGGTCTGGGTGGGGAGCTTCAATCCCGTGGCCAGCGAAGAGCGCCTCAGCGTCGGCTTCGACGACCAGGTGACGGCCCTGGTCGCCAAGTCCACCGCGCCCGGACCGGGGGTCGACGCCGAAGGCGCCATCCCGATGGCGGAGCTGGCGACCCTGCTGCACGCCAAGACCGTGGCGGCGAGCTACGGCGCCCAGACGCTCAGCGTGCCGGCGCCTGAGCCGGCGCTGGCGGACGCTTTCGTGGAGGCCTGCAAACAGGCGGTGGACGATACTCAGCCGGTCCAGTCCCCCGCCTAGCCGAACGGCGGGCCCACCACTCCCGAGGTCATCGCCCGCCGCATCGCCGCCCGGGCCTCTGTTCGATCCCGCTAAGTCCGACATGACCGTATTCCGGCAGCCCCGGCGGCGCCGTCACGTCCGGGGCTGGCGCCGGCAAGTCAGTGGCCGATCCTGAGCGAGAACATTAGGATCAGGAAAGGGATCAGGAAACAGCATACCAGTTGGGCAAACTTGAACCGATTATGTTTTGATATGCGTATCGCAACTATGTTGGTGTGTTCGGCGGCAAGATATTCTTCTACCCGGGAGGGTTCGAGCGTTTCGTGCATTGCGGCGGTGGTCATTGGAAACATTGGCGTCGCCTTCAAACCCAGACCACGCACGTTTATCGGGGCGATAACCCAGAAGAGTGAGCAGAGCGCGAAGCCAAGCGGCGCAATAATCGCGGGGCCCGACAGTATCGGCCCGTCATGCGTCAGGTCGCGAACCGCCTTGAATGTCCCCACCATGACGATGAGTGAGGCGGCAAGCACCTGCGCCTTGAATTCAAATGCGCGGATAGCCTTCTCATTCACGTCAATCGACGCATACAGAAACTCGATTATCGCGTCCCTGTCAGACGACCGCGGCATGGCTCAACTCGTCAGTTTGAGTTCAAAAATATTGAACGACTCGGGATCTTCGCTCGGTTTCGAAATCACGACCGGAGTCGAGGGGTCCGCCTCATCAAGTGAAACCGGGGCAAACCGGTCAGCCAGATCCTCGCCGCCCAGTTCAAGCACGCCCTTGATGAATTGCTCCGTCACCCAGAGCGACCCCGACCGGGCCTTAGGTTCAAGGCGAGCCGCCACGCCGACCACTTCCGCCGCGTTTCGCTGGTTCCCCGAAGGCAGACTCTCGATCCGCCAGGGTCCGCTATGACCACCCATCCGGACCGGGAAATGATGCGGCGGCTTCTTGAGCAACCTGGCCAGGGCTTCGCAGGATCGGATGAGTTCTGACGGCCTGTCGTCGGCCAACATGAACGAATCCCCGTTCGCCCAGCGTGCGTATTGCAGACCGCGGGTCGCCGAGGCAAAAATCTTGTCGCAGTACTCTTGGAACGTCTGCGACTCGCCCGCCTTGCTCATCACGGACTTTCGGTAACCTTCCAGGTCGGCGCAGATCACGAATTTGTATTCATTCGGGTGATGCCACCTCAGCCCCTGCCCCACGACGTTCTGACTGCTCAAGCGTCTCAGAAAGGTGCGGTCCTGCGCGATGATAAAATCACAGAGGGCCGGATGGATCACATAGTTCTCCGCCTCGGGAAGGATTCCCGACGCACCCAACGGATACTGTCCAAGGTAGGCGAACCGTTGCCGGTAATCGCCTGGAGAACTCCGATCATCTTCAACGACACCGATCAGTCCGAGGGCGAAGAGAGAGCAAAAAATGTCGGGGCTGGATTCCCGGATCAAATCTCCGCTGGCTGAATACAGATCGCGGTAGTGGCGCGCGGCGTCGGCGAGTTCATCCTTCGAAAGTACGTTCGTATGGATTACTTTTGGAAGCAGATCTGGGTCGAACTCGCGAAGGTGAATGCTAGATTCGTCGAAGACGAACTTGATTACGTCGACCGCTTTGTCATTGATCGCCTCCCTGACGGACTCCGCCAGCCGGTCCCGGGGGTCAATCAGCGATATGGCCCGTCCGAGGATCACAATGTCTCGCGGCCTGCCGACCGCGTGCCGCAACCAGTAGTCCAGAATGGACTCAGGCCCGCCCGTGCCTTTGTTCGCAATATATCCGGCGTTCGACGGGAAGAAACGCGCTATGATGTCCGAACTGGTCGGATCGATAAGCCGCGCAGGCTCTTCATTCTTGATATTGTTCTCGATTATACTAGCCAGCTCTTTGTTCTTGTATTCGAGATGGATAGTAAAAGCTTCGAGATTGGCGGCCACCTGTTCCTTGGTATGTGCGAAATGGTAGGCTTCTTTTCGCATCGAGATAAAGATTTTTACGTGGGGGTTCACACCTTGAAGGAGTCTTATGGCTAGTAGGGCGCCGATCTGAGCGTTGTGCCACAGCGCTAGAGAGTTAGCGTGGCGCGACTTATGCTCTTTCAAGTAATTATCGACATATTCGTCTATATTATCGAGAAAAATCGCCGCTTTCGCGTGTCTACGTGCGAATTTTGCAATGATTGCGCCTAGTTCTTGATCGATGATTTCAAGTAGAAATTTCCGGTCCAGCCCCAGCATTTCGTGCAGAATCTCGAAGGGGCGGTCCAGGTCTCGATTGAGCAGTATTTTCTTGAGAGCTTGGGATTCAGATTGTTCGATCAAATCATTGATGACCGGGTCACCCTCGCTGGCGGCAAGGTGCTTCAACAGGCTCATCGCAAGAGCAGCCTGCCACAGCTTCACCCATGCTCCGGAGTCCGCCAGCAGGTCCAGGAGGTCATGCGCCGCCGTCGGCGGGTTCATTGGCGGGCGGTCAACAATCAAGCCCTTTGGCAGGCACGTATAGCCTTTGGCGTCCAGAGCAACGCGCTTCAGTTTCAGGACGAACGTCTTCCCAAAACCTTTGGGGGCGACGAGCGCCGCAGAGTACTGGTCATGCTTTCCCAAGAACTCGGCAACGGCGCGGGTTCTGAATAGAATAGTGTCCTGGACATCTGACAGGGCGACCAAGTCATCCAATACTTGGGCGTCTTCCACCCACGCGCGCTTCACGTCGCTCCTTGAGCGACTAGTTCTTTTTGGTCCGGCCAAAATTCTAATCTCCCCCGAAGCCGGGGATCGTTAACAAATGGCCATTTAAATGCAACGATAAAGCGATCCGTGGGCGGCGCGACCTTTGCGGGATTTGTCGGGGGGCCGGTCAGGCCTCTGCCCACATCCTGAGCAGGTTGTGGTAGCAGCCCGTCAGGCCGATCACCCCCGCATCCGTCTGCCCCAGGGTCTCCGCCGTGCGCTGGATCGACTGGTCCATGTCGAACAGCAGGGTGCGGCGGGCGTCGTCGCGGACCAGGCTTTGCACCCAGAACACCGCCGCCAAACGCTCGCCGCGGGTCACCGGTTCGACGCGGTGCAGGCTGCTGGACGGATAGAGGATCAGGTCGCCGGCGTTCAGTTTCACCTGGTGCAGGCCGTAGGTGTCCTCGATGCTGAGTTCGCCGCCGTCGTAGCTGTCGGGATCGCTGAGGAAGAGGGTGGCCGAGACGTCGGTGCGCAGGGGGCCCGCGCCGTCGGGCCGCCGGCGGATGGCGTTGTCGACGTGATTGCCGAAGTCGTGGCCGGGCTCGTAGCGGCTGATCAGCGGCGGGAAGATCTTCGCCGGCAGGGCGGCGGAGAGGAACAGCAGGTTGCGGTCCAGCGCGGCGGTGACCAGAGCGCCCAGGGCGCGGGCGGCGTCGCTCGATTGCGGCAGTTGCAGGTTGCGCTTGGCCAGCGCCGACTGGTGGCCGGCGGTGACCTTGCCGTCGGCCCAGGGGGCGTTTTCCAGCACGGTGCGGGCGCGGGCGAGGTCTTCGGGGGTGAGGAGGTCGGGGATGTGGAGGAGCATGGTCAGGTCCGGGCGGCGGTTCTTGTCTCCCTCTCCTTCAGGAGAGGGTGGCCCAGAGGGCCGGGTGTGGTCTTGTTTGAGACGCCGACCGCGCCGCCGACGTCGCCAGACCATACCCGTCCGCTTCGCGGCCACCCTTTCCTGAAGGAAAGGGAGAGGGTCAAAACCGGAATCCCAGGGACAGCACCGCCGACCTGGCCTGGCCCGGCACGGCGTGGCCGCCGCCGAGGCTGTCGAGATAGCGTTCGTCGGCGAGATTGTAGGCGTTCAGCTGCAGGGTGAGCTTGTCGGTCACGTCCCAGGAGGCCATGGCGTCGAAGGTCCAGTAGGCGTCGGGCTGGCGGGTGTTGATGGTGTTGGCGAAGCGGCTGGCCACGTACTGGGCGCCGGCGCCCAGCGTCCCGCGCTCGAGGAATCGGTAGGAGGTCCACAGCGACAGGCTGTGGCGCGGCGTGTTGGGCAGCTCGCGGCCGACCTCCAGCGGGTTGGCGCTGTCGGTGATCTCGCTGTCGAGGAAGGTGTAGCCGCCGAAGATCATCCACGCCGGCGTCAGCTTGCCGGTGACGGCCAGCTCGGCGCCCTGCACCCGCTGCTCGCCGCTGAGGGTGATGATGGAGGTCAGGGTATCGGTGGTCCGCGCATTGGTCTTGTCGGTGCGGAAGATGGCGCCGGAGACGAGCAGTTTGCCGTTGAGCGCGTCCCACTTGGCGCCCGCCTCCCAGGTGCGGCTTTCCTCCGGCGGCAGGTCCTGGTTCAGGGCCGTCAGGGTCAGGCCTTCGGCGGAGGGATTGAAGCTGGTGCCCCAGGCGACATAGACGCTGGCGTCGCGGGCGGGATGCCACACGGCGCCGAGGCGATAGCTGAAGCGCGAACCGGCGTTGTCGAAGGCGCCGGTCTGGACGTGGGCGGCGTTGATCTGGTTGTAGCTCGTCTCGTAGTCGTCCCAGCGCAGGCCGCCGGTGAGTTCGAAGCGCTCGCCCAGCTTGATCGTGTCGAAGGCGTACAGCGCCACGGTCGAGGAGATGGCCTCGTTGAAGGCGCCCGTGCGGACCACCGGCGAGCCGGGGTCGCGGTTGGGGTCGGGGTGGTCCCAGGGCGTGGCCGGCGGGGCGACGGCCTGGGCGCGCAGGTAGTTGATCTCGCTCTCGCGCACCAGTTCCAGCCCCAGCAGCAGGCCGTGGCGGATGGGGCCGTCGCCGAGGTTGGCGATCAGGTTGGTCTGGCTGGTGAAGTTCTCGTCGACCTGGTCACGCGACTGCAGCTCGGAGCGGATGGTCGTGGCGCCGGCGTTGAAGCGCGGGGCGGTGACGACGGAGTCGCGATCGACGGTGACGAAACGCAAGGTCTGGGTCAGCGTCCAGTCCTCGTTGAGGTCGTGTTCGAGCCGCACCGTGCCGATGTCGGTGGCGGTCTTCTCGTAGTCGCGGCGCGCGACCCCGTACCAGGTATCGAAGGGGACGGGCGCGATGTGATCGAACAACGGCGCCAGCGTCGGGGAGGCGGTGTTGGGGATCCAGGGGATGCCGTAGTCGGGGGTGTTGTCCTGGTTCAGCTTGTACCAGCTGAGCAGCAGGCGCGTGGGCGTGCCCAGACCCAGCGCCAGGGTGGGCGCGATGCCCCAGCGTTCCTGGTCGGGACCGTCGCGACCGGGCGTGTCCTGGCGGTGATACATCAGATTCAGGCGCAGGGCCGCGCCCGGAATCCAGCCCTCGAGCGGCTGGTTCAGGTCGAGGGTGACGCGGCCGTAGTCGTCCGTGCCGCCCCCGAGGTTGGCGGCGAAGTCGGGCGCCAGCCCGGGCCGCTTGGAGACCTGGTTGATGATGCCGCCGGTGGAGCCGCGGCCGGACTGGGCCGAGGCCGGGCCCTTCACCACCTCGACGCTGTCGAGGTCGAAGCTGTCGCGGAAATAGCCGCCCAGGTCGCGCACGCCGTCGACGAAGATGTCGGTGCGGGCGTTAAACCCACGCAGGGTCAGGTTGTCGCCGTTGGGCACGCCGCCCTCGCCCGCCTGCATGGAGATGCCCGGCACGTTGCGCAGCACGTCGCGCAGGGTGGTGGCGTTGCGCTGCTCGATCACCGCCTGGGGGATGACGGTGACGGTCTGGGGCGCGTCGGCCAGCTTGCCGATGCGCGGGTCGGCGGAGGTATCGGCGTCATTGGCGGCGGTGACGGTGACTTCGGAGACGACGGTGACGCCTTCGCCCGCATCCAGGGTCTCGCCGCTGTCTAGGGCGGTCTCGGCGAAGGCGGGCGAGGCGAGCAGGGGGGCGAACAGGGCGGCCGCGGCGCCGGCGGCGCCGATGCGGAAGCGGGCGGTCCTGGCGGCGGCGCGAACCCCGCGCGTGGTGGTCGGTCTCATGACATCAACGGTCCCCGCCTGCCCGGTCGCGTTGCGAACGGTTCTCAATAGCATGGCGAGTGATAATCATTCGCAACGGAGTCGCGCAAGCGAAATCGCGGCGGGCGGGCCGGAAACGGCGGTTCTCTAGATCTCGGACATCAGGGCCAGCAGGGCGAAGCTGGCCAGCCAGTGCTCACCCATGTAGTCGCCCACCACGTGCGGCAGGGCCACGGCCAGGTGGCGCTCGGCGGCGGCCAGGGCGACGGCGCGGGCGGGATCCTTGGGGTCCAGCGACCGCGCGATGCCGCGCCAGCACCAGGCCCGCGACAGGTTCAGCCCGTCGAGGTGGGCGATCTTGCCGTCGGAGCGGTCCGAGACCGTGGCGGGATCGAACAGGGTCTCGGGCTCGCCCTTGGCGACATGGGGCAGGAAGGCCTTGAACCAGGGCCGGAATTCCTCGTCGGGAAGCACGCAGGCCATGGCCTTGGCTTCCATCAGGGCGGGCGAGAGGAACTCGTCCTGGGACGGCTCCCAGGCCTGGCAGTCGGCGTCGCGGCCGTACCAGGCGTGGGCCTTGTTGCGCAGGGCGTCGGCCAGGCGAAGGTCGCCGCAGCTCATGGCGTATTCCATGGTCAGGCGCATGGCGAAGGCGGTGTTGAAGTGGGTTCCGACCCGCACCGGATAGGTGGCCAGCGGCAGGAAGGTGATGAAGCGGTCGGCGAAGGCGTTGGCCAGCGGCTTCAGGGCGCGGGCCCACTTGCGGCCCTCGATGCTCTCGTGGCGCTCCAGCTCGGCCTGCAGCATGAGCAGCCAGGCCCAGCCGTAGGGCCGCTCGAAGCCGCGGCTGGCGGGGCGTTTCACATAGGCCGTCTCGACCGCGACATTGGCGTCGGTGAACAGCGCATCGGCCTCGCCGCGGATGCGGGCGCGCTCGGGCAGGTCGGGATAGAGGCGGTAGCAGGTGAACAGGGTCCACCAGCCGTGCACGCAGCTGTGCCAGTCGAAACTGCCGAAGAAGACCGGGTGCAGGGCGCGCGGCGACAGCACGTCCTGCGGCCCGGTGATCACATGGTCGAGCTTATTGGGGTATTCGCGCGTCACATGGCCGAGCGCCGTGGCGGCGAAACGGGAGGCGTGGGACAGGTCGAGCGTGCTCATCGCGGGAAGGCCAGGAAGTACATCAGGCCGATATTGACCAGCAGCAGCGGAAGGGCGGTGGGGATCTGGGCCCGGATGACCCCGTTCAGGGGCGCATTGCGGTCGGGCAGCTCCAGCAGGTTGGCCGGCACCACGTTGAAGTTGGCGGCCATGGGGGTCATCAGCGTGCCGCAGAACCCGGCCAGCATGCCGATGGCGGCGACGGCGGCGGGATCGCCGTGGAACTTCAGGATCAGGAACGGCAGGCCGATGGCGGCGGTCATCACCGGGAAGGCGGCGAACGCGTTACCCATGATGATGGTGAACAGCGCCATGCCCACGCAGTAGGCGACGACGGCGGGCAGCAGTTGGTCCAGCGGCACGACCTGGGTCACCTGGCCGCTCACCGCCTCCCCGACCTTGGCCAGCAGGAAGACCGCGCCGAGACTGGCCAGCATCTGCGGCAAGAGCGCCGCCCAGCCGATGGAATCCATCATCCGCCGCCCCTCGTTCAGCGGCGCCAGCACCGGCGGCCGCAGCCAGGCCATGGCCACGAGCAGGGCGATGACGCAGGCCAGGCCCAGCGAGATCACCGTCGCCTTGTCCTCGGCGATGAGCGGCGCCAGCGCCGTGTGCAACCCGCCGATCAGACCGTTCAAAGCCTCGTCGACGGCGGGCGCGCCGGTCTGGATGGGCTTCAGGAAGGCGATGGTGCCGACCATGGTCAAGAGCGGGATCAGCAGCACCGGGGCGAACAGCCAATTGCCGTGCCTGGCCGCGCCCGCCTTGCGCTCCTCGACGCTGGTCGTGTCCGGCTTGCCTTGCCCCAGGCCGATCAGCCCGCCCAGCAGCACGATGGCGACGACGACCACCCCGTTGCCGAGATCGCCCAGCCACTTGCCGAAGAGCAGGCTCACCGCCAGCAGGCCCCAGAAGACGGTGTTCATCACCGCCTTGGGATTGTTGCGGTCAAAGGCGCTGAGCACGGCGAAGGCCGAAAACATCAGCCCCACGATCACATAGATGACGTCGATGGTGATCATTGCCCGGCCTTCGCCTCGGCCGCCGCCGCCTTGGGCGCGCGGCCCAGGCTGCGCTCGAACAGGATCAGGCGCGTGGCGTGGATCAGAAAGGCCGCGCCCGCCGTGGGAAGGGCCCAGACGGCCAGCTCGGCCGGCGCCACCTTGATGCCCGATTGCTCCAGGAAACCGACGATCAGCAGGATCGAGCCGATGGCGACGAAGAAGTCCTCGCCGAAGAACAGGCCGACGTTGTCGGTGGCGGCGGCGAAGCTGCGCACCCGGTAGCGGTCCTTGTCCGACAGCGGCCCGTGGCTGGCCTCGGCGGCGGCCTCGGCCATGGGCGCGATCAGCGGGCGCACCATCTGCGGGTGGCCGCCCAGCGAAGTCAGGCCCAACGCGGCGGAGACCTGGCGCAGGGCCAGGTAGAGCACCAGCACGCTGCCCGCGGTCGCCGCCTTGACCGATCCGATCAGGGCCTTGGCCCGCTCCTGCATGCCGGCCCGCTCCAGCAGGCCGATCACCGGCAGCACCAGCCAGACCACGTGCAGGTAGCGGTTGTCGTTGAAGGCCTTGCCGAAGGCGCCGAGCGTGGCGACGCCGGCGGCCCACAGCTCGCCCGCGCCGACGCCCGGCCCGACCGCCGCCATCACCCCGGTGGTCAGGGCCGCGGCCAGGATGACGAGCAGCGGATTGATGCGCAGCACGAAGCCCGCCACCACCACCGCGATCCCCAGAAGCACGAGCATCGATGTCCCCTCCACGACAGGAGGCAGACTTAACCGGAATAGGCACGGTGACTAGGGGCGGGAGGACCGGGGGGCGGGAACGCCAGCGCGTCCCGGGATTTTCCTACCCTGAAGCTTGGGAGGAAACCTTTGAGCCGCCGCGCGATCATCAAGCAGGCCGCCCGCCTGCTGCCCTGGGCCGTGCTGGCGGGCGTCGCCGGGGTGCTGGCGCGCGAACACTTCGCCGCCGCCCGCCTGCCCCACGACGCCGCCGGCGACGAAACAGCCAGCCGCGGCGATCGTGGCCGCGGGGCCGAGAATCCCACCGAGATTACCCGGCGCGGCTGGAAGGACATCCTGTGGCGCACCGTGCGCGAGGTGCAGGCCGACGACATCCTGGGCGTGGCGCGCGGCGTGGCCTTCGCCGGCCTGCTGGCGATCTTCCCGGCCCTGGCCGCCTTCGTGTCCATCTACGGCCTGTTCGCCGATCCCGGCCAGGCACGCGAGCACCTGTCGGCGCTCACCGGCATCGTGCCGGCCGACGCCCTGACCCTTATCGGCGACCAGATGGTGCGCATCGCCATCGCCAACGAGGCGGGCCTGTCCGCGACCGCCGCCTTCAGCCTGCTGCTGTCGATCTGGAGCGCCAACGCCGGCATGACCGCCCTGTTCAAGGGGCTGAACATCGCCTTCGAGGAGAGCGAGCGGCGCGGCTATTTCAGACGCACCCTGATCACCCTGGCCTTCACCATCGGCATGGTGGCCTTCCTCATCCTGTCGGCCGGCGCGGTCATCGCCGCCCCGTCGGTGCTGGCCTTCTTTCACATCGAAGGCATCCTGCCCGCGACGGCCTGGCTGCGCTGGCCGGCGCTGCTGGCGATCGCGACGCTGGGCCTGAGCCTGCTCTACCGCTACGGGCCCAGCCGCGAGCACGCGCGCTGGCGTTGGGTCAGCGTCGGGGCCGTGGCCGCCTCCGTCGCCTGGCTGGCCGCCTCGGTCGGCTACAGCTGGTACCTGACCAGCTTCGCCCACTACCAGACCACCTACGGCTCGCTCGGCGCGGTGTTCGGGTTCATGGTCTGGCTGTGGCTGTCGGCGGTGGTGATCCTCATCGGCGCCGAGCTCAACGCGGAGATCGAGCACCAGACCGCCTGCGACTCCACCACCGGCGCGCCCGAGCCGCTGGGCGAACGCGGCGCCACCATGGCCGACGAGGTGGGCGGGCCCGCGCCCAGCCGGCTGACGCCGAAGACCGTGCTGCGCTTCCTGGGGCGGCGGCCCTCGCCGAAGGACGAGCGGGAGCAGGTGGAGAAGGTGGAGGCGGCGTAGGCTTTCTGTCGGCGGTCCCTGAACAGGGACACCAGGCCATTTTTCTCTTGCCGGCGAGGGTGCGCTCGGGGTGAAGCCTGTCAAGGACGCGCAGCGCGGCGGAGCCGTAAATCCTTGACAGGCTTCACCCCGAGCGCGGCAATCCACCAAGAGAAGTAAGGCGGGCTCCGCGCGATGCGCGATCCTCTCAGAGGTCGGACCCTCTACCCCTTCCCGAACCCGCCCCCGCCCGGCGTCTCGATCACGAATACGTCGCCCGCGGCCATCTCGCGCTGGTCGGTGGCGGTCAGCACCTCGACCGAGCCATCGACTCGCTCGACCCGGTTGATCCCGGCCTTGCCGTCCTGCCCGCCGGCCAGCCCGCGCGGCGCCACGCGGCGGCGATTGGACAGGATGGCGGCGGTCATCGGCTCGCGAAAACGCACCCGGCGCACCACCCCGTCGCCGCCCCTGTTGGCGCCCGCCCCTCCTGAACCGCGACGGATCGAAAAGGCCTCGAGCAGCACGGGGAAGCGGCTCTCCAGCACCTCGGGATCGGTGAGGCGTGAATTGGTCATGTGGGTCTGCACCGCGCTGGCGCCGTCGAAGCCCGGCCCGGCCCCGGCCCCGCCGGCGATGGTCTCGTAGTACTGCCGATGGTCGTCGCCGAAGGTGAAGTTGTTCATGGTCCCCTGCGACCCGGCCAGGGCGCCCAGCGCGCCAAAGAGCGCATCGACCACCACCTGGCTGGTCTCGACGTTGCCGGCCACGACGGCGGCGGGGAAATGTGGATTCAACATTGAGCCGTCGGGCACGATGATCTCGATCGGCTTGAGGCAGCCCTCGTTGAGCGGGATCTCGTCGTCGACCAGGGTGCGGAACACGTAGAGCACCGCCGCGCGGGTGATCGACAAGGGCGCGTTGAAGTTGGAGCCCAGTTGCGGGCTCGTGCCGGTGAAGTCGATCACCGCCGAACGCGCCATCCGGTCGACGCGGATGGCGACTTTCACCACCGCCCCGTCGTCGGTCTCGCAGGCGTAGGCGCCGTCGGTCAGTTTGCCGATGACCCGGCGGACCTGCTCCTCGGCGTTGGCCTGGACGTGGGCCATGTAGGCCTCCACCGTCGAGCGCCCGAACTCGCCGACCATGCGGGTCAGTTCCTCGGCCCCGCGCGTGCAGGCGGCGACCTGGGCCTTCAGGTCGGCCAGGTTCTGGTCAGGATTGCGCGACGGCCAGTCTCCCGAGGCCAGCAGTGTGCGGGTCTCGGCTTCGCAGAGACGCCCTGCGTCGATGAGCAGGAAGTCGTCGATCAGCACGCCTTCCTCCATCACCGTCCTCGAATCCGGCGGCATGGAGCCCGGGGTGATGCCGCCGATGTCGGCGTGGTGGCCGCGCGCCGCGACGTAGAAGGCGGGCGCGTCCGGATCGTCGAGGAAGACCGGCGTGATGACAGTGATGTCGGGCAGGTGGGTGCCGCCGTTGTAGGGGGCGTTGAGCATGTAGGCGTCGCCGGGCTTCATGCCCCGCCCGTCGCGCTTGCCGCCGCGCGAACGCACCACGGCGCGGATCGACTCGCCCATGGAGCCCAGGTGCACGGGGATGTGCGGGGCGTTGGCGATCAGCCCGCCGCCGGCGTCGAAGAGGGCGCAGGAGAAGTCCAGCCGCTCCTTGATGTTCACCGAGTAGGCCGTGTTCTGCAGCGCCTGACCCATCTGCTCTGCCACGGCCATGAAGCGCGAATTGAACACCTCCAGCAGCACCGGATCGACGTCGGTCCCCGCCGCGCGCCTTTGCGCCAGGGGCGTGGTGCGGGTCAGGATGAGGTTTCGGTGGGCGTCCATCCGCGCCGTCCAGCCGGGCTCGACCACGGTGGTGGCGGTGGCCTCGGTGATGATGGCGGGGCCGGGGATGTCGGCGCCCGTCTCCAGCCGCTCGCGGTCGTAGGCTGGGGCCGTGTGGTCCTCGCCGGCCATGCGCACCTGCACGGTTTCCAGCGGCGTATCGATGTCTTGATCCACGTGGCTCAAGGTTGACGTCACCGAGCCCGGCGGCTTGCCCACCACCTCGACGGAAATGGCCTCGACCACGAGGGGCTTTTCGGGCGCGATGAAGCCGAAGCGGCGGCGGTGCGAGGCCTCGAAGGCGGACTGGACGGCGGCAGGCGACCCCAGGTCGATCTCCAGCGCTGCGTCCGTGCCGGCGTATTTCACCTGGGCGCGGCGGTGCGCCTCGACGGCCACGACCGGCACGTCCTGGGCCTCCAGGGCGGCGCGGCCGGCGGCCTCCAGCCGGTCGGCGACGGCGGCGAAGTCGGCCCCGCCCTGCAGCGGCCTGTCGACGGTTTCCTCGCGCACCACCCGCAGGTCGGCCAGTCCCATGCCGTAGGCCGAGAGGACACCCGCCAGCGGATGGATCATCACCTGGGTCATGCCCAGGGCATCGGCGACCAGGCAGGCGTGCTGGCCGCCCGCGCCGCCGAAACACACCAGCACGTACTTGCCTACGTGGTAGCCGCGCTGGATGGAGATCTGCTTGATGGCCCGGGCCATGTTCTCCACCGCCACGGTGACGAAGCCCTCGGCCAGCTCGGGGCCAGACACATCGCGGCCGGTGGCGGCCTTCACGGCGGCCGAGACCTCGGCGAAACGGGCGGCGACGGCCGCGGCGTCCAGCGGCTGGTCGCCGCCCTCGCCAAACACCGCAGGAAACAGCTCGGGCCGAACCTTGCCCAGCATGACGTTGCAGTCGGTCACCGTCAGCGGCCCGCCGCGCCGGTAGCAGGCCGGGCCAGGGACCGCGCCGGCGGAGTGCGGCCCAACCCGCAGCCGCGCCCCGTCGAAGCTGCAGATCGAGCCGCCGCCCGCCGCCACGGTGTGGATGTCCATCATCGGCGCGCGCAGGCGAACCCCCGCGACCACCGTCTCGTAGGAGCGCTCATAGACCCCGGCGTAGTGGCTCACGTCGGTGGAGGTGCCGCCCATGTCGAAGCCGATGACGCGCTCAAAGCCGGCCTCGCGCGCCGTCGCCGCCATGCCGACAATGCCGCCGGCCGGGCCCGACAGCACCGCGTCCTTGCCCCGGAAGGAGCGCGCGTCGGCCAGGCCGCCATTGGACTGCATGAACAGCAGATGCCCGCCCTTGCCCAGTTCGAGCGCCACCTGCTCGACGTAGCGGCGCAGCACCGGCGACAGGTAGGCATCGACCACGGCGGTGTCGCCGCGCCCGACGAGCTTGATCAGGGGCGCGACCTCGTGGCTGACGGAAATCTGGCTGAAGCCGATGTCGCGCGCGATCTCGGCCAGCACGTCCTCGTGGGCGGTGAAGCGCCAGCCGTGCATCAGCACGATGGCGATGGCCCGGTAGCCTTCATCGAAGGCCGCCTGCAGGCGGTCACGCGACGCGGTCTCGTTCAGGGACTCGAGAACCTCGCCCTCGGCGGTGACCCGTTCCGGGATTTCCACCACCTTGCCGTAGAGCGGCTCGGGCAAGACGATGTGGCGGTCGAAGATGCGCGGGCGGCTCTGCCAGCCGATGCGCAGCGCATCGCCCATCCCCGCGGTGATGGCCAGGACGGTGGGCTCGCCCTTGCGTTCGAGCAGGGCATTGGTGGCCACGGTGGTGCCCATCTTCACGGCGGCCACCTCGGCGCCGGGCGTCCCCGCATCGGCCAGGATGGCGTGCACCCCGGCGGTGGCCGCGTCGCGGTAGCGCCCGGGGTTCTCGCTGAGCAGCTTGCGGATCACCAGCCGCCCGTCGGGCGCGCGCGCCACGATGTCGGTGAAGGTCCCGCCCCGGTCGATCCAGAATTCCCAGCCGCTTTCGCTCATCCTTCCCTCTTACTGTCATCCCGGACGGCCCGACAGGGCCGATCCGGGACCTCATGCGGGAGGGGTGATGTCGCCTGCGCCCTCCACGCAGTTCGTCATCCCAGGGCTTGTCTCTGGGATCCAGCCTGTCCGCGGCAGCTGCGTATCCTGACAGGGCGAAGCCAGACGAATCCCTGGACCCCAGGGACGAGCCCTGGGGTGACGAATCGCGCGGGGGTGGGCCCCGCGAAAACCTGAACCCCGTTCAGCATTGCTTCAGCCGTCTGCGCTACGGTCACCGCGTGACAGTTCCCGCCGCGACCTATGAACACACGCCCGCCATGCGGGCCTGGGACAGCCTGCGGCGGCCGATCTGGCTGTTCGATCCGGTGGGGCTGCGCGGCGTCTACGCCAATGACGCGGCCCTGATCCTGTGGGGGGCGCAGTCGCGCGAGGAGCTGCTGGCGCGGGATTTCTCCCAGCTGTCGCCCGCCGTGCTGGCCCGCACCGAACGCCTGGCGCGCGCCACGGCGGACGGCGAGACCGTAGACGAGCAGTGGACCTTCTATCCCGGCGGCGTTCCGGTCACGGTCCAGGCCACCATCTCGACCTACCGGCTGGACGACGGCCGGCCGGTGCTGCTGTTCGAGGCCGCGCCCGCCGAGGTGAAGGCCGGCGAGCGCCGCGCCGTGGAGGCGCTGCGCCACACCTCGACGCTGATCACCCTGTTCGACGCCGACGGCGCGGCGGTGTTCGCCAATCCCGCCGCCTTCGCCGCCTATGACCAGACCGAGCACCCGTTCCTGGCCCGCTTCACCGACCCGGCCCGGGGCCAGGCCCTGTTCGCCCAGGCCAGTGGCGGGACGATCGCCGCCGACCTGTGCGAGGTCATGACCGCCAAGGGACCGCGCTGGCACCAGCTCGACGCGCGGCCGGTGCTGGACCCGGTCACCGGCGCGCCCGGCGTGCTGCTCAACGAAAAGGACGTCACCGCCCGGGTCGAGGCCGAGGCCGCCCGCGCCGCCGCCGAGCAGAAGGCGGCCATGGCCGAGGCCCGCCAGAAGTTCCTCACCGACATGAGCCACGAGCTGCGCACGCCGCTCAACGCCGTCATCGGCTTCTCCGGCCTGCTGAAGGACAGCGGGCTGGACGAGGCCCGCGCCGGCCAGGCCGCGCACATCCACGCCGCCGGTGAGCGGCTGAACCTGGTGGTCGAGCGCATGCTGGCGCTGGAGGACGTCGAGGCCCTGGCGGCCGCGCCCGTGGAAGCCGAGGCGCCCGCCGCCGCGCCCCGCGCCGCCGCCGCGCCGCACGACGAGGATGCGCCGCTGCGGGTGCTCTACGTCGACGACAACGAGGCCAACCGCGCCCTGATCACCGCCATCCTCTGCGCCCAGGGCATCGAATGCGACACCGCCGAGGACGGCGCCCAGGGGCTGGAGGCCGCGCGGCAGGGCTGCTGGGACGTGATCCTGATGGACATCCAGATGCCGGTCATGGACGGTCTGGAAGCCACCCGCGCCATCCGCCAGCTGACCGGGCGGGCCGGCTGCGTGCCCATCGTGGCGGTGACCGCCAACACCCTCTCCGACCAGCTGGCCAGCTATGAGGAGGCCGGGCTCGACGACTGCATCGGCAAGCCCGTCGCCATGGCCGAACTGATCTCCAAGACCCTGGCCTGGGGCGAGGCCAGCCGCGAGGCGAACCGCGACGGGGCGCCGGACGAGGCGATGGCGCGGGCGTCCTAGTTCACTGTCATCCCGGACGGCCCGCAGGGTCGATCAGGGACCTCCCGACCGCGCCCGGCCGCCCATGAGGTCCCGGATAGCCGCTTCGCGCCTTCCGGGATGACAAGGGATAGGGATAGAAGGGCGTCATGACCGACGCCGCCCCCGCCGCCAAACCGATCACCTACTCGTCCTATCTCGCGCTCGACGACCTGCTCGACCTGCAGCGGCCGCTGTCGGGCGAGCATGACGAGATGCTGTTCGTCATCATCCACCAGACCAAGGAGCTGTGGCTCAAGCAGATCATCCACGAGGTGACGCTGGCCAAGCGCTTCATCCAGGCGGGCGACCTGCCGCCGGCCTTCAAGTGCCTGGCGCGGGTGTCGCGCATCCAGGCGGTGATGACCCACAGCTGGGACGTGCTGGCGACCATGACGCCGGCGGATTACCTGGCGTTCCGGGGATCGCTGGGGACCAGCTCCGGCTTCCAGTCGCACCAGTTCCGCCGCCTGGAATACCTGCTGGGCCTGAAGGACCAGTCGTTCCTGAAGTTCCACGCCGAGCGGCCCGGGCCCTTGGCCGAGCTGAAGAGCGCGCTGGACCAGCCCAGCCTCTACGACAACGCCATCCGCGCGCTCGCCGAAGCCGGGCTGAACATCCCCGAAACGGTGCTGAACCGCGACGTCACCCAGCCCTACGAGCCCTCCAAGGCCGTCGAAGACGCCTGGCTGGAAGTCTATTCCGACACCACCGGCTACTGGGCGCTCTACGAACTGGCCGAGAAACTGGTCGACCTGGACGACGCCCTGCTCACCTGGCGCCACAAGCACGTCATCACCGTCGAGCGCATCATCGGCCAGAAGATGGGCACCGGCGGCACGCCGGGGGTGAGCTACCTGCAGAGCACCCTGGCGCGGCGGTGCTTCCCGGAGCTGTGGTCGGTGCGGACGCGGCTTTAACGCCCTCCTCCCCTGTGAGCGGCAGCGAACGGGGGAGGTGGCGCGCAGCGCCGGAGGGGGCGCGCCGCCCGCGCCGAGCCCGCTTCACGCCCCCTCCGTCGCGCTTCGCCTGCGGCTGCGCGCGCCACCTCCCCCGCCTGCTGCCGCAGGCATGGGAGGAGCGTCACCCCTTCGGATGCGCCTTGGCGTAGGCGCTGAGCAGGCGGGCCGCATCGACCGCCGCGTACTTCTGCGTCGTCGACAGCGACGCGTGGCCCAGCAGTTCCTGGATCGAGCGCAGGTCGGCGCCGGCGCCCAGCAGGTGGGTGGCGAAGCTGTGGCGCAGGGCGTGGGGCGTGGCTGTCGCTGGCAGGCCCAGCCTTGAGCGCAGGTGCTGCACCGTGGCCTGGATGTGGCGGGGCGACAGGGCGCCGCCGCGCTTGGCGCGGAACAGCGGGCCTTCCGGCGCGACAGGCCAGGGGTTCAGCGCGACGTAGTCGTCCACGGCCTTGCGCACCACCGGCAGGACCGGGACGAGGCGGGTCTTGGAGCCTTTGCCGGTGATGCGCACCGTGTCGCCCAGCGGCGCGTCCGCTCCTGTCAGCGACAGGGCCTCGGAAATGCGCAGGCCGCAGCCGTAGAGCAGGGTCAGCACCGCCCGGTCCCGCGCCGCTTCCCAGTCTTCCAGGTCCGAAGCGCCAGTTTCGGTGAGCATTCCGCGCGCCTGGTCCTCGTTCACGGGCCGGGGGATGGAGGCGGGCGCGCGAGGGCCGCGGACCAGGGGGACCTGGGCGTTGGGCACGCCCAGCCGGCGGTCGAGGAAACGGTGGTAGGCGCGGATGGCGGCGAGCGCCTGGCCGATGGAGCGGGCGCTGAGTTGGTGATCGCCGCGACGCCGCGACGCCAGGTAGGCGCGCAGGTCGCCGGCGGTGACCTGGCCGAGGTCGGCGGTGGTCTGCTCGCCGCCGCGGTGGCCGTTCAGGAAGGCCAGGTAGGCCTCGACGCAGCGGCGGTAGGCCTCCAGGGTCTTGGGCGAGGCGCGGCGCTCGTGCGCCAGATAGGCCATCCAGGCTTCCAGGGCCTCGCGGGCGGTCAGAGTACCGGCCAACGCTCCGCCGTCCGTTCCACGACGCGGGCGAGGAAAGCCACCAGCTCGGCCCCCATGTCGGGCGAGAAGCCCTCCGGATCGGGCGAACCGAAGGCGACAACGGCGTGGCGGACGGGCGCCCACAGCGCCATGCGCACCACCGCCGCCGACCCGATCCTGTTGGCCGCGTCGCCGAACAGGGCCTCGGAGACGAAGCTCGGCCCCAGCCCCGACAGCCCGTCCTCGCCCAGCAGATAGTCCACCCCGCCGTCGTCCAGCTTGCGCCAGCCGAAGGGCACAGTCTCGGGCCCGTCCATGGCGATCACCGCCTTGACCAGGCCAAAGCGGGTCTGGGCGCCCTCGTCGAGGCGGCGCGCCAGGTCGGAGTGGTTGCGGGCCTCCAAGAGTTCGATGACCACCGCGTGGGTCTGGGCCTGGGCGGTGAAGTTGGAGCGGGCCAGCTGCTCGATGGCCTGGCGCGCGCCGGTCTCGCGCTTGGCCCTGGCCTCCAGCCGGGCCAGCGCCGCACGGCCGAAGTCGACCACCTTGTTGGGCTGGGCGGCGATCAGGTGCAGCATTTCCAGCAACTCGCGGTCGCCGCTGAGCAGTTCCGGGTGGGCCTGCAGGAAGGCGCGCACCTCGGGCCAGTGGATCGAGGGATCGGCGGTCTCGTCGGCGGCTTTGGGCCCGTTCTTCACGTCCGGCGTGCTCACAGGATCGACTGCCCGGTCTTGGCCCAGTCGGCGAGGAAGGTTTCCAGGCCCTTGTCGGTGAGCGGGTGCTTGATCAGTTCCTTGAACACCGCCGGCGGCAGGGTGGCGCAGTCGGCGCCGGCCATGGCCGCGGCCTTCACATGGGCGTTCGTGCGCAGGGAGGCGGCCAGGATCTCGGTGTCGAAGTCGTAGTTGTCGAAGATGGTCCGGATCTCGACCAGCAGGTCGATGCCGTCGGCGCCGTGGTCGTCGAGCCGGCCGACGAAGGGCGAAACGTAGGTGGCGCCGGCCTTGGCGGCCAGCAGCGCCTGGGTGGCGGAGAAGCAGAGCGTCACATTGGTCTGGATGCCCAGGCGGGCGAATTCCGCCGTCGCCTTCAGTCCGTCATAGGTCAGCGGCACCTTCACCACCACATTGGGGGCGATGGCCGCCAGCTTCTCCCCCTCCTTGATCATCGCGCCCGCCTCGATGGCGGCGACCTCGGCCGACACGGGGCCCTCGACGAGGGCGCAAATCTCGGCAATGACCTCGGCCATGGGCCGTCCGGACTTGGCGATCAGCGTGGGGTTTGTGGTGACCCCGTCGACCAGGCCGGTTTCGGCCAGTTCCTTGATGAGCGCGGTGTCGGCGGTGTCGGCGAAGAGAAGCATGTCGGTTCCTTGTTCGGCCCCCGTTCTAGCCGGTTCTGACGCGCGCGTGAATCGCCCGGTGGCGATTCCATGAGGATCGCCGAAGTCCTGTTGCCGCTGGCCGTGCCGGAGCCGTTCGACTACGCGGCGCCCGAGGACATGGCGCTGAAGGTCGGCGACCAGGTGGTGGTTCCGCTGGGACCGCGCCTGATCTGCGGCGTGGTGGCGGGCCTGCGCGACTCGCCCGGCCACAACCGGCCGCTGAAGGCCGTGGTCGAGGTGATGAGCGAACCGGCCCTGCCGCAGTCGGCGGTGGAGTTCGTGCAGTGGGCGGCGCGCTGGACGCTTTCGCCGCCCGGCGATCCGCTGGGCGTGGCCCTGCGCGGCCTGCGCAGCCCGCCGCCGCGGGCGTTGAAGGTGCTGCGGGCCACGGGCAAGGCGCCGGCGAAGACGACTCCGGCGCGCGAGGCGGTGCTCGCCGCCGTTGGCGGGGCCAATGCCTCCAGCGCCGCCGAGCTGGCCCGGCTGGCCGGCGTGTCGTCGGGCGTGGTCAAGGCGCTCATCGACGAGGGCGCGATCGAGATCGTCGAACTGGAGTCCGCGCCGCGCTACAGCCGGCCCGATCCCGACTTCGCGCCGGCGACCCTGAACGCCAGCCAGGCGGCGGCGGCCGATTTCGTCACCGGCCTGGTCCGCAAGGGCGGCTACCAGCCGGTGCTGCTGGACGGGGTGACCGGCTCGGGCAAGACCGAGGTCTATCTGGAGGCCGCCGCGGCCTTGCTCCGCGACGAGCCCGACGCCCAGGTGCTGGTGCTGCTCCCCGAGATCGCGCTGACCCAGGCCATCATCGCCCGCTTCCAGGCGCGCTTCGGCGCGGCCCCCGCCGAATGGCACTCCGCCGTCCCCGGCCCCCGCCGCCGCCTGGTCTGGGAAGCGGTTGCCTCAGGCGAGGCGCGCATCGTCATCGGGGCGCGATCGGCGCTGTTCCTGCCCTTCAAAAAACTGCGCCTCGTGGTCGTCGACGAGGAGCACGACTCTTCGTTCAAGCAGGACGAGGGCTTCGTCTACCAGGCCCGCGACCTGGCCGTGGCGCGCGCCTCCATCGAGGGCGCCGCCTGCGTGCTGGCCTCGGCCACCCCGTCGCTGGAGACCCTGCGCAACGCCGAGCTGGGCCGCTACGCCTGGCTGAAGCTGTCGGCGCGTCACGGCGTGGCGGTGATGCCCGACATCCAGCTGGTCGACCTGCGCGAGACGCCGCCGGAACACGGCCACTGGCTGTCGCCGCCCCTGATCGCGGCCATGGGCGAGACCTTCGCCAAGGGTGAGCAGTCCTTGCTCTTCCTCAATCGCCGGGGCTATGCGCCGCTGGTCATCTGCCGCGCCTGCGGCCACCGCATGACCGCGCCGGACACCGACAGCTGGCTGGTGGAGCACCGCTATACCGGCCGGCTGGTCTGCCACCTGACCGGCTTTTCCATGCCCAAGCCCGCCGCCTGTCCGGCCTGCGGCGCCAAGGAGTCCCTGGCGGCGGTCGGACCGGGCGTCGAGCGCGTCGAGGAGGAGGTGCGCTCGCTGTTCCCCGAAGCCCGCGTCGCGGTCTTCTCGTCGGACACCGTCCCGGACGGCAAGTCGGCCAGGGCGCTGGTGGAGTCGATGGCGGCGGGCGAGATCGACGTGCTGGTCGCGACCCAGGCCGCCGCCAAGGGCCACAACTTCCCCAAGCTGACGCTGGTCGGGGTGGTCGATGCTGATCTTGGCCTGCGCGGCGGCGACCTGCGCGCCGGCGAACGCACCTTCCAACTGCTGGCCCAGGCCACCGGCCGGGCCGGGCGCAAGGAGCGGCCGGGCCGCGCCCTGATCCAGACCTACGCCCCCGAGCATCCGGTCATGCAGGCGCTGGCGGCGGGCGACCGCGACGCCTTCGTGGCCGCCGAGATGTCCGGCCGCGAGGACAGCCGCCTGCCCCCGTTCGGGCGTCTGTGCGCGATCATCCTGTCGAGCGAGAACCCGCTGGCGCTGGACAAGGTCGCCCGCGAACTGGCCGCCGCCATCCCCAACGGCGAAGGCGTCGAGGTCTACGGTCCCGCCGATGCGCCGCTCGCCCTGGTGCGCGGGCGGCGGCGCAAGCGCCTGCTGGTCCGCGCCGACCGCAACGTCGACATCCAGAGCTATGTGTCGACCTGGCTGGCGCGGGTGAAGGCGCCCGCCAGCGTGCGGGTGACGGTGGACGTGGATCCGTATTCGTTCCTGTAGCCCTCTCCCCCTCCTTCAGGAGGGGGTGGACGCGAAGCGGACGGGGGTGGCCTGTCCGCCGTCGCAAGACCACACCCGGCCCTGCGGGCCGCCCTCTCCTGAAGGAAGATC
>Ga0209023_10000278_pt1 | contig 85495 bp, 84 predicted proteins | sample LakOneMetagenome_FD_187468 | JGI IMG/M metagenome (GOLD analysis project Ga0209023, IMG submission 187468) | Freshwater and sediment microbial communities from Lake Erie, Canada (SPAdes) (version 2) | ecosystem: Environmental > Aquatic > Freshwater > Lentic | place: Lake Erie, Canada... | reverse complement strand
GTATGGTCTGGGTCTGGTCTGCGCCTGGATCATGACCTTCCTGGACACCGTCGATGGCAAGCTGGCCCGGGTGACCCTGACCTCGTCCAAGTGGGGCAATGTCTTCGACCACGGCATCGACCTGATCCACCCGCCGTTCTGGTGGTGGGCCTGGTTCATGGGTCTGGGCACCCTGGGCTTCACCGTGCCCAATGGCGGGCTGCTGCTGGCCATCGTGGTGGGCGGCTATGTGGCCCAGCGGGTGGAGGAGGGGATCTTTCTCTCCCTCTTCAAGGTCGAGATGCACGCCTGGCGACCGTTCGACAGCTTCTTCCGGCTGATCACCGCGCGGCGGAACCCCAACCTGCTGTTCTTGACGGCGACCACCATGGTCGGCCGGCCTGATATCGGCTTCGTGCTGGTGGCCGCCTGGACGGCGATCTGCTTCGTCGTTCACGCCAGCCAGATCGTGCAGGGCCTGCTCACGCCCAAGGGCGGCGTCACCTCCTGGCTGTCGCGCTGATGAAGGTCGGCGTCGTCCACAATCCGCGCAGTCACGCCAATATGGGGCGCAGCGCGGAGTACTGGGCTCCGGATGATGTGATGCTGGTGCGGCCGGCCACGCGCGAGGCGCTGGAGGTCGACCTGATAGCCTTCGCGGCGCGCGGCGTTGAGCTGCTGGTCATCGACGGCGGCGACGGCACGATCCGTGACGTGCTGAGCCTTCTGCCGCGGGCCTTTGGCCAGGCGTCCCCGCTGATCATTCTGTTGCCGTCCGGAAAGACCAATGTTCTGGCCATTGACCTGGGCGTTCGACGGGGCTGGACGCTGCACGAAGCGCTGATTGCGGCGCGCTCGCCCAAGGCGGTGATCAAGTATCGCGCGCCGCTGGAAGTGTCCTGGGACGATGGCCGGGCGGCCATGAGCGGCTTTGTGTTCGGGCTCGGCGCGTTCGTGCGGGCCACCAAGATGTCCAAGAGCGTCAACCGGATGGGGGCGTTTCACGGCCTGTCCGTGGGCCTGACCCTTGTCGGTGCGGCGACGGGCGCGCTGTTTGGCGGCGCGCGCGACCACTGGCGCGAGGGGGTGCCGGTCGAGCTTTCCATCGACGGGGAGCCGGCCCCCAAGGGCAACCGCTTCCTGTTGATGGCAACGACCCTGAAGCGCCTGCCCCTGGGCATCAAACCGTTCGGGCCGCCTCGGGAGGGCCTCAAGGCGCTGGACGTCGACGCCCAGCCCCAGCGGCTGCTATCGGCCTTGATCACCCTGCTGGGCGGCGGCGATGCGCCATGGCTGGCAAGGCAGGGCTATCGCCGCGGAGACGCAAAGTCCCTGCGCATTCAGACCTGCGACGCGTTTGTGCTCGACGGCGAGGTCTATGAAGGATCGGGCGGTCTGACCGTCTCTCTTGGGCCTACCCTGCGGTTCCTGGCGTCATGACCAGCCCGGTGCTGGCGATGGTCGAGGCCGAGTTGCGCGCGCCTGCGCCGCCGCATGCGGTCGCCTTCGCGCGCCAACTGGTCTCCGCCTTTGAGAACCCGGTGGCCGTGCTCTTCTACGGGTCGGTTCTGCGCACCGGCGATCTCGACGGCGTCATGGACTTCTATGTGCTGACCCGTCAGGCCCGACGCGGCTGGCGCGGCATTGTCGGCCGCAAGCTCTGGCCGGACGTCAGCTATCACGAGGTCGAACACGAGGGCCGAACCCTGCGCGCCAAGGTCGCGTCGATGACCCTGGCCCAGTTTGCCCTGGCGGCGCGCGGTCGCGAGATCGACACCACGATCTGGACGCGTTTCGTCCAGCCTTCGGCCCTGGTCTGGTCGTCCGGCGCCGAGATCGAGCCCGTCGTGATCAACGCCGTCGCGGAGGCCGCCCATTCGGCCGCGCGGTTCGCGGCGGCGCTTGGGCCTGTCGAGGGCCCTTCAGACGCCTATTGGTCGGCCCTGTTCCAGCAGACCTACAAGGCCGAGTTCCGGGTCGAGCGCGGCGGCCGCGAGCAGTCGATCCTGGCCTTCGACGCCGCGCGCTACGATCGACTGCTGATCGCCTGCTGGCGCGAGCAGGGCCTGCTCGACATCCTGGCGCCCGGATCTGTCCAGCCCAATCTGACCGAAGAGGCGCGGGCCCGTTTCGGGCGCGCCTGGCAGGTGCGGCGGCGGATGGGCAAGTCGCTGAACGTGGCCCGCCTGATCAAGGCCGCCTTCACGTTCGAGGGCGCGGCCCGCTATGCGGCGTGGAAGATCGAGCGCCATACGGGCGTGGCCGTGCCGTTGACGCCCTGGCGCGAGAAGCATCCGGTGCTGGCGGCCCCGGGTGTGCTGTGGGATCTGTGGCGCGCCCAGAAGGCGCGAAAGGCCGAGGCTTAGCCGCCCCGGCCTTCTGCGGCGTCAGGCGGAAACGCGCTGGCGCTGGTTGTCGATCACGCCCATCGCGGCGCCGACGCTGGCGAATACGGCCAGGACCTTCTCAATCTGCTCGTCGGTATGGGCCGCGCTGACGCTGGTGCGCAGCAGCGGACGGCTGTCAGGCGTGGCCGGCGGCAGGGCGAGGTTCAGATAGACGCCGTTCTGCAGCAGAGCGTTCCACATGCCGATCGCGCGTTCCTGGTCGGGCATGGTGATGGCCACGATCGGGCTGGCGGTCGGACCGGTCTGGAAGCCCAGGTTGGTCAGGCCGTCATAGAGGCGACGGGCGTTGGCCATCAGGCGATGACGCAACTCCGGCATCTCTTCCAGACGCTTCAGCGCGACCAGGGTCGAGCTGACCACGGCCGGCGGCAGCGAGGCGGTGAACATGTACGGACGGCAGACGACGCGCATGACGTCGAAGTCGTCCATGTTGCTGACGCAGAAGCCGCCGATGGCGCCCAGGCTCTTGGAGAAGGTGCCGACCACGAAATCGACGTCGTCCTCGACGCCTTCCAGTTCGGCCAGGCCGCGCCCGTGCTCGCCGAGCACGCCCATCGAGTGGGCCTCGTCGACCAGCAGGTAGCCGCCGAGTTCGCGTTTGACCGCCGCGATTTCCTTGAGCGGCGCGGTGTCGCCGATCATCGAATAGATGCCTTCGACCACGATCAGGCGCTCGCCCGGCAGGTCCTTCATGCGCTTCAGGCGCTTGTACAGGTCTTCGGGGTCGTTGTGGCGGAAGCGGATGACCTCGGCGTGGCCCAGGCGCGAGCCGTCATAGATGCTGGCGTGGCTGTCGGCGTCCAGGATCAGGTGGTCGCCGCGACCCACCAGGGTCGACAGAACGCCCAGATTGGCCTGATAGCCGGTGGTGAACACCATGGCGTGCTTGCGGCGATAGAACTTGGCCAGGGCCTGTTCGAGCTCGACGTGCGCCTCGAAACTGCCGTTCGCGATCCGCGAACCGGTCGTTCCAGTGCCACGCTCCTGCACGGCCTTGACCGAGGCCGCGATGCTTTCGGCATCGAAGGTCAGGCCAAGATAATTGTTGGTGCCCAGCAGGATCGTGGGTCGGCCATTGATAACGCCCTCGGTCGGTGAAACCACCGCATCGAGTCGGACGTTGAAGGGATCGGCCCCGGCTTCCCGGATCGCCTGATAGGCGTCGCGGTAGGCGAGGTGTTTGTCGAACAGCCCCATAGTTATCCCTTGTTCCGAAGATCTTTAATCAGGTTGGACAAGTCGCCCGCCGTCTCGACCGAGGCGAGACGATCAAGCGGGATCGAGATGTCGAACGCGTCTTCCAGTTCCATGATGATGTTCATCAGAGCCAGGGAGTCGACCTGAAGGTCACGGCCGATATGAGTCTCGTCGGAAACCTCCACGGTGCGTCCCAGAACCGAGGACGCCGCCAGGCCGATTTCACGCAAGGTAAGGTCTGTAACCGCTTTCATATCGACTCGCTGATACCCCCGTTAGCGGGCCTGACTGACTCGAATTGTAACAGCCCTATTGTCGGATTCCTGTCAAAATTGGCTGCTATAGTCATTCCACCGCAACTAAAAACCCCTTGGCGCGATACCATTGCACGCTTTGGGCGAATCCGGAGTCGATCCCGTATCGCGGAGCGATAGCTCCGGGAAGGGTTTCGTTGTCTGAGACGCTCCAATCCAGATGGAGCATTTCGCGCGCTTTGCCAGTCGTGAAAATAGAAATCTTCCCATTGGCGAGTGATACGCCCTCGGACAGTCGCGCCAGGCCCCTGATTAGCCAGGTCGGCGTGCGGGCGATATGTGGCGTTTTGCCCACCGCGCGGGCGGCCGCGGTCATCACTTCAGTCCAGCTGTAGCCATCGGTGCGCGCGTCCGAGAGGGCGAAGACGCCCGATCGGTGATCAACGGCCAGGCCGGTGATGGCGGCGACGGCGTCCTCGACATGGATCATGGCGATCCGCGCGGCGGGATCGAGCGCCGGCAGGACGGGTGAGCTCTGGGCGGCTTTGAACAGGCCCAGGGTCTCCATGTCGCCCGGTCCATAGATAGCGGGGGGGCGAACGATGGTCAGGGCGTCGCCGATCACCTCGCGCGCCGCCTCTTCGCCGCCGCGCTTGCTGGCGGCATAATCCGACAGCGACGGCTCGCGCGCCGCCAGGCTGGAGACCAGCACCAGCCGCGCGCCTGCGGCCCGCGCCGCCAGGGCCACGTCCCTGGCTCCGTCGAGATTGGTGCGATCAAATTCGGCCCGGGACCGCGCCTTGATCAGGCCCGCGACATGGATGACCAGGGTCGCGCCCACGGACAGCCGGTCCAGGGCTGCGCGATCCGAAAGGCCGCCGATGACGATCTGGGGCTCCAGCCCCCGCCAGTCAGGATCGATGATGTCGCGACGGGACAGGACCCGGACCGTCCAGCCCTGTGCGAACAAGGCCCCGACGAGATGACGGCCCAGAAAGCCGGTGGCGCCGGTGACGGCAACGACACCCCGGCTCATGATCAGGCGCGCTCGGCGTAGGCGCCCGCCAGGAAGGCCGCCTTGGCCTTGGAGCGGCTCAGCTTGCCCGACGAGGTCTGGGGCAGGGCGTGGGCGCCGACCAGATGCACCTGAGTCTCGACGCTGTGGCGCAGGCGCAGGACCGTGGCGACCTGCTCGGCCAGGGCCTTGCGGGTCTCGGGATCGCCGCCGCGCGCCTGGACCAGGACCACAACGACTTCTTCGCCTTCGCCCGGCGTGGAGAAGGCCGCAACGTCACCGCTGCGTAAGGATTCGATCTCGGCCTCGGCGGTCCATTCCAGGTCCTGCGGCCAGATGTTGCGGCCATTGAGGATGATCAGGTCCTTGCCGCGACCGGTGATGACGATCTCGCCATCGACCAGATAGCCAAGGTCACCGGTGTCCAGCCAGCCGTCGGCCGACAGCACGCGGGCGGTCTCTTCGGGCTGTTCGTAATACTCCCGCATCAGGCTTGGGCCGCGGGCATAGATCCGGCCGACGCCGCGCGCGGGCAGGACGACGCCGTCATCGCCGCGAACTTCCAGCTCATGATGGGGCAGGACGGGGCCGTTGCGGGCGAAGTCGCGGGCGCGGTCAGTGTCGGTGGTGATGACCGCCAGCCCCTGTTCCAGCTGCTCGACGTCCAGGGTCTCGACCTTCAGGCCCTCTCCCAGCGGCGACATCGACAGGGCCAGGGTGGCCTCGGCCATGCCGTAGCTGGCGACGAAGGCGGTGTCGGAGAAGCCCACCGCCTTGAAGCGCTCGGCGAAGGCGCGCAGCGGGCCGGTGCGGATCATGTCGCCGCCCAGGCCGGCGCTACGCCAGCCCGACAGGTTCAGGTGCTCGATCGAGGCGGCCTCAGCGCGGCGGGCGCACAGCTCATAGCCGAAGGTCGGGCTGTAGCTGATGGTGCCGCCGTTCTTGGTCATCAGGTCCAGCCACATCAGCGGCCGGCGCACGAAGGCCCCCGTCGGCAGCAGGTCGACCGTCATCTGGCTGGTCATGGGGCTGAGCAGGAAGCCGATCAGGCCCATGTCGTGATAGAGCGGCAGCCATGAGATGGCCCGGTCGGTGGGACGCACCTTCAGGCCGTCGCGGGTGATCGCCTGGGCGTTGGCCATCAGGGCGCGATGGGTGACCACCACGCCGGTCGGAAAGCGCGTGCTGCCCGACGAGAACTGCAGATAGCAGGTGCGATCAGGCTCAATGACCGGCAGCGCGACGCCATTGGCGGCGGGCAGGTCGGCCAGGGTCCCGGCGAAGCTCAGCGGCTGCCGGGCGGCGATCTCGGGCAGCCAGGCGGCCATCGAGCTCGGGCCGATCAGAACCGAGGCCTTGGCCGAGGCCAGCATGCGGGCGATCTGCTCGATATAGGCTTCGCGGCCGCCGAGCGGCGCGGGCAGGGGAAGCGGCGCGGGCGGCAGGCCGGCATACTGGCAGGCGAAGAAGGCGCGGACGAAGTCGGCGTCGGTTTCGGCGATCAGGCCGACGCTGTCGCCGGGCTTGGCGCCGGCGGCCAGCAGGCGCTGGGCCAGCTCCATCGCCTGCTCGCGCAGACGGGCATAGGGCAGGGCCTCGACCAGTTCGCCGCGCAGCGAATAGAGGTTCACACCCGTCTCGCCCTGGGCCGCGAAGTCGAGCGCGGCCGTCAGGGTGGGGAAGTCAGCGAAACGAACCGTTCGCGCGGCGCCAGTCGGAGTCATCATCATCACCTGCCGCCTTTGGCGTCGTTTGCGTCATCGGCGCAAGAGGGTTCGTTGTCACTGAGGACGGACGATCGCGCAAGTCGCAGGCGGAGCGTCAAGAACATCCCGATGGCCATGGCGATCGCCGCGCCGACCAGGGCTGCGCCGGCGCCGTTCATCCCGAACAGCTTGACCAGCGGCGCCAGCGCCAGAAGAAACACCACGCTGACCACCATCCGGACCCGCAGGGCCGCGCCGGCGGCGCGCATGGAGACCAGCATCGGCTCCAGGGGCAAGGCCAGCACGCCGATGGCGGCGGCGGTCACCTGCCAGGTCATCACGCCGGACGCTCCGACATAGGCCTCGCCCATGATCAGGCTCAGCAGGGGTTTGCCGAACAGGGCGGTGACCAGCAGCAGGAGACCGGCCACAGCGCCGCCCAGCAGGGCGACCTGCCCGGCCAGCTTGCGCATCGCCGCGTCGCCGCCGAGCGCGCGGAGCTTGGCCAGTTCGGGATAGAGGGCCGGGACCACCAGCCGGGCCGGCTTGGCCATGCCGTCGGCCACCTGGCGGCCGATACGCCAGAGCGCCGCCTGGGTGGGCCCCAGCAGCGAGCCGACCATCAGGGTGATGACGTGGGTGAAGGCCACGTCCAGGCTGCTGCTGAAATTGGTCGCCCAGGCAAATTTCCACACCCCCGGCAGGCCCTCGCCTAAGGGGCCGATTAGCCGGAAGCCGTCGAGCATCCTGCGCTGGGCAAGCTCACGCCAGGCGATGGCGCCGACATAGAGGAACGAGGCCAGCGGGCCGGCCGCCCAGGCCAGCAGGAACGCCCACAGCGGCGCGTGGAGGGCGAAGGCGATGCCCGCGCCCACAAGCCGCACGATCGAGCTGACCGCCTGCTCGCCGGCCAGATAGCGGAACTTGTCGAACAGGCGCAGCAGGCCCACCGACGTCGCCGAGGTCATCACCGCGATGGTCAGGGCGTAGAGCGCCGCGGCGGGCGCGAGCTCCCGCGACCAGCCCAGAAGCGAGCCGAACAGCAGGGCGCCGACCACGCCCAGGGTCACGCCGACCAGGCCGCTGCTCAGGTCGAGAAACAGGGAAAAGCGCACCACCTGCTGAAAGCCCTGGCGGTCGTTCTTAAGCAGGGGTTCGGCGCCATATTGCAGGACCGTCTGCCAGGACTGGAACTTGACCACCTCGCCCAGGAACTGGGCGAAGGTCGTGATCAGGTAGAGGACGCCCATCTGGGCCGGATCGAGGCCCCTGGCCGTCAGGGCGATATAGGCCAGGCCGACAATGGCGTTGACCGTGCGACCGCCCAGCAGGGTTCCGGCATTGGCCAGGACGCGGGCGAAGACGGAGCGTTCGGCGCTCATGCGGCTTGGGAGGCCCTGGCCAGCACGCGCTCGGCGATGGCCCGGGCGGCGCGCTCGGACGACGGCGTGGCCGTCAGGTCGAAGCTTTCCGCGAAGCCGCTTTTCTGGATCTCGATATAGTCGCCATGGCCCAGGCGAGCGGCCTCGACGGCGTCGGTCAGGTGATCCACCGAGGTCAGCACCGGGCCGTACTGCCAGTGGTGGAAGCTCTCATCCCCCTGCCAGGCGATCTGGCCGGGATTGAGAAACAGGCACGGCTTGGGCGTGCGCAGGAACTCATAGACCTGGCTTGAGACGTCGCCCAGATAGATGTCGGCCGCGCGGGTATAGGTCATGTCGATCGCGGCGGGACCGCCCAGGTCGATATGGATGCGCGGGTGGTCGCGGAAGGGCGCCAGGCTCTCCAGCATCGCCGGGCTGGCGCCGTCGAACAGCCGGATGTGCGGCGCGAAGATCAGGTTGAAGCGGTCGTCGGCCGCGAACTGCTCCAGCACCTTGACGCCAAAGCGCGGCCACGAGCCCAGCGTGGCGTGGAAGTGCGGATTATAGACGACGATGGGTTTGGCGTCCGGGAAGACCGGCATCGGCGAGCCGGGCAGGGCGTCGATGATGTCGAACTTGGGATAGCCGACCATGGCGCAGTTTTCCGGCTTCACCCAGCCGCCCTCGACCATGCGGTCGCGCTGCTTGGGGCCGGCGGCCATGACCAGATCGAACTGGCGCAGGCGCGGCTCGAACACCCCGCCCCGGTCGCCGGCGCCGTGCTGGGTGTAGACCAGCATGGATCTGCGAACGCCGAACTTGCGCAGCAGGGCCGTGGTGCGCTCAGGCGTGACAATGGCGTCCATCTTGCCGAGGCGCATGGCGTTGGCGGCCAGCATCAGCGCCTTGGGCGGCGTCGAGGCCTCCTTCAGGCGCACACCGCGCAGCCAGGCCGGCGGCAGCAGGCGCGAGGCGATGGGCGCGCCGCCCAGGGCGTCCAGCAGCTGGCGGGCGTAGTCGAGGTGTTCCTGGGTGGTGGCGGCGATCTCGACCTCGATGCCGGGCCAGCCCCTGGCCAGAGCGACAGCGATAGGCAGGCTGTGCAGGATCTGATGCGTCTGGGCGATGTAGAGAAAGCAGACCCTGGGCCTGGAGGGGGCGGACCTGGCGGGGCTCATGAGCGTTTCGCCGGCCCGATCAATTGTCGGGGTTGAGGCGCGAGCGCACCCGACCCTTGAAGATCACCCGGTCGCCCTTGTCGGTCACCGAATAGCTGTCGGCCTGGACCTGATTGCCGGAGGCCGCGCCGCGCACGCCGGCGTCGCCCATGACCTCGCCGGTACGGGTGTCGATCACGGCCTTTTCAGTCTTGAACGCGTAGCCGTCGCCGTTCTCGATCTGCACGTCGCCGGTCAGCAGCAGGGCGCCCCTGGCTTCGTCATAATTGCCCTGCCGGGCGACGACCTGGGTGGGATTGTCCGAACCATAGCCGCGCGTCAGTTGCGGTGACTCCAGGGCGATCTTGTTCGGATCGACCTTGTCGCGCACGGCGGCGGTGGCGACGATCAGGAACTCGCGGCCGTCCTTCATCGCGCCGGTGAAGCGCGGGTTTTCCATCCGCAGGGGCGCGGCCGCGACGACGTTGGACGCCTTGGCCCTGGCGGCGCTGATCACAGCTTGGGTGGCGATGGCGCCGCCGACGATCAGGGCGATCGCGGGCAGAACCAGTCGCAGCACGCTCACCGATTTGCGCCGGCGAGGGCGAATTTTGCGCCTCACGACGAGGGCGGAAGACGGAGCGAACGAGGTCATGGCGGCCAAGGCGGGCAAAGGCGGATCAACGGCTTAATCCCGTCCGGCTCAACACCCAAGAGATATTCGAGCCATGCCGGGCGCCGCCTGTCGCGAGCAGGCGTCTGGGCTTCGGGCGGGCGCGGCTGGCTACAAGCTCTGAGACCGCAGCGCGGTCCCGGAGACTGTTCTACAAGTCCGTGGAAGAGAACGACCGGCGGGCCTCTGGCTCGCCGGTCGTCTCAAATCCCAGAGGATTAGCCGTTGACGGCGTCCTTGAGTTGCTTGGCAGGCGTGAAGGCGACCTTCTTGGAGGCCGCGATCTCGATCGCCGCGCCGGTGGCGGGGTTGCGGCCGGTGCGGGCCGGCTTGGCCTGGACCTTGAACTTGCCAAAGCCGGGGATCGAAACTTCTTCGCCCTTAACGGCGGCGTCGGTCACGGCCTTGAACACGCCGTCGATGATCGCCTTGGCCTGAGCCTTGGTCAGCTTGTCGTCAGCGGCGACTGCGGCGTCGACCAGATCGGAAACGTTCATTTTGATAGCTCATCCAATGTGGAATCAAGGAACGTCGAGCCTGACGAACCGGGAAGGATTTGTCACGTCATCCCAGCAAATAGGGGCATTTCTAGGTCGCGAAAGGCAAGGTTCACCTCCTCAGCCCCGGAAAACTCTGACAACATGCCGAGATAAGCGGGTCTGAGCGTGGTGACGCTCAACTCATGCCATGGTAGCGATAACAAAAACGGGGGAAACGCATGGCGAACGCCGGAAATATGGGCGCAAAAGACGGCGTCGTGGTCGGTCGTAAGGACGGACTCGTCATCGGGGCCGCCTCGGTGGGCACGGTTTTCGAGTGGTACGATTTCTATCTGTACGGCTCGCTGGCCACCTACATCACCCACCATTTCTTCTCCGGCGTGAACGAGACGACAGGCTATATCTTCGCCCTGCTGGCCTTCGCGGCCGGGTTCGCGGTGCGTCCTTTCGGGGCCTTGGTCTTCGGTCGCTTGGGCGATCTTTGGGGCCGCAAGAACACCTTCCTGGTCACCATGCTGCTGATGGGCCTGTCGACCTTCGTGGTCGGCCTGCTGCCCAGCTATGAGCAGATCGGCATCATCGCCCCCATCGCCCTGGTGCTGATGCGTCTGTTGCAGGGTCTGGCCCTGGGCGGCGAGTACGGCGGCGCGGCGACCTATGTGGCCGAGCATGCGCCGGCCAACCGGCGCGGCCTCTACACCAGCTTCATCCAGATCACCGCCACTTTCGGCCTGTTCCTGAGCCTGATCGTCATCCTGGTGACGCGGAACGTCATCGGCGAGGACGCCTTCAAGGACTTCGGCTGGCGCATTCCGTTCCTGATTTCAGTGCTGCTGCTGGGCGTGTCGCTGTGGATCCGCCTGCAACTGTCGGAAAGCCCGTCGTTCCAGAAGATGATCGACGAGGGCAAGGGCTCCAAGCAGCCCCTGACCGACAGCTTCGCCAAGTGGGGCAACCTGAAGATCGTCATCCTGGCCCTGGTGGGCCTGACCGCCGGCCAGGCCGTGGTCTGGTACACCGGCCAGTTCTACGCCCTGTTCTTCCTGGAGAAGATGCTCAAGGTCGATGGTGGCCTGACCAACATGCTGGTGGCGATCTCGCTGCTGATCGGCACACCCTTCTTCGTGTTCTTCGGCTGGCTGTCGGACAAGGTCGGCCGCAAGTGGATCATCATGATCGGCTGCATCCTGGCCTGCCTGACCTATTTCCCGTTGTTCAAGACCCTGACCGTCGCCGCCAATCCGCAACTGGCGTCCGCCGTGGCGACGTCACCGGTTACCGTGGTCGCTGACCCGGCCGACTGCTCGTTCCAGTTCGATCCGATCGGCAAGACGGTGTTCAACACCTCCTGCGACCTGGCCAAGTCCTACCTGGCCAAGGCCGGCGTCACCTATACGAACGCGGCGGCTCCCGCCGGGACCGTGGCGCAGGTGAGGATCGGCGAAACCGTCCTGCCGTCCTTCGCCGGTGACGCGCTGGACAAGGCGGCGTTCAAGGATCGCAAGAAGACCTGGGAAGCCGAGCTGGGCGCCGCCCTGACCACGGCCGGCTACCCCGCCAAGGCCGACAGCGCCCTGGTCAACAAGCCGCTGGTGGTGGGGATCCTGACCCTGCTGGTGATCTATGTGACCATGGTCTACGGGCCGATCGCGGCGATGCTGGTCGAGATGTTCCCGACCAATATCCGCTACACCTCGATGAGCCTGCCCTATCACATCGGCAACGGCTGGTTCGGCGGCTTCCTGCCGACCACCGCCTTCGCCATGGTCGCGGCCACGGGCAATATCTATTACGGCCTGTGGTACCCGATCGTGGTGGCGGGGGTGACGGCCGTGATCGGCATCCTTTTCCTCAAGGAAACCAAGGATGTCGATATCGAGGCTTGAGGCCGCGACCGGAAGATCGCGGCCCCAGGCGACGGCGTTCTACTTGGCGGGCGCGGGCGTATCCGCGCCCAGCCAGGCTTGCCGGAACGCCAGTTGCGCCTTGCTGGGCTTGAGGCTGGCGGCCTCGAAGCGGACGACCTCCAGCGTGGGGTCGGCCGCGATCTTCAGCGGCGCTTCGCGGGTCTGGCCGCGCTGGACGAAACGCACCGTGGTGGCTTCATCCGGCTTGAGCCGCTCCAGGGCGTCCTGCCAGTCGGCGTCGGTGGCGAACTCGAAGCGCCCGATGCCCAGGATCCGGTCGCCGGACTCCACGCCGGCCGCGTACAGCGGCGTGTCTGGCGCCGGCGGCTCGGCCAACAGCACCTCGGCGCCGTTCACCCGCACCCGCTGGGCGCCCAGCCACGCGCGCTTGGGCGATTTGGGGCGCAGCTTCAGGCCGGCCTGCTCCAGGAGCGGCGCGAAGTCGGGCAGGCCCGAACCCTCGACGCTGGTCTTGAAGAAGCCGTCGGCGAAGGTGGCGTCGTCCGTCACCTCGGCCAGCGCCACGCGCAGATCGGCGGGCTTGTAGGGTTTCTCCGTGGCGCCGTGCGTGCGCCACAGGCGGCGCATGTAGTCGTCCAGCGTCAGAGCCTTGGGCCGGCCGCGCAGTTGCAGGTCCAGCGCCAGGCCAACGATCGATCCGTAGGGATAGTAGGAGGTGAAGGTGTTGGGATTGGTCGGGTCCAGGGCCGTGGCCGCGTCGTTGAACGGCGCCCGCAGGCTCATGTCCTGAGGCGAGCCGTACTTGCGTCCCGGACCGTTGACCACGCCGTTCAGCGCGCCGCTCAGGCTCTTCAGATAGTCGTCGACGCTGGACAGGCCGGCGCGACGGATCAGCAGCGGGCCGTAATAGTTGGTGAAGCCCTCGGCCAGCCACAGCGACGGCGTGGGATTGGCCTGGGTGAAGTCGAACGGCTCCAGTTCGGCCGGCCGGATCCGCTCGACGTTCCAGGCGTGGAACAGCTCGTGGCTGGCCGTGCCCAGCTGGGCGAAGTTGGCGCGGAACAGCGACTGGCTGTTGCTGATGAAGGTGGAGTTGCGGTGCTCCATGCCGTCGCCGGTGATCTGGGGCATGTAGTCGGCGATGAAGGTGTAGGTCCCGTAGTCGAACCTTGGCGCTTCGCCGAAGACCTTGATGTGTTCGGGGACGATCTTCTTGAGCCTGTCTGCGAACTTGTCGACGTCCTCTTCCGTGCCCGGGTTATGCAGCGCCAGGCGGAAGGTGTAGGTTCGGCCCGCGTCCGTGACCGGCCATTCGCGCAGCGCGAAGTCGCTGATCTCTGTCGGGCTATCCATGAAGTACTGCAGGTTGGGCGCCCAATAGGTGTCGGCCTCGCTCGCGGCCGGAAGCTGGGTGGCGATCTTCCAGCGCGGGTCGGGGCGCTTGAACCGCACGCGGATCGGCTTGTCCTCATAGCCGCTGGCCCACAGGAAGGTGGCGGGCATGTTCAGATGCGCGTGGGTCGTGTCGATCTGCGAATAGGTGCCATCGCCCCGGTCTGCGTACAGGGTGTAGGTCACCCACACCGTGCCGTCGTGGCCAGCGACCGACCAGCTGTAGGGATCGGTCCGCGTGAGCGTCAGGGGGCGACCGGCGCCGTCTTCGGCGCGCACCTGGTAGACGTTCTTGGCGAACTCATGAATGGCGTAACGCCCCGGCGAGGCGCGTGACATCCGCACCTTGAAGGCGCCCGGGGGGACCGAGCGATAGGTCGCGGTGATCTGGGCTTCGTGGTGGCGCGCGTTCTCGAACGCCACGTCATATTGCACCGGGGCCTCCGGGCCGGGGTCCTGCGCCGCGGCGCCGCTGGCGGCGAACAGAGCCAGGCCCGCCAGACCCATCAGAGATTTACGCATCGATCCCTCAAACTTGGCCCATGGAGGCAGGGCGAGGGCCGGCACCATGGCGGGCGGGCGAATGGCTCGCAAGGGGCCCGTGTCTGGGCCTATAGGCCGGCGCGGCGGCGGGCCACGCGCTCCCGGGCCACGGCGGCCTGAGCGGGCAGATCGAGGCGCTCATATAGGTCCGCAAGCGCCTGGTTGACGGGCAGGCCGTCGGGATCGAAGCCCCGGCGCAGCTCCAGCATCTGCTGGGCTTCTGACAGGCGGTCGGACCGGATCAGCGCGTCCAGGATGATCTGGTCGAAGAGGTCGCGCTGGGCATGGCTGCCGCCCACCTCGGCCAGACGGGGAAGGGCGGCGCGCAGGCCTCGCAGGGCGGCCGGATAGTCGCCACGCGCATGGGCGACCAGACCCTCGGCAGCGGGCAGGGCGACGTCACGCCAGGTGGGGCGAGCGAAGTCTGGGGCCTCGACGGCCGCCCGGCGAATCGCCGCCAGCAGTTGGTCCGCCTCGGGTCGGCCGGCGCGTGCCTGGCCGAAGAGATATTGCAGCGACAGGAAAGGCTGCACGACGTCACCGGCCCTCACGGCGAGATACTCGGCCAGATCGTTCCAGCGCGGCCCGACGTCGACCCCGGCCAGCTCCAGTCGGGCCAGCAGCGACACCGCCCCGACCTGGTCCTGCGAATAGTCCCGGGCCTGGGTCCAGCAGTGGTCGTCATAGGCCGCCAGCGCCGCCTCGAACCGTCCCTGGCTGAGATAGAACAGCGCCAGGTGCCACCACAGGTGGGTGTCCATGAACGAGTTCAGGTCGGTCCAGGTGTCGCGCACGCCCTCCAGAAAGGCGACGCCTTCGTCGATGCGGCCCTGGGTGAGCATGACATGGGCCAAGGCGTGCTGGGCCCAGGGCTCCTTGCGCTGCAGGGACAGGGCATGGCGGGCGGCGGCCTCGGCCTCGTCCAGCAGGTGGCACTGCTCATAGGCGAAGGCCAGCATGCCGTGCAGTTGGGGGATGTCGGCGGCGGCGGGCAGGCAGCGACTGGCCGCGCGCAGCATGGCGGGAAAGTCGCCCCGATTGAAGTCGTGGTACTGCCGCAGCTTGAGCATCAGCAGATCGCGCGGCCAGGCTTCAAGGATGGCGTCGGCGATCGACAACGCGCCGGGGATGTCGTCGGCCGACCAGGCCGAGACGAAGGCCACGATCTGGCGCTCCCGTTCGTTGGCGCCGTCGAGCGCGGCCTGGGCTCGGGCCAGATAGGGCGCCGCGCGGGTTGCGGCGTCGGGCGCTTCCAGCAAGAGCCAAAGGACGGCCGCATAGGCGTTGAGCAGGGGCTCGTCTGGCGCGGCGTCGGCGGCCGCCAGGATGTTGGCGGCGCGGGTCTCGTAGGCCAGGAAACCGGCGATGAAATCGTCCGCCGCCGCCTGGGCGGCGTCACCGGCGACGGAGACAGGGTTGCCGAGATAGTCTGTGCGCATGGCGCCACCCTAGTGGACCTTGGCGGGCTCGTCTTTCGTCGCCTGCGGGAAGATCAGGTCGGCGAGTTCCTTCGCCTTCCAGGCCCCGTCCCGGGGCGCCAGGACCAGCGGCGCGCGGGTCTCGAAGCCTCGCAACATCTGGCCGGTCTGGATCAGATCGGGCGCGGCGAGGCTTTCGCTCATGACGATGGCGGCCACGCTCAGACCTCGGGACCGGATCACCTCCAGCGCCGTCAGCACATGGCTGACCGTGCCCAGATACGACCCCGCGACCAGCAGAACGGGCAGGTTTAGCGCGACCATCAGGTCCAGATTGGTGGCCGCGTCGGTCAGGGGCGACATCACCCCGCCGGCGCCTTCGATCAGCAGCAGGTCGCGGTCGGGTCGCGCCAGTCGCTCGCGACAATCCGCGACCAGATCGGCCAGGTTCAGGGTCTCGCCCTCCAGCGCGGCGGCCAGGTTCGGCGCCAGCGGCGCGCGATAGCGGCGGGGCGAGATGCGGGGCAGGGCGCCCGGCTCGTCCAGCGCCTGGGCCAGGCGGCCGGGATCGCTGACATCCGGATCGGCCGGGTCAAACCCGCTGACCACCGGCTTGAAGGCGTCGAGGCTCAGGCGCCGCAGGCGGAGGGCGCGGATCAGGGCGCAGGCGACATGGGTCTTGCCGATATCGGTGCCGGTTCCGGCGACGAACAGGCTTTTCATGCGGCATCCTGGCGGATGTCGGCGACCAGATCCGCCAGTCGCATCACGTCGGCGTCCGAATGGGCGGCGCTGAAGGCGATCCGCAGCCGCGCCGTGCCTTCGGGCACCGTGGGCGGACGGATGGCGACGACCAGATAGCCCTCGGTCTCGAGCCTTGCGGAGGCGTCCAGCGCCGCCGCAGCCGAGCCGATGACCACGGGGACTATGGGGCTCTGGGCGGGCGGCAGGTCCAGGGCGTCGGTGAAGGCGCGGGCCTTGGCCAGGGGCAGGGTGGTGAGGGCGGGCTGGGTCTCGATGATGTCCAGCGAGGCCAGGGCGGCGGCGGCGCAGGCCGGCGGCAGGCCGGTGGCGTAGACCAGCGTGCGGGCCCGGGTCTTCAGCAGGTCGATCACGGCCTTGGAGCCGCACAGATAGCCGCCATAGGAGCCCAACGCCTTGGACAGGGTGCCCATCTGCAGCGGGATCTCTGCGCCAGGGAACAGCGCCCCCGAGCCGCGCCCCTCGGCCAACACGCCCACGCCGTGGGCGTCGTCGGACAGCAGCCAGGCGTCATACGCGTTGCAGAGGGCCGACAGCTGGTCGAGCGGGGCGATGTCGCCGTCCATCGAGAAGACGCCATCGGTGGCGACCAGAGCATGGCGCACCGACGGGCGCTCGGTGATCAGCAGCCGTTGCAGATCGGCGACGTCATTGTGTTTGAAGGCGATCGTACGGGCGCCGGAGAGCTTGGCGCCGGCCCAGATGCAGGCATGGGCCAGTTCGTCGACCAGGATCAGGTCGCCCGGCCCGACGAAGGTCGGGATCACGCCCAGGTTCGCCAGATAGCCTGAGCCGAACACGCAGGCGGCCTCGGCTCCCTTTAGCCGCGCCAGCCGCTTTTCCAGATCCCCCAGCAGCGGGTGATCGCCAGTGACCAGACGCGAGGCCGCCGCGCCGGCTCCGTAGTTCAGCGCCGCCTCGGCCGCCGCGGCGCGCACGGCGGGATGGTGCGACAGGTTCAGATAGTCGTTGCAGGAGAACGAGATCAGCCGCCGGCCGTCACGCTCCACAACCGCGCCGTCCAGCCGGCGGGTGGGCTTCAGACGGCGACGCAGGCTCTGGGCGTCCAGGGCGGTCAGCTTGTCGCCGGCGAAGGCGTCGAGGCTCTGCATGCTGTTTCCCGTTTGCGAAGGCAGGGCGCAGGGCATAGGCAAGGCGCCCTTTCGACGCAACGCAGGATCGCCATGACCCCCGATTGGATGAGCGCAGGCGCGGCCCACGTCTGGCGACCCTATTGTCAGATGCAGACCGCCCGACCGCCGCTGCCGGTGGTCGCCACGCGGGGCTCGCGGCTGGTGCTGGCCGATGGTCGGGAACTGGTCGACGGACTGGCCTCCTGGTGGACCGCCTGTCACGGCTACAACCATCCGCATATCGCCCAGGCCCTGCGCGACCAGATCGAGCGGATGCCGCATGTGATGTTCGGCGGTCTGGCGCACGAGCCGGCCTATCGCCTGGCCAGGCGGCTGGCCGAGCTGCTGCCGGGCGATCTGAACCATGCCTTCTTCGCCGAGTCGGGCTCGGTGGCGGTCGAGATCGCCATGAAGATGGCCCTGCAGTTCCACATCAATCGCGGGGAGACGGGGCGGACCCGGTTCCTGTCGTTCCGGGGCGGCTATCACGGCGACACCCTGGCGACGATGACGGTCTGCGACCCGGAGGAGGGCATGCACAGCCTGTTCTCGGGCGTCATGCCGGCCCAGGTGATCGCCGACCTTCCTCGCGACGCCGAGGGCGAGGCGACGCTGGACGCCCTGCTGACCGAGCGAGGCGGCGAGATCGCCGCCATCCTGGTCGAGCCCCTGGTCCAGGGCGCCGGCGGCATGCTGTTGCATGGTCCCGACACGCTGCGGGCCCTGCGCCGGCTGGCCGACGCCCATGGCGTGCTGCTGATCTTCGACGAGATCTTCACCGGCTTTGGTCGCACCGGATCGATGTTCGCCATGCAGGCGGCGGGGATCGAGCCCGACATCGTCACCCTGTCCAAGGCCCTGACCGGCGGCACCCTGCCGCTGTCGGCTGCGGTGGCTTCGACGCGGGTGTTCGAGGCCTTCCTGTCGGACGATCCCGAGGCGGCCCTGATGCATGGCCCCACCTATATGGCCAATCCGCTGGCCTGCGCGGCGGCCAACGCCTCGCTCGACCTGTTCGAGGATGGCGCGTGGCGGGCCGATGTGGCGCGTGTCTCGGCCGCTCTGGCGCAGGGGCTGGAGCCCTGCCGGGCCGCGCCGGGCGTCGTCGATGTGCGGGTGCTGGGGGCGATTGGCGTGGTCGAGTTCGACGCGCCGGTGGCCGTTGGAGATCTCTGCGCCCGGTTCGCGGAAGAGGGCGTCTGGATCCGGCCGATGGGCCGGGTGGTTTATCTGACCCCGGCCTTCACGACGCCCGATGCGGACCTGGCGCTTCTGACCCGGGCGGTGCGCCGCGTCATCGGGGCCGATTGACCCAAACAGCGAGGTCTGGTCCAAGCGGCCATGTCCTCCAATTCGCCCCTGTCTGGTCTGGAACGCCTCGCCATCCTGGCGATCATCCTGACCTGGGGGCTGAACAACGCCGCCGCCAAGGTGGCCACCGCGCACCTGCCGCCGATGATGGTGGGCGGCCTGCGGTTTGCCCTGGCGCTGATCTTCCTGATCCCCTTCATCCGGCCGCCGTTTCCCGAGCCCAAAAAGCTGCTGGCGATCATCCTGCTGTCGGGGCCGATCCATTTTGGCCTGATCTATGTGGCGTTCGGCATGGGCAAGTCGCTGAGCCCGCTGGTGGTGGCCAGCCAGCTGTGGATCCCGTTCACGGCGGTCGCGGCCTGGCGGATGCTGGGCGAGACCATGCGGCTGCCCGCCGTGATCGGCCTGCTGATCGCCTTCGTCGGCGTGGCCTGGATGAGCCTGGATCCGCATGGGGCCGGGGACCTTCCGGCCGTCGCCCTGGTTATCGCGGCCTGCGCCTGCTGGGCGGTCGCCACGGTGCTGGTGCGCATGACCCCGGGGGTGAAACCGCTGAAGGTTCAGGGGATCACGGCCATTGTCGCGGCGCCGACCCTGATCGCCATGTCCTTTACGTTCGAGTCCAACGTGGTCGAACGGGTGATGGCCGCGCCGCCGATCGCCTGGGCCTGCGTGGCCTTCGCGGGCATCGTCTCGACCATCGGGGCCAGCGCGCTGCTGTTCTGGCTGGTCCAGCGCCGCGAGGCCGGCCGCGTGACGCCCTATTTCCTGCTGACGCCGCTGGTGTCGTGCACGATCGGCATCCTGTTCCTGGGCGACCGGCTGACCCCGCAACTGCTGATCGGCGGCGCGGCGACCCTGGCTGGCGTGGCCCTGGTGGCCCTGACCGAGAAGCGGACGGCCAAGCCCGAGGCCATGACGGCGGAGACGGTCTAGGGGTCTAGAGCCACTTGCCCTGTCCCGACCGCGAAGAGGGCCAGGACAGGGATAGCGGCGTAGGCGATGGGCCTACTTCACCACGCCGCAGGCCACTCGAGCGCCGGCGCCGCCGATGGGCTGGCTCTTGTGGTCGTCAGGGCTGGCGTGGACGACGATGGCCGAGCCGTCGGCGTCGAGCAGGGCCGGGCGGCCGCCGGCGCCCTTCAGCGAGACCAGGGGCGAATAGAGCTCGGCCATGGCCGAGCCGTCGGCGCCGGCATGGATGTTGGGCAGGTCGCCATTGTCATTGCCGTCGGGATTGAGCAGGCCGTGAACCACCGCGGCGGTGGTGTGCACGTGAGCGCCGGCCGACTTGAAGTCGGGCGTGCCGCAGTCGCCCTTCTCGTGGAAGTGCAAGCCATGCCAGCCGGGCGTCAGGCCCTTGAGCTCAAGGTGCAGCAGCACGCCGTGCGGCGCTTCCGTGAGGGTGGCCGTTCCGAGGTCCTTGCCATCGCCAGCCTTGAGGGCGGCGGTCGCGGTCTGGACCCCCGCGACCTGGGCGAGTGCCGGAGCGGAAACCGCGCCGAGACCAGCGAGGAGGGTGGCGGCGAAGGCGGTGGCGGCAAGGGAGGAACGCATGGGAAATCCTTCAAAAACAAGCGGACGAGGAACGCAGCCGTCCCGGAAAGGTGGCGCCGCCCTTGGGGGAATGCTAACAGTTCCGGACAGTTCCGTGTTCGATTCTGACGGCGAAAAATCCCCTTGAGCGACGATCAAATCACTACCCCTCCCGAAGGGCCGCGAGGGGATATCGCCCCGATCTTCATCGAGGACGAACTGCGTCGCTCGTATCTCGACTACGCGATGAGCGTGATCGTCAGCCGCGCCCTGCCGGACGCGCGCGATGGTCTGAAGCCCGTTCACCGCCGCGTGCTGTTTTCCATGCACGAACAAGGACATACGCCTGACCGGTCGTATGTGAAGTCGGCCCGCGTGGTCGGTGACGTGATGGGTAAGTATCACCCGCACGGCGACGCCTCGATCTACTTCACCCTCGTGCGCATGACCCAGTCGTTCTCGATGGGTCTGATCCTGATCGACGGTCAGGGCAATTTCGGCTCGGTCGACGGCGATATGCCCGCGGCCATGCGCTACACTGAGTGCCGCATGGCGCCGCCGGCGCTGGCCCTGCTGGCCGATCTCGACAAGGACACGGTCGACTTCCAGGAAAATTACGACGGCAAGGAACAGGAACCGACGGTCCTGCCGTCGCGGATTCCCAACCTGCTGGTCAATGGCGCGGGCGGCATCGCGGTCGGCATGGCCACCAACATCCCGCCGCATAACCTCGGCGAGATCGTCGACGCCTGTCTGGCCATGGTCGACGACCCCGAGGTCAGCGCCGAGACCCTGCTGGACATCGTGCCGGGTCCCGACTTCCCGACCGGCGGCGAGATCATCGGCCGCAGCGGTCCGCGCCAGGCGCTGCTGACCGGACGCGGCTCGGTGATCATGCGCGGCCTGGCCACGGTGGAAGAGATCCGCCAGGGCCGTGAAGCCATCATCATCACCGCCATCCCCTATCAGGTGAACAAGGCCCACCTGGTCGAGCACATCGCCGAACTGGTGCGCGACAAGAAGATCGAGGGTGTCAGCGACATCCGCGACGAGTCCAACCGCGACGGCATGCGGATCCTGGTCGAGCTGAAGCGCGACGCCTCGGGCGACGTGATCCTCAACCAGCTGTACCGCTTCACGGCGCTGCAAAGCTCGTTCGGCGTCAACATGCTGGCCCTGAACCGCAAGCGCCCCGAGCAGATGGGCCTGCGGCAGCTGGTCGAGATCTTCGTGAAGTTCCGCGAAGAGGTCGTGGTGCGCCGCACCAAGTTCGAACTGGGCAAGGCGCGCGATCGCGGCCACGTCCTGGTCGGCCTGACCATCGCCGTCGCCAATATCGACGAGTTCATCCACATCATCCGCTCGTCCAAGGACCCGGCCGAGGCTCGCGAGCGTCTGGTGGCCAGGGCCTGGCCGGCCGGTGACATGCTGCCGCTGGTCGAGCTGATCGCCGATCCGCGCACCCTCAAGGAAGAGGGCGACCTGATCCGTCTCACCGACGAGCAGGCCCGCGCCATCCTGGCCCTGACCCTGTCGCGTCTGACCGGCCTTGGCCGCGAGGAAATCGGCAATGAGGCGCAGGCCCTGGCCGAGGCCATCCGCGGCTTCCTGGAGCTGCTGTCCGACCGCGCCAACATCATGGCTGTCGTCCGCGAGGAACTGGTCGAGGTGCGCGAAAAGTTCGCCGTGCCGCGCCGCTGCCAGATCGTCGACGGCGACGCCGACGTGGAAGACGAAGACCTGATCGTCCGCGAGGAAATGGTCATCACCGTGACCATGGGCGGCTATGTGAAGCGCACGCCGCTGGCCAATTATCGCACCCAGCACCGGGGCGGCAAAGGCAAGTCGGGCATGGCCACCAAGACCGAGGATGCGGTCACCCGCGTGTTCTCGGCCTCGACCCATGCGCCGCTGCTGTTCTTCACCTCGGGCGGGAAGGTCTATAAGCTGAAGGTCTGGAGGCTGCCGCTGGGCGCCGCCAATTCGCGCGGCAAGGCGTTCGTCAACCTGCTGCCGATCGAGCCGGGCGAGACCATCACCTCGATTCTGACCCTGCCCGAGGACGAAAGCACCTGGGACCGCCTGGACGTGATGTTCGCCACCCGCTCGGGCAGCGTGCGTCGCAACAAGCTGAGCGACTTCGTCGACGTGCGCCGCAACGGCAAGATCGCCATGAAGCTGGATGAAGGCGACGGCATTGTCGGCGTCGGCGTCTGTGGCACCGAAAACGACATCCTGCTGACCACGGCCGTGGGCCGCTGCATCCGCTTCTCGGCCGATGAGGTCCGCGTGTTCGCCAGCCGTGATTCGACCGGCGTGCGCGGCGTGAAGCTCGCCGAGGGCGACGAAGTGATCAACATGGCCATCCTGCGCGGCGTCGACGCCACGCCGGCCGAGCGCGCCGCCTATCTGAAACACGCCCGCGCCATGCTGCGCGCGGCCGGCGAAGAGGGCGATGACGCCCCGGCGCCGGAAGAGTCGGACGAGGACGTCGGCGAGGCCAGCCTGACGCCGGAACGCATCGCCCAGCTGGGCGCGGCCGAGGAGTTCATCCTCACCGTCTCGTCGGAAGGCTTCGGCAAGCGCACCAGCGCCTATGACTATCGCCGTACGGGCCGGGGCGGGCAGGGGCTTACCGCCCAGGACCTCTCCAAGCGCGGCGGCCGTCTGGCGGCCTCGTTCCCGGTCGAGGACAGCGACGAAATCCTGCTGGTGACAGACGCCGGACAGTTGATACGGTGCCCCGTCTCGCAAATTCGTGTTGCAGCGCGGAATACTCAGGGCGTAACCGTGTTCCGCACCGCGAAGGACGAACATGTCGTGAGCGTGGAGCGGCTGGCTGACGCCGGCGGCGGCGACGACGATCAAGGCGAAGCAAGCGGGGCGGACGAGACCCCGTAAGACGCCGTAACGCAGGGGGTTGTATGAGGGTCGGGCTTTATCCCGGAACGTTTGATCCGGTCACCAACGGCCATCTCGACATTATCGGTCGGGCCGTGAAGCTGGTGGACAAGCTGGTGATCGGGGTGGCGGTGAACATCGGCAAGGGGCCGCTGTTCTCGCTGGAAGAACGGGTCGCGATCCTCAAGCAGGAAACCGCGCACCTGAACAAGCTGGCCGTGATCGAGGTCAGGCCCTTCGACAGCCTGCTGATGCACTTCGCCCGCGAGGTCGGGGCCCAGATGATCGTGCGCGGCCTGCGGGCCGTGGCCGACTTCGAGTATGAGTTCCAGATGACCGCCATGAACCAGCAGCTGGATCGCGAGATCGAGACGGTGTTCCTGATGGCCGATCCCCGGCACCAGGCCATCGCTTCCAGGCTGGTCAAGGAGATCGCGGCCCTGGGCGGCGACATCTCCAAGTTCGTGCCCGCGGGGGTGGGCGAACAGCTGGTCGCCAAGCTGCGCAAGGCCTGAAACAGCGGGTTTGCCGTGAAGCTGTCGAAATCATAGGCTTCAACACGGCGGGCTTGTCGCGGGGGCGTCGTCGTTCTACGCCCCCGTCTGCCTTTCTGTTCGGGGATTTCCATGAAGCTTGCGTATTCCGTCGCCGCTCTGGCGCTGCTGGCCACGACCGCTGTCGCGCACACGGCGTCGGCCCAGACGCCGCCCGCCCAGGTTGGCGACTGGCGCACGCCTGATCCCCAGAACGTGCTGGTCATCGAGACCAACAAGGGCCGGATCATCGCCGAGCTCAGCCCGCAGGCCGCCCCGGCCCATGTGGCGCGCATTCGCGAACTGACCCAGGCCGGCTTCTATGACGGCCTGACCTTCTTCCGGGTCATCGACAGCTTCATGGCCCAGACCGGCGATCCGGAGAACACCGGCGCGGGCGGCTCGGACAAGCCGGACATGACCGCCGAGTTCACCTTCCGTCGCGGCGCTGACACGCCGCTGGCCGCGCCGGGCAAGATCGGCAGCAATGAGACCGGTTTCGTCGGCGCCCTGCCGGTGACCAGCCAGCCGGCGGCCCTGGCGGTGATGACCGCCGACCGCAAGGTGGCGACCTGGGGCAATTTCTGTCCCGGCGTGCTGGGCATGGCCCGGGCCAACAATCCTGACAGCGCCAACAGCCAGTTCTTCTTCATGCGGCAGTACTATCCGTCGCTGGACAAGACCTACACAGCCTTTGGCCGCGCCCTTTCGGGCCTGGACGTGATCCGCGCGATCAAGGTCGGCGAACCCGCGCCCGACCCGCAGGACAGGATGACCAGCGTCAAGCTGCTGGCCGACCTGCCGGCCGACAAGCGCCCTTCGGTGCAGGTCATGGACACCCGCGGCCCCGCCTTCGCCGCCCTGGTCGCCAAGCGCCGGGCCGAGGTGGGACCCAGCTTCAGCAATTGCGACGTCGAAATCCCGGTGCAGGTCAAATGAAGCCATCCGCCGTTGTCGTCCTGGGTCTGAGCCTGGCCGTTCTGGCCAGTCCGGCGCTGTCCGCGCCCAAGGCCAAGCCGAAGGCGAGGGGCGTCGCCCCGCCGCTGGCCGCGGACTGGCGGGTCCCGGACCCTGACAACGTGATGGTGATCCAGACCAACAAGGGCCGGGTTGTCGTAGAGCTGGTCCCCGAGGTCGCGCCCGGCCACGTGACGCGGATGCGCGAACTGACCAGGGCCGGCGTCTATGACGGCCGCACCTTCTTTCGGGTCATCGACCGGTTCATGGCCCAGACGGGCGATCCGAAGGACAATGGCGAGGGCAATACCGACAAGCCCAACCTGAAGGCCGAGTTCACCTTCCGGCGCACCGCCGCGACGCCCTTTACGCCCGCCGCCGCGCCGTCGGGGCTGCAGGTGGGCCTGCTGGGTTCGCTGCCGGTGTTCAGCCAGCACTGGAGCTGGCACGAGGTCACCGCCGACGGCAACGTCTCGGCCTGGGGGACCTATTGCCCCGGCGTGGTGGGCATGGCCCGCGACGATGACAACAACTCGGCCAACAGCCAGTTCTTCCTGATGCGCCAGCCCTATCCGTCGCTCGACAAGCGCTACACCGCCTTTGGCCGGGTGATCAGCGGGCTGGAGACCATCCGCGCCATCAAGACCGGCGAGCCGGTGGCCGCGCCGCAGGACCGCATGGAGAAGGTCCGGATGCTGTCGGACATACCTGCGGCCGAACGTCCCAGGGTGCGGGTAATCAACACCCAGGGCGCGTGGTTTGCGGGCGAAATCCGCCGCCAACGCGCGCTTAAAGGGGCGGACTTTTCCGTCTGTGATCTGAAAATCCCGGTTGATATCCGCTAGCCTCTCACCCTTTTGGGGTGAGCGGCGGTTCACAGCGGGGGGAAAAGCGCGCTAGAAGCGCCTTCACCCATTTCGCACCCCCCTTCACCCATTTCGTAGCCAAGGGATGACCATGTCGGCCGACCTCGAAAACACCCTGATCCTCACGCTGGAAAGCGGCCCGGTCACCATCCAGATGCGCCCTGACCTGGCTCCCGGCCACGTCGACCGGATCAAGGAACTGGTCCGCGAGGGCTTCTATGACGGCGTGGTCTTCCACCGCGTGATCCCCGGCTTCATGGCCCAGGGCGGCGATCCGTCGGGCACCGGCCGCGGCGGCAGCGACAAGCCGGACATCAAGGCCGAGTTCTCCAAGGAAGCCCATGTGCGCGGCGTCTGCTCGATGGCCCGCACCCCCGATCCCAACTCGGCCAACAGCCAGTTCTTCATCTGCCTGGACGACGCGACCTTCCTTGACGGCCAGTATACCGTCTGGGGCCAGGTCTCCGAGGGCATGGATCACGTCGACGCCCTGCCCAAGGGCGAGCCGCCGCGCGAGCCGGGCAAGATCCTCACCGCCAAGATCGCCGCCGACGCCTGATCTCGTCGAAGCTGAATACGAGAACGGCCCCGGAGCGATCCGGGGCCGTTTTTCGTTTGGACGACTAGTCCCGCCGCAGCTTGACGATGATCGGCCGGTGATCCGAACCCAAAGCTGGCCCGCGCACCACGCTGACGGTCTTCCAGGCCTTGCCGGCATAGACGTGATCGATCGGCAGGAACGGCGCCGGCGCATTGGCCAGGCGAGAGAAGCGGCCCGAGGGCCATGAGGGGATGGCGCGGGTGCGGCGTTCCAGACCCAGGGCCTTATCCTGACGCTTGAGCGTGAACGACCAGGGCGTGGAGTTGAAGTCGCCGGTCAGGATGGTGTCGGATTTGTCGAACCGGGCCATGGCCTCAACCAACCGCTTGCCCTGCTGCTGCTGGGGACCGGCGGGCATGGGCCAGACATAGTGGATGCCGGCGAGGGTGAAATCGCCCTTGGGATCGGCCAGGGTCGCCCAGGCGCCCATCAGTTCCCGACCTTCTGAAAGGAACCCGTTGCGGGCGATCATGCGCTTGCGGCTGAAGATCGTCGTGCTGCAGGACCTCTTGCCAGCGCAGGAGACATAGAAGGGGTAGTAGGCCTTCAGGGCCTTCACAACGGGGTCGCTGCCTTCCACGATGACGACCACGTCGGCATCTTGCGCGAGAAGCCAGCGTAGGGTGCGGTCGGGCGTGTCGTTATCCCGCCAGATATTGAACTGAATGATCTTCAGGTCGTCGGGCCGCGACGCCTGCCGCTTGGCTCCCGCGGCGGCCAGCAGTTCCGGACCCATCAGGATGGCGCAGGCGAGAACCGCCGCGCCGCCCAGGCCGACAATGGCGCCGCGCTCGCCCTGACGCGCGAAGATCCAGCCCATGATGATCGCGCCCACGCCCATGGCCAGCCACAGCGGCGTCAGGTGGGTCAGCGCGTCAAGCCGGTCGCTGAACACGCCGCCCAGGCATGCGACGGCGAAGCCGGCGCCGACCACGCCCAGCATCAGGCCGGTGCCACGGAAAAACAGACTCAGGAGGCGCAGCAACAGATCCATGGTCTGCCCATAACACGGCCGCGATGACGGAAAATGAACTCAGTCGCCGGCGAAGTAGATGAAGCTGATATTGCGCATGCGCTCGGCGCCCAGCTGAAGTCCGCCGGTCAGCACGGTCTTGACCTCACCGCCGGGTCCAGCGGCCTTTGCCGCTTTCAGGGCGGCGACGTCAAACATGCCCGAGAACACCACCTCGCCGACGCGGGGATCCTTGCCGCGGAACACCACCTCGTGGGTGTCGACCCGATAGCTGTCTGGCATCAGGCGGAAACTGACCGTGTGATAGACCTGACCCAGCTCGTTCTCGGCCGTCGGGCTGGTGACATCCTCGAACTCCAGGAAGAAGGGCCCAAAGTTGCTGGGGCGCTTACCGTCCTCCCAGGACGCGAAGTCGTCGGGCGAGCCCATGTTCACGGACTTCAGCTTCCAGTTCCCGACCTGAACGGGCGTCTGCGTGAAGTAGTAGCCGAAGACGTCGAGCGCGGCGTCGCGCTGGAAGTTGGCCGCCGCGGGATCGGCCGTGGGCGTAGTGGGCGCCGCGGCGGGCGCCGTCGCGGTGGGCGGGTCAGCGGGCGCGGCGGGCCGGTTGTCACAGGCGGCGAGCAGAAACGGCAGCAGCGCGGCGCAGGCCAGCAGGCGTTTCATGGCGTTCTTCCCCCCGAAGATTGTTGTTATTCGGGAGATTGGCGGCGCCGCTCCCGGATTGTCCATGGCGCTCGCGCGGCGGCGAGTATCTTGACCTGCGGGCCTCGCCGTGTCCTTGAAGCCGCCCCATGCGCCTTTCCGACTTCGATTTCGTCCTGCCCGAGGACAACATCGCCCTGCGTCCGGCCGAGCCGCGCGATTCCGCGCGTCTGCTGGTGGTGAGACCGGGGCAGGACCTGGCCGACCACGTCGTGCGCGATCTGCCTGACTTCCTGCGCCCGGGCGACGCCCTGGTCTTCAACGACACGCGGGTGATCCCGGCGCGGCTGGCGGGTCTGCGCGAAGCCCGCACGACGGGTGGCGGCGACGGTGCGCCGGTGCCGGTCGAGGCCACCCTGCATCGCCGCGTGTCGCCGGATCGCTGGAAAGCCTTCATGCGGCCGGGCAAGCGCCTGAAGGTCGGCGACCGCGTGGCGTTCGGCTCTGACGAGCGTCGCCTGGACGCCACCGTGCTGGAAAAGCATGAGGGCGGCGAGGTGCTGCTGGCCTTCGACCAGTCCGGGCCGGACCTCGATATCGGCATCGCCCGGCACGGCGATATGCCGCTGCCGCCCTATATCGCCGCCAAGCGCGCCGAGGACGACCGCGATCGCGCCGACTATCAGACCGTCTATGCCCGCGAGGACGGCTCGGTGGCCGCCCCGACCGCCGGCCTTCACTTCACGCCAGACCTGCTGGAGCGGCTGAAGGCGAGGGGCGTGTCGCTGCACTTCGTCACCCTGCATGTGGGCGCCGGCACCTTCCTGCCGGTGAAGACCGACGTGGTGTCCGAGCACAGGATGCACGCCGAATATGGCGAGGTGACCCCCGAGATCGCCGACGCCCTGAACGCCGTGCGCGCCGCCGGCGGACGGATCGTCTGCGTGGGCACCACCAGTCTGCGCCTGCTGGAAAGCGCCACGGGCGAGGATCGTGTGGTGCGGCCGTTCGCCGACGAGACGGCGATCTTCATCACCCCCGGCTACCGCTTCCGCGCCGCCGACGTGCTGATGACCAATTTCCACCTGCCCAAGTCGACCCTGTTCATGCTGGTCAGCGCCTTCGCCGGTCAGAAGACCATGCGCGACGCCTATGAGCGGGCGATCGCCACGGGCTATCGCTTCTATTCCTACGGTGACAGCTCTTTGCTGTTTCCCGCCGATCCCAACGAGAGCCGCTGATGGCGTTCCCCTTCGAGATTTCCGCCACCGATGGCAAGGCGCGCACCGGCGTGCTGAAGACCCCGCGCGGCGACATCCGAACGCCGGCCTTCATGCCCGTGGGCACGGCGGGCACGGTCAAGGCCCTGACCGTGGATCAGGTCAAGGACACCGGCGCCGACATCATCCTGGGCAACACCTATCACCTGATGCTGCGGCCGACGGCCGAGCGGGTGAAACGCCTGGGCGGGCTGCACAAGTTCATGCGCTGGGATAAGCCGATCCTGACCGACAGCGGCGGCTTTCAGGTGATGAGCCTGTCGGGGATCAGCAAGGTCACCGAGGAAGCCGTCACCTTCGCCAGCCATATCGACGGCTCCAAGCACGTCCTCTCGCCCGAGCGGTCGATGGAAATCCAGGCCGACCTGCTGGGCAGCGACATCGTCATGCAGCTGGACGAATGCGTCGCCTGGCCGGCCGAGGAGAAGCGGGCCCGCGAGGGCATGGAGCTGTCGGCCCGTTGGGGCATCCGCTCCAAGGCGGCGTTCGGAACGCGCGACAGCCAGGTGTTGTTCGGCATCCAGCAGGGCTCGACGTTTGAAAACCTGCGCCGCGAGTCCTCGCAGCGGCTGCAGGACATCGGCTTCGACGGCTATGCCATCGGTGGTCTGGCTGTGGGCGAGGGGCACACGGCGATGTGCGAGGTGCTGGACTATGCGCCGGACCTGCTGCCCGCCGACAAGCCGCGCTACCTGATGGGCGTGGGCAAGCCGATCGATCTGGTCGAGGCGGTGGCGCGGGGCGTCGACATGTTCGACTGTGTGCTGCCGACCCGCTCGGGCCGTCATGGCCAGGCCTGGACCTGGGATGGTCCGATCAACCTCAAGAACGCCCGGTTCGCCGAGGATGACACGCCGCTGGACCCGACCAGCGACTGTCCCGCCAGCCGCGACTATTCCAAGGCCTATCTGCGCCACCTGTTCAAGGCCGAGGAGATCCTGGGCCAGGTGCTGCTGTCCTGGCACAATATCGCCTTCTTCCAGGCCCTTACGGCGGCCATGCGCGAGGCGATCGCCCAGGGCCGGTTCGAGCAGTTCCGTCGCGACTTCGCGGCCCGTCACGCGGGCGGTTGAGCAAGGCGGCGGCCGCTCAGGGTTTCGGGGCGGGCGCGGGCTGGACGATGGGGAAGCGCGGCTTGCGGCCAGAGCCCGGCTGGACGGGCGGCGGCATGCCGGGATCGACCACGGGGATGGGGGCTGGCGGCTTGTGCTGCGGCGTGGCCGGCGGATTGCAGCCGCGCGCCTCGCCCAGGCCTTTCAGATAGGCTCGGCGGACATTGCCCGAGGTGATGGCGCTCTGCACCAGCCGGTCGTGGCGTTCGGCGCCGGTAAGCTTGCGCACCCAGCCCCGCATCGGGATCATGTCCTGGGCGGCGCTCGCCACCGCGCCAAGCGCGGCGCTGCCGGCCGCCTTGCGGCCGCGATCCATCAGGTCTTCGTTTTCCTCGGGCGGATGGGCGTCGAGGTCCTCGCCCAGGGCCGCGTCGAGCGGCGAGACCAGACCGATCAGCACGCCGCAATTGACCCTGGGCGGCCGGGCATAGGGATCGTTCATCGCCTCGATCAACACGGGCGGGATCTTGGTGCGGACGATATTGACGTCACGCAGGGGCGCGCTGACGGCGCCGGCTATACCGTCCTTGTTGGCGTCCGATGTGGTCTGGATTTTCGAATCAGAGGCCGGCGGGGGCGGCGGTTGCTGCTGGCCGAACACGGGCGCGCTCGCCAGAAAAAGCGGAACCGTCACGGCTGTGAGCAACAAACCACGCATACGCCACCTTATCGCGCCAAAAGCGGCGCCGTCATGTCAAACAACCGGTGAAACCCCGCTTGCGGCTGCGGCGCCCCCCGACTATGTTCCGCGCCGCTTCCACCGGCCACGCCGCGTCGTGAGCGGGCCGGTAGCTCAGTGGTAGAGCATTCGACTTTTAATCGAATGGTCGTGGGTTCGAACCCCACCCGGCCTACCAATTCACGATCCGTGCGCCGTCTTGCGCGCGCGGATCGAAGTCAGCAAGAAGCCAAGTCGAAACGCTGCTGTTCGGACCGTGTTCCGGGACGGACTGAAATCGTCCTGACCGCTAGCCGCCGCGGGTAGGGATCGCTATTCCTGCCGGCATGTCCAAAGACAAGGAACGCCTGCTGTTTGACCGCGCCTGGCGCCTGCTGGCCAGCGGACAGTATGTCGAGGGGTTCGGGCTGTGGGAAAAGGTGCGCTTCAGCCGCGGATCCAGTCCCACCGCCAAGCCAAAGCTCTCCTTTCCGGAATGGACGGGCGGGCCTGTCTCTTCATTGCTGGTGCTGCCCGAACAGGGAATTGGCGATCAGATCCAGTTCGTCCGCTTCGTTCCGGAGCTGGTGAAGCGCGGGATCGCCGTGACCCTCTACGTCTATCCCGCGCTTGTCCCCCTTCTCGGCGGGCTTGGCGCGACGGTCAGGGCGGTGGACGGCAAGGCGGCGGTGGCCAGGCACGATGCCTGGATCATGCTCGGGTCCCTGCCGCATCGACTGGGCCTGACCCTGGAAGGGCTTTCTGGCGAGCCCTATCTGGCGCCGCCGCCCGGACGCCTGGAAGCCTGGCCGGCGCGACTGCGCTATGGCGTCGTGTGGCGGGGCAATCCGACGCATGCCAATGACCGGCACCGATCCATGTCGGCGGCCGACGCCGAGCGCCTCCTGAGTTTGCCGGGCGCGGTGAGCCTTCACCCGGAAGACACCAAGGCCCGGGACATGGCCGACACCGCCGCGATCATCGAGAAGCTGGAGGCGGTTATCACCGTCGACACCTCGGTGGCCCATCTGGCCGGCGCGATGGGCAAGCGCACGCTGCTCCTGCTGCCCGCCGTGCTGCCGGACTGGCGGTGGCTGCACGACCGAACCGACAGCCCCTGGTATTCCAGCATCGAGATCCTTCGCCAGCCTCGTCCCGGGGATTGGGGAACGGTCATCGAAAATGCGATAGCATCGCTGTAGCCCAGCCTGTCCGCCGGCCGGGCGCTGGTGAGTTTTTCTGGGAGCCTGCGCGGGGAATTCTCAATTGACCCCACCAGCTTGGTGGGGATTTAAGCTGCCTAGCTTGATGCGGCGGACCCAGCGGGGTTCCGGCGCGTTTCACACCGGACTTCGCCGGAACCAGGACGACGATCAGACGATGACCGCCGAGACCGCCGCCGCGATCCGCTCAAGACTTCCCGGGGCTGGCCCGGTCGCCCGAAGGCCGCTGTTTCGGCGTCGCTCGGCCATCCCGGGCTTCACCCTGACCCTTGGGGTGACCCTGACGGTCCTGTCGCTGATCGTCTTGATCCCCTTGTCGGCCGTGGCGCTGAAAGCCTCCGAGCTCTCGCCTGCCCAGTTCGTCGCGGCGGCCTTTTCCGAGCGAGCTCTGGCGGCCTATCGCCTGACCTTTGGGGCGGCCTTCGTCGCCGCCGCCATCAACGGCGTGTTCGGCGTGCTGACCGCCTGGGCGCTGGTGCGCTACGAGTTTCCCGGCAAGGCCCTGGTCAACGCCCTGGTCGATCTGCCGTTTGCCCTGCCCACGGCCGTGGCCGGCATCGCCCTGGCCACGCTCTATTCGCCCAACGGATGGATCGGCGCCTATCTGACGCCGCTGGGGATCAAGGCGGCCTACAACCCGATCGGCGTGACCATCGCCCTGATCTTCATCGGCCTGCCGTTCGTGGTCCGCACCATCGAGCCGGTGCTGCGCGACCTGTCCGACGACGTCGAGGAAGCCGCCGCCAGTCTCGGGGCCGGCCGGCTGTCGACCATCATGCGCATCGTTCTGCCGGCCCTGGGCCCGTCCTGGCTGACTGGTTTCGCCCTCGCGTTCGCCCGGGGCATCGGCGAGTACGGCTCGGTGATCTTCATCGCCGGCAACATGCCCTACAAGTCCGAGATCGCCCCGCTGCTGATCATCATCCAGCTGGAGCAGTTCGAATACGCCAACGCAGCCGCCATCGCCCTGGTCATGCTGGGCGTGTCGTTCCTGATGCTGCTGGTCATCAACGCCGTGCAGGCCTGGGCGAGAAGGTTCTCCTGATGGCCGCTCCGCGTCTTTCCACCGAAGATCCGGCCTGGGCCAAGGTCCTGATCATCAGCCTGGTCCTGGCGTTCCTCGGACTGGTGCTGGTCCTGCCGCTGGCGGCTGTGTTCGCCGAGGCCCTGCGCAAGGGGCTGCAGCCGGCGCTGGACGCCATCGCCAATCCCGACGCCATCGCCGCCGTCAAGCTGACCCTGCTGACCGCCGCGATCACCGTGCCGTTCAACGTGGTGTTCGGCCTTTGCGCGGCCTGGGCCGTCGCCAAGCACGAGTTTCCGGGCAAGAGCCTGCTGATCACCCTGATCGACCTGCCGTTCTCCGTCTCGCCGGTGGTCGCGGGCCTGATCTATGTGCTGGTGTTTGGGCTGCAGGGCTGGTTCGGCGACCATCTGGTCGATAACGACATCAAGATCATCTTCGCCGTGCCCGGCATCGTGCTGGCCACCATCTTCGTGACCTTCCCCTTCATCGCTCGCGAACTGATCCCGCTGATGCAGGAGCAGGGGACCAGCGAGGAGGAGGCCGCCGTCTCGATGGGGGCCTCGGGCCTCTACACCTTCTGGCGGGTGACCGCGCCGAACGTGCGCTGGGGCCTGCTGTACGGCGTGCTGCTGTGCAACGCCCGCGCCATGGGTGAGTTCGGGGCCGTGTCGGTGGTCAGCGGCCACATCCGGGGCCTGACCAACACCATGCCGCTGCACGTCGAGATCCTCTATAACGAGTATGATTTCGTCGGAGCTTTCGCCGTCGCCGCCCTGCTTTGTCTGCTGGCGATCGTGACCCTCGTCCTCAAGACCGCGCTTGAAGTCGCCCAGCCCGGCTCGCGCCGGCGCGGCGGCCACTGATCGGAACGCCAGACCCCATGACCATCTCCATCCGTTCCGTCGAAAAGAAGTTCGGTCGCTATCCGGCGCTGGACAAGGTCGGGCTTGAGATCGCCGATGGCGAGCTGCTGGCCCTGCTGGGGCCTTCGGGCTCGGGCAAGACGACCCTGCTGCGCGTGATCGCCGGCCTGGAGTTCCCCGACGCCGGTCAGGTGCTGTTCCACGACCAGGACGTCACCTTCGCCTCGGCCGCCGCGCGCCGCGTGGGCTTCGTGTTCCAGCAATATGCGCTGTTCAAGCACATGACCGTGGCCCGCAACATCGCGTTCGGCCTGGATGTCCGAAAGGGCAAGGACAAGCCGTCCAAGGTCGAGATCACCAAGCGGGTCGATGACCTGCTGCGCCTGGTCGAGCTGGAAGGCTTGGGCGGCCGCTATCCGTCACAGCTGTCCGGCGGCCAGCGCCAGCGCGTGGCCCTGTCGCGCGCCCTGGCCGTGCAGCCCAGCGTCCTGCTGCTGGACGAGCCGTTCGGGGCCCTGGACGCGACGGTCCGCAAGTCGCTGCGCAAGGAGCTGCGCCGCGTGCATGACGCCACGGGCGTCACCACCATCTTCGTGACCCACGACCAGGAAGAGGCCCTCGACCTGGCTGACCGCGTGGCGATCCTGAACCACGGCGTCATCGAGCAGGTCGGCACGCCGGCCCAGGTGCATGACGAACCGGTTTCGCCGTTCGTCTGCGGCTTCGTGGGCGAGGCGAACCGGTTCGAGGGCGCGGCGTCGAACGGCCGCTTCACCGCCGGTTCGGTTGTCCTCCCGGCCGTCAATGTGGCCGACGGCAAAGCCGTTGCGTTTGTTCGACCCCATGACCTGGTGCTGGACGCCGAGGGCTTCGAGGTGCGCGTCAACCGCGTCCATATCCAGGGCGCCCTGGCCGCCGTCGACGGCGTCACCGCCGATGGCCGCCGGATCGAGGTGACGGTGTCGCGCGATCAGGCCGACCGGTTCACCGGAGCGGTGAAAATGTCGGCCCGCAAGGCCCACGTCTATCCGGCCTGACCTTACTGCTGCTGCTGTTGTTGCTGCTGCTGGTGCAGGTCCTGCCGGAGGGCCGCCGCGTTTTCGGGGCGGCGACGCCCGCCAGCGAAGTTGGGGCGCGCCATGCGCAGGAATTCGGGCTCGGCCAGGGCCGCCCGCGCCCGGCGCACCGAGACGCCGACCGCCAGCTCGCTGTCTGAATCGCCCTTGTAGACACCGCGCGAGGGCGTGACGTCGCCATAGTCGCGGCCCACGGCCACAGCCACGTGGCGCTCGCCGGTCATCATGTTGTTGGTCGGGTCAAAGCCCACCCAGCGCAGGCTGGGCAGGAACACCTCGACCCACGCGTGGGTCGCGTCCGGATCGGAGCGGTCGCCCGCGTCGCGGTCGGTGAACAGGTAGCCCGAGACATAGCGCGCGGGCACGTTCCACGATCGGCAGACGGCCAGCATGATGTGGGCGAAGTCCTGGCAAACCCCGCGGCCGGCGCTCAGGGCCAGATCGATGGGGCTATCGGCGTCGGTCACGCCGGGCTGGTATTCAAAGGCCTGGTAGATGGTCTCCGACAGCATCCGCATAGCCGTCAGCGGATCCCGGCGGCGCAGGTCATCCAGATTGTGCTCGTCGACGAAGGCGTTCAGCGCCTCGGTGGTCTCGACGAAGCCGTGCATCCGCAGGAAGTCGAAACATTCACCGCGCACGAACTCGCTGCGCAGCCGGTCCCATTCGCCCATGTCCAGGGCGTCGGGCCGTTCGCCCGGCGGCTCGGTCTCGACCGCCGAGCGGGCGACGATGGTCAGCTTGTCGTGCGGCTGGGGCACGTCGAAGTGATAGACGGCGTTGCCGAAACTGTCGGCGTAGGAGAACACCTGCGCCGCCGGATTAAGGTCCAGCTCGAAGCTGATCAGGCGCTGGCGGGCAGTCTTCTGGGGCTGCATCCACAGCTCCATCAGGCTTTCCCGAACCGGGCGCTCGTAGTGGTACTGGGTGACGTGGCGGATTTCGAGGAGCACGGGGAAGGTCCTAGGCCGGAAGACGCATTTCGAGCGGGTAGGCCACGAAGGTCTCGTAGATCGCTTCGTGGATGCGCGCGCACTCGTTGACGACGGTGGCCAGCAGGGCGCCGGCCCCCTGGTTTTCCAGTTCGTTGATGTCGGCGAACTGCAGGCGGGCCTTCAGGCGCCCCGCGATCCGTTCCGGCCCGGCCCCTTCGCCGCCGGCCCGGCGGGCCAGCACGCTGAGATTGGCCTCGATCTGGGAGGTGGCGAAGCGGATCGAGCGCGGGAAATCCTCGTCGAAGACCAGGAACTCCAGGATGTGCCGGGGTTCGATCTCGGCGGTATAGACCCGCAGATAGGGCTCAAGCGCGCAGGCCATGCGCAGCAGGCTGACCAGGGCGATGTGATCGTTGATCTGACGGCCCGGCGTCTCGGCGAAGCAGACCTCCAGCAGGCGCGAGACCAGTTGGGCGCGCTCCAGGTACATGCCCAGCATCATGAAGCGCCAGCTCTCGCCATGGCTCATGGTGGTGTCGGCCGCGCCCTTGAACAGGTGCAGGTCGGCGATCACGTCGTGCAGGAAGGTGGTCGAGCCGTCGGCGAACTCGCGCTTGGCGTTTTCGTCGGTGACCTTCAGATACAGCAGGTTCAGCCGCTCCCAGGTCTCGGTCGTGATCTGGTCGCGCACCTGGCGGGCGTTTTCGCGGGCGCGGGATAGCGACGAGACCACCGAATTGGGGTCGGAGCGATCCAGAACCAGCGCCTCGGCCGCCTCGAACGAGCCGACGGCGCTGCTCATTTCGGGCTCGCCGACCGCCGACAGGGCGATCCAGACCGCCTGGACGCCGGCGTCGGTCTGGTCGAGCGTGGCGTTGAGCATGACGCTGGACAGCCGCGACAGGTGTTCGGCGCGTTCGATGTATCGGCCCAGCCAGTAGAGGCTGTCAGCGACCCGAGCGAGCATCATGGGCGTGTGCTCCCATTACCGTTGGAGCCGTTGGCGGGGCCATCGTCGGTCAGCACCCAGGTGTCCTTGGAGCCGCCGCCCTGGCTGGAATTGACCACCAGCGAGCCCCGCTTCAGGGCCACGCGGGTGAGGGCGCCTGGCGTGACGATGGTCTTTTCGCCCGACAGTATGAAGGGGCGCAGGTCGACGTGGCGCGGCTCGATCCGGCCATCCACCAGGCAGGGCGCGGTCGACAGCTGGATGGTCGGCTGGGCGATATAGTTCTCCGGATCGGCCTTGATGGCGATGGCGAAGTCTTCGCGTTCCTTCTGGGTGGCGTGTGGGCCCACCAGCATGCCGTAACCGCCCGACGCGCCGACGGCCTTGACCACCAGCTTGTCCAGATTGGCCAGCACGTAGCCCAGCTGCGCCGGCTCGCGGCACAGGAAGGTCTCGATATTGGGCAGGATGGCGTCTTCGCCCAGATAGTAGCGGATGATCTCCGGCACATAGGCATAGACGGCCTTGTCGTCGGCCACCCCGGTGCCCGGCGCGTTGCAGATCACGACATTGCCGGCCCGATAGGCGTTGAACAGGCCGGCCGCGCCCAGCGAGGAGTTGCGCCGGAAGGTGAGGGGATCGATGAAGTCGTCGTCCACCCGACGATAGATCACGTCCACCCGGCGGATGCCCGTGGTCGTGCGCATGTAGACCATGTTGTCGTGGACCACGAGATCGCGGCCCTCGACCAGGGGCACGCCCATCAGCCGCGCCAGATAGGCGTGCTCATAATAGGCCGAGTTGTAGACGCCAGGCGTCAGCACCACGACCTGGGGATTGGGCCGCCACTCGGGGCTCATGCTTTTCAGCGTGGCCAGCAGCAGGTCGGGATAGCGCTCGACCGGACGCACGCCGGCGGCGCGATAGGTGCCGGGGAAGGTGCGCTTGGCCGCGTCGCGATTGGCCAGCATGTAGGAGACGCCCGACGGCACCCGAAGATTGTCTTCCAGCACCGCGAACTGGCCGTCCTGGCAGCGGATCAGGTCGCTGCCGCAGACATTGGCGTAGGATTTGTGCGGCACGTAGATGTGCTGCATCTCGCGGCGATAGGACGGCGCGCCCAGCACCAGTTCGCGCGGCACCACGCCGTCCATCAGGATCTGCTGGTCGCCATAGATGTCGGCCAGGAACAGGTTCAGGGCCAGAAGGCGCTGGGTCAGGCCGGCTTCGATCTTGGCCCATTCCTGGGCGGGGATGATTCGCGGGAAGAGGTCGGTCGGAATGATTCGTTCGGTGGTGTTCTCGCCGCCGCCATAGACCGTGAAGGTGATGCCCTGCAGCAGGAACGACCGCTCCAGCGTTTGCTGGCGTCCCGCCAGCTCGGCGCCGCCCAGGGTCGACATGCGGGCGTGCAGGGGATCGTAGTGCGAGCGCACCGCGCCACCGGGCGCGAACATCTCATCGTAGGCGACACCGGGCAGGTACGCCGCCTCCGTCAGGGGAAGGGTCGGAGCCTCAAGATCTTGAATTTTCGCCGCCACGCCTTCGTCCACGCTTGTTTGCCTTGGGCTCCGTCGAGTCAGACGCGCCGCCACCAACCCTAGAACGTCGCGGCGTCTGAAGTCGGCGATTTTCGCCGCCGCCGCGTCAATGCGCACGACTGCCTGTCATTTGGGCGCCTTTTCCGCACCGAGGGAAGCGCTCGCCGTCTTCCGTTCCCTGCATTTCCGACGGTGACAGCGACCGGGCCGGCGACTACAGGGGGAGCGGGGGCGCTCCGCGCGGGGAATTACGGCTTGGTGCGTAGACGATTGGCCCTGGGAATCGCGACAGCGGCTTTGCTGGCTGCGGGTGGCGCGTGGGCGGATGAGCCGGCGGCGACGATCACCGGGGTTGAAGACAAGGCGCTGCGCGACGCGATCCAGCGCGTGCTCTCGATATCCAAGACCGCGCCCCAAAGCCGGGCTGAAGCCCGCCGCCGCGCCCGTGACGCCGGCGACGATGTGGTCGCGGTGCTCCGCGCCGAAGGCTACTACGCCTATGCCGTCGAACCCGACATCAGCGAAGACGATCCGCCGCGTGGTGTGGTCAAGGTCTTGCCTGGGCCGGTGTTCGTGTTGGCCGATCCCACCATCGTCTGGCGTGGCGCTGCGCCTGACGAGGGCGTGAGCCAGAGAGCCGTCTCGGCCATGCGGCTGACGCCCGGCGAGCCGGGCCGGGCCGCCGACATTCTGGGCGCCGAGGGGCGGGTCATCGCCCAGGTCCAGCAACTGGGCTATGCCGATGTCGCCGCCGAACCGCGCGAGGTCATCGTCGACCATGCCGACCACACGGTGCGCCCCACCTTCAACATCGCCGCCGGAGACCTGACCCGCCTGGATGGTGTCGAGCTGATCACCAAGGGTCGCAGCAACCCGGCCTGGGTCGCCCACCTGACGCCCTGGCAGGCCGGCGATGTTTACGACCCCGAGGATATCGCCGAGCTGGAGCGCCGCCTGCGGGACACAGCCGTCTATGACTCGGTCTCGGTCTCGATCGCGCCGCGCGAAAAGATCCTGCCCGACGGCCGCCGGCCCGTGGTCGTGAACCTGACCGACCGCCCGGAACGCACCATCGAGCTGGGCGCGGGCTATTCGACCAGCGAAGGGCCGGGCGTCGATGCGCGCCTGATCCGCTACAACCGCCTGCGCCGGGCCGACACCACGACCTATACCGCTCGCCTGGCCAAGCTGGAGCAGCGGCTTGAGGGTGAAGTGGCCCTGCCGCACTGGCGCAAGCCCCAGCAGACCCTCAAGCTGAACGGCGCGGTGTTCCGCGAAACCACCGACGCCTATGACGAAACCGGCGCGACGATCAGCGCCGACCTGACCCAGCGTCGTAAGACCACCTCGTATCGCACCTATGGCGTGGCGCTGGACCTGTCGCAGTCCGAGCAGCTCGAAAACAGCGGCGCCGGCTCGGTCAAGGAAACCCTCAACCTGGCCACCCTGACCACGCTGGGCGCGATGGCGTGGGATCAGTCGGACAACATCCTGGACCCGACGCGGGGCTGGCGCTTCGAGGCGCGGGCTGAGCCGACCACCAGCTTTGGCGACACCACTTTGGCCTATCTGCGCACCCAGGTTCAGGGCTCGGCCTATCTGCCGTTCGGAGACGACGCCAGCACGGTCCTGGCCGCCCGCGTCAAGGTGGGGGCGATCTTCGGGGCTCTGGTCTCGGAAATCCCGGCCTCGCGGCGCCTGTTCTCGGGCGGGGGCGGTTCTGTGCGCGGCTACGCCTACCAGGCCATTGGCCCCCGCCTGGCCGACAACACGCCGCAGGGCGGCGTGTCGCTGGTCGAGACCTCGTTCGAGGTGCGCCACCGGTTCACCCAGCGCTGGGGCGGGGTCGCCTTCATCGACGCGGGCGCCATCGGTCCGGAGCGCAAGCCCGACACCGAGGACTTCCGTTTCGGCGCGGGCATCGGCGTCCGCTACGACCTGGGCTTTGGCCCGATCCGCGCCGATATCGCCATACCGCTGGGCAAGCGCGCCGGCGACCCGGCCTTCCAGATCTATCTCAGCATCGGGCAAAGCTTTTGACCGACGCGCCTGAACATCCCATCGAAGACGCGGTTGACGAGGCGGTCGAGACCGTCGTCGAGGTCGCCAAGAAAGTCGGCGGTCCCGGCTGGCTGATGATCGTTTCGGTGGTGGCGGTGGTCATCGTCGCCGTGTTCTTCGGCGGGCTGCGTTATGCGCCGATCACGCCCCAGGGTCGCATGTTCCTGGAGGCCCGGGCCAGCGGCCTGAAGCTGGGGCGCATCGGCCGGCTTAAGATCGAAGGTCTGTCGGGCGACATCTGGAAGAACTTCGGGGTTCGCCGCCTGACCATCATCGACGAGAAGGGCGTCTGGCTCGAGGCCCACGACGTCCGGGTGGCCTGGCGTCCCGCCGAGCTGTTCAGTCGTCGATTCCACGCCGAGCGCATCGATGCGCGCGATGTCATCGTGTTGCGCCGTCCGACCCTGACGCCCAAGGGCAAGTCCGGGGCCGCGCCGGTTTCGGTGGATCTGGACGCCTTCGCTCTGCGACTGATCACCAAGCCCGAGTTCAGCCGTCAGGCGGGCGATTTCGATGTCGTCGGCGCCTACGAGATGGCGCGGCAGGGCGGCAAGAAGGGGCGGATCGGCGTGGCCAGCCGGCTGCACCGGGGCGACCACCTGACCCTGGACTTCGACCTGGGCCGCAACGACACGATCCGCCTGAACGCCGACGCGGTGGAAGCCAATGGCGGCGCCATCGCCGGCGCCCTGGGTCTGCCCGTCGATCGCCCCTTCGACCTGAAGGCCAGGGCCGACGGGGCGATGAATCAGGGCGCTTTCAGCGTCACGGCGAAAACCGGCAGGGACATTCCGCTGGACGCGACGGGCTCCTGGACGCCGCAGGGCGGATCGGCCCGAGGACGGATCGATCTGGGCGCCTCCAGCCTGACGCGTCGTCTTGAGACCATGTTCGGCCCTGAGGCGGCCTTCACCGTCGAGGGGCGCAAGGCTTCTGGCGGGCTCTACGACCTGACGACCCAGATCCGCGCCGAGAACCTGGTGCTGGACTCCCGGGGGCTGGCCGACATCGGCAAGAAGCGGACTGGGCCCGACGGCCTGCCGTTCACCGCGCGCATCGGCTCGCTGAAAAAGATCGTCTCGATCCCGGAAATGGGGACGGGCCTGGTCAAGGGCCGGTTCCGGCTGGAGCCAGGCGGCTTCTCGGTCGAGGGCGACGCTGATGTCTCTAACCTCTCGCTCCTGGGCTACCAACTGGCGCGGGCCAAGGGGCCTGCCATGGTGCGGTGGTCGAAAGGCGAGCTGACCATCAAGGCGGAGGCCGCGGGGCAGGGCGGCGGCGGAACCGGCGTATTGGCCGTGCTGGGCGCCAGCCCCAAGGCCACGTTCGAGGGCGCCCGCATCAAGGGCGGGCGGTTCCTGATCCGCTCCGCGACCGTGACCGGACCCAATCTGGTGGTTACCGGCGAAGGCGATCGCGGCATCCTCGGCGGCCTGAATTTCAAGGGCGAGGCGCGCGTCGCCAGCCTGGCGCCGATCCGCGCCGGCGCGCGCGGCAAGCTGGTCGCCAAGTGGTCGGCCAGCAGTTCCAGCGGCAAGCCCTGGGGTTTCACGGTCGACGCCAGGGGGCAGGACTTCGCGGTGGGCCTGGCCGAGCTGGACCGGCTGCTGGGCAAGGCGCCGCGTCTGAGCGGCAAGGGCGCCTGGAGCGACGGCGTGCTCTCGATCGCAGACGCCAGGCTGGAGGGCGCGGCGGCCGAGGTTCGCACCTCCGGCGCCATGCAGCGCGGCGGCGGCCTGGGCTTCAAGCTGGACTGGACCGCCACCGGCCCCTTCCGCGCCGGCCCGATCGAGGTCACGGGCAAGGCCCGGGGCGACGGTGCGATCACCGGAACCCTGTCGGCCCCCAAGGCCGACCTGACGGCTGATTTCGACTCCATCGACTTGCCGAAGCTTCCCCTGACCAATGCGCATCTGGCGCTGACCTTCGCCCGCACGTCCGGCGGCGCCGACGGCGTGGCGCGGTTGACCGGGCAAAGCACTTATGGCCCGGCCAAGGCGGGGGCGGCCTTCCGCTTCGCGACGGGCGGGCTTGATCTCACTGACGTGGATATCGACGCCGGCGGAGCCAAGGCCAGCGGAGCTGTCTCCCTGCGCGGCCGCCGTCCGGCCTCGGCCGACCTGACCGTGGCCATCGGCCCCGGAGCGTTCCTGCCGCAAGGCCGGGTGTCGGGCTCGGCGAAGATCGTCGATGCGCCGGCCGGCGCCCGCGCGACCCTGGACCTGACCGCCGAAGACATCGTCAGCGGTGGCTGGAAGATGCGCTCGGCGCGTTTCAAGGCTGATGGCGCCCTGGCCAATCTGCCCCTGACCCTCGACGCCCAGGGCGTGGCGCCCGGCGGTCGTTGGCGCGTGGCGGGGTCCGGCGCCCTGGCCCAGTCGGGGGAGGACTATGCCCTGTCCCTCGACGCGGCCGGACGCATGGGCCGCACAGACATCAAGACGCGCGAAACAGCCCTGGTCCGGTTTGGCGGGGCATCGACGATCACGCGACTGCGGTTGCTGATCGGCGAAGGCCAGGCCGATGTTGACGCCGACCTGGGCGGCGAAACCGCCAGTCTCAAGGCGCGCCTGGCCGGCGTAAGCCTGACCGCCTTCGATCCCGATCTGGCTGGCGACATCGACGGAACCGTCAACCTGCATGGCCAGGGCGAGCCCCTGCTGGGCGATTTCGCGGCCAGGCTGACCGGCGCGCGCGAGCGGGGCTCCAAGATTGAGCAGTCGCTGGACGCCCAGATTCGCGGTGACCTCAAGGATCGTACACTCACTGTCGTCGCCGAGGGCGCCAACCGTCAGGGCCTGAAGTCGGAAGCCCGCCTGACCCTGCCTGCCGAGGCGTCGGCCAAGCCGCTGCATCTCGCGATCGACCGTCGCCGACCGGTCACGGGAACCTTCAAGGCGCAGGGCGAGATCAAGCCGCTCTGGGACCTGCTGCTGGGCCCTGAGCGCTCGCTGTCGGGCAAGATCGACGCCGAGGGAACCTTGGCCGGCACTCTGGCCGATCCGCGACTGGTCGGGCGCGCATCATTGGATGGCGGCGGCTTCGAGGAAGGTCAGACAGGACTGCTGCTGCGCAACATCACCCTGCGCATGACCCTGGCCGACAACGCCATCGATGTCAGCCAGGCCACGGCCGAGGACGGTCTCAGCGGCTCTTTGACCGGCGGCGGGCGCATCAGCCTCAACCGCGAAGGCGTCAGCAGCTTCAAGCTGGACCTCAAGGGCTTCCGGCTGATCGACAATGACCTGGCCACGGCGACCGCCACCGGCCAGGCGACCGTCAACCGGTCGGCCGACGGCAAGGTCAAGCTCAGCGGCGACCTGACCATCGATCGCGCCGACGTCTCGGCCCAGAGCAAGACCCCGGCCGGCGTGGTCAATATGGACGTCATCGAGCGCAATCGCCCCACCGATCTGGATCAGGGCTCCCAGCCGCGCCGCGCCAGCCCCGGCGGCGGCATTGCGCTGGATATCGATCTGAAGGCGCCGCGCCGCGTGTTCGTGAGGGGGCGTGGCCTGGACGTCGAGCTGTCGCTGGACGCCCATGTCGGCGGCACGTCGTTCTCACCAAGTCTGGACGGCGTGGCCCGCATGGTGCGCGGCGAGTACGACTTCGCCGGCAAGCGCTTCGAGTTCGACGACAATGGCGTGGTCACCCTGTCGACCCAGTTGGATCGCATCCGCCTGAACCTCAGCGCCCGTCGCGAGGATGCGTCGCTGACCGCCATTGTCAGGATCCAGGGCACGGCGGCCAAGCCCGAGATCACCCTGACCTCGACTCCGGAACTACCCAGCGACGAAGTCTTGAGCCAGGTGCTGTTTGGCGCTTCGGCAGCCCAGCTGTCACCCATCGAGGCCGCGCAACTGGCCTCGGCCCTGGCGGCCCTGGCGGGCGGCGGCGGCTTTGATGTGATCGGCAACCTGCGCAGCTTCGCCCGCCTGGACCGCCTGGCCTTCGCCGAGAGCGCCGCGGGGATGACCGTGGCGGGCGGCAAGTATGTCACCGACGATGTCTATCTGGAGATTATCGGCGGCGGCCGCGAAGGGCCCGAGGCCCAGGTCGAGTGGCGGATTCGCCGAACCCTGTCGCTGGTCTCGCGACTGGGCAGCCAGGGCGACGCAAAGCTTTCCGTCCGCTGGCGAAAGGACTACTAGAGGGCAAGGCTGTTGCGCGGGCGCCCGGTTACCTCGTCAGAGGAAGCACGTTTTACCCGCGGCCCTTGGTTTATCGTGACTGGGGGAGTAATGGCATGTCTATGCGACTCAAAGACGAGGATCGCGCTGTCCTGGAGGCCGTCGCCTCGGACGGCGGGCGGATCATCGACCGGGCGGTGGCCTGGTGCGCGATCAATTCCGGCAGTCTGCATCTGGCAGGGCTGGAGCGGCAGCGACAGGTTCTGCTCGACGCCGTCTCGGCGCTGCCGGGCGCGCCCACCGAGATCCCCCTGGCGGCCTCGGAAGTCATCGGCCCCGATGGCCGTGTCGGCGAACAGCACCATACGCCCGCCATTGCCGTGGTTGTGCGCCCCGAGGCGCCGCTGCAGGTCGTGCTGACGGGTCACTACGACACCGTCTATCCCGAGACCAGCGGCTTCCAGACCGTGACGACGCGTCCGGACGGCGCGCTGCATGGACCGGGCATCGCCGATATGAAGGGCGGGATCAGCGTGATGCTGGCGGCGCTGGAAGCGTTCGAGCGCCATCCCGACTCGGCCAAGGTCGGCTACCGCGTGCTGCTGTCGCCCGACGAGGAAATCGGCTCGATCGCCTCGGGTCCTATCCTCAGCGATTTTGCCCGCATGGGTCATGTGGGCCTGACCTACGAGCCCGCCCTGGCGGACGGATCCCTGGCCTCGTCACGCAAGGGGTCGGGCAATTTCCATGTTGTCGTCCACGGCAAGGCCGCCCATGCCGGGCGCGACTTCGCAGCCGGCCGCAACGCCGTCATCGGCGCCGCCCGGATCGCCGAAGCCCTGCATGGTCTGAATGGTCAGCGTGAGGGCGTCACCATCAACGTCGCCCGCATCGATGGCGGCTCACCCCTGAACATGGTGCCCGACGTCGCCATCGCCCGGTTCAATGTGCGCTTTCCCGACGCCGAGGCCGCCGCCTGGTTCGAGGCGCAGGTCGCCCGCATCCTGGACGCGCCGCGCGACGGGCTGCACGTCCATCTGCACGGCCTGATCACCCGCAGCGCCAAGCCGTTCAACGCCGCCCAGCAGCAACTGTTCGGCGCGGTCAGGGAGGTCGGCGCCCTGCTGGGCCAGGACATCGCCTGGAAGCCGTCCGGCGGCGTCTGCGAGGGCAACAACCTGTTCGCCTCGGGCCTCCCCAATGTCGACACTCTGGGCGTGCGCGGCGGCGACATCCACAGCGAGGCCGAACACGCCTGGCCTGAGAGCTTTGTCGAGCGCGCCCAGCTCTCGGCCCTGATCCTGATGAAACTGGCCAGCGGCGAGATCGACGGAAGATCGATCCGCGCGGCCATGGAGACTGTCTGAATGCTTGTTGTCCGTCCCGCTGGTCCTTCCGATTTCGACTCCCTGATGGAGCTGGCCGTGCTGTCTGGCCGGGGCTTCACCAGCCTGCCTGAGGACGAGCAGACCCTGCGTTCGCGCCTCGACCTCTCGGAGGCCAGCTTCAAGGCCGATGTCGCCGCGCCCGAGGCCTGGTACACCCTGATGCTGGAAGACCTGGAAGCCGGCGATGTGATCGGCGTGGCCGGGGTCAAGGCCGGCGTCGGCCTGAAGCGTCCGCACTTCTCGTTCCGGGTGGTGACCCTGGCCCAGTCGTCGCCGACCCTGGACAAGCGCTTCGATCACCGGGCTCTGGTGCTGGTCAATGAATGCGCCGGCTGGTCGGAGGTCGGCTCGCTGTTCCTCAAGCCCGAGCGCCGCAAGGGCGGGGCGGGGCGGCTGCTGGCTCAGTCGCGCTACATGCTGATCGGTCTGGAGCCCGAGCGTTTCGCCGAGATGGTGCTGGCCGAGCTGCGCGGCTGGTTTGACGAGGATGGCGGCTGTCCGTTCTGGGACCACGTGGCCAGCAAGTTCTTCCGGCTGGAGTTCGACGAGGCCGACATGATGAGCGCCTCGACCGACGGTCAGTTCATTCTCGACCTGGCGCCCCGCCATCCGATCTATGCCGAGCTGCTGCCCAAGGAGGCGCGCGATGTGCTGGGCCGCGTCCACCGCGAGGGCGAGGCGGCGCGGGCCATGCTGGAGACCGAGGGCTTCCGCTATCAGGGCCTGATCGACATCTTCGACGCCGGCCCGACGGTCGCGGCGCGGCGCGACGACATCAAGACCGTGCGCGACGCGCGCCGGCTGCGCCTGAAGCTGGGCGAAGACGCCTATGGCGAGGAGGCTCTCGTCTCCACGGGCGAGATCGGCAGTTTCCGGGCCGTGCGGGCGCCGGTGCTGATCGACGGTGAAACGGCGATCGTGGGGCGCGACGCGGCCCAGGCGCTGCGACTTTCCGAAGGCGATATGGTGCGGGTGAAGGCATGAGCGGCGGGGTGTTTATTGACGGCGTCTGGCGTTCGGGCGCGGGCGGCGAAGCGGTCTCCATCGATCCGACCACGGGCGAGACGATCTGGCGCGAGGCCACGGCGTCTCAGGCCGATGTCGCCGCCGCCGTAGCGGCCGCGCGCCGCGCCTTTCAGCCCTGGGCTGACCGGCCGCGCGAGGAGCGCATCGCGATCCTGCGCCGCTACAAGGAGATCCTGGTCGAGCGCACCCCTGCCTTCGCCGAGGCCCTGAGCCGCGAGACCGGCAAGGCGCTGTGGGAGACCAAGGCCGAGTTGGGTTCGATGGCCGGCAAGGTCGATTTGTCGATCAAAGCCTATGACGAGCGCACGGGCGGTGTCGAAAACGCCATGCCGTTCGGCCGCGCCGTGCTGCGCCACCGCGCCCATGGCGTGATGGCGGTGCTGGGTCCGTTCAACTTCCCCGGCCACCTGCCCAATGGCCATATCGTGCCGGCCCTGCTGGCGGGCGACACGGTGGTGTTCAAGCCGTCGGAAGAGACCCCGCTGGCCGGTCAAATGCTGGTCGAAGCCCTTGAAGCCGCGGGCGTTCCGGCGGGCGTCATCAACCTCGTGCAGGGCGGTCGCGAGACCGGCCAGGCCCTGATCGCCGAGGAGATCGACGGCCTGCTGTTCACCGGCTCGGCCCAGGCCGGCGCGTTCTTCCGGCGCTATTTCGCCGACCGGCCGGACGTGATCCTGGCGTTGGAGCTGGGCGGCAACAATCCTCTGGTGGTCTGGGACGCGGGCGACGCCGAAGCTGCGGCCGCCCTGGTCGTGCAGTCGGCCTTCATCACCACCGGCCAGCGCTGCTCCTGCGCGCGACGCCTGATCGTCTCCGACGATGCGGCGGGCCGAGCGGTGATCGAGGCGGTGGCGGCCCTGTCGGATCGTCTGACGGCTGGTCCGTGGAATGGCCCGAGCGAACCCTTCATGGGGCCGCTGATCTCGGCCCGCGCCGCCGCCCTTGCCAAGGCCGGCGCCGAGGCCCTGGGCGGCCAGCGCATCCGCATGCTGGGTGGCGTTGACGGGCTGAGCGACGCCTTCGTGTCGCCGGGCTTCGTCGACGTGACCGGCGTTGAAGTGGCCGATGAGGAGCTGTTCGCGCCGCTTCTGCAGGTGCGTCGCGTGGCCAGTTTCGACGAGGCGCTCGCTGCCGCCAACGCCACGCGCTACGGTCTTTCGGCGGGCCTTATTTCAAATCAATCAGAGCTTTGGGATAAGTTCCTCAACCGCATTCGCGCTGGCGTGGTCAACTGGAACCGGCCGACCACCGGGGCGGCGGGCAGCATGCCGTTCGGCGGACTGGGCGCGTCGGGCAACCACCGGCCCAGCGCCTATTACGCGGCGGACTACTGCGCCTATCCGGTGGCCAGTTTCGAGGCTGATGCGGTTCTGGATACTCTTCGCGATATCAAGGGCTTGCGGGAATGATCTCAGCGGTCGAGGCCAATTGCGACGGCCTGGTCGGGCCGACCCATTCCTATGTCGGTCTGTCGCCCGGCAACCTGGCCAGCCAGAAGAACGCCGGCGAGGTGTCCAACCCGCGCGGCGCGGCGCTGGAAGGCCTTGGCAAGATGCGCAAGCTGGCTGACCTGGGCTTGCCCCAGTTCGCCTTGCCGCCGCATGAGCGTCCCGATGTAAGTCTTCTGAAGTCTCTGGGTTTTTCAGGCTCCGATGACGCGGTTCTCGAGCGCGCCTGGAAAGAGGCGCCGGCCCTGGCCTCGGCCGTCTGCTCGGCCTCGCCGATGTGGGCCGCCAACGCCGCCACCGTGACGCCCAGCGCCGACACCACCGACGGCCGCGTTCACTTCACGCCGGCCAATCTGCTGACCAACCTGCATCGTAGCCTCGAGGGGCCGCAGACCACCCGCAGCCTTCGGCGCCTGTTTCCGGATGCCAGCAAGTTCGCCGTCCACGATCCGCTGCCCGCCCAGCCCCACTTCGCCGACGAAGGTGCAGCCAATCATGTGCGGCTGTGCGCCGAGCACGGCGCGCCGGGCGTCAATATGTTCGTCTGGGGCCGCGAGGCCTGGGAGCACTGGGACGGCCGTTACCCGGCCCGTCAGACCCGCGAGGCTTTCGAGGCTGTCCAGCGTCGCCATGGCACCGCCCGGGCGATCTATCCCCGCCAGGGCCGGGCGGCGATCAATGGCGGCGCCTTTCACAACGACGTCGTTTGCGTCGGAACCCGTGAATGCCTGTTCTTTCACGAGCGCGCCTTCGAGGATCGGGCCGGGGTGGAGACCGATGTCCGCGCGGCGGCCAAAGGCCTGTTCGAGCCGGCCTTCGTCGAGGTCTCCGAAGCCGATCTGCCGATGGCCGATCTGGTGGCGAGCTACCTGTTCAATTCGCAGCTGCTGGTCATCCCCGGCGAGGACCGTCTGGTGCTGCTGGCCCCGGCCGAGACCCGCGACAATCCTCGCGCCTTTGTCGTGGCCGAGAGCCTTGCGACGTCGAACGGTCCGATCGGCCGCGTCGACTATGTCGATGTCCGCCAGAGCATGCGCAACGGTGGCGGACCTGCCTGCCTGCGCCTGCGGGTGGTGCTGACCGAGGCTGAGCTGGCGGCAACCAATCCCGCTCAAAGGTTCGACGCGGCCCTGCACGCGCGTCTGGCCGACTGGGTCGAGCGCCGCTATCGCGACCGCCTGGCGCCCGCCGACCTGGCCGATCCGGCCCTACTGACCGAGGTGCGTGAAGCGCTGGACGAGCTGACCGGCATCCTCGACCTCGGCGGCGATTTCTATCCGTTCCAGAGGACCGCATGAGTTTCGAAATCCGGCCGGCGACCTCGAACGACGTCACGGCGCTGGTCGATCTGCACAAGGCGGTCGCCGCCGTTCCCGATGGCCTCGCGCGGCGGCCTGATGAGATCACGCGGGACTATGTCGAGCGTTTCCTGGCCGGGATCAGCTTCGTGGCCGTGGGGCCCGACGGCGGGATCTGGGGCGAGATTCATGGGGGCCGCGAGACCGTGGCGCTGTTCTCCCATGTCCTGTCCAACCTTACCGTCGCCGTCCATCCGGATCGCCAGGGCCTGGGCATCGGCTCCAGGCTGTTCGAGGTGCTGATTGCCCATGCTCGAGCGATGAACCCGCCGATCCTGCGGATCGAGCTGGCGGCCGGAGCCGGCAATCCCGGCGCGATCCGGCTCTATGAGCGGCTGGGCTTCAAGCAAGAGGGCCGTCAGGTCGCGCGAGGGCGCTATCCCGATGGGCGACTTGAAGACGATATCCTGATGGGGATGCTGATCTAGCCGCGCAGCGCGGCCAGGGCCTCCGGGAAGCGGCGCGAGAGCGGGGCCTCCAACTCGCCCAGTTCGACGGCGTAGTCGCCGGAGCCTTCCGGACGCAGGCCGGTGACCTTGGCCTTGTTGACCAGCCACGAGCGGTGGCTGCGCACGAAGCCGTGCTCGGTCAGGTCGGTCTGGACGGCGGCCAACGGCGTGCGCATCAAGGGTCGGCGGCTGTCGACCAGCACGAATTCCACATAGTTGCCGGCCGAACGCACGGCCAGGATGTCGTCGATAGGCACACGCACCAGTCGCGCGCCGTCCTGGATGTCGAAGGTCGCCAGTGAGGGCGAGGCGAGTGCGGCGGCCTGCTGGCGCCCCTGACGCAGCGACAGGAAGAAGGTGGTCCAGGCGATACCGTAGGCGAGCAGGTCCTTGCGGAACTCGTAGGGGAACTCGCGGGAGAGGTCACCGAAATCGTAGGTCTGTTGCAGCAGCACCAGATAGGCCAGCTTCCGCAGCGCTACGAAGCCCGCCACATGCAGGGCCGAATAGGTCAGGACCGCCACGAGATGGACCGGCGCGGCCTGCCACCACGGTGGGCGTTTGCGATGGGACCAGAGCGCGACGGCGGCCGGAATGGCGAAGATCGCCAGGGTGACCAGCGCGCTGCTGCCTTCCCAGAGGACCGGAAACAGGGGCGGCAGATCGGGGTCATCGTGCTGGATCGTCAGGATGTTGACGACACAGATGGTGGCGATCAAGCCTATCCCCAGCAGCCAGGCCCGTTGGATCGAGCGCCGCTCTTCGCCGCTCATCCCGAAAAACGCGCCGTTTGTCCCGCCCGCTTTTCCGCTCGTCCCCGACAGGGTCCGCCGATCCCGAGGCTCTTGGCGGGTCTGGACGTCGCGAGGCACGACCTTCTCATCCCTTTTCAAGCCGGGCGCCTCTTCATGACCACGACCGCTTCATCCTTCGACCGTCGCTACGACCTGGACTGGATCCGGGTCGGCGCGTTTTTCCTGCTGATTCTGTATCACGTCGGCATGTTCTACGTACCGTGGGACTGGCACGTGAAGAGCCCGCATCCGGTCGAGGCCATCGAGCCCCTGATGCAACTGACCAATCCGTGGCGACTGACTCTGCTGTTCCTGGTGTCCGGCGCGGCGACCCGGTTCATGGCCGACAAGGTCAGCGTCGGAAAACTGACCACGGCGCGGATCGCGCGGCTGCTGCCGCCGCTGGTCTTCGCCATGTTCGTGATCGTTCCGCCTCAGTCCTATTATCAGGTCATCGAATATGCGGCGGCTCACCCCGGCTGGCTGACGGGCTTCGAGTCCTATGCCGGTTTCTGGGCGAAATATGCCACCGCTTCGGGCCAGTGGTGCGGCCCGGACGAGGGCAAGTGCCTGGTCACCCCGACCTGGAACCACATGTGGTTCGTGGCCTATCTGCTGGTCTATTCGCTGGTGCTGGCCCTGATGCTGGTGCTTGTTCCCAGGCTGGGCGTCAAGCTGCAAGGCGGCCTGGAGCGCATACTCAAAGGACCGGGCCTGCTGATCTGGCCCATCGCCTTCCTGGCCGTGACGCGCATGTTCCTGATGCCGCTGTTCGAGATCAGCCATGCCCTGACGGACGACTGGTATAACCACGCCGTGTCGTTTGGCGCCTTTCTACTGGGCTTTGGTCTGGCCAAGTCGGACGTTCTGCGGGAGCGGCTGATCAGCGCGCGCTGGATGGCGCTGGTGCTGGCGGTCGTCTGCTGGGCGGGTTGGGCGAGCTATGCCTGGCTCTATCGCGCCGACGACGCCAATCCGGCGCAGGCCCTGCGCCTGTTCATGCGGTGCGTCTATTCGATCAACCAGTGGTGCGCCATCGCCGCCATCCTGGGTTTTGGCGCCAAGCATCTGAACCGGGACGCGCCGGCCCTGCGCTACCTGACCCTGGCGGTGTTCCCGCTCTATATCGTCCACCAGACCCTGATCGTGGTCCTGGCCCATCACTTGGCCAAGCTTGCCCTGCCGCAGGGCCTGGAAGCGACCATCCTGATCGCCGCGACCTTCGCGGGCTGCTTTGCCACCTACGAGATCGTCCGGCGCATCCCGGTGGTGTGCTGGCTGTTTGGCCTGAAGTCTCAGCCCCGCGCCGGGGCCAGTCGTCCGCCGGTCCTAGCATAGGCCTGGGTCCCGCGCGTGAACACGGTGTCGCCGGGCAGGATCCCGGCGATATCGATGTCGCTGGCGCCCTCCAGCCGGTCATAGATCGGCGCGAAGTCCTGGAGGGTGACGTCCTGCAGCGTCTGGATCGAGTCGATGACGAAATAGGCCTGCTGGAAATCATCGATCCGATAGGGGGTGCGCATCACCCGCTCCAGATCAAAGCCGATGCGGTTGGGTGAGGGATCGTCCAGGGCGAAGATCGACTCGGCCCGCGACGAGACGATGCCCGCGCCATAGATCCGCAGGCCGTCTGGCGTTTGCATCAGGCCGAACTCGACCGTGTACCAGTAGAGGCGCGCGAGGTTGGCGAGGCGCCCCAGGTCCAGCGCTCGCTGCCCGCCCCGGCCATAGGCCTGCATGTAGTCGGCGAAGACCGGGTCGGTCAGCATCGGCACGTGGCCGAACACGTCGTGAAAGATGTCGGGTTCCTGCAGGTAGTCCAGCTCGTCGGGCTTGCGGATGAACTGCCCCGCGGGGAAGCGGCGATTGGCCAGGTGATCGAAGAAGACATCGTCGGGCACCAGGCCCGGCACGGCGACCACGCTCCAGCCGGTCAGGCGTTGAAGCTCGTCGTTGATCCGCGCGAAGTCGGGAATGCCTGAGCGGTGCAGGTCCAGGGCGTCGAGCCCCTTCAGAAAGGCATCGCAGGCCCGGCCGGGCAGCATCGCCGTCTGGCGCTCATAGAGCGTGATCCAGACCTCGTGCTCAGCTTGGGAATAGTTTTCCCAGCCCTGATCGATGGTCCAGTCCGCCCGGGTTCCGGGCGGTGGCGAGGGGGTAAAGCCGTCTGCGCTCATGAGACGACGCTACGCCCCATTAGTCGCAAATATCGTTCGGAATTTGCGCCGAAAGCCAGGTTCGCCGGAGAAGACTTGCGTCTAGTGCGAGATCCGGGGGCGAAGCTTGTAGGCGCCGTGATCGAAGGACTCGAAGATCACCGTCGTCTGCGGGTGCTGCACCGGCTCGCCGGTCTCGTCAGCCAGCAGGTTCTGCTCCGACACATAGGCGACGTAGGTGTTCTCGTCGTTTTCGGCCAGCAGATGGTAGAAGGGCTGGTCCTTGATCGGCCGGATATCCTCGGGAATCGACTCCCACCACTCGTCGGTGTTGGCGAACACGGGGTCGACGTCGAACACCACGCCCCGGAACGGGAAGATCCGGTGCTTGACCACCTGGCCGATCGCGAATTTGGCGAATCTCGAATTCATGCGTGAACGATAGCAGGCTCACCTGACTGAATCCTGAACGTAGAGCTCCGCAGACGGAGAACAAGGCTTTCGCCGGCTGCGCGCCTTGATATGCTTGCCCTTGAAGTGAGGCGTCGTGATTTGCGGCGTCTGCGAGACAAGGTGGAAAGACCATGTCGGAGGCGCCGCGTGCGCCCGACGCGCCGCATTCTCCTCGTGAGGAGAGCGGCCGGCGTCGGCGGCCGCCGGGCGAGCAGTCGTGTTATGCGGCGCTCGATCTGGGCACCAATAACTGTCGCCTCCTGGTGGCGACGCCATCTCCGCGCGGGTTCCGCGTCGTCGAGGCCTATTCCCGCATCGTGCGCCTGGGCGAGGGGCTTTCGCAGACAGGCAAGTTGTCGGACGCGGCCATGGATCGCTCGATGGCGGCCCTGAAGGTCTGCGCCGAGAAGATCCGCCGGCGTAAGGCGATCAAGATCAAGGCCGTGGCCACCCAGGCCTGTCGCGGCGCCGACAATGGCGCCGCCTTCGTTCAGCGCGTGGCCGAGGAAACCGGCCTGCGTCTGCAGATCATCACGCCGCGCGAAGAGGCTCAGCTTTCCGTCGCCGGCTGCATGAGCCTGTTCGACCGCGAGGCCGACGCCGCCCTGGTGGTCGATGTCGGCGGCGGTTCGACCGAGCTTTCCTGGGTGGATCTGAAGGGCGAGGGCCTGGACGCCAAGCCGCGCCAGTTCGCGGCCTGGAAGCTGCCGATCAGGGCCTGGCTGTCGATTCCGGTCGGGGTGGTGACCCTGGCCGAACGCTTTCCCGAGGGCGAGCGGGTCGAGGAGGGCTGGTTCCGGGCCATGGTCGACGACGTCAAGGCGCGGATCGAGGCCTTCCCCCATGCCGAGCCCATGCGCGAGGTGTTCGCCAGCGGACGGGCGCATCTGGTCGGCACCTCCGGCGCCATCACCAGCCTGGCGGGCCTGCATCTGGGCCTGCAGCGCTATGACCGCAATGTGGTCGACGGCCTGTGGATGGACCGCAAGGATTGCGAGGTCGCGGCGGATCGTCTGCTGGCTCTGACGGCCGCCGAACGGGCGCTGGAGCCGTGCATCGGCGCCGATCGGGCTGACCTGGTCCTGGCCGGCGCGGCGATTCTTCAGGCCGTTCAGGAGCTTTGGCCGTGTTCGCGCGTGCGTGTGGCCGATCGAGGGCTTAGAGAGGGGCTTCTGATGTCCCTGATGTCCGAACAGCAGCGCCGCCCGCGTCGGCGCCGCCGTGGCGGGGCGTCCAAGTTCAAGCCGGTGTCCGAATGACCGAAGAAGAACCGCCCCGCAAGCGCATGGTCAAGCCGCCCGCTGGCGGCACCGACGCAGGCCGCACCAAGCCGGCACGTCTGAAGAAGACCTATGGCCGCACCACCTCGCAGCAGGCGTGGCTGGAACGGCAGATCAACGACCCGTTCTCGGCCAAGGCCCGCGCCATGGGCTATCGCAGCCGCGCGGCCTTCAAGATCAGCGAGATCGACGAGAAGTTCGGCTTCTTCAAGAAGGGCGCCCGCGTCATCGACCTCGGCTGCGCGCCGGGCGGCTGGCTGCAGATCGCGGTCGAGCGCGGCGTCACCCAGCTGGTCGGCGTCGACCTGCTGCCAGTCGATCCCGTCGAGCCCGCCCACATCCTGGAGATGGACTTCACCGACGACGCCTGTCCGCCCAAGCTGATCGAGCTGCTGGGCGGCGCGCCGGACGTGGTGCTGTCGGACATGGCGCCCAATACCGTGGGTCACCGCGAGACCGACCACCTGCGCATTGTCGGCCTGATCGAGATGGGCGCGGAGTTCGCCATCGAGGTGCTCAAACCCGGCGGCGCCTTCGTGGCCAAGGCCTTCCAGGGCGGCGAGACGGCTGACGTGATCGCCCGGCTGAAGAAGAACTTCGACAAGGTCGTGCACTACAAGCCCAAGGCCAGCCGCGCCGACAGCTCGGAGGTGTTCCTGGTGGCCACGGGGTTCCGGGGGCGGTGAGCAGGTCGGCGGGCGGCATCGAAAGCCTGGTTTCGCGACCGTTTCGCAACCTGGCGCTCTCGATCGCCTTCGTCCTGTTTGTCGCCGCGTGCGCGATCGTCGCCTACGGAGCGGCGGGCTGGCCGTTCGGTGACGCCCTCTACATGGTCACCCTGACCATCTTCACGGTCGGCTATGGCGAGGTTCGCCCGATCGACACCGACTACTTGCACCTCGTCACCATGGCCACGATGGTGTTCGGATGCACCGGGGTCATCATCGTCACCGGCTCGCTGGTGCAGGCCCTGACCCAGACCCAACTCGAACAGTTCTTCGGTAAACGCGTGGAAAAGACCATCGAGCGGCTGGAAGGCCACACCATCATCTGTGGCTTTGGCCGGATCGGCATGATGCTGGCCAGCGAGCTGGCGGCGGCCGGCTCGAAGCTGGTGATCATCGAGCGCGACGAGGCGCGCGCCCAGCACGCGCTCGAGCTGGGACATCTTTGCCGGCAGGGCGACGCCACCGACGAGGCGATGCTGAAGGCGGTGCATATCGAGCGGGCCAAGGTGATGGCCACGGTGCTTGCCGATGACGCCGCCAATGTGTTCATCACGCTTTCGGCGCGCAGCCTCAGCCCCAAGCTCCACATCATCGCCCGGGGCGAGCGTCCGTCGACCGAGGGCAAGCTGCTGCAGGCCGGCGCGAACCGGGTGGTGTTGCCCACCCACATCGGGGCCGAGCGGATCGCTGAACTGATCCTGTTTCCCGAGATGGCGCAGATCTTTCGGGGCGGACAGGCGGGCGCGACCCTGGACAAGGCCCTCGACCGCCTTGGCCTGGATCTCGAAATCCTGGTCGTGCCGCGTGATGTCGCGCACGGCGCGCTGACAGCAGGCGAGATCGAACGCCGCGCCGGCGCGGCGTTCCTGCTGCAGATCAATCGGCCGGACGGGACGGTGATCGCCAAGCCGGCCCCTGACCATCCCATCGAGGCCGGAGACGGCCTTGTGCTGCTGTCCAAGCTGGGGCGCGGCGCGCTGGACCGCCTGTTCGAGAACGCTGCTTCGGTGTCGACCTAGAACCAGACCGCGAAGTGTCTTGAGCGGCTCGACAAACCCGGGGGCCACCGCTATACCCGCGCCGCAAAATGGAGACTCCAATGGAGATTCGCGAAGGGCTCACCTTCGACGACGTTTTGCTCGAACCCGGTCCGTCCGACGTCATGCCGACCCAGGTGACGACCGAGACCAAGTTCACGCGTGAAATCAGTCTGAACATCCCGCTCGTGTCCGCCGCCATGGACACGGTCACCGAAAGTCGCCTCGCCATCGCCATGGCTCAGGCCGGCGGCATGGGCATCCTGCACCGCAATCTGACGGTGGACGAGCAGGCTGACCACGTGCGCGAAGTGAAGCGCTACGAAAGCGGCATGGTCATCAATCCGTTGACCATCAACCCGGAAACGACGCTGGCCGAGATCCGCGAGATCAAGGCCCGCCGCAAGATCTCGGGCTTTCCCGTGGTCGAGCGCGACACCGGCAAGCTGGTCGGTATCCTGACCAATCGCGACATGCGGTTCGAGGGCGACGACAAGGTCCCGGCCTCGGCGCTGATGACCCGCGAGAACCTGATCACGGTTTCCGAGGGCATCGATCATCGCGAAGCGCGCGAGATGCTGCGCAAGCACAAGATCGAGCGCCTGATCGTTGTCGACGAGAGCTATCGCGCCGTCGGCCTGATCACGGTCAAGGACATCGAGAAGGCTCAGGCTCACCCCCTGGCGGCCAAGGACGACAAGGGCCGCCTGCTGGTCGGCGCGGCCTCGACCGTCGGCGACGCCGGCTTCGAGCGTTCGATGGGCCTGGTGGACGCTGGCGTCGACGTCGTCGTCATCGACACTGCCCACGGCCACTCCAGCCAGGTCGCCCAAGCCGTCAGCCGTCTGAAGCGCGAAGCCAACCGCGTCCAGATCGTGGCCGGCAACATCGCCACCTATGACGCCGCCCGCGCCTTGATCGACGCCGGCGCCGACGCGGTGAAGGTGGGTATCGGCCCAGGCTCGATCTGCACCACCCGCATCGTCGCGGGCGTGGGCGTGCCGCAGCTGACCGCGATCATGGAGGCCGTCCGCGCCGCCCGTGAAAGCGGCACTCCGGTCATCGCCGATGGCGGCATCAAGTATTCCGGCGACCTGGCCAAGGCCATCGCCGCCGGAGCCAGCACGGCCATGATGGGCTCGATGTTCGCTGGCACCGAAGAGGCGCCAGGTGAGGTGTTCCTGTACCAGGGCCGCTCGTACAAGAGCTATCGCGGCATGGGCTCGGTGGGCGCCATGGCGCGGGGTTCGGCCGACCGGTACTTCCAGAAGGAAGTGACCGACAGCTTCAAGCTCGTGCCGGAAGGCATTGAAGGCCAGACGCCGTTCAAGGGCGCCATCGCCCCTGTTCTGCACCAGCTGGTCGGCGGCCTTCGCGCCGCCATGGGCAATGTCGGCGCCCCCACGATCGCCGAGTTCCAGAGCCGCGCCCGCTTCGTGCGCATCACCGGCGCCGGCCTGCGGGAAAGCCACGTCCACGACGTGATGATCACGCGCGAGGCGCCCAACTATCCGAGCGCGGTCTAGAACATGCGGGTCGCCGTCGAACTTCAACTCCTTGCCGCCGCGGTCTTGGTCGGACTGGTCCACCTGCTGTGGGCCGCCGCCGCCGCGCAACCGCAGCGGGGTCTGAAGTGGAACGTCGGCCCGCGCGACGAGCCGGTGGTGCTGACCGGAATGGCGGGGCGCCTCGAACGCGCCTTCGCCAATTTCCGCGAGACCTTTCCGCTGTTCGCCGCCGCCGTGCTCGTCACCTATCTGTCGGGCCGGATCGGCTATCTGACCGCCCATGGCGCGCTGCTCTATGTGGCGGCCCGGGTGGTCTATGTGCCGCTCTATGCGTTCGGCATTCCCTATGTCCGCAGCTTCGTCTGGCTGTTGTCCTTGATCGGTCTCGGGATGGTCCTCGCGGCCATGGTGGTCTGAGACCATGCGGGACGGAGGACGGGTTTCAGCAGCGATCGAGGTTCTGGCCGAGATCGAGGCGCGGCATTTTCCGGTAAAGATGGCGCTGAAGCGCTGGGGCGAAAGCGCGCGCTATGCCGGCTCCAAGGACCGGGCGTTCGTCTCGGGCCTAGTGCTGGACGCCCTGCGTCGCAAGCGCTCTCTGGGCTTCATGATGGGCGACAGCAGCGCGCGCGGCGTGGTGCTGGGCGTACTGGCCCATGTCTGGGGCTGGTCGCCCGAGCGGGTCGCCGAAGCGGCGGGCGAAGAGCATGGCGCCGGCGCTCTGGCCGAGGCCGAAGCCAAGGCTCTGACGTCGCCGGCTTCGTTGGCTGACGCACCGGTCCCGGTCGCGGGCGACTATCCCGACTGGCTTGAGCCGTTCCTGGCCCGCGCCCTCGGCGACAGCGTTCGCGACGAGATGGCGGCCCTGTCGCAACGGGCTCCGGTCGATCTGCGGATCAACACCATCAAGACCGACGCCGAGCGCGGCGCCAAAGCCGTGGCCCTGATCGGCGGCGAGCCGGCCGGCGTGCTGGAAAACGCCTTCCGCATTCCCGCGCCGCAAGCTGCTGATCGCACGCCTTCGGTGGAAGCCGTTCCGGCCTTCTCCAAGGGCTGGTTCGAGGTGCAGGACCTGGGCTCCCAGATCGCCGCCACGATGGCCGGCGAAATCAAGGGCAAGCAGGTGCTGGACTTCTGCGCCGGCGGCGGCGGCAAGACCCTGGCCCTGGCGGCGGCCATGAACAACACCGGGCAGATCTTCGCCCACGACAGCGACGCCCGCCGCCTGGCGGACACCATCCGTCGCAGCCAGAGGGCAGGGGTCCGCAATCTGCAGATCCGTTCGCCCATCGAGGCCGAGCCGCTGAAGGGGCTGGAGAGCAAGCTGGACGTCGTCTTCGTCGACGCGCCCTGCACAGGCTCGGGCACCTGGCGCCGCCACCCTGATGCGAAATGGCGTTTATCACCCGATCAACTCGCCAAGCGTCAGATCGAACAGGACAGCGTGCTGATCGACGCCGCCGATTTCGTGAAGCCGGGCGGACGCCTCGTCTATGTGACCTGCTCGCTGCTGGTCGAGGAGAACGAGGACCGCGTCGCCGCCTTCCTGGCCCGCCGGCCCGACTTCGCCGTCAAGCCGATCACGTCCGAAGCTATCGCCGACCATGTCAGCGCCCAAGGCTACCTGCGCCTGACGCCCCACACCGCTGGCACGGACGGCTTCTTCGCCGCCGTGCTGGAACGAACGCCGCAATAGCCTTCTCCCCCATGGGGAGAAGGTCCGACCTGAACACGCCGGAGACCCATCGCCCATGACCGCCCCCGTCCATCACCAGCGCGTTCTGATCGTCGATTTCGGCAGCCAGGTGACCCAGCTGATCGCCCGCCGGGTGCGCGAAGCGGGCGTCTATTGCGAGATCCATCCGTTCGACAAGGCCGAGGCCATTGTCGACGACTACGCGCCCTCGGCGATCATCCTGTCGGGCGGTCCCGCCAGCGTGCTGGAGGCTGACAGCCCCCGCATCGGCAAGAAGCTCTTTGATCTGGGCGTGCCCCTGCTGGCCATCTGCTACGGTCAGCAACTGCTGTGCGACGTGCTGGGCGGTAAGGTCGAGGGCGGACACGCCGGCGAGTTCGGCCGCGCCGAGCTGACCATCGGCAAGGTCAATCCGCTGTTCGAAGGCCTGGCTGGTGTCGGCGAGCTGGAAACCGTCTGGATGAGCCACGGCGACCGGGTCACCGCCATCCCCGACGGCTTCGAGGTGATCGCAACCTCGCACGGCGCCCCGTTCGCGGCCATCGCTGACGATGCGCGCAAGATCTATGCGGTGCAGTTCCATCCCGAGGTCGTGCACACCGTCAACGGCACGCAGGTCTATCGCAACTTCCTGAAGCTGGCCGGCCTGAAGGGCGACTGGACGATGGCGTCGTTCCGCCAGGAAATGGTCGGCAAGATCCGCGCCCAGGTCGGTACCGGCAAGGTGATCTGCGGCCTCTCGGGCGGCGTCGACAGCTCGGTCGCCGCCGTGCTGATCCACGAGGCCATCGGCGACCAGCTGACCTGCGTCTTCGTCGACACCGGCCTTCTGCGACACAACGAGGCCGAGCAGGTCGTCACCCTGTTCCGCGACCACTACAACATCCCGCTGGTCCATGTGGACGCCGGGGCCGAGTTCCTGGGCGCCCTGGCCGGGGTCAGCGACCCGGAGACCAAGCGCAAGATCATCGGCGGCAAGTTCATCGACATCTTCGACCGCGAAGCCGCCAAGATCGACGGCGCCGACTTCCTGGCCCAGGGCACGCTCTATCCCGACGTGGTCGAGAGCGTCTCGGCGCGCGGCGGCCCGTCGGCGGTGATCAAGAGCCACCACAATGTGGGCGGTCTGCCGGACTTCATGAAGCTGAAGCTGGTCGAACCCCTGCGCGAGCTGTTCAAGGACGAGGTCCGCGCCCTGGGCGTCGAGCTGGGCCTTGCGCCGGCCTTCGTCGGCCGCCATCCGTTCCCGGGTCCTGGCCTGGCCATCCGCATCCCCGGCGAGATCACGCCCGAGAAGGTCGCGGTCCTGCAGCAGGCCGACGCCATCTATCTGGAAGCCATCCGCGAGGCGGGCCTCTACGACAAGATCTGGCAGGCCTTCGCCGTGCTGCTGCCAGTGAAGACCGTCGGCGTCATGGGCGACGCCCGCACCTACGAGAACGTCCTGGCCCTGCGCGCGGTGACCTCGACCGATGGCATGACCGCCGACTTCTTTGAATTCCCCTGGGACGTGCTGGGCAAGACCGCGACCCGGATCATCAATGAGGTCCGGGGCGTCAACCGCGTCGTCTATGACGTGACGTCCAAGCCGCCCGGCACGATCGAGTGGGAATAGGCAGAGACTGATCGCATCGCCGACCGACCCTTCTGATGGGGCGGCCGGCGGGCGATGGCGGGCCTATTTCTTCTTGAACAGGGTCGCCATGTCACCCTTGACGCTGGGGTTGGACGCATTGGCTTTCGGAGGGGCCTGCTTCTTTGACTTGCCCTTGGTCTCTTTCATGGTGCGTTTCTTTCCGTCGCGCACGCTCGACTTGGCGGCTCGCCGTCGATCGTGGCAATCATCGTCGAGTGGCGATAGCCACGGCGGCGTCCGCGCCACGCGACGATCGACAGTCTCGCACGTCCTGTCCGCAATCGGGGGTTAATCGTCCGACCATCGGCGGTTCCTTCCAGGAGATTTGAATGAAACCAATCCTGGCGCTCTGCGCGATGGCCTGGCTGGCAGCCGCTCCGACCTTGGCTTCGGCGCAAACCGCGGCTGATCAGTTTTTCACCCAGCTGCAAACGCTCTGCGGCAAGAGTTTCACGGGGCAGGTCGTGACGGGGGAAGCGGTTGATGACCCGTTTCGCAAGGCCGAACTGGTGATGACCGTGGCGCGCTGCGACGCCAACGAAATCCGCATTCCCTTCCGGGTCGGCGAGGATCACTCGCGGACCTGGGTGATCACCCGGTTGGGCGAGGGGCGCTTGCGGCTGAAGCACGATCACCGTCACGCCGATGGCGTCGAGGACGAGCTGTCCCGCTATGGCGGTGATACGGTCGACCCGGGCTCGGGCGCCTTGCAGAGCTTTCCGGTGGACGCGGAGTCGCGCGCCCTTTTCACGCGGCTGGATCGCGCCGTGTCCAACACCAACGTCTGGTCGCTGGGGCTAACCCAAGACACCTTCACCTATCAACTGGCGCGACCGGGGCGGCTGTTCCGGGTCTCGTTCGACCTGACCCGACCCAGGCCGGCGCCCTAGCCGCTCAGATGCGGAGATCGCTGCGGCGTGGTGGAGCCGGCGCGGGTTGGCCTTTCAGGTGACGGCGTCGACGGCGGCATAGGCGGGTTCGCGCCAGATGTCGTTTTCGATGATCTCGGCGAGGCGGTCGACGGCGTCCCATACGTCGACGAACCGCAGGTGTAGAGGCGCGAAACCGAAGCGCATGGTGGCCGGTGCGCGGAAGTCGCCGATCACGCCGCGCGCAATCAGGGCCTTCATGATCGGATAGCCCGAGGGGTGGTCATAGGCGATATGGCCGCCCCGGTCGGCGGGATTTGCGGGGCTGCCGAGCACGAAGCCGGCGTCCGGCAGGCGCGCCGCCATCAGGTCCTGGAACAGCGTACCGAGGGCCAGAGACTTGGCGCGGATAGCCTCCGTCCCGGCGCGCTCGATCATGTCGATCCCGGCCTCGGTGGCGACCATGCTGAGGATCGGCTGGGTGCCGGTCAGCATGCGTCCGATACCCTCGGCCGGGCGATAGTCGCGGTCGAAGGCGAACGGCGCGCCGTGGCCCCACCAGCCTGTCAGGGGCTGCGCCGCCGCGCCCTGGTGGCGGCTGGCGACGAACAGGAAGGCCGGGCTGCCCGGGCCGCCGTTGAGATACTTGTAGGTGCAGCCGACCGCGAAGTCGGCCTTGCAGCCGTTGAGGTCTACGGGAAGGGCGCCGGCGCTGTGGCACAGGTCCCAGATGGCCAGCGCGCCATGGGCGTGCGCCCTGGCGGTGACATGCGCCATATCGAGCACATGGGCGGTCTTGTAGTGGGCCTGGGTCAGGACGACGGCGGCGACATCGTCGTCGATGGCGGCGTCGAGGGCGTCCTTCTCGGCGAAGCGGATCTGGTGACCCTTGCCCAGCGACGCGATCAGGCCCTGGACGATGTAGTTGTTGGTCGGAAAGTTGCTGCCTTCCATCACGACCACGCGCCGTTCTGGGCGCAGGGCCAGGGCGGCGGAGACGACACGGAAGAGGTTGATCCCGGTGCCGTCGGTCACCACGACCTCGCCGGGCGCCGCGCCGATCAGGCCCGCCAGGCGATCCCCAAGGCGATAGGGCAGGGCGAACCAACCGGCCGTATTCCAGCTGGTGATCAGGCCTTTGGCCCATTCCTCCTGCGCCGACTGCGCCACGCGGGCCAGGGCGGAACGAGGCGCCGGGCCCAGCGAGTTGCCGTTCAGATAGACGACGCCCTCGGGCAGGGCGAACTCGCCGACGAAGGCGGCCAGCGGATCGGCGGCGTCCATCGCCTGGGCGGCGGCGCGTGTAAGTTGCGGGGACATGGCGCGAGGAGGCTCGGTCACCCGCCGAACGAGCGTCCACCGCCGAAGCCGCCGCGCGAGATCACCGAGCTGCGGCTCTGGACGCGGCTCGGGGCCTCGGCGCGCGAGGGCGCATCGAAGCTTTCCGAGCGCACCCGCGTGCGGCCGGTGACATAGTCGCGCGAGAGCGGATAGCCGCCGCCGCCGTAATAGGTCCCGTCGCGGTCGCGATACATCGGCGCGCCACGATAGCCGCCGCCCATGTTGTTGAGCGCCTGGCCGATGATGAACCCGGTCAGCAGGGGCGTGAAGAAGCTGCCGCCACCCTGGCTGGAGCGCGGCACGCACTGGTCGACGCCATAGCGCTCTTCGCAGGACTGCTGGTCGTTGAACTTGGGCGCGTTCTCGGCGCTGTCCTTTTGGGCCTGGGCCAGGGTGGTTTCGCACTGCTGGGCGGTGAAGTCGCCCGAGGCCTTGCACTCGTCCAGGCTGGTGAAGGTGCGGGCCTCGACGGCGCGGCCGGACTGCGCCGCCGGCGGATCGCCCCACTGGGTGACGGCCGGGGCGTTGTCGCAGGCGGTGATCGACACCGCCGCCCCGGCCATCAACGTGGTCAGGGTCAGGCTGCGCGAGCGCTTCATTTGAGACTTAGCTTGGCGGGGGCGGGCTTGATCGGTCATGGCGCGGCTCATGAGGTCATGCAGGCGGCGTTGAGCAGGCCCACCGCGATCGAGATGCTGGCCAGATAGACGCCAGCCGCCAGTTCGCCGCGCTCGATGCGGGCGGCGACGTCCTTCATCACCACCATGCGGATCAGGGTGAAGGCGGCGATCTGGATCACGCCGGCCAGGGCGGCCCAGGCGCAGAACTCGACCAGCGAAACGGTGTGGCTGAGCGCCGAGGCCAGAGGCAGCACATAGCCGACCAGGGCGCCCCCCAGGGCCAGGGCGGCGGCGACGTTGCCTTCGCGGATCAGCGTGCCCTCATGATAGGGCGTCACCCACTGATAGATGACCTTGAAGGCCACGGTGAACAGGCCGGCGGCGATGAAGGCCACCAGGAAGGCGAGGGCGCTGGTGGCGAACCCCTGAAGATCGAACATGGTCTGTCTCTTTCCGGTCAGGCTTTGAATTCGCCGGCTTCCAGCGGGATGCCGAGCATGATCTCGAACGAGACCTCATGGTCTTCGCTCTCCTGCTCGATGGCGAGCAGCAGTTCGCGGCCGTCGCCCGGCAGGTCGCGGGCAAACAGCATGCAGGTCTGGAAGATGCGCCGGTCCGGAATGCCATCCCGGTCGTCGTGCAGGTCTTCCCAGAAGGTGACGGGGTCCTGGCTTTCAGCCTCGTCGCCGAACCACAGCCGCGCATACTCCGCCAGACCCTTGGCGGTGAAGGTGCGGGCTTTCAGCCGCGCGGCCCAGGCCTCGCGGTCGGCGCGGCCGCCGGGATAGGCGCTGTCCCAGGGCATGAACACCGTCACATCGGTCAGGCGCTGGCCCTCACGATCGTCGGACACCGCCTGAAACATCACGTGGTCGTCGGTATAGAACCGGTGGACGAACCCGCCGTCCTTCAGATCGACCAGACCCTGGGCGGTGATCTCGAGCGTGTCGCGATCCAGCGAGAATCGCGTGTCGCCGCCAAACCGTCGCCAGGCCAGGGTGTCCAGCCAGACGGTTCGACCCAGCGTGACATTGCGGATGGCGGGCAGGGCCGGCGCGGCGAGCGCCGCATCCTTGCGTCCGAAAAGCTTGCTGAACATCAAAAGCGGACCCGGTGGCGACTCCCTCTATGTGTACGACGCCCGCTGGCCGGGCAACAGGGGCTGCGCCATTACGAACTTGTCATGGCGAAGGCGGGGGCGATGCTCTCGACGACTGGCGTTCGGCCTCCCATCTTGTATGAAACGCCAAGACCTCTGGAGGATGACGCCCCATGACGACCCCCGCCTGGACTGTTCGCTCGCTGCAGACCGCCCTGTCGGATGGCCTCAGTGACGCGATGACGGCCCGCGTCGTCGAAGGCGCTGATCCCATCCTGCTGGTCACCATGCACGAGCAGGGCGACCTGGAAATCTTCGTCAGTGTCAGCGACCAGCAGATCGCCGCCTCGGTCCTGCTGTGGCCGGTCGACGAACAGGAAGACCGCCACGCCTTCAACGAGTTCCTGCTCAAGGCCCAGAAGCTGGTGCCGCTGTCGAACTTCGGCATCGGTACGGTCGGCGACCGCGACTATTATGAACTGTTCGGCGAACTGGCGCCGTCATCGTCGCTGGACGACATCCTGATCGAGCTGCGCGTCCTGGCCGAGAACGCCATCGAGGCCGCTTCCGACCTGCGCTCGTCCTTCACCCCCGCCTAATATCGTTCCCGGAGACCCACCGATGTCTATCTGGCGCAAGCTGTTCACCCTGGGCCGCGCGGGCGCGCATGAAGCCTCGGCCGCCGTCGTCGACGCCAACGCCATCCGGATCCTGGACCAGGAAATCCGTGACGCCGACACCGCCCAGGGCAAGGCCCGCGACGACATGGCCACGCTGGTCGCCCGTCGCCGCATCCTGGAAAAGGAAGTGTCCAGCTTCCGCGAGCAGGTGACCAAGTACGAAGGTTCGGCCCGCGCCGCCGTCGGCAAGGGCGACATGGACCTGGCCCGCCAGGTGGCCCAGCGCATTGCCGACCTCGAGCAGGACATCGCCCTGAAGGAGCCCCAGATCGAGGGCATGCGTCAGGCCGAGGACCAACTGCACCAGGCCATCACCGCCACCGACCGCCGCATCGAGACGCTGCGTCGCGAGGTCGAGGTCGTAAAGGTCAATGAGTCCGTCCAGAAGGCCCAGGCCTCGGTCGCCGCGCGCGGCGCGGGCGCGGGATCGTCGCTGGGTTCGGCCGCCGACAGCCTGGCCCGCATCAAGGAACGCCAGGCCATTCGCGGCGAGCGCATCAAGGCCGCCGGCGAACTGGAAGACCGCCGTACGGGCGCCGATCTGGACGAGAAGCTGCGTCTGGCCGGCATCGGCCCGGGTCAGTCCTCGGCCGACGACATCCTGGCGCGTCTGGCCGCGCCGGCCGCCGCGCCGCTGCAGATCGAGCAGAAGTCGAGCGAAACCTAGAGCGCATGCGCCGACTTGACCTGACGCCGCGCCCCGACTGGCAGGCGAAAGCCGACGCTGTGGGCTTCGTCTACCATCACACCGACGGCCAGCCCTATTGGGACGAGTCGGCGGCCTACGCCTTCACCCTGGCCCAGATCGAGGACGATCTGGAGCCGGCGGCGGCCGAGCTGCACGAGCTTTGCCTGGACCTCGTCGACGAGGCGGTCGGCAGCGAGGCCCTGATGACGCGGTTGGCGATCCCGGCCGCGCACCAGGACTTCATCGCGGCGTCATGGCGCGCCAAGGAGCCCTCGCTCTATGGCCGTTTCGACTTCGGCTATGACGGGGCCAGCAAGCCCAAACTCTACGAATACAACGCCGACACACCGACCAGCGTCTTCGAGGCGGCCACCTTCCAGTGGCTATGGCTGGAGGAACTGCTGGCCTCCGGCGCCCTGCCGGCGGGGACCGATCAGTTCAACAGCCTGTTCGAGGCCCTGCGCGACCGGTTCAAGACTCTGTTTCCGACCGGCGGCTTCGTCCATTTCGCCAGCGATGCTTCGGCGATCGAGGATCGCCAGACCGTTCGTTTCCTTGAAGATCTCGCCCTGCAGGCCGGTCTTGATCCCAAGTTCGTGGCCATCGACGCCATCGGCGTGAACGGCGAAGGCCAGTTCGTCGACCATGAGGGCTTCATCGTCCAAGCGGCGTTCAAGCTCTATCCTTGGGAGTTCATGCTGCGCGAGCCCTATGCCGCGCACCTGAAGACCGCGGGCGTGCGCTGGCTGGAGCCGCCGTGGAAGGCGATCCTCTCCAACAAGGGCATCCTGCCCCTGCTGTGGGAGCGGCACCCTGGGCATCCCAACCTGCTGGAAGCCTATTTCGAGGACGATCCGCGCGCCTCGGCCCTTGGGCCGCGCCATGTGCGCAAGCCGCTGTTCTCGCGGGAAGGCGCCAATGTCGAGATCATCGGCGGCGAAGAACCTGTGCTGGACCAGGGCTACGGCCAGGAAGGCGCCATCCTGCAGGCCTATCACCCGCCGCCGGTTTTCGCCGGCAAGCATCCCGTCGTCGGGGCCTGGATGGTGGGCAATGAGCCGGCCGGAATCGGCATCCGCGAGGACGACAGCGTGGTCACCAAGAACCTCGCGCGCTTCGTCCCGCATATTATTGAGGCCTGAGGCGAACCCGGATCGGGGCGCGGCAATTCGCCTGATGGGCGTAATCGCCCTTGCGGTCAGACCCGGGATCACTCCAACGTGACCTTTGGCCGGCCGTCGCGATGCGCGCATGGGTCGGAAACACACAGAGACTGAACGTCGGGGGAATGATGACTTCGGAACAGGACAACGCGGGCTCGAGCATCGCCGCGATTCTGGCGGCCGTTTCGGCGGAAATGTCGATCGCCGCCGAGGCCTGCGGAAAGCTGGACGATGCGCTGGGACAGATCCTGGCGGTGAGCCCGCCAGAGAGCCGCAATCAGGTGATGCAGGAACTGCATACGGTCGACCTGCTGGCCCAGCACATCACGGCGGTGACCGACTTCACCCACCGGCTGGCGCTGATCGCCTCTACGGACGACACGCTGGAGGTCGAGGAGGCGCTGTCGGCCATCACCCTGGGCGCGGTTGCTCAACGCCTGCGCGGCAACCTGGCCGCCGCAAAGGCGGACTGATCCATGGCGCGCGATTCCGAGCAGCCCTCGCTGTTTGGCTTCGAGGCCGCGCCTCGCGACAAGCACCTGATCCTGATGGTCTATCCGGACCAGCAGGCCAAGACGGCCGCCCAGGCCTGCGGCCGTCGTTATCAGGTCGACAACAGGCTGGGCGGCGCGGTCTTCAATCCGGACCTGATGCACGTCACCCTGGGTCATTTCGACTATTGGGATGAGGTCCCGGCGAGCCTGATCGAGCGGATCACGCGCGCGGCGTCGAAAGTGGCGATGGCGCCGTTCCAGGTGTCGTTCGACCAGATCGGCGGCTTTCCCGCGAATGTCGTGTTGCGTGGCGGTGAAGGGCTCAAGGCGCTGGAAGCCTTCCAGGCGGCCCTTCGCCATGCCCTGGCCTGGGAGAAGCTCGACGGCTCCCATATGAACTTCACGCCCCATCTGACGGTCGTCTATGGCCAGCCGGGCGCGGTCATCGCCGCTATCGAGCCCGTGAGCTGGACCGTGAGCGAGTTCGCTCTCGTGATCAGCCATCACGGCAAGGGGCGGCATGAGGTTCTGGCGCGCTATCGGCTCGTCGGCTGACTTGCGCCCGGAGGGCAGCGCGGCTACCCGTCGGCGCCTTCAGGAAAGGACCGGGCCATGAGCGTCACGATCTACGGCATCAAGGCCTGCGACACGATGAAGAAGGCCCGCGACTGGCTGGACGGGCAGGGCATCGCCCATGCCTTTCACGACTACAAGGTCGCCGGGATCGACCGGGGCAGTCTGGAGCGCTGGGTTGGCGCACTGGGCTGGGAGACGGTGCTGAACCGGGCTGGCACGACGTTCCGCAAGCTGGCGGACGCCGACAAGCAGGATCTGGACGCGGACAGAGCGATCGATCTGATGCTGGCCCAGCCCTCGATGATCAAGCGACCCATCCTCGACATCGACGGAAACTTGACCGCCGGCTTCAAGCCGGATGTCTATGCGCGGGCCTTCGGAAAGGCCGGTTGAGGCATTCGACTTTGCGCAAAGCGCGAGTCGGCGGAATTTAAGACGACAACCGGGGCGAAGCGGGGCTATTTCGGCCATCGACGCTCCGTCTGAAAAAGAAAAGCGCAGGAACCGTTCCGTGGGAGTCTATCCCGTCCCGTCGTACGACATGGTCATCTTTGACTTCGACGGCACGCTGGCCGACAGCGCGGCGTGGATGATGAAGGCCGTCAATCCGATGGCCCGGCGCTTTGGCTTCAAGACGGTCACCGACGAAGAGATCGACATGCTGCGCGGCCGCGGCACGCGCGAGGTCATCCGCTATCTGGGCATCTCGCCTTGGAAGTTGCCGATGATCGCCTCACACGGCAAGAAGCTGATGGCGGCCGAGTGCGACTCCATTCCGCTGTTTCCCGAAACCGCCGGCATGCTCCAGGCGCTGCACGATGCGGGGCTGCGGCTGGCCGTGGTCAGCTCCAACAGCGAGCGCACGATCCGCTCGGTGCTGGGTCCCGAGCTTTCCGGCCTAATCAGCCAGTTCTCCTGCGGCGCCTCGCTGTTTGGCAAGGCCCGCAAGTTTCGCAAGGTGACGTCCGGCGCCTCGCGCGATCGGGTGATCTGCATCGGCGACGAGACCCGCGATATCGAGGCGGCCCACGCCCTGGGGCTGGCCAGCGGCGCGGTGACCTGGGGCGCGGCCAAGCGCGCCATCCTGGCCGAGCACGGCCCGACGATCGTCTTTGAATCCCCCTCCGAAATTATTTCGCATCTCGTTGCATCCAGGGCGAGCGTCGGCGGCGACTAACCTTCAGAAACGGGCGCGAACATCTCGCGTCCATCGGAGGGATGACAATGTCGGGGCTGATCGATTCGTTCTGGTGGCTGCTGGTTCCGCTGAGCTGGTTCGCGATCTTGGGCTGGAACGCCTGGCTGGCGGAAAAGGCGCGCCGGGACGCCATGGATCTGATCCAGACCTATGTCCGCAGCGGGCGCGACGCGCCGCCGGAACTGCTGGCCAAGCTCAACAAGGCTTAGGCGACAATCGGAGGGGCAAACCCATGGAAGACCTGTTTCGTTCGTATTGGTGGCTGATCTTTCCGCTGAGCTGGTTCGTGTATGGCGGGTTCCAGAGCTGGCTGTCCTATCGCGCCAATCGCGACACGCTGGACCTGCTGAAGGCCTACGCGGCCAGCGGACGCGAGCCGCCGCCGGAACTGGTGGCGCGCCTGAACAAGCGCAGCAACTACGATCTCGAAGATGATCGCGACGACATGCGTCCGCGCTACCGCTATCGCCGCGAGCGGGGTTGGTACCATGTGGTGCTGTTTGGCGTGCTGTGCATGGGCTTCACCTTCGCCGCCACGTCTGACCTCTACGAGGCCGGCCCGGCCTTCCTGATCGTCGCCTTCGTCATGGGCGCGCTGAGCCTGGCGTCTCTGGTGTCGGTGCTGACGGGTCGAGGCCCGAAAGCCTGATGGACGCGCCGCTCGTCAGGGCGGCGCGGGCCGGATCCCAGGCGGCGTTCGCCCGGCTGGTCGCGATGCACGAGAAGCCCCTGCGGGGATTTCTGCGGAAGAGCGGCTGGGTCGACGCCGACGATATCGCTCAGGAGGCTTTCGTGGCGGCCTGGACGAGTTTGGGACGGTTGCGCGCCGACGATGGTTTTCGCGCCTGGCTTTACGGCATCGCCTGGCGAAAGGCGCAGGATAACCGCCGCGCCGCTAGCCGTTCAGCCCGGCGCGACGAGGACTGGCGAGGCCAGGAAGCCCTGGAAGCCGCCTCGGAGGTCGCTCGGGAGGATCGGATGGCGCTGGAGGCCGCGCTGGACACCCTGCCGGAAGACCAGCGCGCCTGTGTCACCCTTTGTCTCGGGCAGGGCTGGTCGCATCCGGAAGCCTCCGAGGCTCTGGGCCTGCCGCTGGGCACTGTTAAGTCGCATGTAACCCGCGGTCGTGAGAGACTGCTGGCCGTACTGGGAGATCCGTCATGACCCCTGATGATCGTTTGGCCGCCTTCCTGAGCGAGGCTCCCGCGCCGCGCGCGTCCGACCTGTTCGTGGCCGAGGTCATGGAGGCTGTCGAACGCCGGGCGTTTCTCGACCGTCTGATGGTCGGCGGCGCGGCGGCCCTGGCCGCCAGCGTGGTCCTGTGGGCCTGTTCGCCGGTCCTGAACATGGCGGTCGACGCCTTGGCGCCGACCCTGTTTCCGGCGGCCGGTATCCTGGTTCTGGCGCTTGGTTCGATCATGCTGGGCGATCGTTTGCTGGCGCGGAAGTAGCTTACGAAAGTTTCATCTCGCCGGGCGCCTCCAAACGCCTGTCCCGGCGCCTCTTATAGTCAGAAGGCGGCGACAAGGATGTCGCGCCCCCCAAGAGGAATTCGCCATGGATGAGATCCTGATCCCCATCGTGCTGTTCATTGTCATCGGCGCCATCGTGATCGTGCCGGTCTGGCTGAAGAGCCGTGAACGTCTCGAGATGCAATCGACGCTGCGCGCGGCGATCGACAAGGGACAACCGGTTCCGCCAGAAGTCATCGACGCCCTGACGCGTAATGTTAAGGTCGCTCCCACCTCGCTCAGCGACATCCGGGCCGGCGTGATCTGGCTGGCCATCGGCGTCGGCATTGGCCTTTTCAGCTACTTCTCCGACTTCGGCGATCATGACATGGACTTCCCGGGCATCGGAATCGCCTGCATTCCCGTCGTGATCGGCGTGGCCTTCATCGTTCTCAGCTTCTTCAATCCCAACAAGTTCAAGCGCGTCTGATCGCTTAAGCCTTGGGGAAGGGGAAAAGCATGTCCATGGACCGCCCACCAACGGGCCACGATGTCGAGCTCGCCGCCTTCGCGGCGGCGGGCGACCGGCGCGCCTATGGCGAGCTGGTCCGGCGACACGGGTCGGCGGTCCGGGGTCTGCTGCGCCGGATGGGAGCCGACTCGGCGACAGCCGACGACATGGCCCAGGACGCCTTCCTGGCCGGTTTCGAGCAGGTGGCGGACTATCGCGGCGAAGGCGCCTTTGGCGGCTGGATCAAGCGGATCGCGGCGCGGTGCTATCTGCGCAAGGTCAAGCGTGAAGCCCGCATGATCTTCACCGACCAAGCCCAGGACGGCGATGACCCGACGGCGCTGAACGAGCCCCGCACGGCCAACCGCATCGATCTGGACGAGGCCCTCAAAGCCCTGTCGAAGGGCGAGCGGCTCTGCGTTTCCCTCTGCTACGGGGGCGACTGGTCGCACGCCGAGGTCGCCGAGGCCTTGAACATCCCGATCGGCACGGTGAAATCCCATGTCAAACGTGGTTTGGATAAACTCAGGGCCAAACTGGCCCCACCTAGTGAAAGCGCGAGGAGGGAAGCTCATGGCTGAACCCGATTTCGAAGCGCAGCTGACGCGGCTCTACAACGAGCCACCGGCCTTCCCGGACGCCGAGCTGTTTGCCGCCCAGATCGCGGCCAATCTTGACCGCGGCTGGGCGCTGCGTCGTGTTCTGATCGGCGGCGCGGGCATCGCGGCGGGTGTGATCGCGGCGGTGCAACTGGTCGCCACCCGCTTCTCGGCCGAATTGCAGACCCTGTCGCGCGAAGGCACGCGGGATCTGAACGCCGATGTCGACCTAGCCCTGAACAAGCTCAACCAGATGGTCGCCACGCCCGCCAGCGTGGAAGCGCTGTGGCTGGCGGCGGGCCTGGCGCTTCTGGCGCTGGGTTTCGCCGTGACCCGGGCGATGGAAGAGTTCTGACCCGGCATCGACTGATCATTGTTCATGTTGCAGCGCGGGGCGATCTGACCGACAACAGCGCGCCTTAGCCCCTCCCGGGGCCTGTTCTGGAGCATGGTTCTGTCCTCGCACCGTGATGAGACGGTTCGCCGCCTCGCAGCCCCCGACATCGCCGCCCGCAAGGGCGGCGTGCCCATCGTCTGCCTGACCGCCTACACCGCGCCGGTCGCGGCGGCCCTGGACGACGCCTGCGACCTGCTGCTGGTCGGCGACTCGCTGGGCATGGTGGTGCACGGCCTGCCCAATACGGTGGGCGTAACCATGGAGATGATGATCCTGCACGGCCAGGCGGTCATGCGGGGCTCCCGCAAGGCCATGGTCGTGGTCGACATGCCCTTCGGCTCCTACGAGGCCTCACCCGAGGTCGCCTACGCCAACGCCGTTCGGATCATGAAAGAGACGGGCGCCCAGGCCGTGAAGGTCGAGAGCGGCCCCACCGTTCCGGCGACCATCGAATATCTGACCAAGCGCGGCGTGCCGGTCATGGGCCATGTGGGTCTGCGGCCCCAGGCGGTGCTGGTCGACGGGGGCTTCAAGGCCAAGGGCAAGGACGAGGCCGGTCGCGCGCTGATTCTCGACGAGGCGCGTCGCACCGCCGACGCCGGGGCCTTCGCCGTGGTCATCGAGGGCGTGGCCGAGAGCCTGGCCCGCGAGATCACCGCCGCCATCGCGCCGCCCACCATCGGCATCGGCGCCTCGGCTGGCTGTGATGGCCAGATCCTGGTCACCGACGACATGCTGGGTCTGTTCGACTGGACGCCGAAGTTCGTGCGCCGCTATGCCAACCTGAAGGGCGAGATCGAACGCGCCGCCCAGGAATACGCCGACGACGTCAAGGCGCGGACCTTCCCGGGCGAGGCCGAGACCTACTACGCCAAGAAGGGTTAGCCACCGCTCCAGCGCCCGTTGCGGCTGGCCCGTTCACGCTATAGGTTCGCCGCCTGCGCTGGCGGCCCTCCGCCGGCCGCATTCTGTTGTAAACCATGCGTCGCCGCCGGATCCGTTCGGCGCCAACGTGTCAGGGCGCTGTTTGCGTCCGTTTCGGAGCCTCGTTCGTGGTCGATGTGTTTGACGAGGTCGAAGAGCAGCTTCGCTCCGACCGTTACAGGACCCTCGCGCTGAAGGCGCTGCCGTGGATCGGCGCCGCGACGGTGGCGGTCGTCATCGGCGTGGGCGCTTACTGGGGCTGGACCGCCTATCAGACCAAGGAAGCGGCCAAGGCGTCCGAGACCTATCAGGCCGCGCTCGAAACCATGGGCCGCGACGGCCCGGCCAAGGGCTTCCCGGCCATGGAAGCGGTGTCCAAGGGCGGCGCTTCGGGCTACCGCGCCCTGGCTCTTATGCACATGGGCGGCATCCGTCTCGATGAAGGCAAGACCGCCGACGCCGTGCGCTATTTCGACGAAGCGGCCAAGCTTTCTTCCGATCCCGTGATCGGCGACCTAGCGCGCCTCAAATCCGCCTTGGCGCTCATGGATACGGCCTCGTTCAAGGACATCGAAGCGAGGTTGACGCCGTTGGCGGGGGAAAAGAGCCCATATCGCGTGAACGCCAAGGAAGCCCTGGCGTTCGCCAAGCTTCAGGCCGGCGACCTCAAGGGCGCCCGCGAGGACTTCTCGATTCTCGCCAACCTGCTCGACAACAATTCCGAAGGCGTCCGCCAGCGTTCGCAGGCGGCGATGCAGATGATCGACTCCGGCTCGGCCAAGGATCTGGCCGCCGTCGTCAAGGCCTCGATCGCCCTGCCGCCGCCCGCGACCATGCCCTTCGCTCCGCAACCCGCGCCGAACAGCGCCCAATGAGCCGCTCCATGAATTCCAAGCGTTCTGTGGCGTTGATCGCGCTGATGTCGGCGGCGGTGACGGTGAGCGGCTGCTCGACGGTCTCCAAGCTCAACCCCTTCGACAAGTCCGACAAGGATAAGGCCAAGGCCACCCAGGGCCAGCGGATCTCGGTCATCGCCTTTGACCAGAAGGTCGAGGCCGCCGAAGCGCTCAAGGGCACCGAGTTCTACCTGCCCGAACCGGTCGTCCAGACCGAATGGCGCCTGCCGGGCGGCAGCGCCGAGCAGTCGGTCGAGCATGTCGACGCCGGCAAGGCGTTCGAGATCGCCTGGCGCAAGGGCTTTGGCCAGAAGGGCAACCGCAAGTTCCACATCACGGCCCCGCCGGTGGCGACCGCGGACCGGATCTTCGTCATGGACGGAGAATCCACGGTCTCGGCCATCGACACCAAGACCGGCTCGGTGGACTGGCGCAAGGATCTGCGCCCCTCGGCTGGTCCGGGCAAAGGCGGCTTCTTCGGCTTTGGCGGCGTCAAGAACGACCGGCTGGGCTTTGGCGGCGGTCTGGCCCTTAGCCCCGACAATAAGTTGATCGTCTCGTCGGGCTTCCGCTTCGTGGCCCAGCTCGACGCCGCGACCGGCGTTGAAGCCTGGCGGCAGGCCACCTCGACCCCGATCCATGCGGCGCCGACTGTCGTCGATGGTCGCGTGTTCGTGGTGTCGACCGACAACGAACTGCTGACCTACAACGCCGCCACCGGCGCGCCTGGCTGGACCTATCAGGCCCTGATCGAGCCCGCCCGCATCCTTTCGGCGCCCAGCGTCGCGGTCAGCGGCGACACCGCCGTCGCCGGCTTCGCCTCGGGCGAACTGGTCGCCCTGCGCGCCGCCAACGGCAACGATCTGTGGAGCGAGGCCCTGTCGCGGGCCAGCCGCACCAATGCGCTGTCGGAAATCCGCGACATTCCCGGCCGTCCGGTCATCTACAAGGGCGATGTCTTCGCCGTCAGCCACTCGGGCGTGTTCTCTGCCACCGACCTGCGCACCGGCCAGGCGCGCTGGAGCCTGCCGATCACCGGCATCACCAGCCCCTGGGCCGCCGGCGACGTCGTCTTCGTCGTCGACAAGTCCGGGCAGGTCATCTGCGTCGCCCGCGAGAGCGGCTCGGTCTACTGGATCCGCGACCTCAATGAGGGCCTGGGCCAGACCAAGCGTCAGAAGAAGAAGCTGGCCAAGCATCCGCGCCTGTGGTCGACGCCCATTCTGGCTTCGGGCCGCCTGATCACCGTGTCCAGCGATGGCCAGGCCGTGGCGCTGAACCCCAAGACCGGCGCGACGGAAAAGACCCTGAAGATCGGCGCCTCGGTCCTTCTCGCCCCGATCGCGGTCGGCGACATGGTCTATCTGGTGACTGACGACGCCCAGGTGGTGGCGATCCGCTAAAAGCGCCTCGCTCTTCGGAGCGATGCGCTTTGACGCCATTGTCCCGTGCAGGGCTTACGTGCCACAATCTTCGGGTGTGGGGCTAAGCGTGGGGACAGCATGGATTCGGACGCCGAGACGAGCTGCCCGGTCTGCGGCGGGCGGCTTCGTCCGTATCGTCGGGACTGGCTTCGCCGATGCGACACGTGCGGCGTCCTGCGCTCGAATTTCGAGATCAACATCCCCGCGACGGCCGGCCAGGTGCTGGTCGACGAGTCCATGCGCGAGGCGGGGCTGGAGACGCTGCGTCGTGAAAATAACGGCCGGCTGCTAGCGCGCCTCGCCGCGCTGAAGGCGCCGCCGGCCCGTCTGCTCGATGTCGGCAGCGGTCCAGGCTTTCTGCTGGCCCAGGCGAGGGACGTGGGCTTCCAGGCCGAGGGCGTGGAGCCTGACGCCAATACCGTCGAGGCGGCCCGCGCCGGCGGCGCCACGGTGCGCCATGGCTATTTCCCCGATGTGCTGGAGGCCGGCGAGACCTTCGACGTCATCGTCTTCAACGACGTGCTCGAGCATATCCCGGACCTGGACGCGGCCCTGACCGCCAGCGTCGAACGCCTTTCGCCGGGCGGGGTGCTGTGCCTGAACTGTCCCGATCGCGACGGCTTCTATTTCCGGACCGCCACTGTGCTGGATGCCCTGGGCATGGGCGGAGCCCTGGCGCGCCTCTGGCAACGTGGCCTGCCGTCGCCGCACATCTGGTATTTCACCGCCGACAATCTGAGCCAGGCGCTCAAGCGACATGGTCTGAATGAGATCGAGCGCCTGAGCCTCGACACGGTCGGCCTGAACGGGCTGTGGGCCCGCATTCGCTGCGTGAAGTCAGAGCCGCTTCTGCTCTCGATGGCGGCCTATCTGTTCGCGGTCGCGACCTATCCGCTGGCGCGTCTCATGCCCAGCGACGCCCAGGTCTGTTTCTTCCGGAAGCCCTGACATGTCGCTGATCGACATCATCCTGTGCTGCGTCTTCAGTGTGACCCTGCCGATTGGCCAGGTGCTGTTCAAGCGCGCCGCCGTGAGACACGGCGAGACCTCCGGGCCGCTGGCCATCCGGGTGCTGACCAATCGTGATCTGGTGATCGCCTGCGCCTGGTATTGCGGGACGGCCCTGTTCTGGTTTCTCATCCTGACCAGGATCCCCCTGGTTGCCGCCTATCCCTTCGCCATCGCCGGTTCGGCCAGCGTGCCGCTGGTTTCCAGCGTGGTGTTCAAGGAAAAACTGTCGCGAGATTTCGCCGTCGGTTTCGGCCTGATGCTGCTGGGCCTCACCCTCGTGGTCGCGCCGCCGATCATGCGATAGGCCGCAAAACCCGCCTTGCTTTGCGGGAACGGCAAAAATCGACTACTGCAAGCCCATGCCTTTGAAACTCGCAATTGTCGGACGCCCCAATGTGGGCAAGTCCACGCTGTTCAATCGTCTCGCCGGTAAGAAACTGGCCATTGTCGATGACCAGCCCGGGGTCACCCGTGACCGCCGCTATGCCTCCGGTCGCCTGGGCGACCTTGACCTGGAACTGATCGACACCGCCGGTTTCGAGGATGTCGCGGACGAAAGCCTGGAAGCGCGGATGCGCGCCCAGACCGAAATCGCCGTCGAGGAAGCCGACGTCTCGCTGTTCATCTATGACGCCCGCGAAGGCGTCACGCCGCTGGACGAGGTGTTCGCCACTCTGCTGCGCCGTCGCGGCAAACCGGTGATCATCGCCGCCAACAAGGCCGAGGGCAAAGCCGGTCAGTCGGGCATCGGCGAGGCCTACAAGCTGGGCCTGGGCGAGCCGATCCCGATCTCGGGTGAACACGGCGAAGGCATGGCCGAGCTCTACGCCGCCATGCTGGCGGCCTTTCCCGAGGACCAGTATTCCGAGGACGAGGACGACGACGACAAACCGATCCGCATCGCCATCGTCGGCCGTCCGAACGCCGGCAAGTCCACCCTGGTCAACCGCCTGATCGGCGAGCAACGCCTGTTGACCGGTCCCGAGGCCGGCATCACCCGCGACTCGATCTCGGTCGATTGGCTGTGGGACGGCCGCAAGGTTCGGCTGGTCGACACCGCCGGCCTGCGCAAGAAGGCCAAGGTGCAGGAGAAGCTGGAAAAGCTCTCCACCCAGGACTCGATCCGCGCCGTCACCTTCGCCGAGGTGGTGCTGCTGGTGATGGACGCCACCCACCCCTTCGAGGTCCAGGATCTGCAGATCGCCGACCTGACCGAGCGGGAAGGGCGGGCCCTGGTCTTCGTGCTGGCCAAGTGGGACCTTGTCGAGGACCCCGTCGCCCAGCTGAAGGATTTCCGCGAACACGCCGAGCGCATGCTGCCCCAGCTGCGCGGCGCGCCCGTGGTGGCGCTGTCGGGCGAGACCGGCAAGGGCATCGAGAAGCTGATGCCGGCCGTGATGAAGATCCACAGGGACTGGTCGACCAAGGTCAAGACCCGCGACCTGAACGACTGGCTGCAGATGGCCATGCAGAGGCACCCGCCGCCCGCCGTCAGCGGCAAGCGCGTCAAGCCCAAGTACATGGCCCAGATCAAGGCGCGTCCGCCGACCTTCGTGCTGTTCTCGACCCGCGCCGACCAGATGCCCGAGCACTATCGGCGCTATCTGATCAACTCCCTGCGCGAGAGCTTCGACCTGCCGGGGGTGCCGCTGCGCATCACCATCAAGTCGGGCGCCAACCCCTATGCCGATGGCGAGGCCAAGGGCCACAGCGGCCGGGGCAAGCGCGAGTTCGAGCGCCGCGAACGTGAGGAGGAGCGCATCCGCGCCTCGCGTAACACGGTCAAGAAGTCTAAGCGCATCGCCGATGAGGCCGCGGCTGCGGCCGCTGCCGAAGCGGGCCTGCCGCCTCCGGAGAAGGCGCCGGTCAGGGGCCCCAAGAAGTCCGTAAAGGCTGAGGCCAAGACCACCAGCGCTGCCGTCGCTGCGCCCGCCGCCGAGCCCGGCAAGGGCGCCGTCAAGTCGGTCAAGAAGCAGGGACCGCGCGCCCAGAAGAAGGTCTCGAGCACGCCCAGCTACAAGGTCGGCTTCAAGGCCGCCGGCGGCAAGGCGGCCTCGGGGCCCAAGCGCCCGGTGGCTGGCTCCAGCATCGTTCGCGGCAACAAGGGACCGGGCAAGCCCAAGGGCCGCTGAGGCCAGGTCATGCCGTCGTCAGGGTCAGCGGCCATGCTGCTGTGCCCCGACGCGGGCATGCACGACAACCGCGGCGATTGGGAAACCAGTGTTCGGTCGCGACTTTTTGTGCCATGAGTAACCCTCAAGTTTAGCGCCTTGGGGGGCTCTATGGTTTCGTTATCTACAAGCGTACCCCGCGTTAGCGGGCGACGTTTCTACGTCGGTATGGCTCTGGTCTTTGTCTTGATTGCCTTTGGCGGGTTCATCCCGACCTATTGGGCCAGGATCGCCAGCGGGACCTTCGGCGGCGCGCCAGTCCTGCATTTTCATGGGTTCTTCTTCTTCACCTGGACGCTGTTCTTCCTGGCCCAGACCTGGATGGTCGCCAGCGGACGGACCATGGATCACCGCGCCTGGGGCGTTGCCGGGGTGTCGCTGGCGACCGCCATGGCCTTCACCGTGGTGCTGGCGGCGATCAACTCGATGAAGGTGGCCGATGCGGTCGGGTTCGGCGACGCGGCGCGGCGGTTCTCGATCGTCTCGCTCAGCGCCCTTTTGCTGTTTGCCGGGCTGTTCACAGCCGCGATCGTCAATGTGCGAAAGCCGGAGGTGCACAAGCGGCTGATGCTGCTGGCCATGATCCCGCCGATGCAGGCGGCGATGGCCCGGCCGTTCGCCGTGCTGATGGCGCCGTCTGGCCCGGCCGGGCCGCCGCCGATCTTTGTGTCGGTCCCGCCCGGCCTGGTGGTCGATCTGCTGATTGTCGCCGCCATGGTCTATGACTGGCGCACCCGAGGCCGGCCGCACCCGGTCTATGTCTTTGGCGGACTTCTGGTTCTGGCTCAGCAGTTGTTGGTGATCCCTATCGGCGGCAGCGACACGTGGATGTCCATCGCCCTCTGGATCCAGCACCTGGCGCCGTGATGATCTAGCCCAGGCTGGCCGACTCCTGGCCGCGCTCCTTGAACCGCGCCACGCCCCTGGGCGGTTCGCGGTCGGGACGCACCAGGTCGAGGATGTAGGGAACGATCGTCTCGGGGGCCGGGACGGTCATTGGATCCTCGCCCGGGAAGGCGCCCGAGCGCATCTTGGTGCGCATGGCGCCCGGATCGACGCACAGGGCGCGGACCGGAGTGTTCTCCATCTCGTCGGCATAACAGTCGACGATGGCTTCCAGGCCCGCCTTGGAGGCCGCGTAGCCGCCCCAGAACGCCCGGTGGGTCTTGGCGACGCTGCTGGTCAGGAACAGGGCCCGGCCGGCGTCGGCGGCGCGCAGCAGCGGATCCATGGCCCGGATCAGGCGCCAGTTGGCCGTCAGGTTGGTGGACATGATCATGTCCCAGCCCTTGGGGTCCAGATGCCCCACCGGGGTGAGGGCGCCCAGCACGCCGGCCGCGCCGACCAGGATGTCCAGCTTGCCCCAGCGCTGATGCAGGGCCGCGCCCAGCTGGTCCAGGCCGTCGGCCTCGCGCAGGTCCAGCGGTACGAGGGTGGCGTGCTCGCCCGTCGCGGCGAAGATGTTGTCGTCCAGAGCTTCGAGCGCGCCCTGGGTGCGTCCGAGGGCCACGACATGCGCGCCGGCTTCCGCCAGGCCCAGGGCGATGGCCGCGCCGATGCCGCGCGTCGCGCCGGTGACCAGGGCGACACGGCCCGCGAGCGGTTTTGCTGAAGAATCCATGGGGGCTTTTAGCGGGTGCCGGGGGCTTCTTGAAGCCCGTCCGTCACGTCATCGGCCGGACGCTTGGCATAGTGCTGGGCGATCACCGAACAGGCCATCAGCTGGATCTGGTGGAAGATCATCAGGGGCAGCACCAGAACCCCGGCGGTGGCGCCCGGAAACAGGATGCCGGCCATGGGCACGCCGGTGGCCATACTCTTCTTGGAGCCACAGAAGACGATGGCGATCTCGTCGGCCTTGGAGAAACCCAGGGCGCGCGCACCAAAGGTCGTGGCCAGCAACACCACGGTCAGCAGGGCTGCGCACACCGCCAGCAACAGCACCAGCTCCAGTGGCGAGACCCGCTTCCACAGACCGCCGACCACGGCGGCGCTGAAGGCCGAATAGACGACCAGCAGGATCGAGCCGCGGTCGACATAGCCGACCAGCTGCTTGTGCTTCTCGATCCAACGCCCCACCCAAGGCCGGGCCAGTTGGCCGACGACGAAGGGCAGGAGCAACTGAACGAGGATGTCCTGGATCGACTTCCATCCGCCCGCGCCCGCCTCGGCGTGCATCAGCAGGCTGACCAGCACCGGGGTCAGGAAGATGCCCAGCAGGTTCGAGGCCGAGGCCGCGCAGACTGCGGCCGCGACATTGCCCCGGGCGATCGAGGTGAAGGCGATGGACGACTGCACGGTCGACGGCAGGCAGGCCAGGAACACCATGCCCGCCGCCATGGTAGGCGACAGGATCCCGGTCCTGGCGGCCACAAGGCCCAGGATCGGGAAGAGGATGTAGGTGAAGGCCAGTATGGTCAGGTGCAGCCGCCAGTGGGTGACCCCGGCGACCACGGCCTCGCGCGACAGCTTGGCGCCGTGCAGGAAAAACAGCAGGGCGATGGCCAGCTTGACCACGACGCCCAGCCCGGCGGCCAACTCGCCGCGCACCGGCAGCACCGAGGCCAGCACCACCATGCCAAACAGCAGGATGATGTAGACGTCGATTTTCAGCCTGGAGAGCAGCCTGGAAAGTCCGTTCATCAGGCCTGGTTACGCGCTGAGCAGCGACAGCTGCTTGTCGTTGGCCTCGTTACGGCCTTCGGCGATCTCGCGGTCAGTCAGGCGGGTGGGATAGTCGCCGGTGAAATAGTGGTCGGTGAACTGCGGGGTGACCGGATCGCGCGGGCCGGCTTCCAGCGCCTGGTACAGGCCGTCGACCGACAGGAAGCCCAGGCTGTCGACTTCCAGGAACCGGGCCATTTCCTCCAGCGACTTGTTGGCCGCCAGCAGTTGCTCGCGCTCGGGCATGTCGATGCCGTAGAAGTCGGGCCACTTGATCGGCGGGCTGGCCGAGCGGAGGTGGACCTCCTTGGCGCCGGCCTCGCGGACCATTCGGACGATCTTCAGCGAGGTGGTGCCGCGCACGATCGAGTCGTCGATCAGGATGACGCGCTTGCCTTCCAGCACGGCGCGGTTGGGGCTGTGCTTCATGCGCACGCCCAGTTCGCGGACGCCCTGGGTCGGCTGGATGAAGGTGCGGCCCACATAGTGGTTGCGGATGATGCCCAGGTCGAAGGGCAGGCCGCTCTCCTGCGCATAGCCGATGGCGGCCGGAACGCCGCTGTCGGGCACGGGCACCACGACGTCGGCCTCGACGCCGGTTTCGATGGCCAGGCGCTGGCCCATGCGCTTGCGCACATCATAGACCGAGCGGCCGTTCACCACGCTGTCGGGGCGGGCGAAGTAGACGTATTCGAACACGCAGGGCCGGGCGGCCACGGTGCTGAAGGGCTTGAGGGACTTCACGCCGGTTTCGGAGATCACCACCATCTCGCCGTGCTCGATGTCACGCACGAAGCGGGCCCCGATCATGTCCAGGGCGCAGGTTTCGGAGGCCAGGACCGGCTGGCCGTCCAGGTCGCCCAGCACCAGCGGGCGGATGCCCAGCGGATCGCGGACGCCGATCATCTTCTTGTTGGTGATGGCCACCAGGGCGTAGCCGCCCTCGATCTGTGCGACGGCGTCGATGAAGCGGTCGACGATGCGGGCCTTTCGCGAGCGCGCGATCAGGTGAAGGATCACCTCGCTGTCGCTGGTGGACTGGAAGATCGCGCCTTCCTGGACCAGGCGTTCGCGCAAGGACAGGAAGTTGGTCAGGTTGCCGTTGTGGGCGATGGCGACGCCGCCGGTTTCCAGATCGGCGAACATCGGCTGGACGTTGCGAATGCCACTGCCGCCGGCCGTGGAATAGCGGGTGTGGCCGATGGCCATATTGCCGGGCAGGCGCTGCACCAGGTCGTTGCCGGTAAAGGCGTCGCCGACATGGCCCATATGGCGTTCGGTATGGAAGCGCTGGCCGTCGAAGGCGGCGATGCCGCACGCCTCCTGGCCGCGATGCTGCAGGGCGTGCAGGCCCAGGGCGGTGATGGCGGCGGCGTCGCGCACGCCGTAGACCCCGAACACACCGCACTCCAGGCGCAGGGTGTCATCTTCGGGATCACGCCACGGGGCGGAGGAGTACCGATCGGTCGACTGGCCGATAAAGCTCATCGCGATTTCTCCACCAGATCGTCGAGGTCACGACGCTGGTTCTGATCATAGTCTGTTTCGCCGGATTTGCCGTCCGACGGATTGTCGCTGGTCCCGCGCACCGCGCCTTCGATGGCTGGCGCAAGCTTGCCCGCCAGTTCGCTGCCCTTGGGCGCGAACACTTTCAGCACCTTGGCGCTGGCGGCGGACAGGGGATAGAAGATCGACCGCTGGACCCAGGCCGGCACGCGATCGGCTGGCGTGGCCATGTGGAACAGCAGGTTGAACACGCCCAGGATCACCAGGGCCCGCATCAGGCCAAAGCCGGCGCCGACCACGCGGTCCAGCAGGCCCAGCGAGCTTTCATGCAGGCCGGCGGTCATGCGTCCGCCGATGAAACGCAGGATCACGAAGGCGAGCGCGAAGACTACCAGCAGGGCGCAGGCCGTCGCCGCCCAGTCAGGGTCCATCAGGTCGCGAAAGATCGGACCGCTGATGCGCAGGCCGAATAGGGCGATGGCGGCGGCAAAGATGAAGGACAGGGCCGAGGTCAGCTCGCGCGACGCGCCGCGCGCAAAGCCGATCGAGCTGGAGGTGATCAGCAGTAGGCCGGCGATGATGTCGAAAGGCGTCACGTCAGCTGGCCCCAGATCTCGTCGCCGATGCGGCGCACGGCGTCGGCGAGCCGCGCGACCCCCGCCACTGGCAAGGAGCCACCGCCTTCAGGCAGGCCGGAAAGCGATGACAGCGCCCGGCCAAACCCCAGTTTCGCGGCTTCCTTCAAACGTGTCTCCATCCGGCTGACCGGCCGCACCTCGCCCGACAGGCTGACCTCGCCGAACACGACGCAGTCCTGGGGCAGGGCGATATCGAGGGCTGAAGAGGCCAGGGCCGCCGCCGCCGCGAGATCCGCCGCCGGCTCTGTAATGCGCAGGCCGCCAGCGACGTTCAGATAGACGTCCTTGTCGCCAAAACCAAGGCCGCACCGCGATTCAAGTACGGCCAGCACCATGGCGAGGCGCCCTGAGTCCCAGCCCACGACGGCCCGACGCGGCGTTCCGTAGGCGGACGGCGACACCAGGGCCTGGAATTCCACCAGCACGGGCCGCGAGCCCTCGATGCCGGCGAACACCGCCGCGCCCGCCGCCCGCTCGCCGCCTTCATTGAGGAACAGGGCCGAGGGGTTCTTGACCTCGCGCAGGCCGACATCGCCCATTTCGAAGACGCCGATCTCGTCGGTGGCCCCGAAGCGGTTCTTGGCGCCGCGCAGGATACGGAACGGATAGCCGCGCTCGCCCTCGAACGAGAGCACGGCGTCGACCAGGTGCTCCACCACGCGCGGACCGGCGATCTGGCCATCCTTGGTGACGTGGCCGACCATCAGGATCGCGACGCCCTTCTTCTTGGCCAGGCGCACCAGTTCCTGGGCGCAGGCGCGGACCTGGGTAACAGTGCCGGGACCCGCCTCGTGGGCGTCGCTCCACATGGTCTGGATCGAGTCGATGACCACTAGGTCGAAATTGTCGCGTTTCAGCCCGTCCAGGATGTCACGCAGGCTGCTCTCGGCCGCCAGCTTCACCGGCGCTTTCTCGAAGCCCATCCGGTGGGCGCGCCCGCGGATCTGCGCCACGGCCTCCTCGCCGGAGATGTAGGCGCAGGACACGCCCTTCATCGAGGCCCGGGCCACCACCTCCAGCAACAGGGTGGATTTGCCCACGCCGGGGTCGCCGCCGATCAGGATGGCC